>WNFD01001022.1_pt1 | contig 27919 bp, 23 predicted proteins | sample 5400491 | NCBI WGS metagenome assembly WNFD01 (sample SAMN13153343, study PRJNA577476) | soil metagenome | isolation source: 120 cm saprolite under Douglas fir tree site 2 hole 2 replicate 2 | place: USA:California | collected 2015-04-18
TTACCTGATTCGCTGGGAGCGACGCGCGTGTTTGTGGCCAGTCGATAAAAATGGTCGAACCGCCCTTTCGGCGACCAAGCCGGCAGATTCGCCCGGCGCAGTTCGCTGAAGCGCTTCTGAAACCCGTGATATCTCCGCCTGTGTGCGGATTGCGTGGAGGAACCGCGCAACACGCGCAGGGATTGCTGCCCTCGAAATTCGCTTCACCGATGCACGCAATCGTCGTCAATCAGTTTCAAGATCCTGGTGATACCCGAAACGTCGGTGGGTCACAAGGCCTACCGGGCAAGTACACCGCAACATTTGTTCTCGCCCGACCGGGCTTTAGCCTCTTGCCTGAAGGCCAACACTCCTTTGCTCGCATAGAAGATATTTCGATAGCCACGCCCCGTGCCCCACTTTGCCTCCGCCAGAGCTGCCGCGTTGGCGTCATTGTCGATTTTCACATTCGCGTTGTAGAGCCGGCGCATCTCATCAGCCAACGGATAGTTATGCCAGATAGCAAGATTCGGTGGGTTAATGATGATTCCCGTAAGAGGACTCAACGGTCCCGGAGCACAGATTCCTATCGCTTCAATTCGCGGTCGTTCAGTAACCGCCGAGAACAATGCTTGAATCGCGGCAGACACCGCGGTGAGGCCCTTCGAAGCCTCACCGGCTGTGATCATCGGCGTCCTGCTGTGCACATGAATTTCTTCACAAGAATCTACCAGACCTCCGGCAACCTTCGTTCCTCCGATATCTATTCCGATGACGAGCTTGGTTGTCGGTTCCATTTCTTCAGGATCTCTCTTTGCAGTAGCGACCCGGTGCGTCAATCGTCCCAAAGCCTTGACACTGGTTCCGCATACCCTTTTGCCGATTTCAAGGTGACGCTGGTCATGTCCCCGCCTCAGCCGCGAATCATCGGGCGAATGTAAAATTGAAGCGGGCGCTCTGTGTGAACAAGACGCCAGCCCCGCCGGTCGAGATTGGCTTGCTGATCAACGAAGTCAGCGAAAATCGGCTCACAGATTCGGTGAATATTGACCTCGTGCGCGGCGTCGCCATTCGCTGCGAGAAGGGCTTTCGTTACCTGCTTATAACGCCTCGCCCAACAAGTCGATTGATCTCTGCGACTGCAGTTTCTCTTATTGCAGGAGGTGGATGCGGCGGACGAAGCTTTGAAACCGGGGATCTGAGCGCAGCGGATCGAACGCCGGATCGACGGAGAGCATCACCATCCAGACAGCACGCCCCGCCCAGGCCGTCTCCAACCACTGCAGAGCTTCGTTTTTCTCGCCGAGATCCGCGGCGATTTGCGCCATCCAGTACGGCGAAACGTATTTTTCGCCGGGACGTTTCAACAGTTCGTATATTTTTAACGCCTGGTCCTTTCGCCCGGAAGCGGCGTAGCCCCGGGCGAGGGCGGCAATGTAAATCGTGGCGCCGCCGGAGAGCTCTTTGGCTTTCTGAAATTCCGCGATGGCCGCGCCGTAGTTCTTCTGTTCGATGTCGATCAGTCCCATTTGATATCGCGCCGGGGCAAAATCGCCGTTCAGCTCCAGCGCCTTACTGCACTGGACTGACGCGGCGTCAACTTGGCGACCGAAATAGTAGCGGCGAGCCAGCCACGTATTCATGATCAATGAGACCGGCTCGATTCCCAGGGCGCGCTTCTCCTCGGAGATCGCTTCCTGGTGCCGGCCGGTGGCGCCAAGAAGATCGCCGTACCAGTGATGAGCGTTTGCGTAGTTCGGATCCAGCTCGATGGCCCGAAGGAACTCCTTCTCCGCTCCGGCTCCGTCCCAGTCCGAGTAAAACAGCCCCATCGCCAGCGAAGCATGGCCCTCCGCCAAGGAGTCGTCCAATGCAATCGCTTTTAAGGCCAGTTGCCGTGAGCGGACAAATGATTGCGGGGATTCAAAGCCGTACCAGCTCAAGGCATCCGCCACGTCTGCCAGGCCGGAAAGCGCAGGGGCATAAGTCGGATCTTTTTCGATGGCTTGTTCGAAGTACTCTCTGCCACGCTTGATGCTGGTTTCACTGCGTTGATTCCAGTAGTAACGGCCCTTCAGGTAGGCCTGGTAGGCGTCAGGGTTCACAGAACGGCGCTGCGCGAGTTTTTCCTTTTCCTGCGGTGTTACGGCAACGCGGATCTCGCCGGCAATGGTCCGTGCTACCTCGCGCTGGAGATCCAAAACGTCACGAAGATTTCGTTGGTAAGACTTGGCCCACAGATGTTCGTCGTTGGATGCCTGGATCAACTGAACGTTAATCTCGACTCGGTCTCCCGAGCGTTGTACGGAGCCTTCGACCACGGCAGCAACATCCAGTTCCTTGGCGATTTGGGGGAGCGTCTTCTGAGCGCGCTTGTACTGCATCACCGATGTTCGCGAGGTCACCCGCAGAGCGCGAATTTGCGCGAATTCAGTGATCAGGGCTTCGGTCATGCCGTCGGCAAAATATTCTTCTTCGGGATCGTGGGAGAGGTTCTCCAACGGCAATATGGCAATCGATCGGATTTCGCCGCGCCCCGACCCGCCAGACAAACGAGAACGGATTCCACCGGCATCGAGTCCAAACGCAATAGCAGCAAGAATCACGATGCCAACGGCTGCCGCCAGGACGGGCTTCGCAATGGACTTCTTTACTCTCGTTTCGGGAATGGAAGTAGTGGGCATCCTCAACCGTTCCAGGTCCACGCGAAGCTCGCGCGCCGTCTGATAGCGCCGTTCCGGATCCTTATCCAGCAATTTCAGGATGATCGCTTCGAGTTGCGGTGAAACTCGACTGTTCACCGCGCGCGGCCCCACGGGCGCCTGATGCAAGATTGCATCCGTCAACCGCGGCGCTGAGTCCTCCAGAAATGCCCGGCGTCCCGTGGCCATTTCGTAGAACACGCAGCCTAACGAGTAGATGTCCGCCCGTGCATCAGGTGTTTCGCCGCGCAACTGCTCTGGCGCCATGTAAGGCAGGGTCCCGCTCAACCCCCGTGTTTCGGCAAACGTCTGGGTTGCTGCGAGATCAGCTTGCGACCGCAACAACTGTGCCAGACCGAAGTCCAGCACCTTCGCCTGCCCCTTTGGGGTGACGAGAATGTTGCCCGGTTTCAGGTCACGGTGGACAATTCCCCGGTCATGCGCTTCTTCGAGCGCTGCGGTGATTTGCGTCCCCAGTGACACGACTTCTTTCTCCGGCAAAGGGCCTGCATCCAGCTTCTGGGCCAGCGATTGCCCCACAACAAGTTCCATTGCCAGGAAGTCCACGCCATCTTGAGTATCGAAGTCGTAAATCACACAAATATTGGGGTGCGAGAGCTTGGCAAGAGCCAGCGCCTCTTGACGGAAACGGCGCCGCGCGGCTTCATCGACCAGCGCGCCCGAAGGCAGGACTTTTACCGCGACGTCGCGCTCCAGTCGCGCATCGAGGGCGCGGTACACCACACCCATGCCGCCCCCGCCAATCTGTTCGAGGATCCGGTAGCGCCCCAATGTCCGGCCAATCATGAGAAAACGATCCGCCTCAGGCGGCAATCTTAGGCTGTGTGCACAGGCCCGTCAACGCGCGGGCGTTTACTAGATAGCGATTCACGCAGGGACTCCGAAAAGCAAAATCTAAAGACAGCCGGTGAAGGCTGTTTCGCAGTCCGGCTTCCCAACCCGATCGTTCTATTTTGTTCAAGCTTGCTTGCGGCGGGATCGAGCTGACACCACGTAGATGGCCGCGGCTCCGACAACACCCGCGATCGCCATGAGCTTCCACGCCAGGTCATAACTGTGGCGCGCGTCAAATATTCTTCCTGCCCTCCAGGGCTTGTGACCGGCCTGCCGTTCGCGAGCGCCTTCTGCAGCTCGACTCGTGCCGCAGCATCGTTGTCAGCCGCTTTGGTGACGAACGCGCGTGCATCGGGCGCTGATTCCGTGGCGTCAACCTGAAGCATCATTCCCCCCGGTGCCCCGGCCACGAACTTCAAAACGGTCGCTTCTTGGACTTGATCGCCGCCACTCGGCTTGAACCTGGCCGAGTTGCCGCCTGGCGCGCGATGTAATCGTCAACGACCTTCCCTAGTTCGATAAGGCGCTGACGCACAGCGGCCATTCCGCTCGACGGCGCGGGCGCGGATTTGGCGAGACTGCCGGTTTCGCTCAAATCCTCTTCCCAACGCTTCGAGCAGTGCGAGCACTGAATTTTATTTAGGCCGTGAGCAGACACGCCGAAACTGTTCTTCTCAACGAGAATTGGCGTCTTGCAAAACGGACAGACGGTTTCAATTTTGCTCATGTGTTTTCCCCTCAATTCCTTGTGCTGTATTTTTGGGCGCAAAATAGGGAAGGCTGGTGAGTAAGGGCAGCCGAATCAACATGAATTTTGCAGGATCATGGAGCGGGCGATGGGAATCGAACAAATCCGAATGAACCAAACAAAGGCGTTACCACCCGCTTTTCAGTTCAATTGGAGTCAAATGGAGTCAAATCTTCTCACCACAGGTTGGTAGCTGACTTGGCTGAGCTTTGTTCAAATCGGTATCATTGGACATGCCAGCCGGTCCGATCCTTATTTTCGATAAGTCGGCGCTCCAGGCCCTTAGCTTGGACGAGAGCAACTGGCTCGACAATTTTTTCCTTACCAACGTAACGCCGCTCTTCTTCGCGGAGACTCTCGCGGACTTGGAAAAGGAAGTTGGCCGCGGCCGCACGGCCGAGGAAGTCGTCGGCCATCTCGCTCTCAAGACCCCTGATATGCAGGCGACTGCGTGCGCCCATCATGAAAAAATCCTCGGCGGCGATCTCTACGGCCAGCATATTCCCTTGGACGGCCGGATTCCCCGCGACTTCGGGAAGGTCGTCGAACTCGACGGGAAGCGAGGCATCTATTTTGAAAAAACGCCCGAGGAAGAAGCTCTGGAGCGCTGGTACAACCGGGAGTTCCTCGACGTTGAGCGGCAAATCGCAAAACAATGGCGGCGAAACCTATGCGGCGTCGACCACGAACATTCATATTCGTTTTTCCAAAACTGGTTTCCGCTGGGAAAACCGAAGAATGTCGCGCAGGCGAAGACCCTTGCGGACGCCTACATAGACGGCTCATCCCAAGAAACCGCGTTGAAGTTCGGTCTCAACCTTCTCGGCATCCCGTCGCCTCGGATAGCAGAGATTCTCGGCCGATGGCAGAGCGCCGGCTCGCCTCCTATATGGCAGTTCGCGCCGTATTTCCGGCATGTCTACGGCGTGGACCTATTTTTCAATCTCGCGGTGGCGGCAGACCTGATCTCCCGCGTGCGCCCGGCAGGCAAAGCCGACAACAAAGTGGACATCGCCTATCTGTATTACCTGCCTTTCTGCCACGTTTTCGTTTCCAGCGATAACCTCCATAAACGCGTGGTACCACTCTTTCTCCGAGACGACCAGAGCTTTATCGTGGGCGATGAGCTCAAGGCAGACCTGAGAAGGCTCGATGGCCACTACTCGGCGTTGCCGGATGACGTGAAGATATCCGGCTTTTACAATTTCGCTGCCGACCCGCCCGAAGACGCTTCATTCCTCGTTACCCGACTTTGGGATAAGCACTTGCCCCGGTGGAGGCAGATAAAGGCAGAAAAAGAGCCGCGCGATAAATCCAAGGACGAAGCGATCGTGGCCGAGCTAAACCGCCTCAAGAAAGCAGCCGAATCCAGCGACCCCGCGGAACGGCTGCCGCTCGAAGAGATGCAGTTTGTCCAGATCACCCGCAATCCCCAAAGGATGAAAGGCAAATGGCTCCGTTATCCTAAAGACGCGTGAAGGTCAGGGATTTGCGTTTATCGGGGCAGTTCCGAGGGCGATACAACTACGTAGGCGCTCAACAGGGCCGTTTCCGGAGTGGCGTTGTTGCCTGAGCTTGCTTGCCTCTGCTATGGTGATCGCACCTTAACACGATTGGACTCTTCATCCCAGGATCAAAGACGATGCCAGGACTTTTGCAGCGTTTTTTACCGCGCGACGACGATTATTTCCAGCTCTTCGCGAGGCAAGCGGAGAATATTCAGAAGGGCGCGAAAGCCCTTTGTGACTTGCTTTCGCGTTACACGGCGGTCTACGAGCAAGTACAGAGCATTAAAGCAATCGAGCACGCAGGTGATGAAATTGCGCACACCATCATCATGAAGCTCAACCAGACTTTCATCACACCGATCGACCGCGAGGATATCCACGAACTGTGCTCTACGCTCGACGACGTCATCGACTTGATTGATGCCGCCGCCAGTCGTTTCGTTCTCTATCGAGTGACCACGGTGCGAAACGGGACGGCCGACCTCACCAACATTCTTCTGGAAGCTTGTGCCGAAGTTACTGCATTGGTACATGCTATCGAGAACCGGGATGAAGCTCTCAAACACTGCATCGAAATCAATCGTTTTGAGAATGAGAGTGACCGTCTCTGCCGCACACTGATTGCTCAGCTCTTCGATGAAGAAACCGATCCGGTTCAGATCATCAAGTGGAAAGAGATTCTTGAAGTTATCGAGACTGCCGTCGACAAGTGCGAAGATGTCGCCAATGTGGTGGAAGGCGTAGTGCTGAAGAGCACCTGACCACGTGAATCCATTTCATCTCCTTCTGGCCGTTATCATACTAACGCTGGCGTTCGAATTCTCGAACGGCTGGCATGACGCTGCGAACTCCATCGCGACAGTGGTCTCTACCCGAGTTCTGACCCCCTTCCGGGCGGTTGCCTGGGCAGCGTTTTGGAATTTCATTGCCGCGTTTGTCTTCGGCACTGCCGTGGCGAAGACCATTGGCAAGGGTCTCGTGCACATCGAGATGGTCGACCAGAAGGTTCTACTGGCCGGACTCTTGGGAGCTATCGGTTGGAATATGATTACGCTGATTCTAGGACTTCCTACGAGCTCCTCGCATGCGCTCATGGGCGGATACGGCGGTGCGGCGGTGGCAAAATCCGGTTTTGTGGCGCTAATTCCTAGTGGTTGGACGGCGCCGGTGGTGTTCATCTTTCTATCGCCGGTCATCGGCATGGTGATCGCCATGAGCGTAACAGTCGCCACGAGTTGGATCGTCCGCAAGCAACGGCCGTTGCGGGTCGACCGATGGTTTCGGCGGCTCCAACTCCTTTCCGCTGCGGCTTATAGCCTTGGTCACGGGACCAACGACGCCCAAAAAGGAATGGGCATTATCACGACGGCCCTCGTGGCGGGTGGCTTGATGAAGACCTACGACGTTCCCTACTGGGTCATCATTTGCTGCCACTTGGCGATGGGCGGCGGTACGATGGCGGGCGGCTGGCGAATCATAAGGACCATGGGCCAGCGCATTACCAAGCTCACGCCCTTTGGGGGGTTTGCCGCCGAAACAGCCGGTGCCTTGACGCTAATTGCCACTGCGCATTTCGGCATTCCTGTGAGCACGACCCACACGATCACTGGCGCCATCGTCGGCGTCGGTGCCTCGCGGCGCCTGACTGCGGTGCGCTGGGGAGTGACTCGCCGAATCGTACTCGCCTGGGTGCTGACGATTCCCGGCGCTGCTCTGCTTGGAGCCGTCCTCTTTAACGCAGTTCGGTCCTGGGTGAATTGATTTTCGTAGAGCACCGACCGGAAAGCGTTGGCCATCTCCTATTCCGTGCAGATTTCCCAAGAGATTCGCGGAATCCGCGTTACCATACCGAATCCGTTCCGAGACACGGTCATATGGAGCAAGATCGTAGCCTAACGCGGGCGTATCGTTTTAGCGCCCACGCCGAGTTGACAGTCGAAAACTCGGGCGATCACGTCACTGCGCGCTTGTTTGAGTTAAGCCGTGAACATTGCCGTCTAAACGTATCGAATCCTTCTCCGGTAGGCACAGCAGTTCTTGTGAAAATCTACGCTTGGCCACATTTTTTCCAGGTTCATGGCACGGTCTCCCACTCTGATCCCAACCTCGGTGTCATCGTAGCATTTAGTGAGATTGAACCACGCTACGTCTCGGTGTTAAATGCCTGTCTGGTGGAGATGGAACAGAAAGAAAGCCACGATTGAGCGGCTAGTTCGATTGGCCGAATCGGCAGAATTTTCGAGGAGGGACAGAATTGCGACAATTGCTGAAGTATCGTCGCGTTCTTCTCCGTCACCGAGATAAACGGCTTTGGCGCCGAGAGCCGGAAGCGGGAAATCCGCACGTCCGGTTCGATGAGCGGGGTGTGGAAACGGAAGCATGGCGGATCCACATCAAGGATATTACTAGAACAGTTAATCTTATTTCCAGGAGCCGAGGCGAGACGACAGAGTTCGAGCCCGAAGTAATCGGGAACATTCTGAGAAAGCACGAATTCTCTCCGAAGCGAGACAGCCAGGGATACTTCATTTTGCTGGACGACCGCACCCGCCGCCATGCGCATCTGGTTGCGCGGAGACGTGACGTGGCGGCAGTACAAGTTGGTATCTCGAAGTGCTCACTCTGCTCTGAAATCTTGGCCACCGATGGTACGAGAACTTTCAGCGACTCGCGATCGAAAGGTCAAAAATTGTGAAATCGATCGACTCGGGACGATGTACGTGTGCATGTTGTGCACGTTCTGAACGTAATCTGGATGGCGGACAAGGACGGTGGCTCGTGGAGAGAAAATCTGGACTGTGGCCAGGTCGATGAAAGGAGACGAGGGAGCAGATGTTGAAGAACAGAGTGAGCCAAGAGGAGCTTCAGGGTTTCTCTGAATTGCGTCGTGCGGGGATCCCTCTCGACGAGGCAGTGGTGGAAGAAATTGAGACTGCTGCTCGTGGGCTAGTCATACGCCCATCGGGCAATGTCGCTGAGAACTGTGTTTTCGATTTGGATTCGGGTGGAGCAGGTTACATGTTGGCCGCAGCGATCTACAATGCTTCTAAGCGGATCCATTGGGCACACGAAGCCCGCTTGGAACTGCTTTGGCCCGAATCGGATTTCCGCTGGCTTGAAAACCCATTGGGAAAAATACCCCGCGAGTACGACTACTGGTTTCCCCCTCCCGGGCCAGCCGGATTCGATCCCGCGGTCGTGCTGAATCACCGTCTCCGCCACGGGTGCAAACTTTACCCAGATGATTGCCTCGAAGGACTGCTCCTCGGAGTGGGGCAGTCGCCCATCCCGGATCACTATGTCGACCGCCAGGGCCTCAAGATGCGGCTATCAATTTACGACGAAAAGGGGAACCGCTACGCATCAGACGTCATACTCCGGGTGAGCCGTGAACAGAGACGGGGGCGCCAGCAAGCCAAGGGGAGTCTGCGCCGCGGAAGGGAACTGTTCGCTAAGCATGCCTAGCCGGGGGGTACGGACTTGGGGAGTAGCAGCGTGAATGTTGCAACTTGCATACGGATTGTGTGTGGAGCGCCGGTTGTGGGATTCCCTTGTTGGACAATCATCGTGAGATATCTGCACAGTGTAGCCATATTAGCGATCATATTAGTAACGCATATAGTTAATTTACAGCAGGAGCCGAAGGGGTTGTTGACTGGACCTCGAGCGGTCTTTCGACCGGACGCTAAGCCAGCTCGAGCGCCTGCAGCGGATGCGGTTGGGCCAACCGGTCCTGTCCGAACTCGAGGTGCTGGAGCGCTATCGTCGTCTGCGGAGACGTAGGTCGAAACGATGATCCGCGCTTCGGACGCAGCCGAATCTGGTTGCCCGCTAGCGGCCGATGTGCTCTGGCCTTTCCTAAGTGAGCGAAAACCGCAAGCAAGTAGACTGCCCAGGCCCAAAAGGTCTACTGATTTCAGCCCATCGCGCGCCACGCTGGCTGTGGGGGAGCAGGCAATTTTGCGAAACGAACTCGGCTATCCCGTTTCAAAACAGACAAATGGCGATTTTGCACCAAGTATTTCTTTGCGCTCTGAGGCGGATTCTTACGAAACAGCTAAGGATCCGCACACAGTCGACTTGGTCCCGGCGGGCAGGGACGCTCGGCACCTACGAGCATGGACCCGGATTGCTTTTCTAGGTAGGCTGTGTACACGCTATCCTGCAAAGCCTTATGATATGAAAATTGCAAAACGAACTATGCTAAGTCCTTACCCTAGAACTGCTTAACCTTGGAGTCTGCAAGCTATTCTGGGCAGATATTGGTCGAGGCACGCGATTGAGCAGGCTGTGACGGAAGCGGGCTTGAGAGACCTAACAATTCGCGCGGACGGTTTCTTTACCCAGAATCCGCAACTCGCAGATTTGGATCTGCTCTCCCTCGGAGGAGGGAAGCTCGTTGTTCTCGGGTCCCACGCTGGATGCCGGGCCGCGGCTGTTTTTCCGCTACTCACGCGTCTTGCGGATAGCCTTTGGGTCGAAGCTCGATCATCTGAGGCTCGCGATAAATAGTCCCCTTGTGAATGGCTCACGAATCACAAGTCACGAAACGCAAGTCAGAGTGAATGATCCTTGGCATATTCACGAAAACAATACGCGCCGAAGGGATTGCACGTCGTGGGCGTGAAGCTCGATGACGATGGCGACTTGATTTTGATGAGGCGATTCATCACGCGATATAAACCTGTGTTCCCGAATTACCGCAAGAAGGCTGGGGGGAGGATGCGTCTGAGCAGAAGGTACTGCCAGGGTGGCGCGGCGCGATTCCGGCGTCGTTCTTCTACGCGAAGGACGGCCGGCAGATCGGGCACCTGCTCGGCACCAACAACCGGGACACTTATGAGGCGGCGATTCGCTCTTTGCTGGCATCAGATGGAAGCGCAGCTGCACCGCAGGCCAAGTAGAAGCTCCAGCAACCCCGCACATTGTTCTTCAGATTTCTCGAGAGGTGTCCAATGCTCGACATGAAGGGAAACAAGGTTACCTATCTAGGTCACAGCACGTTTTCGCTGACAACGCCGACGGGGCAAGTCGCGCTGATCGACCCGTGGGTGACAACGAATCCCATGTGCCCGGAGGTGCTGAAGAATGTATCGCAGCTCGACGTGATTTTCTTGTCGCACGCGCATTCCGACCATCTGGGAGATTTGCTCGAGTTGGCAAAACAGCATAGGCCCCAGATTGTCGCGAATTTTGAAACGTGCTTGTGGCTCGAGAGCAAGGGTTTTGAGAATGAAACCAACCCGATGGGCAAAGGGGGTTCGCAAAAGGTAGGCGGCTTTGAAGTCACCATGACGCACGCGTTCCATTCGAATTCCATTGCCGAGCATGGCCAGCCTTTGTACGCCGGCGAGCCCGCAGGCCTCGTGATCCGCATGCCCGGAGGTTTCGCGCTGTATCACGCCGGCGACACGGCTCTTTTCGGCGATATGAAGTTGATCGGCGAACTGTACAAACCCGACGTTGCCTTGCTGCCCATCGGCGATCGCTACACGATGGGGCCACGCGAGGCGGCGTATGCCATTCGGCTTCTCGGAGTGAAGCACGTCGTCCCAATGCACTATGCGACGTTCCCTTTTCTTACAGGAACACCGGATGCTTTACGAAAGGAAGCCGGCGACATCGCGGGGTTGGAGATTCATGTGTTGAAACCAGGAGAAAGCCTGTAATTCGAAGCGAGAATTTGCGCAGCGGGTATATTCAGGAGGACGTAGAGAATTATCTTTACGACCTTCTCCCGAAGAGAGATGCAGTCATCGACGAAATCGAAGACTATGCGGCGAACAATCGCGTGCCGATCATCGGGCCGGCGGTGAAGCAACTCTTGCACTGCTGGTGCAAGTTTCCGGAGCGAAGCGCATCTTCGAAATGGATCCGCCATCGGGTATTCGACGATATGGCTGGCGCGGGCCGGCGGGAGCGAAGGCCGAAGTCTTCTACTCCGACGGCAATCCGGAGAACGCGAAGCGCGCGTAAGACTATTTCCGGCGGGCGGGCATAGGCCGAGCACGTCCGCGTCCAGGCAGGAGACGCGCTTGCCTTGCTGAAGAAAGCTCCCGGCAAATTTGATTCTTCAACGACATCGACAAGCATCAATATCCCGACGCGTTGCACGCGGCTCTGCCGAAGTTGCGGCGTGGAGGTTTGCTGGTCACGGACAACACGTTATGGTCGGGCAAGGCAGCGCGCCCGGCTGCGACCGACGACAAATACACACTCGGTGTGCAGGAATTCGACCGTTTTGTCTACGCCTCAAAAGATCTCTATCCGGTGCTGATTCCCCTGCGCGACGGCGTCACCGTCTGCCGAAAGCTGTAGCCGCCCCTTCAAGCACAGAGCTTGGCCTGGCTACGAGCGGAAGTAGTTTCGTAGAAGAAAACCCGAGGTTCGCAGGCCGCTCGGCCAGCCGCCGCATGAAGTACGGAAACCAGTCGCGGCCGTATGGAATGTAAATCCGAATTAAGATCACGATCCGCAGGCTTGCTTATAACAAAGATCCCACGTGAGTGGTCGGGGCGTGGAGATTTGAACTCCAGACCTTCTGCGCCCAAGCCAGCCGGGCTACCTCTTCCTCCAACGCCCACCTACGGATACTCAGAGTTACTACAAGTGGCTCGTCTTTCGCCTCCTCGATAGATTTTGTGATGACGTGCAGTCAAATTTTGCGTTTGCCTTTCAATCGCACATACCCCAATCTCGGCAACACAACGTGAGAGTAGCCGACTCGCTAACCGCCGGACAAATGCAGGGTGTTGCGAGGAAGTTCAGCTCACCGAGCCATTCGTCCTTTGTGCACCGAAAGAACCGAGCTATTTAGTCGGCTCGAACCCCCGGATACCAGGTCGTGTCCGCAGTGAAAGAGTCTGCAACGACGTTATGTTGTTGCCCCTGCTAGAAAAAGCGAAAGAACAGAGTGCCCACTTCTTGTTGACCCCTAAGACCGGGGCGCGTTCCAGTGGGGCACCCCAATGCGGGACCCCGTTCGCCCCTGAGGCAGCGGGCATCCCCCAGCGTGCTCTCTTGCCTGGCGAGCAGTACCGCTTTCATTTCGACATGACCAAATGTATTGGTTGCAAGTGTTGTGTTGTGGCTTGCAACGAGCAGAACGGCAATCCCCCGGATATCAACTGGAGGCGAGTAGGTGAAATTGAGGGCGGCTGGTATCCGGACACCCAACGGCTGCATTTGTCGATGGGCTGCAATCACTGCATCGAGCCCACCTGCCTGGTCGGCTGTCCCGTGGACGCCTATTCGAAGGACCCTCTCACCGGAGTAGTTCTGCATAGCCCCGAAATCTGTATCGGCTGCCAATACTGCACGTGGAATTGCTCTTATGGCGTTCCCCAGTACAACCCGGAGCGCGGAGTCGTAGGCAAGTGCGATATGTGTCACAACCGGCTGGCGGAAGGACGCGAGCCAGCGTGCGTGGATGCCTGCCCGGAAGGCGCCATTCAGATCGAGATCGTCAACATCGCCGATTGGAAGCAGAACTATGCAGCAAGCGCCAATGCACCGGGACTTCCTTCGGCCGACGACAGCATTTCCTCGACGCGCGTGACGTTGCCTGAGAATTTGCCGCCGAACATGCAGAAGGCGGACTTGAATCGCGTCAGGCCAGAGTCCCCGCACTTCCCACTTGTCGTGATGACGGTGCTGACGCAGCTCTCGGTGGGTACATTCACAACGGTCTGGCTGCTCGAACTGTTCGGGAAGGCCATGCACTTAAGCATCGCAGCGATGGTTTCGCTGCTGGTCGGCGGTTTGGCATTGGGCTCATCCACAATGCACCTCGGGCGTCCCGTACACGCTTATCGCGCTTTGAGAATGTGGAAGCGGTCCTGGCTGAGCCGCGAAGTTCTGATGTTCTCGTGCTTTTCTGGGGTCGCTGGTCTTTACGCCGCTTTGCTTTGGCTCAGACTGCCCGGAAGCATGGTGCCCGGGGGGCTGACGTCGCTCCTCGGTTTGGCCGGTGTCACTGCAAGTGCGTGCATTTATCTAGTCCGAGCGCGTCCAGCATGGAACACCAAACACACAATCGCAGAATTCTATCTCACGGGTGCTTTGCTAGGTCCCCTTCTTGTGGCAAGCCTTGGTGTCGGTGACCGGCGCTGGCTGGTTACGGCGGCTGTCGCGGCCGCGGGAGCGCAGCTGCTGAATCAAGCTGTCAGATTTTTCTGGATGACTGCATCCGATTCGTTTGAGTTGCAAGCATCGGCCAGGCTGCTTTCGACTATGCTGGCCTCCAAGTTTCTTGCGCGGGGCGCCCTTCTCATCTTTGGAGGGATCGTTCTGCCGCTGCTCTTGCCGACTTCGTTCGGCACGTACGCTTCGCTTGCACTGGCGCTCGGCGGAGAAATTCTTGGCCGCTATCTCTTCTTTGTCAGCGTCGTTCCGAAAAACATGGCTGCTTCGTATCTTTCTGCCGTTGAGGTAGCGGCGTGAATCTAAAACGCCAACTCGGCTTGGACATCCTCGAAGAGAAGTACGCTTACGCCCATGATCCTGTCATGGGCCATACCTCCGAGCAAAAGATTCCTGACAGATGGGTTTCCACTACATGTGGTTATTGTTCGGTGGGGTGCGGGATGTTCATCGGAGTGAAGGATGGCCGCGCCGTGAGCGTCCGCGGAAACCCCGATCATCCGGTGAATAACGGAAAGCTTTGTCCCAAGGGCCTTTCCGAGCACTACACCCTTGAGGCCTCCAATCGCGCCCGTTATCCGCTCTTGCGCAACAAACGAGGAAGACTAACCCGCGTTGGGTGGGATGAAGCGCTGGCAACGATGGTGGAGGAATTCCGCAGCGTTCAAGAAAAGTACGGCCATGAGGCTCTGGGCGTTGTTAGTACCGGTCAGCTTGTCACCGAAGAGTTCTACACGCTTGGCAAACTTGTTCAACTAGGTCTGGGAACCAAGAATTTCGATGGCAACACAACTTTGTGCATGGCGAGCGCTGTGTCCGGATATAAGCGCTCGTTTGGTAGCGATGGTCCGCCGGGGGCGTACGAGGATCTCGCCAAAGCGGATGTCATTTTTCTAATCGGGGCGAACATCGCCGACAACCATCCGATTCTCTGCCAATACTTGGAGGCCAACCCGGGAATGACGCTGATCGTCGCTGATCCGCGGGTGACGAAGACCGCGATGATGGCGGACTTCTATCTCCCGGTGAAGCCGCGCTCGGACATCGCTCTTCTTAACGGCATGATTCACCTCCTGATCGAGAACAACCTCATCGATCGGGGTTACATCGCTGCGCACACGACCGGCTTCGACCAACTGGAAGAGTCGGTTCGCAAGTACACGCCTGAGTACGTCTCTCAACTCACCGGGCTCACTCCCGAGCAGATCTACAAGGCCGCGCTGATCTATGGCAGGGCCAAAGCTCCCTTCATCGGATGGACGATGGGTGTGAACCACAGCACCAAGGGCACGGAAACCGTAAACGTGATCAATAATCTTGCACTGATATCGGGCAATGTCGGCAAACCGGGAGCTTCGCCTTTCTCGATCACCGGACAATGCAATGCGATGGGCACACGGGAGGCTGGATTTACATCGAGCCTTCCGGGCTACCGCAAATTCGAGAGTGCAACAGATCGGGAAGAGTTGGCGGTCTTCTGGGGCATCGATAAGGAACGCATACCAACTTCGCGAGGATGGGCGTACCCGGACATCATCGAAGGCGCCGTTGCGAAGAAAATTCGCGCGCTATGGGTTATCGCCACAAACCCCGTGGTGTCATTTCCGAATCTCGGCGTATTGCAGCAGAGCTTGGAGAGCTTGGATTTTCTCGTCGTGCAGGATGGCTTTCATCCCACGCCTACAACTGAAGTCGCGGACCTAGTCCTTCCCGCCGCCATCTGGGGAGAGAAGGAGGGTACGTATACGAATTCGGAGCGCCGCGTAAGCAAGGTCAATCGGGCGGTGCCACCACCAGGTGAAGCTCGGACCGACTTCGACATCTTTTTGGATTTGGCAAAGAAGCTCGGCTGTTACGAGGAGCTTTTTACCGGATGGACTCAGCCCAAGGATGCCTTCGAGGAATGGAAGAGAGTTTCAGCGGGGCGCCTTTGTGACTATTCGGGGCTCGACTACGAGCTTATCGAACGTCACGGTGGAATTCAGTGGCCGTACCTAGCAAACGCTGCAGAAGTGAAGACGACGCGACTGTATTCCGACGGCCAGTTCTCAACCGAAGATGGAAAGGCCCGGCTGATCTGTGTCGAGTGGGAACCCTTTCCGGAGCAACCGAACGCGCACTTTCCTTTCGTGCTGAATACCGGGCGCACCGTCGAGCACTGGCATACCCGAACGAAAACGGGAAACGTTCCGATCCTTGAGCGTCTCTCGCCAAACGCGTGGCTGGAGATGAATCCGCGGGACGCGCAGTCGCTCGGCCTGAAGCCGCATGATCGAGTCGACGTAGTTTCTGCTCGTGGACGCGTGAAAAGCGTCGAGCTTCGAGTTACCGAGATCATCGCGCCGGGGCAAGTCTTCATGCCCTTTCACTATGCCGAGGCGAATGCCAATCAAGTGACACAAAGCGCCTTCGATCCAATCTCGCGGGAGCCCAATTACAAGCAGTGCGCGGTGCGCGTCGAGAAAGGTCAGCCGTCGCCGCAGTATTGGGGCGTGCGCGGGGGCCCAAGAGCCAGGGTCCAGGCATGAAGCCGGACGAGATGGAACCAATTTCGTTTCGTACAAGGAGATGAGATGAACAAAAACAAGTTCATGCAGAGCGGCCACTTCCCAACCCTCATCGCGGCGTTTCTCTATTTCGATGTCAGTTTCATGGTGTGGGTCCTGCTCGGTCCCCTTGCTCCGTTCCTGTCCGAAATGCTGAAGCTCACGCCTTACCAGAAAGGGTTGCTTACAGCGATTCCTCTTCTGGGCGGTGCGCTATTTCGGCCCGTACTGGGATTCCTCGGAGAGCAGTTTGGCGAGCGCAGGACCGGCCTGCTCGGGCTCGCTTTCACTCTGCTTCCGCTGATTCTCGGGTGGCGCTTCGCACATACTGTCGCGCACTTCTATTTTCTTGGGCTCCTGTTGGGTATCGGAGGCGCGAGTTTCGCCGTGGCTCTGCCGATTGCGGGACGCTGGTATCCGCCTGAGTATCAGGGGCTCGTCATGGGCATCGCTGGTGCGGGGAATTCAGGAACTCTCATCGCCACGCTATTCGCGCCGCGCCTCGCGCAGAAATTTGGATGGGCTAACACTTTCGCTTTGGCCATGCTACCCATAATTGTTGTGCTGGTTCTCTTCGCGCTGCTGGCCAAGGACAGCCCGCGCCGCAGTGAACCGCCCAAATGGAAAGCGATCGCAGCCATCTTGAGAGAGCCCGATACCGCTTGGTTTTGTTTTTTCTATAGCTTTACGTTCGGCGGGTTCGTGGGCATGGCCAGTTTTCTCACCACCTTCTTCCACGACCAGTATGGACTGTCAAAAGTGCGCGCTGGCGACTTCACTACCATCGTTGTCCTTGCAGGAAGTTTCCTGCGGCCCGTGGGCGGATGGCTCTCAGACAAGATCGGTGGCTACCGCTTGCTCTTGCTGCTCTTGGCTGGTGTGGCCGGTTGCCTCGGAGGTGTGGGGAGGCTCCCTGCGCTTCCAATGGAGGCAGGGCTCTTGTTTCTCTCGATGGGAATGATGGGCATGGGAAATGGAGCCGTCTTTCAACTACTGCCACAGCGATTCCCTGAACGTGTCGGGATTCTCACCGGATTGGTCGGCGCGGCTGGCGGCTTGGGAGGCTTTTTCTTGCCTTTTCTTCTCGGAGCCATCAAGCAGCGAACCGGGCAGTATTCGGGGGGACTTTTCCTTTTTGCAGGCGCTTTCTTTGCCGCTGCTTTGATCTTGTTGCAGCTCGGCACCAAATGGCGCGCGAGATGGCAAGAGGAATCGGCGGAACGGGCCGGTATCTTCTCATACCGGGGTTTTGCGGGAACTCCAGTAGGAGAAACCGTCGAATGAGGCTCGTGCAGGCAGGCCAGAGTTTTCTCCAGGAGGGTTTGTGGCCATGGAAAAGCTTGTCGTAGTCGGGAACGGCATGGCGGGCGTTGCCTGCGTCGAGCAGATTTTGAAGCACGCGCCAAAATTTGAGATCACTATCTTTGGTGACGAAACCCACGTCAACTACAACCGGATTCTGCTGTCATCGGTTCTTGCCGGTGAGAGGGCCGCCGAAGACATTGTCCTGAACGGTCTCGATTGGTACGAAAAACACGGGATTGAACTGCGCCTCGGCGTCCGCATTAGAGACGTGGATTCCGAACGCAAAGCCGTGACCGGTGATGACGGCAGTGTGACGCCTTTCGACAAACTGCTGATCGCAACGGGGAGCGCGCCGCTGATCCCTCCGATGGACGGAGTGAAAAAAGAAGGCGTGTTCGTCTTTCGCAATTTGGACGACACGCGCGCGCTGCTCGATCTCGCTGCACCCGGCAAGAAAGCGGTTGTGATCGGCGGAGGTCTGCTCGGACTCGAAGCGGCGCGCGGGTTGCAAGTGCAAGGCTGCGACGTGACGGTCGTTCACTTGATGGATACGCTGATGGAACGCCAGCTCGATCTGACGGGCGGCGGATACCTCAAGGCAAAAATGGAATGCCTAGGCGTCAAGGTGCTCCTGGAACGCAATACCACGGCAATTCTCGGGAATGGAAAAGCAGAAGCCGTGGCCTTCAAGGATGGCAGCAGCGTGGAGGCGGATTTTGTGGTCATCGCCGCCGGAATCCGTCCCAATGTAGAACTCGGGCGCAAAGCAGGATTGCAGGTCAACCGCGGGATCCTTGTGAACGATTATATGGAGACGTCGAACCCGGACGTCTTCGCAGTGGGCGAGTGCGTGGAGCACAACGGCACATGCTATGGCCTTGTGGCGCCGCTCTTTGAGCAAGGAAAAGTTCTGGCCGCGACGATTACCGGAAATCGAGGACCGGTTTACGGCGGCACCATCCAGGCAGCAAAGCTGAAGATTATGGGAGTGGACGTCTTTTCGGCCGGTGATTTCAGCGAGAAGGCTCCGGGCACGGATGCAGTGCGTTACGAGGATCCCGCGCTTGGTATTTACAAGAAGCTGACCGTCCGCGACGGCAAGCTCGCCGGCGTCATTCTCGTGGGGGACACATCTGATAGCCATCGCTACGTGGATTGGCTGCGGTCGGCAACCGACTTGACGGCCATGCGCCGCCAGCTTCTTTTTCCGGGACCTGCCGAAGACGCGGGTTTGGATGTCGCGGAAATGGCGGATAGCAAGGTGATTTGCGGATGTAACGGCGTGACCAAGGGCGCGATCATTCAGGCCGTCCATGAGAAGGGAATCAGCACGCTCACGCAGTTGAAAGATTGCACGCGAGCTTCAACCGGCTGCGGGAGTTGCACGGAAGTTTGCCAGCACCTCTTGAAAGCCGTTGCTCCGGAATTCCAGGAAGAAACAAAAAAGTCTCTCTGCAAATGTATTCCGTTTCCCGAAGACAAGCTTCGCGAGATTTTGCGGAGCCAGAGGTTGCGCTCCGTCCAGGAAGTGCTGGAAATCTACGGCAACGGTGTTGGCTGCGAAGTCTGCAAGCCGGCGCTGAGTTATATGGTGGACATGCTCTGGTGCGGTGACCACGACGAGGATCGTTCGGCGCGGTTCATCAACGACCGCGTGCACGCCAATATTCAGAAGGACGGAACGTTTTCCGTGGTCCCGCGCATCCGCGGGGGAGTCACGTCGGCAAAAGAATTGCGCCGCATCGCGGACGTCGCGGAAAAGTACAACGTGCCGATGGTGAAGATCACCGGCAGCCAGCGCATCGATCTGCTCGGAGTAAAGAAAGCCGATCTTCCCGGAATTTGGGCCGACCTGGGTATGCCATCCGGCCAGGCGTATACCAAAGGTGTGCGCATGGTGAAAACCTGCGTAGGCACGGACTTTTGCCGTTTTGGCGTACAGGATTCCACGTCCGCCGGTATAGAGATGGAGCGTCGCTTTGAGAATCTTTATATGCCCCACAAATTGAAGATGGGAGCGGTCGGCTGCCCACGGAATTGCGCCGAGGCCACCGTCAAAGATATCGGTCTCGTCGGTCAAGAAGGAAGCTGGCAGGTCGTCGTCGGTGGAGCTGCCGGCAAGAAGGTTCGTAAGGCCGATCTGCTCGTCACCTTGGAAACTGCAGAGGAGGCGCTGCAGGCTGCCACCTTGTTCTTCCAGTATTACCGCGAGAACGCCAATTTCCTGGAACGAACGTACGATTTTGTGGTGCGCCTTGGGATTGAAAAAGTCCGCCGCGAAACCGTCTATGCGCCGCTGGCAGTTCAACAGGGCTTACGGGAAAGGTATCGGAGATCCAAACGGCTGTCGCAGGATGCCTGGCTGGAAGGCGATACACCACGTCATCCAACGCAGTTCGTGCAAATTGAACCCCTCGAAAAGGTGCAGGCATGAGCGCCAACAAGCAATGGGTTCGCATTACAGAAATGCAGAACATCCCTCTGCGGGAAGGGCGATCCGTGAATGTCGCAGGCCGCGAAATCGCCATTTTCAATCTCGGCGATCGGTTTCTGGCCGTCGATGGCCGGTGTCCCCATAAGGGCGGCCCCTTGGCGGAAGGCATCGTCACCGGCACGACCGTAGTTTGCCCTCTGCATGCCTGGAAAGTGGATTTGGAATCGGGTGCGGTCAAGAACTCCGCAAACCCAGTGCCCTGCATCGAAGCTTTTTCGACGCGAGTGGAAGCGGGTGTCGTCCTGATCGAAGTGCCCGTCGGGCCAGCCACTATGCAAGAAAATCCCGGCGCATCCTGCCAGCCCGATCGGCCAATTCATTGGGTCAAATCGCGCATCGTTTGCGAAGAGAGGCCATGACTGGAAGAAAATCCGCGAAGAATGCTTGCTTCGAAGAGCGCCCGGCGCCACGCAGGAGGGCATTTCTCGAGGAATGATTCGACGAAGTCAATTCCGTTCCCAATTGATCGGTAGATACTCGAAAGGACGAAAGCCAGCAATCATGATCTACAAGGCATTGCGATTCTTGGTTTTGACAGTTTTTGCGTGCACGAGCATTCCGCTTTTTGCACAGGAACGAACGAAGGGAGAACTCAGCGCTCTGTCAGGGAGTGCCAAAGACAGCGCACGGCCGGAGGGAGACGCGATCGCCGGCGCAGGTGCAGATTCACCAGCGGAAGGCAAGAGTGCGAAACCTGAGTCATCATCGGCTCCCCCGCACAAGATTGGGTCGTTAACCGTGTCGGCAAGCTGGCGCTTTCGAACCGAAGCTTGGGATTGGTTTCAACCCACGACTGGCGAGAACGCCTATGCCTTTTCACATTCACTTCTGCGCCTGGGAATCGGCCAGAAAAGGGAGAGGGTTGAATGGCTGCTGGAAGGAGCGCAGGACGCCATTCTTGGACTGCCCACAACCGCCATTGTTCCCGGACGCCAGGGCCAGCTTGGCTTGGGCGCTGCTTACTACGTTGCGAACGGCAACGGACAAAACAATGCGAATGGCTTCGTGAAGCAAGCCTACTTCGGCTTCAAGATTCCGGCGAACGGCAATGTGCGTCTGGGCCGTTTCGCATTTCTTGACGGCGCGGAGGTAACGCCGAAGGACAAGACTGTCGCAACGCTTGTCAATACCCGCATCACCCAGCGGCTGATTGGCGACTTCGGTTTCTCCGCTGTGGGGCGGAGCTTCGATGGTGTTCGGCTAGCTTTCGATGCGGGTAAGAGTAACATCACTCTTCTCGGTGCCCGGCCGACTCGCGGCGTCTATCAGATTGATGCCATGGGTGAGGTTCATGTGGACCTCTTCTACGGCGCGTTCACCGTCCCCGTCAATTCCCATAGCAGCGCCGGAGAATTGCGAATCTTTGCGTTGGGTTATGTGGATGAGCGAGGGACGGTCTTGAAAACTGACAACCGTCCGCTTTCTCTTCGCACTGCCGACAAAAACCAGATTCGCATCGGAACCTACGGTGCCGACTACGTCCATGTCTTTCATTCGAACACGCGCGGTCGGTTCGATTTCCTGTTATGGGGAGCGCTGCAGAATGGCAGTTGGGGAACGCAGACCCACGGCGCTGGCGCGTTTGTCGGTGAATTCGGCTGGCAGCCCGTCGTCCGTTTGCTCAATCCGTGGTTCAGCGCCGGCTACTCGTTTGGTAGCGGTGATTCGAATCCCACTGGCAATCACCACGGAACATTCTTCCAGGTGCTGCCGACGCCCCGCCCCTATGCCCGTTTCCCGTTCTACAACATGGAAAACAACCAGGATTTTTACGGCACAGCGGTCTTCCGCTTTCCTCGCGCTCTGACGGTGCGCAGCGAGCTCCACGCACTCCGTTTGGCCAATGCGCAGGATCTTTGGTACGCGGGAGGCGGCGCTTTTCAGCCGCACACGTTCGGTTACACGGGCCGGGCGGGCGGCGGCAATCGTAGCCTGGCCAACGTATGGGATATCAGCCTGGATTGTCCTTTGCGCTATGGCTTCAGCATTACCACCTATTACGCGCATGCCTGGGGCAAGAGCGTGATCGCAAGCATTTATCCAACTGGAACGAACGCGCAGTTCGGATTCGTAGAGACGAATTTTCGCTTTTAGGAAGGCGCTGATGCCGGACGCGAGCTTCGGCGGATTGCGCGTGCTGGCACTGGAAAGCCGTCACGCGAAAGAGCTAGCCAAATTGATCGCGGCCTATGACGGTAAACCCACCGTCGCACCCGCGCTGCGTGAAGTGTCGATCGAGTCCAGCAATGCGTTCGCCTTTTCCGCCGGGCTTATCAGCGGTCAATTTCATATGGTGATTTTTCTGACCGGTTCAGGTACACGCGCACTGATCGCCGCCGTCGAAAACCAGTATCCTCGCGAACTGCTGTCCGCCGCGCTCCAGAGAGTGCGGGTGGTCGCACGGGGGCCCAAGCCAGCGTCTGTGTTGAGCGAGTTGGGCGTGAAACCCAGCCTTGTAGCGCCCGAACCGAATACCTGGCGCGAAATCTTGCAAGTACTGGACAGTGATGCAAACGCGCAGTCAATTCGGGGGCTTCGGGTCGCTGTTCAGGAATACGGAACGCCCTGTACGGAATTGCAGCAAGGGCTCAAGGCACGTGGAGCGCATGTGACCACAATTCAAGTTTACCGTTGGTCGTTGCCCGAGGATACGGCGCCTCTACGGCAGGCCGTGAAGTGCCTCGCCGGCGGTGAGATAGATGTCATTCTCTTTACCTCCGCGGTGCAGGTCGCGCATCTGTTTCAAATTGCCGCGGAGATGAAAATCGAAAAGTCTTTGCGCAACAGCATCGAACGCGTTGTGATCGCTTCGATCGGGCCGACCACATCCGACCGTCTGCGGTCCACCGGATTGCAAGCTGATTTGGAAGCCTCCCGGCCCAAAATGGGCTTCCTGGTCCGGGAAGCTGCCGAGCGCTCTGCTGAGATCCTCCACGAGAAGCAGAATCATCCGCCACTGGATTTCTTGCACGAAATCGGGAGCCGGATGGCAGCAGCCAGTCCGCTACAAGAGGTGCTGGGGCAAATTGTGGATTTCGCTACGGCCGTTGTAAGTTCCGATTCCTGTTTCGTCTACGTGCTGGAGGGCGACGAGCTTCTGCTGAAGGCGTCCAAGAACCCTCATGCGAAGGAGGTCAACCGGTTAAAACTGCGCTTGGGTGAAGGAATCACCGGATGGGTGGCAAAGCACCAGCAGCCGGTCGCCGTGGCACGCAACGCCTTCCACGATCCGCGCTTCCAATTCTTCAATGAACTACCCGAAGATCGCTACGAAGCCTTCTTGTCTGTGCCCGTCCTCTGCCGGGGCAGGCTCGTTGGCGTGATCAGCCTGCAACATCGGGAACCGCACGCTCATAGCAAACGGGAGATCCGATTGATTTCCACGATCGGTTTTCTCGTTGGTGCCGAGATCGAAATGGCGCGTCTGGAAGAGAAAAGCTTCGTGCTCTCTGACGAGCTCCAGGCTCGCAAAGTCGTCGAGCGTGCCAAGGGGATTCTTCAGCGCGACTCGCAGTTGAGTGAAGAGGATGCCTATCTTAGCTTGCGCAGACAGAGCCGCCAGCAGCGGAAATCCATGAAGGAGGTTGCTCAGGCCATCGTCAGCGGAGAGACCGAACGTACTCAGAAGAAACGTAGGGCTTGATAGTCGTACCGCAAATGCAAATATCGTCCGGGCAGTATTTGTCTGGGCCCGAAACTACCGTTCGAAACTGGGAGCGCCCAAAGATTGTGGCCAGAATTCCTGCCGGTCCTCTGCCTCAATAACATCCGGTTGCTCAGTGGCGCCCGTGCTGGCCATTCCGCATCGGTTTGCTCGGATCCCGACCGATACTTCCGCCATTCCTATGTCACTTGCTGGCAGCTGAGTCGACAAGCCTTCTAAAATGTCTGCCCGAGGGCCCGTGCTCGAGTAGTTTTTCGCTACAGCTCCGATAATAAGCAGCACGGGCGCAGGCAGCCAAGGAACTTCTGCGAGCTTTGCCAGCGTCGTTGAATGAACTCGCTGCTGTGCAGACGTGGCGCGTGAAACCACTAGGCAGGCAGTCTGAGGCTCCAAGCCGGCAGCGCAAAGCCTTGTCGCCAGGCTGTCGTAGTCCGCGCCAGGCATGTAAATAACTACAGTCGTGTCGTCGGAGACGACATCTTTCCATTCAGGGGGAGTTTTGTCTGCACAGTGGTGATTGCTCAAGAACACTATCTTAGAGGCCAGCCTTCGGTCTGTCAGTGGAATCTTGGCCTTAGCCGCCGCGCCAAATGCCGCAGTTATGCCCGGCACAACCTCGAACTCGATTCCTGCTTCACGCAAGGCTCCCATCTCCTCACCGGCGCGGCCGAACACCAGTGGATCTCCGGACTTCAACCTGACTACATTCAAGCCTTCTTTCGCGGCGTTGATGAGCAGGGAATGAATTTGGTGTTGAGTGGTGCTTGGGTAGCCGCAACGCTTGCCCACGTTCTCCACATAGGTGCCGACCGGGATGAGGTCGAGAATTTCCGGTGAGACGAGATCGTCATGAAAGACAACGTCGGCCGTCCGAAGCAGACGCAGTGCCTTGACAGTGAGAAAATCGGGATCTCCCGGGCCAGCCCCTACGAGACAAACTCTCCCTTTTTTCATGTCGACCTTGCTGATTGGGGCTGCTCCAAATCCGCCGCGTCCCCGTCTCTAGAATGAGTCAGGGAGCGAAATACGCAACCCTGTGCAAGGATGCTAACACTCACGCATGTGAGGGTCGGCGTGAAAGAACCCATCCAATGTATTGAAACTCTTGATGGGGTTTCTCCCATCCGTCAGTGAATCCAGCTCGCGCTGAGGACTCGACGGAGAGGTTCCGAGGTGAGAAGCCAGGTCGAACGGATACCACCACTTTTGGTGAGAAAGGAGCGTGGCAGCAAGGATGTCCTGACGAAGCTTGGGCACCCAGGGTCGGCAGCCGTGGGGTCCCCCGCGAAGCACCGGCGCAACGATGGCTTTCGCAGCTCGAAGTTCTCCCAGGCGATTAGAGGGGAAGAAGCCGGCTAAGAAAAAAGAGAACTTTGTAGGGAAGTCCTTGCCTTAACGATCGACCCTACGAACATGCAACATTCCGATTCGAGATGCCCCCTCTTTCCCCCTGTCGTGCTCAAGGACAGGTGGTCCACCGTGCATTGGTAGGGCGCGACTAGCGTGTTTCGTCAAACGGGATTGTCGTGCCCGGCCCGGCTTCGTACGTTGCTTTGCGGCATGTAATTCCCTGCCAAACACTTTAGCAGCCCAGTCCGGTATCGTCTGCGCGGTTTTACTCAACTCGCCGCTGATGAAGTGGGCCACTACGCGGTAGCCCCGGTCATGCGCGGTGTTGTCGTACACGATCAAGTCATCGGCATGTTTCTTGGACAAATGAAAAGGCGATTGAGAGAAGAGTCATACGGACCGAACTCCTTATTACATGACCCATCGATTTGCTTCGCACCTGGTAGATGAAGACGGAAATTCGAACGCCATCTCGATTTTCCTCATTCATCAGGCGTTGACGGAAAGACGTCATGGATCTTGCTTCGATACCCTTGCGTGATTGTTGGGTTCAATCTTTGCAACTGAAGGTAGAGAACCTGATGATTTTGAATCGTGAAGTGTCCGGCTACGTAAGCGCATTCGAAGGATGCTGCGTCTGTACCGAGCCAGGTGGCTGCGAGGCGTTTCCTCTTGACGAAGGACTCGGCACCGCGGATACTGCAAGAAAAGGACGCGCTCCCTCCAAAAATAGAACGCTGAAGAGCTTCTTAATTTTCACCCAAGGAAAAAAATGGGCAAGTCATCGAAATTAGGGTCGGGGCCCACAGGGCCGCGCACGCCCCAAGGAAAGGCAAGATCGAGCCAAAATGCCGTAAAACACGGATTATATTCCAAAAGGGTGTCGCCAGCAGAAGAGAAGGAAGCAGCGCGCCTTCATCGGATGCTTCGAAAAGAATTACATTTACAAGGATTCGAAGATGAATCTTTTGGCAGCGGCATGGTGCTCACCAAGTTGACGAAAACGCGTCTTGAGGAATACACGTGTGATGAACTCCGCAAGGCGGATATACAGGCCGCTCGTGACCGAGATAGAAGGTTTGAGTTGCGTTGGTCCCTAAAAAGAGATTCTTCGTCAGCTCCACATCGCGTCCATCCAGACATTTGTGTTTTGTTTCTTCAAAAGATCAAGCGCAATATTGAAAGGCGCGGACTCAATCCGGAAGAAGACCTGCCTATTCTGTATTCCCTCTTTTCTCGCGGCGACGGTCAGCTAACTTTCCACGGAATAAGCATTATTCTTTTGTATGAAATTGTGAGGTCCAAAGCCGGCGGGCAATCGGCCGATCCTAGCGGTCAGGTCCAAACCAGACTGCTTGAGGGAATCGGGGACGCAATCGAAGTTGAGCAACTCTCGAGTCATTGGGAAATGGAAAACGACCGAGAGGAGCTTCGAGCCGTGCCCGCCCTTCTGCCAGATGCCGTCGCTGATCGCATTCTGCGATCCGAGACTGCGATCGAAGGCCACTTCATCCGGTTACTGGACGGGCTGGAGCGCTATCGTCGTCTGCGGGAGATGTAGGTCGAAACGATGACGCGCGCTTCGGACGCGCAGCCGAATCTGCTTGCCCGCTAGCGGCCGATGTGCTCTGGCCTTCCTAAGTGAGCGAAAACCGCAAGCAAGTAGACTGCCCAGGCCCAAAAGGTCTACTGATTTCAACCCGTCGCGCGCCACGCTGGCTGTGGGGGAGCAGGCAATTATGCGAAACGAACTCGGCTATCCCGTTTTAAAACAGACAGATGGCGATTTTGCACCAAGTATTTCTTTGCGCTCTGAGGCGGATTCTTACGAAACAGCTAGGGATCCGCACACAGTCGACTTGGCCCCGGCGGGCAGGGACGCTCGGCGCCTACTAGCATGGACCGGGATTGCTTTCTAGGTACGCTGTGCACACGACAGGAAAAGAACTTCGCTATTCTGCAAAGCCTTACGAAGTGAAAATTGCAAAACGAACTATGCTAAGTCCTTACACTAGAATTGCTTAACCTTGGAGTATGCAAGCTAGTGAGCGCAGAATGCAGCGATTCCAGTCTTTTCCGAGTTGCCATTGCGGTCGGCGGATTGCCGGACGACCGGGAGCTGATGCCGGAGAGCAAGAATCTCTGCTTGCAGAACGGCGCGGGCTCGGAAACGATCTCGCAGAGAAAACAGCAGACTCAACATGGCCTGGGAAGGCTACACGTCGCGGCTTTGCAAATGCAACGGTTTCAATGAGAACGGACTTCTTGGTAGGGACAGGCCTCACCCGTCTTCCTTTCGGGATTCGAAGTAGCTTCTCACGTACTCGTGCATTTCCGCTTTGCTCCCGTTCCATCGCCAGCAGCCGCTCGGATCCAGCACGATATCGGTGAATGGATCGAACCCGAATCTACCCAGCGCCTCATGGCGAAGTGCGTATCGGCGGTTTTTCAGGTCGCCATGCCAGAGGTGAAGGACACGGCCGTCGACAAAGCTCACGCGTCCGCCCACGGCGCGGCTAAACGGTTCGGCCCAAACCAGGTAATGCTCGATTTGGCGTCCGCGCATTCCGACCGCGTCCACCCCGTAATCGAAGATGCCCATCGCAGCGCACAGAATCGCCCGGTC
>WNFD01003440.1_pt1 | contig 27918 bp, 24 predicted proteins | sample 5400491 | NCBI WGS metagenome assembly WNFD01 (sample SAMN13153343, study PRJNA577476) | soil metagenome | isolation source: 120 cm saprolite under Douglas fir tree site 2 hole 2 replicate 2 | place: USA:California | collected 2015-04-18
GTGTGCTTGTGCGTGTCCACATGTGTCGGCAAAATTCCCGCTGCCCGTATTTTATCGATCTGCGCTTCGGTTTCCCTCTGGATGTCTTCCTGCGAAAGTTTCTTCCGAATCGCCGCGAGGGCAAACGCCTTTAGGTCGCTGCGAAACCGGGGAACTCCATTGGGGGAGTTTTCGAGCAGAGAACGCGGGTTGTCGCTCAGAGGTTCGCCATCAATCAGAACAATGTGACACCCGATCTTCAACCCCGGCAGATTCAGACCAATCTTTATCGCCTCGTCGAAACAGCGGGAATTGGCCATCAGCGTAGCCGAAGTGATCGCCCCGGCGCGGCTGCATTCAGCAATGGCTCGGTTCACTCCCGAGGTAAGCCCGAAATCGTCGACGTTGATAATGAGGCGAATCACAGACAGGTATTAGAACACACCCAAAATCTTGCCACTGATGAACACTGATAAAAACACTGATTTACACGGATGAAAAGCAAGGGGACGGATGCCTGCGTATGTCAAAGTCGGCAGACACCTCACTCCTCATTCCTGCTCTTTATCCGTGAAAATCAGTGCTTTTATCAGTGTTCATCAGTGGTAAGGTTTTTCCTGTGGTATTCGGTATTTGGTTTTTTGCTTCCTTGTTCTTCCTTTGCGCCCTTCGCGTCCTTTGCGGTGAGTTATTTATTATGCAAGTCCCGCAGGAATTTTTCCGGTACCGGCTCACCTGTCAGGGTCTTCAGAAATTCCCTGAGTTGCATTTTCTCTTCGGCGGAAAGATGCAGAGGCTTGATCTCCTTCGGCCCGCCCAGGAAAGTCCCTTCGGGATCGCCTCCGCGACCGTAGAACTCGATGACGTCGTCGAGTGTGGCTGCCTGGCCGTCGCGAAAATACGGGGCGGTTTCGGCGATCTGGCGAAGGCCCTTGGTCCGCCAGAGTCCCGGGGGGATCGTCTGTTTGCAGAAGTCTCCATTTCGCTTTGTCGCGGGATCATCGCTGAAGTGTCCGTTTACGCTGAAGTCGCCATCCGCCACCGATGACTTGCAGATCAGGTCCTGATTGGCTGCGCGTCCGGTCTCCGCGGGATCGGCAAAGGGCGAGCGTGTTTTGTCGATCTGCAATCCGATGACATGGAAGTCGTCATCGGAAAACATCGGAGTGCTATGGCACGCGATGCAGCCGGCCTTCCCGATAAAAAGCTTCAGCCCCTGGCGGGCTTCGCGGCTGATCGCGTTTCGGTTTCCGGCGACGAAGCGGTCGAACGGAGCATTGCGGCTCACCAGTTTTCTGAGATAGGCCTCAATCGCCTTGCCGTAGTTGACCAGGATGCGGTTGACGATCTCCTTGTCGGAGGCATTCAGGCGGTTCCAGTTCGGCGCGTCGACGGTGGGGGAGCCGGCGGCGGGGAAGCGCTTGTAGTCCGCCAGCGCGGCATCGAGCGGCCAGTCCGGGAATGCCTTATTGTAGTCGGCGCGATAGTGCTCAAAGATAACGTGGGCCAGTTGCAGCCGGCTGCCGTTCTGCACCTGCGCGCCTTCCGGCTCGCTCTGCGCGTCAAACCATTCCGAATCGGAAAACCCGTCGTTTTCGCGCCAGTGCGCTCCCGATCCCGGCCGGATATAGAAGATGGTATTGACCACGCTGCTCACGTTGCGGGTCATCCATTGGGAACCCAGAGCGGTTGCGTTGGGAATCGGCCCGCCGGTCTTCGAGCGAATGTCAAACATCCACTTCGATTCCGGCATGTGGCAGTTGCGGCAGGCGATCTTTCCGGTTTCGCCGATGGCGCCAAGCTGTCCCTGGGCGGCTGTGCCGGTCTGAATCGGACCGGCCAGGAGTGGCTCGAAAAACAGCTTCTGCCCGAGCAGCGCGGCGGCCGGCGAGTCGCGATGCTTATTGGTGGTGTCAATCGGCGGCGCCGGCAGCGGAGAGAGCGTTTTGATGACTGACCACTCCTGAGGCGAGAAGTCGTCGGCTTGGCTATTGGCTGCGGCCGCCTTATCCGGGTTTCTGAATGAAGCTGTTATCGCTACACACACCAGCAACCCACAAAAGCGCTGTATGGATTTCCGCATCGCCTGACTCCCTGCCCAATCGTGATCGAATACGGCGGAAATTGTACACCGTGCGTTGTGCAGGCCGCACCCGCGCGAATGCCGAATCCGATCTAATCTTTTTTGATCTAATCTTTTTCTTGACTCAGGGGGGCGCAGAAGAATATGCTTCGTTCGTTCATTCACTCCGGCCGAACCAGTCTGGTATCCCTTATCCTAAAAAGCCGGCCCACGAAGCCGGCGACCCCAGGGAATCGGCTTGCCTGTCGCATAACAGCAGAATAATCCTCCTGCTGCAAGCATCACCGCAATGATCATGGCAGCGAGGCAAGTCCGAAAGTTAACGGCTGGCTGTGGTCTTGCACTGACCACGCTGACGCTCATGTGTGTCTCTCCGGAGGCACAACAGAAGCCCGCCTACCGGGTCATCGCTCCCGAAATTGTTCCGCAGGGCGAAGAATTCACCATTCGCGTGGTTGAGAATACCGATGCCGCCCAGGCCATTCAGCCGGGCAGCCAGGTTGAGATCAATGGAACCGTTCTGCCGGCCGAAGAAGGCGGCAAGGTCCGCGTTCCGGCGTTTGTTCAGGAGATCGGAAACCAGTTCCTGTCGATCGCGATTCGCAATGTCGCTCCGGGTCCGGCGCAAAGCGAGAGCATCAACCCGATTGCCCCGCACATCGAAGTGGTCCATCTGCCGCAGCAGGGAAACCGCGGATCTCCGAAGATTTGGCATATCTCGGAGACGTCGCCTTCCGCCGGCAATCTCAGCGTGGATGGCGACGCGCTGGGCGGCCTGAGGAATGCGTCTCTGCGGGGCACGACCGGAACATTTCCCCTGAACGATTCTGTAGGTTCTTCATTGCAGCGGATTTACCGCTGCCCCGCCGATTTGCCGAAGGGCAGCTACCGCTTCGTTGCCCAGGACGCTTCCGGCCGGACGATTGAAGCTCCCAACACTACCACCAACCCGACTCTCGCCCTCACCGGAACCACCATCCGCCAGCGGGGACAACGGGGAAAGTTCGTGATCACCAGCGACGTCGAAGGAGATGTGCAACTCTCCGGCGGCGAATTGAAGATCAAACTCGACGTCCGCACTGTACACGTTACTCCGAACAAACCCGGGACCGTGGATTTCACGGCGCTGCAGGTGGGCAACTACGACGTGCAGGCCCGGATGACGACACCCGATGCGCCTGGCCAGGATGCGCCGGGCGCGGATGCGAACGTCGGAAAACCGCGGACGGACTTCAATTCTCGTGAAGGCAGGACCTCCGTCAGCGCGCCCATCGCGCTGAGCGACGCGCAGGGACGTCCCCTGGCCAATACATCCGTTGATGTGGCGCTCACCGGCCCGCACGGCATTCAGTACAACCGGCTGACCACCGACGCGAACGGACAGGCAAGCCTGATTGCCGGCCTGCCGGGGCAGGTGGCCGCCGACGTTCTGGAAATACATTGCTTTCGGGTGCCGGGTCACGTCTGGAATAAGCGGGCCGGCCCACCGAGGCGGGGCGCGCCGATGCCCGCGCCGCCCGGCCAGGAGCAGCCGGAGAAAAAGCGTCGCAACAACCAGAGCTATGAGTATGCGGTCAAGTTCATCTGTGGCGCTCCCGAGGTTCCGGTGGTCGCGCCAGGCCGATACTTTACGGCCATCAATGTTCATAACCCGGATGAACTGCCCGTCGTTTTCAGGAAGAAAGTGGCGGTGGCTCTGCCCGGCGAACGCCCCGGCCCGGTTTCAAAGTTTTTCGAAGCGAGGTTGATGCCCGATGAAGCCCTGGAGATCGATTGCGCCGATATCCTTCAGCATGCCGGGGCACAGGGATTCCTGAAGGGCTTTGTTGTGATTGAAAGCCCGGCGGAATTGGATGTTGTCGCCGTCTATAGCGCGGGCCACCCGCAGGTTGAGACTATGGAAGTTGAACGGGTGCGCCCCCGGTTGGTTGCTCCCGCCGCGATTTTTACAGTGCCATCCGGAAAGCAACGATAAGTGCCTGACGAAGTCTAAGGAGGGATCATGACTTATCTTCATGCCAGGATTTGGGCTCCTCGGATTCCTGCTTCAATATCAAGGATGCGCCGGCTGCCGGCAATCGTATTGATCGCCGCTCTCGCGGCCTTGGCGCCGGCCACCGCCGGCGCCGCCGACCTGTTCAACAACTGGAATACGGGCGCCGTGCAGAATGCTCCCACCGGGGTAACGGTGTTCACTCTGGCGGCCCCCGCTCACATCACGGAACTGGTGACGTATCACTGGAACAACGGGCGGGGTCTGCCGGCTCTGCCCCCTGTGACAATCACTCTTACGGGCGCGACCGGAGCCACATTCGGTCCGTTCACAGCGGTGGGATCGCCTGGCACAAACGGAGTCCTCAATGTCAACTGGACCGCCACGGTCAGCCTCGACCTCGCGCCCGGGACGTGGACAGTCATCGATTCCCAGCGCGCCACCTGGTCGCAGAACGCGCAATCTCATCACAGCGGTTTTGCCAAAGTGCTGGGAACGCTCAATCTCCCCGGCCCCGGCCCCGAGCCTGGCCCTCAACCCGGGCCGGCGGGTTTCGAATATGCGGTCAAGTTCGTATGTGGATCCCCCGTGGTCCCGGTGGTGGCTCCGGGTGAGTATTTCACCGCGATCAATGTTCACAACCCCGCCGAACGACCGGTCTCGTTCCGAAAAAAGGTAGCCATCGCGCTGCCCGGCGAGAAAGCGGGAAGGGTATCGAAGTTCTTCGAGGCGCAGTTGAAGGGCGACGAAGCTTTCGAGATCGATTGTCAGGACATTCTGAAACATGCCGATGCGCAGGGCTTCCTCAAGGGCTTTGTGGTGCTCGAAACTCCTTCGGAACTGGACGTGGTCGCCGTCTACACCGCGGGCCATCCCCAGGTAGAGACCCTCGACATCGAACGCGTCCCGCCCCGGCCGTTCGCCGCCGGAACGGTGGTTGGGCCCGCCGATCCCTCGCATTGTCCCGCGGGCTCCGGTGGCGATCCGGTGGGCGGGGTCGGTTGCTGCTGCAACCATCCAAAACCGGGCGGTGGGTTCTGGCCCGATTGCAAATCGGGGCTGGTCTGCGTGGGGAACGCGTCAGGACCGGGAATTCCCACCAATCTGTTTGGAGTTTGTGCGACACACGCGTCCGCCAACATTTTCCTGGATCCGCCGCCGCCTCCCGATGCCTCGCAACCGCCGTTTTGCGGAGCAAAGTAAGAAGCCGCCGGCCGGAGAACTCAGAGGAAAAAATAAGCGCCGTTCCGGATGAAAACCGGAACGGCGCAAAGGCTGCCTGCGGTGCGGTTTCAGCGAGTTAGTTGGCGACCGCGATGGCGCAAAGCGTGTCGGTTTGGGTCGTGAAACTCGCGCTGCTGGTGCTGGTTGTGGCTTGTTTGGTGGTTCCCGATGTGGGCGATGGCGATGGTGACGGTGAAGGAGAAGGAGAAGCGCTGCTTGCGCAATCGTTCGGCGGACTGACGTTATGGCCTGCCGCCTGCCCGATGATTCCATGGAGTTCATCGTTTTGTCCGCAGGAAGTGTGGTTGCACCCCACCTGCATGCCTCCGTAGCGCGGACGGCCCACTGTGGTGTAGCTGCCGACCGTCACTCCGGAAGGGACGGTCGGAATGCCCTGGCTCTGAGGATCGAAGCCGGTGCTGGAGGTCAGCACCCAGTTCCCGCTGCCGTGCATCGTGAACGAGCAGCTTTTAGTTGTATCGGTCAGGCAGTTGATGCTGTAGGGGCCGTCGTTTGAATTGTTGACATTGGTCAGCGTAAAGATGGGCGTGACTACAAAGCTGGAATTGAAAGTCCCGCTGTCGGAAGTCGTGCGCGTGAAATCCATCTGGCCGCCGCCGCCCTGCGTGGCCAGCGTGACCGTGATGTGGTAGACCCGGCCGTCCTGGAGTGTGAGGTCCGGGCTGGAGCCGAGGCTGAGTCCCTTGAGTGAAAGGGTAGCGCTGAAACTGTCGCTGACAGTGACGCTTCCGCGTGCCACGAGAGTGTCAGCCTGCCCGAGGGACGAACTCAGCGGAGTTCCCGCGAAGTTTATAACTGTGCTGGTGGGCGGCGATCCCAGCAGCTGGCCGAGATTGATGTTGCCGAAATTTGAGAAATCCACCTGGGTGCCGCTGCCGGTCGTCCAGGTGTCGTCTTCGGCTGCGATCGTTTGCGCGGGTGCTGAAGCTGCCGTCATCGCCGCGAACAGCAGCGCGGCCAGCGTCAGTCGCAGAAGAAAATGATCTTTCATAGACCTCCTTTATCAAGCGCCGTTCATTTCGGGCCAAAGGACGGCCTTTCGGGTTATTGACCGGCGACTCAGACGCAGTTTATTAACTTCAGTCGTACGTGGTCTTCTCCCGGATTGCTCAGTTTTAAACCAGGCCCGTATTGGAACGTACGAGTTTCAAAGTGGGATTGCAGACCCTGGCGGAATTCCTAACCTCGTTTTTCTGATGGGGACATAGTTTCGAAATATCGACCCGCTGGTCTTTGGCAGCGCAAAATTCCGGAGGATCAAAAGACTACATTGTCTTTTTCCCCTCCGTGTCTTCGTGCCTCCGTGGTGCAAAGGTCTCGCCTTTTGGCCGCCAGCCGCCTTATCTGTTAGCTTTGATACTACGAATGATTTCCTTTTCGAATATCAACAAGCAGTATGGCCGGCAGCTTATCTTCGTTGACGCTTCTTTTCAGTTGAACCCCGGCGAGAAAGTCGGACTGGTGGGTCCCAACGGCGCGGGCAAGACCACGCTGTTCCGCATGATCGTGGGCGAGGAAACGCCCGACGAGGGCGAAGTTTCCGTTCCGCGGAAGCTGACCATCGGCTATTTCCGCCAGGACGTGGAAGAGATGCAGGGCCGCTCGGTGGTGGATGAAGCCATCGCGGGCAGCGGACGCGTGGGCGATCTGCATCACGAACTCGAAGACCTTCAGCATTCCATGTCGGACCCGGCGAAGGCCGACGACATGGACCGTATTCTCGAACGTTTCGGCGAGGTGCAGGAGCAGTATCAGCACCTGGGCGGTTACGCTCTGGAAGCCCAGGCGCGCGAGGTGCTTCACGGCCTCGGCTTCAAGGACGATCAGATTGATGGTGATGTAGGCGCGCTTTCCGGCGGATGGAAGATGCGCGTGGCTCTGGCCCGCGTGCTGCTCGGTCGTCCCGACGTGCTGCTGATGGATGAACCGACCAACCACCTCGATCTGGAATCCATCATCTGGCTGGAGCATTTTCTTCGGACCTATGAGGGATCGCTGCTGATGACCTCGCACGACCGCGAATTCCTGAACCGCCTGGTGACGAAGATCGCGGAGATCGACGGCGGCGAGATCATCGTCTACACCGGCAACTACGATTTCTACGAACGCGAGCGGGCCATCCGCGAGACCAATCAACAGGCGGCCTTTGCCCGCCAGCAGTCGATGCTGGCCAAAGAGCAGCGCTTCATCGACCGCTTCCGCACCCACGCGGCCAAGGCCGCCCAGGTGCAGAGCCGCATCAAGGCCCTGGACAAGATTGAAAAGATCGAACTGCCGAAAAAACGGCAGGTGGTGAAGTTCGAGTTCCGCGTTCCGCCGCGCTCCGGAGAGCAGGTCGCGGTGATTGAAGGACTGAACAAGCGGTTTGGTTCGCGGATCATCTATGAGGGGTTCAATCTGAATATCCGCCGGGGCGAACGCTGGGCGGTGATGGGCAGAAACGGAGCGGGCAAAACCACGCTGCTTAAGATGATCGCGGGCGCGCTTGAACCCGACTCCGGAAGCCTCCGTCTGGGGGCGAGCCTGACCATGGGATACTTCGCGCAGCAGTCGCTCGACGTGCTCAACGCCGATCTGACCATCATCGATCAACTCCAGAACGATTTTCCCGGCGACGGACTGGGCGCGCTGCGCACGCTGGCCGGGGCCTTCCAGTTTTCGGGCGACGACGTCGATAAAAAAATCCGCGCGCTTTCCGGTGGCGAGAAATCGCGCCTGGCCATGGCCCGCATGCTCTACAACCCGCCCAACTTTCTGGTGCTCGACGAACCGACCAACCATCTCGACCTCGCCACCAAAGAGATGCTGGTCGAAGCTCTCAGGGAATTCGAAGGCACCATGATCTTCGTCTCCCACGACCGCATGTTCCTCAGAGGACTCAGCTCTCGAGTCCTGGAGCTGGGCGGAGAAAGTGGCACCGAACGCGAGCCGCTGGTGTATCCCGGGTCGTATAACGAGTACGTTCAGAAGCTGGGACACGAGGCCCCGGGGATTTACGCGTAGTGGGCGTCAAAGAACAAGATCAAAATCTTGAAACGCAGAGGTAGCGGAGGAAGCAGAGGTTTTTGGGGGCAGTAACGAAGATCGAACATTTCATGAGTCGATGGATTATCGCCAGACTGCGAAAATGTTCAATCTTCGTTACAACCCCAAAAAACCTCTGCTTCCTCTGCTACCTCTGCGTTTCAAGGTTTTGATCTTGTTTTTTGATCGAAGCTACGACCCATACCCCGGAGGCGCGACGAACCCCCCGATTTCCCGCGACAGCAGATCGGCGAACGTGATCGTTGTCGCATCTTCCCAGTACGGCCCCATGATCTGAATGCCCACCGGCAGGCCGCCCGGCGTGCGACCAATGGGGGCCACGGTTGCCGGACATCCTGTCAGGGTGGCCGGAGCGATCCAGTTGATCATGTCCATGTAATGGCGCGGGCCCGCGGAGGTTGCGATCGTGCGCTGCTCCTGCGGCTCGCTGTGATCGTGCGGGAAGGTTGCCGAGAAGGCCACCGGAGAAATAAATACATCGACCTGCTCGAAATACGCCTGCCACTGCGCGCGGAAGCCGAGGCGGCGGAAGTTCTGTTTCTGCCAGTCGGCAAAGGAACTGAGTGCGCCCGCATTTTTCGCGGTGAGCGTTTCGCCGAAATTCTTCCGCAGCCGTTCCTGCTCCTCCGGGGGAGCGGTGCTGTAGAGAAACGCCTGGAGATGAAACAGATAATTGCCGAGCAGTTCGGCGGGCTGTATTCCGGCGGGCCATCCGGGTTTTAGTTTGGCCCCGGCGTGCTCCAGGGCCGTGATCGTCTTTTCCAGAAGCGCTTTGACTTCCGGCGTGGGCGGCGCTATGGGATCGTCGATAACATAGCCCACGCGAAATTCCTTCAACGTGGTGCCGCGAGGCGCGGGCATCTCCCACTTCCAGGCCCTCTTGTCCCAGCCCGCCGGACCGCCGAGAAATTTCAACGCCGCCAGCAGATCGGCGGCGCTGCGGGCCAGCGGTCCGCCCACGGCCAGCAGGGTGGAAAAGTCCGGCGCGGTGATCTGACCGCCCGGCACATGCCCCTGCATGTCCACCAGATCGAGAGTAGGCTTGTGCCCGAAGATTCCGCAGAAGTGCGTCGGAACGCGGATCGACCCGCCGATATCGCTGCCCACGCTCAGGTATCCAAGCCCCGCGGCCAGCGCGGCCGCCGAACCGCCCGACGATCCGCCCGGCGACCGCTTTACGTCCCAGGGATTGTTCGTGGTGCCGTAGATCGGGTTGTAGCTTTGCCAGTCGGCCAGTCCGGTAGGAACGTTGGTTGCGCCGATCAAGACGGCTCCGGAGGAGTCGCCCGTGAGCCGGTCGACGACCGTCGAGTTCCGCGGGGCTTTTGTGTCCTTTAAAGGAGGAATACCCCAGGTGCAGGGATGTCCCGCCACGGCAAAACTTTCCTTCACGTGAATGGGGACTCCGTGAAAGACGCCGGACGCATGTCCCTGGGCCAGCGACTCGTCGGCCTTCTTTGCGGAAGCCAATGCGTCTTCGCGAAGCTGATAGGCAAACGCGTTCAACTGCGGGTTGTACCGGTCGATGCGTTCAAAGACCCGGCGCGTCAGTTCCACCGACGAGACCTGCTTTTTGCGAATGGCTTCCGCCGCCTGGAGTGCGGAGGCGAAATCGAGATCGCCGGCAGGTGGTATGAAGGGTTGGACCGGAGTTTCCGCCGCAGGTTGCAGCAGATCGGAAGCCGGCAATGCACTTGCCGCCAGCGCCAGCGGTACAGTAGTCAGGAAATCGCGTCGGTTCATGGCGAAATGCTAATTGGCCATTCCGGAAAACTCAACTGCGTCTCCGTGTCTCCGCGCCTCCGTGGTGCAAAGGTCTTGCTTTTGCCTGGACATCAGCCTCAATTCAACTCCCGCCATTGAACTCAGGCGTGGCTACCAGACCGGGCATTCCGAACCGGCGACCTTCGGGTTCGGCCAGGGCGCCAATCGCTCTTACAACCAATGGCTCTCCTCCGATGGCATTGCGTCGTTGAGCTACATGGAAATCAATCGCGAAGACGGTTCCTCCGACCGCATGGCCCGAATCACTCCCGGCCGCGGATTCAGCTGGAGTTCCGTATATGAGAGTCACGATGACTCAAAGATACGATTCAGGCTGCTTCCGAAGCCCTGAACGTCCGCGGGCTGGACACAATCCACACAAAATCTCTGTTTTTCTCCGTGGCGTCCGTGCCTCCGTGCTGAAGCTTTTGATTTTTCCCAACCCCTACAATATCCCCACCCCCTCATTCGTCTACACCCCCAGAGGCAGAGATGAGGGAAGCGGCGAGGCCGGAGCGCATGGCATTCGAACAGGACCAGCGGATCTCTGAAGTGGTTACCCGGGAGCAGTCCCGGTTGCGCAACTTCATTCGCCGGCGTGTGCCCGACCCGCGCGATGCCGAGGACATTCTGCAGGAAGTCTTCTACGAACTGGTGGAAGCCAACCGCCTGCTGATGCCGATCCAGCACGTCACCGGCTGGCTGTTTCGTGTGGCGCGCAATCGCATCACCGATCTCTTTCGCAAAAAGAAGCCGGTGAGTTTCAGCGATTCTGCCGTCGCGGGCGAAGACGATGAAATACCGCGGCTCGAAGATCTGCTGCCTTCGCCCGATGCCGGGCCCGACGCGATTTACGCTCGCGGTGTGCTTCTCAATGAGCTAGAGTCGGCGGTCGACGAACTGCCGCAGGAGCAGCGCGAGGTCTTTGTCGCGCACGAGCTGGAAGGGCGCAGTTTTAAGGAGATGGCCGCCGAGACCGGTGTGAGCGTGAATACGCTGCTCTCGCGCAAACGCTATGCGGTGCTGCATCTGCGCGAGAGACTGCAAAGCATTTATGACGAATTTACGAAATCATGAGGGAGTGAATATGAGAAGGAAATTGATTTTCATTGTTCCGCTGGCGATTCTGGGAATGGCGCTGTTTATATTCATCGGCGGCGAAATCGTGACGCACCTGTGGAACTGGCTGCTGCCGACCCTCTTCGGCTTCCGCCAGATCGGCTTTTGGCAGGGGCTTGGAATTCTGGTGCTGTGCCGGATCCTCTTCGGCGGCTTCGGACTCCATGGCTCCGGCCGCTCCAGGTTCCGCCGCCGCATGGGCGAGCGCTGGGAGCGGATGTCCCCCGAGGAACGGGAACGGTTTCGGCAGGGCATGCGCGGACGGTGCGGCATGGGCTCCTCGGCTCCTGAGAGCCAGGGTCAATGATGGCCGCGCCGATATCGATGTCGCCTGACAGGTAACTTATGAAAGCCATCGTCTATAGCAACTACGGCCCACCCGATGTTCTTCACTGTGAAGAGGTTGAAAAGCCGTCACCTGGCGACGATGAAGTCCTGATAAAAATCCGCGCCGCTGCCGCCAATCCCATGGACTGTCACCTCATGAGCGGCGTGTACATCATGCGTCCCATGACCGGGCTCCGCAAACCAAAGCGGACCCGTCCGGGATCTGACCTGGCCGGGGAAGTCGAAGCGGTCGGCAGGAACGTGACGCGATTTAAACCAGGCGATCCGGTATTCGGCGCAGCTCGGGGCGCATTCGCCGAGTATGTCTGCGCTCCGGAAGGCAGTTTGGCCCTGAAGCCCGCCAATCTTACCTTCGAGCAGGCGGCGGCCATACCGGTAGCGGGGCTGACCGCTCTTCAGGGCCTTCGCGACAAAGGCCAGGTTCAGCCGGGGCAGAAGGTCCTGATCAACGGTGCGGCGGGCGGTGTGGGCACGTTCGCGGTGCAGATCGCCAAATCGCTCGGCGCCGAAGTGACCGGTGTGTGCAGCACGAGGAATGTGGACCTCGTTCGGGACATCGGCGCCAACCATGTCGTGGACTATACGTCCGACGATTTCACCCGAAGCGCCGAGCGATATGACGTGATCTTCGATTGCGTCGGGAACCATCCGTTGTCGGCTTACCGGCGCGTCATGCCCCCCAGGGGGATCTTCGTCCCGATCGGAGCGAGATCCGACGGTCGCTGGATTGGGCTGTTACCTCATTTGCTCAGGTTGGTGGTGTCGTCCTGGTTCGCAAGTCAGAAGGTGGCCTTCTTCATGGCGAGAATCAGGATGGACGACCTGATCGCATTGAAAGAGCTGATCGAGGCGAACAAAGTAACACCAGTCGTCGAGCGACCTTACCCGTTGAGCGAGACCCCTGAGGCTATCCGATATCTCAAAGCAGGGCACGCCCGGGGGAAAGTCGTAATAACCGTGGAACACAGCAACGAACCCTGACATCTTTCAATTTTTCACCCGAGTCTGGTCCGTGATCCAGTTGACTTCCCAGGTCTTTCCGCCGTCATCCGAAAAAGACTGTTCAAAGTGCGCCGAGTTCGCGGTGATGTCAGACCAGACAAATCGAACCAGGATCGATCTGCCGTTGGGGCCGGAGGGTTCCGTGTCGAAAAATTCGCCGCGTCCGTTTTTGAATTCGCCGATCGTGGGCGCGCCCATCGCGCCGCTTTTGCTGGTGGCCCAATAAAGACTCCACTGGTGGTTTTGAGGATCGTACAGACGCAGGGTCATACCTTCGATATGGCCTGTCGGGCTGTCAACTTCGAACTCCTCCAGGTTGGCGCGGCCATCCCAGACCTTTCGGGTAACGGAGGTGCCGTCGAATTCAACCCATTTGGTTGAACCGACCAGGCGACCATCGAGTCGCTTCAGGTGGATTTTCCATGTGCCGATCTCAAAGTCAAAACCGTGCTGCCCGTCTTGTTCCGAGGCAGCGTGTTGGACGCCCGTTTTTGCCGCGTCTTGGTTTTGCCGGGCAGGGCTCTGAAGAGGTTGAAAGGCGAGAACCAGGCCGCACGCCAGAAGAAAAGTCCGAATGTGTTCGATGTTCATCACTGCCTCCGTTTGTCTGTCGATTCTGTTTTCTTCCGCGAAACCAGCAGGTTAATCCTGGGTCTTCCGCATGAAATCAATCACCCAGTGTTTGCTCCAGGTTTTGCCGCCATCCATGGATCGGTGACTTTCCCAGTGGGCCGACCGCTCGGTGATTCGGGACCAGGTGAGCCGCGAGAGAACGTGATGGCCGGCCTCATCCTCCCACTCGCCGTGAAGATCGACAGCGTTGCCTTCAAATCGTCCGCGCCAGACAGGGAAGCCGCCCGGCGCGGAGGTGTCCGTCCACGTATGTTCCCACTGAGAGGTTTGCGGATTGAAGGCGCGGAGACCGAGGCCCTTGATCATGGTTCCCAGATAGGGGCCCTCGAAGAATTCCAGAAAAATGCAGCCATCGAGGACTCTGCTTACCGTCAGCGAGCCCGGTCCCTCGCCCCACGATCCATCGGGCAGAGGAAATCGGCAGACGGCGCTCCACCGGCCTTCCAGAAAATCGAACCGCATTGCCTCAGCGTTCGTGGTTTCTAAAATCACATTGCGCATGCCAGTCTCCTAAAGTGTTCAGAACGCCGCATCAGGCCTGTCTTTCACCCGCGTGTCCGTCGCGATCCAGTTGACTTCCCACGTCCTGCCTCCGTCTTCCGAGAACGCCTGCTCAAAGCGGCATGAATCCGCGGTGATGTCCGATATGACAAATCGAACCAGGATGGCCCGGCCGTTTAGTGTTTCCTGGTCGAAGAATTCGCCCCGCCCATTCCTGAACTCGCCGATCGTTGGCTGGCTCAACACGCCGCCGCTGCCGGCTGCAAAATTGAGGCTCCACTGGTGCGCTGCCGGGTTGTACAGACGCAGGTTCAGCCCCTCGAAATGGCCTGCGGGACCGTCGGCCACGAGTTCCACCAGATTGGCGCGGCCATTCCAGACCCGGCGGACGACGGTAGTACCCTCATATTCGACCCAGGCGGAAGAGCCGGTGAGCGGGTGCGCCAGACGTCTGAGATGAGTCTTCCAGTCGCCAATCTCAAAATCGAAATCGTGTTGCCCATCCCGCTCGCTGTGTTGAAGGATGTTTTTCGATGCCGAACTCTGCCGTGCGAGCCCAGGCCAGGGTTGCCCGATGACAACCAGGCTGCCCGCAAGGGCATAAGTCAGCATACGTTTCAGCGCGTTCATGCGTGCTCCGTGGCCGTGGGCATGCATGAAGATTAACCTCTGTTGTGGCTTACTAAAATAGCCACTTTTGTGTGATACGATATAGCCACTTCAGCCAGGGGTTTCTATCCATGAAACGAGTGTCTGCGGGCTTTCTGCCGCCGATTGCGCTGGACTCCGGCAGAAAGGTCCCGATCTACCGCCAGTTGTACGAATGGTTTCGGCGGGCCATCTTGGCCGGTCAGTTGCGGCCTGGACAGCGCGTACCTTCGACGAGAAGCCTCGCGGCGGAACTTGGGGTGTCGCGCATACCGGTTTCGAGCGCCTACGAACAATTGCACGCCGAGGGCTACTTCGAGACATTTGTCGGGGCCGGCACGTGTGTGGCAAGGTCGATTCCGGACGACGCATTAAAGCCGGCGGCCGGAAAGATGACCGGAAAGACGGCCGGGAAAATATTGCGCTCGTCGCGGCAGTCACCTGACAGCAAGGCGATGCGAAAGGTTTCACGCCGCGTGGCGTTGATGCAGATGCCGGCGCAAACCTGGTCGAACCAGTTGGTTGCATTCCGCGTGAGCCTGCCGGCCCTCGAGCATTTTCCAACCAGAGTATGGTCCCATCTGGTCAATCGTCATTCGCGAAGACCCACAAGACAGTTGATGGCTTATGGGGATGCGAAGGGATATAGGCCGCTCCGTGAAGCGATTGCCGAATATCTGGGCGCGGTCCGCGCGGTGCGATGCGAGCCTTCGCAGGTCCTGGTAACCACCGGATCGCAGCAGGGCCTGCAACTCTCGGCGCAGGTTCTGCTGGATGCCAACGAGGGGGTGTGGATCGAAGAACCTGGATATCCGGGCGCACGCCAGGCCCTGACGATGGCCGGCGCAAAGCTCGTTCCCGTGCCGGTGGATCATGAAGGGTTGAACGTAGCCGAAGGAATCCGCCGCGCTCCCGGCGCGCATGCTGTCTACATCACACCGTCGCATCAATATCCGCTGGGTGTGACCATGAGCGCCACGCGGCGAATGCTCCTGCTCCAATGGGCCATGCGAAGCGGCGCCTGGATCATTGAAGACGATTACGACAGCGAATACAGACTGGGAGGCCGTCCGATTGCCTCGCTGCAGGGCCTGGACACGGATGCTCGGGTAATCTACGTGGGCACATTCAGCAAAGTAATGTTTCCCGCGCTGCGCCTCGGTTACGTGGTTGTTCCCGGAGACCTCGCGGAGGCATTCTCCACCGCGCGCGACGCCGCCGACCAGTTCTCATCCACTTTGTATCAGGCTGCGATGACGGATTTCATCCGCGAAGGACATTTCGCGCGGCATATCCGTAAAATGCGCATGCTCTACCTGCAGCGGCGGGCGGCGCTGGTCGAGGCAATTCACAAACGGATGGAGCCCAAACTCGAAGTGATCGGCGCCGAAGCGGGGATGCATCTGACGGCTCTGCTGCCGCCGGGTGTCAGCGATGTGGCGATTTCGCGCAGGGCCGCCGAGATGGGAATATCGGCCATGCCTTTATCCTCATGCTACGCGAACCCGCCCCGGCGGGGCGGGCTGATTCTTGGTTATGGCGGCACGGAGCGAACCCGCCCCGGCGGGGCGGGCTGATTCTTGGTTATGGCGGCACGGATGCCCGGCAGATTCAGGATGGGATACGCAGACTCGCCATGTGCATTTGAATCGCTCTGCGTTCTGGTCTTGCGGCCCACGCTTCAGTTTGCCGCGGCGGGCGCGGGCGGTACTACAAACTTATCCATATATTTTTCTAATTTGTTCCGGTGCCTGGCTCGATAGGCCGCATAGTCTTTGACGATACCTTCATCGCCCAGCCTGAGGAGCACGTAGGGTTCCAGGACTCCGGCCTGATGCAATTGCAGAAGCAGGAGCAGAGACTGGTTCTCCGACACCTGTTCAGCCGTCTCTATATCGCCTCTCAGCCTCTGCAGGACTTCGATCGCGGCTGTGAGAGCTTCGGTTTCCTCCGCAAGGCTATGCCGGTAGCCGGCTTCCCGGGGAAAATTCCGACTGAATTTGCCGCCCTGTTTCCACTCCGCGCGGACCGAGTGGTACGCCCGCCAGGCATCGGAAACGTCCTTAGGTTTCGGTCCGGGATTCGGGAGGATTGGGGCAGTGATGAAGCTGAGACTGACATCGTGCGGCTGTTCGTCTTTCTCAGGATCCGACCTGGGAACCGGGTAGGCCCCGGCATATGAAAAATTAATGTCGGTGTGGTTGATGTTGGCCCAGGCCCGCAGATCGCGCCAAACCATTCGATTATAGGGTTCGGCCACGGCCGCCCGTATGAACATGGTCCGTGCCCTGGCCATATCGCCTTTTTTCGCCAGCATGTGAGCATCATAGCGGTACGCAGTCTCAATATCGGGATCGAGCCGGATAGCGGACTCATACAGGTTCGCGGCTTTGACGAAGTCGCCTTTCTTGTCGTAAGCGTTGGCGATAAAGAGCGCGGCGGTATAGTTTTTGGGCTCAAGCCTGAGGGCGGCGGAATAGTATTGGATTGCCTTGTCAAAATCGTGCCGGGAGAAAGCAGCCTCTCCATCGCGCATCGCCTGCTCCACGGCCAGATTCTCTGAGAATTGAATATCGCCGCCGGCCGGAATTTCGCGCAAAAGCTGCAGGAGGTTTTGCGCCAGAGGGGTGCGGCTTCCCGATTTCTCCAGGAGATCTCGGGCGCGCAGGCGCTCCGCGCCCGCCGCCTGTCGATCCGTCAGGGTCGCCGCATGGTGAACGAGCGCCGCCGCCAGGTCGACCACAACTTCCTCATCCGCCGGGTTCTTCCGCGCAAGCTCTTCCAGCAACGGCAGGGCCTCCAGGCGTCTGCCCTGATCAAAGAGCTCCACTGCCTGCCGGCGCTGGGTTGGATACGCTGCATCTCCCGGGGTTTGCGCCCCGACGCTGTGCGGCGAGGCTGCGATGCCGAGGAGCAGAACGAAAATGCGGGTTTGCAGATACTGAAACTTCATAAGGCCCCCAAACCTTGTAAAAAAATGACACCATCGGAATCGCAATCGTTCGGCGAACGATCCGATCCCGAATGACCTTCAGGGAGGCGGAAGAGAAGGGCTGTGTGCCTTCCTCTTCCACCTCCTTAAAGTTTGCCGCCATCTACTTCTTCAATGGCTGCTCGGTCATGGGCGTGGATGAGTCGCCCTTATTCACTTGCGGTTCGGTTTTGGGCATGGCCCCGTGATGATCGTGTGCCGGCTTGTCGATGGCCGGCGTTGGGTCGCTGGATGCGTTGACGGAGTTTCCGGACGCGCCGTTGATCACTGTCGCGCTGTTGAGACTCGGCAAGTCCTTAAACGTGATGACCATCGGGCGCATCATGTCGTTGTCTTCGTGATCTAGGATGTGGCAGTGCCATACGTAACCCGGACCTGCCGTCGGGTCAAACGGAAATACGTTTTGCCCGGGCGTCAGGTTCGCGTCGTTCGTGTTCTGCAATGCCAGACGGATCAGCACTCGCGTAACCACGAACGGCGGGGCAAGAACGACGTCCTTCCATCCGTCCTCGCCGGGAAACTGGCTGGCGGGTATCGCTGTACTAGGCACGCCTGGCTCGGTAAAGTTGTCTGTAGTACCCAGGGCGCCGTTCTGCGTGTCAAACTGGAAGTCACGGGCGCCAAGCACACAGGTCGGGTCGCTCGGGTCCGTAGGCGTACCGTCCGGGTTGTTGGGATGGGCCGGATCGCAGAATTGCACCGGAGTCTCCACATTGATCCTGATCGGTGCATGATTGAGCGGAAGAGCCGAGTTCGGCCCATTCAGTTTCTCAAAGTAGGCCAGCATGCGATTGGCGTCGATAGCCTGACGGTCCTCCAACTGGAACTCGACCAGGTGAATGTGGATGGGATGGGCATCCTGCGTCAGGTTCTGGATGTACCACTCCTCCGTCGTGCCGGCCCTGGGGATCTCAGTGACAGGGTCATCGAAATGCCGTCCGTCAATCAGCACGTGAAGTGGGTTGCCGGGGAAGAGGGCCGTGTCAGGGCTTTCCTTCTCGTTCAGGGTGAAGAGCTTCGGGTTTCCGATGTTCGGAGTAGCAACCAGCGTGGGAATGGTGATCAGTGTAGCCGGCAGCGCTTTCGGATGCACGGCTGTCGTGTTCTGCACTGTGAATTGCATCACCACACCCGTGTTCGCATCGGCCGGATCGCCGCCGGGGTTGGGCGCAATGGCGTCGTTCGTCATTACGATCTTAGTTCCCGCGGGAAGATTGGAGAAGTCGACGAGGATGTCGATTCGCTCACAGATGGCCACGAGCTTGTGCGTCATCGTGACGGGCGCGCGCAGGAAGCCGCCGTCGCTGCCGATCTGGATGAAGGGAATGGGTTGCCCGGTTGTCTGATTCACAAGGGACAAGCCGTAGAAGCGCGCGTTGGAGCCATCCACGATGCGGAACCGGTACTGGCGCCGCTGCACGTTCATGTTCGGCCACGCCTTGCCGTTGACCATGATGACGTTGCCAAAGTACTCGGGGTCCCAATAAGGATGGAAGTCGGGATTGTCACCGACCGTGGTGAACTGGATTGAACCATCGCTGTTGAACGCTCTATCCGTCAGCATGAGAGGCACTTCGAACTGGCCGGAGGGAAGGAGCGGTGCAATCTTATCGTTCTGCGGGTCGCGGATGATGAACATGCCTTCCAGGCCGGCGGCCAGATTGAGGCGTGTCATTCCCAGAGCGTGGTCGTGATACCAGAGCAGGGTCGGCAACTGTCCGTTGAAGTATTCGAACGTGGTGCCTTTGAACGTTGGACCGGTCTTTCCTCCTCCTTCTGAAAAATCTGAGAACCAGGACTCGGGAAACCCGTCTGAATCAGCCGGTGTGTAGCCGCCATGCAGGTGGGGCACGGTCACAATGGGGCTTTGAAACTGCGGGTAGCCCGGAGGGAACGGTACGAGCAGGTTGCCACTGGCGTCGACGAACGGAGGCTGCGGTATCGGCGCGTTGTTGGGGTTGGCCGCCATGATCGTGGGATCGACGGGGAACATGTGCGGGCCTTCGAGTTCATTGTTATAGTGAACGAAGATGCGCTGGTTACTGGTTGCCTCGAAGGTTGGTCCGGGCGTTGAGGCGACGGTCTGGATGTTTTGGTTCTGGCCGGGTCCGGCAACGTTCGCCTGGCCGCTGTAAGCATAGATCGTGGTCCTGGGGAGTGGCGGCGGCAAAATCTGCTGCGTGGTTTGAACTTCCGTGACGTTGTAGAGCGGGACGTTTTTGCCCAGTTGCGGGTCGAATTTCGTCCCGGTGGGAACGAAGGTCGCAGGCCTGGTCAGCTGATTCACGAACTTCGGAATGGTGTTGGGATCGAGAGGCGTCACAGCCGTGTTGCTGCTTCCGGTTGGCAGCTTCGCCCAGTTCTGCACGTGCATTTTCATGCCGCGTCTGATGAGCGGCGTGGGCGTGCTCTGCGCCGGGGCAGCGCTGCTGTGAGCATGCGCGCTGGCAACAGGTATCGGGGGCTTAAGCAACATGCTTGTGGTGGCAGGTGTGGTCTGGGCGAAGCCGGCGGTCTGCGCCAGCGCCAGAATGGCTCCTGCCGTGATTCCCAATATGTATCGGGGGGTTTTGCGAGTCTTCATAATACGTTTTCACCTCTTAGTTTGTTTTGCTGGAAGCGCTGCAAAAGAAGCGCAAGAGAAGGAGTGGAGGAAGCAGGGCACACCTACGGCATCCAGGGCCTCATGCGAGAACCTTTTGTGTTGCGCCCGTTTCCCAGGACATTACGTCTAGGGTCCTGTCAGCTCGTATGAACGAAGCTTCCAGCCTCTGCCGCACTGGAGGGTATCAACACATCGCGGAGCAGGGGCAAAGCTTGTCTTGGCACAGCCAATGAAGGGCCCGGAAGTGGCTGTGCAGGGCCTATCAGACTCCAGATGTGATTTGCACTCAATCCCCCATCCGGGGGACGGAGCAAATTTGCCTTAGTCCCTGAGTGCAGTGAATGTCGCCGGCCATTTAGCCGGCGAGACCAGGGAGGGGCGGATAGGGCTCAATCCGCTCCGCCGATCCTGCCGGCCGAGGCTCTAAAATGACGGAACGGATTGCGAAAACGTCGCCGCGTCTCAAGGGGGCCGAAATGACCGATCGTGCCATTGAAACTTCGCCGCAGGTTTATGCACGACTCTGCGGAGCGCTGTATCTGATCGTCATCGTCATCGGTATCTTCACTGAGCTTTTCGTCAGAAACAAACTCATAGTGTCGGGAGATACTGAAGCCACAGCCAGGAATATCATGGCTTCTCAGTTGCTGTGGCGCGGCAGTATCGCCGGCGACGTGGTGCTGCTGGTGTGCGCTGTCACTCAGGCGCTGCTCTTTTATCTATTGCTCAGGCCGGTGAACAAAAATCTTGATTTGCTTGCGGTATTTTTCAACCTGGTCGAATGCTCGATCGACGGAGTCAACAAGCTGAATCTTGTCGCGGCATTGTTTCTGTCGGGGAGCACAGATTACCTGAAGGCATTTGAACCGCATCAGATGCACGCTCTGGCGTATCTTTCGCTCAGGCTGCATTCATACGGCTATGCCATCAGCCTCGTATTTTTTGGCTTTGTCTGCCTGATTTTAGGGAATCTGCTTTTCAGATCGGGCTATTTCCCCGGGACTCTGGGCGTCCTGATGACCATTACCGGCCTGAGTTATCTGACGATCGGCTTTACGCAGATTCTCGCCCCCGCGTACGCAGGGAAGGTCTTTCCCATCATGGCGGCGCCCGCCTTCATCGGGGAATTGTCACTTTGCCTGTGGCTCATGGTGAAGGGCGTGAACCTCACGAAGTGGAACGAGAAAGCGCTCCTGACGAGTCAGAGGGCGACATCGATGTAGAATAATCGCGTTTTTGAATCCCAGGGAAATTCCGTTGAACGGGATTGGAGACAGGCATGAAGAACCTTATATATGCTCTCGTGTTTTGCGCGCTCCTGCTGACGACGTCGATCGCCTCGGTTGGGCAGCAGCGCCCGGCACAGCCGAAAAACATACCCGATTCGATTAACTTCATCTGGAAGATCATTGAGCGGGATTTCACGTCGCTGGCCGAAGCCATGCCCGAAGACAAGTGGAGCTTCAAACCAACCCAGGGAGAATTCAAAGACGCGCGCACCTTCGGCGAACAGGTGAAGCACGTCGCATGTGCCAATGAGGCCTGGGCAAAGAAGATCGCAGGTGAAAAGCCGCCCGCGCATTGCGACCTCGGGGGGCCCAATCCCGCCAGGTCCAAAACCGAGATACTGGCGTATCTCCGTGACTCGTTCGCCCTGGCCGACAAAGCCATTGACGATACCGGCGCTGAGAACCTGCTGCACCCCACTCCCGGCCCCTACTGGGGTGCGAACCGCCTTTCGGCCCTGACCGCCATGATATGGCATATCTCCGACCATTACGGACAACTGGTCGTGTATCTGCGCATGAATGGTGTTGTGCCGCCCGCCAGCCGCTGATGACCCCACTTTGGCTTCGCTCTGGCCGGCATTGAGGCTCGGAAGTTGGTGAGCAGGGAAGAAAAGCAAATCGGCTCAGGGAGCGAGGTCCGAAAACGCCGTCTGCTTTTTAACTCCAGTCAGGGCGCTATTAGGTGATTAAAGCACAGCGGCAGCTTGCGTCGAGGCGATAACAGAAAAACAATCTGCTGCATTAAATTGTTACTCATATGATGGATCGGCGTGATCTGTTGCGACCGAGTCACCAGGGGATGATGACCGCTCTCCGCCCGTGCTGTTCCTGATTCCAGACATTCTCCACTTCATCCAGAGGCACCCGCTCGGTGTCGATGCGCAGTGTGCCGCAACCAACGTTCGACATCAGCTGCCGAACAGCTTCGATCCATTTCTCGGGTGACGCCGCGGCATTGCCGGATCCTGCTCCAAGAATCTCCAACCGCGAGCTTCGCAGCACCGCGGCAGCCAGCGAAATAGCAGGCCCCGCGCTCTCGCCCACCTCAACCAGCCGGACTCTGGATGACGCCGGCTTCAAGTCTCTTCGTGCAATGGCGGCAAGCAGAGCTTCGGTGGCGGGACCCCAAAGGTAGTCGATAATGACGTCGAAGCCCTTGTCACCAGCTTCGCGAGCGAAGGCTTCGGTGAGATCCTGGTCGGGCTTGCCGAGGCGGATGGTCGTGTCGGCTCCGAGGTCGTGAAGTGTATTCAGGACTTGTTCGTTCCGTCCGGCCGCAATCACCCGCCCGGCGTCGAGGAGCCTGGCCATTTGAATGGCGAGCTTGCCCGTGACTCCGGTTGCACCGAGGATCAGGACAGTCTCACCCGGAGCAAGTTGCGCACGCCAGACAAGCGCACCCCAGGCAGACAGGCCGGGGTTTACCACGGCCGCGGCGATGTCATCGTTAACGTTGTCGGGAATCGGAAAACAGCGCGCCCGCGACACGACGGTGCGTTCCGCCATGCTGCCGTAAGGCGGCCGGGGGCCGCCGAAGAACACCCGCGTACCGTCGTCAAGGTGCCCGACTCCATCCGTGCCGCACACGACGGGCAGTTTGCTGTACGCCGCGTAGTGCGAGCCGCCGGCCATTTGCTGATCGATGGGTTTGAGAGCGGCGGCCCGGACGTGCACGATCACCTCGTTTTCTCCCGCAACGGGTTCGGGAAACTGCTCGAAGTGAGGTGGTTGATTGAGAGTGTGCAGCACGGCGGCGTTCATACTCGCGTCCTTTCAGGATGACTGGATTTATTTCCCGATGAGCGCAGTGTGCCTGGTTCCCTTGCTTGCCTTTCGCTCATCTGCCCCGTACTCTAGCTGCATTCCTGTTGGTCTGCTAACGGGAAAGTGGCGATTTTTATCGGGAAAGGGTCGATCTCGTAAATTCATGTCTTCAGTCCCCAGGAATGTGCACGAACTGCGCCGCCTCGCCGAGAGCGACGTGCCCGTACTGGCATTTGCCTTCAAGCGGCGTGCGCCTGAGGATTGGGCGCCCGAGCACAGTCACGCACGTGGGCAGTTCTTCGCATTGACTCGCGGACTGCTGATTGTGGAAGCGGGCCATGAACGATGGATGTTTCCCTCCCAGCGCTGTGCCTGGATTCCTCCTGATTGCAGGCACAAGGCGCGTTCTGTGGGAGGCGCTGCGGGCTCCATGGTTTACCTCTCTGCGCAGATGTGCCGTGGACTGCCCCGCAAGCCCTGCCTGTTTAGCTCATCAGGGTTATTGTTTGCCATCGTTGATCGCGTTCTCGCGTGGAATCCCCGGCACCCGCTCACCCCGGGACGGAAGCGCCTGATCGCAGTTCTGCGCGATGAGATTGCGCAGCCTGAACAACAGCCTTTGCGGTTGCCCCTGCCCACGGACGAGAGGCTGTCCAGAGTTGCCCATGCTCTGCTGGATGACATCGCCGCCGACCGCGGTCTGGACGACTGGGCGCATTTTGCCGGAATGTCCCGCCGTACTTTCATGCGTGCATTTTCCGCTGAGGCAGGTATGTCGTTTGGCCGTTGGCGGCAGCAGGCGCGGCTGTTCGCCGCGCTTGAAATGCTCGCCCAAAACAAATCCGTCACCGAGGTGGCGATTGCGGTTGGTTACGACAGTGTGAGCGCTTTTATTGAAATGTTCCGGAAGATGCTGGGAACCACGCCACAGATATACTTTCGAAGCCGCGCCTCCGGCGAGTAACGCCGAAGGGGTACCATCGCTTCCATGCGCGCTCGCAGTGCACCGCCGGAGCGGCGCCACTCCTCACCTGGTCGTAGTCATCTGCGGCGTTTGTTCTCCGATCTTTCCCGAGTAAATGATGAATTTGAACGGGTCGGTATTCTGGTGCTTCTCCATCAGCTTGAGATAGACAAGGCGTTTGGCGTTTGCCACGGAGCTGCTGTGTTCGAACCTGTCTCCGGCCGATTCAAGCAAAGAGGCTGCGAGCTCATACCTGCCGTCCGCGCTCAGGCGTTCCACGGCCCTGACCAGCTGTCTTTCCGACACGCCGAGGTAGTCGACCAGAAGTTCTGCGTGGTCCGCGCGGGTGAGATGTTCGAGGCCCTGCAAGTCTGGCTGCCAATAGCCGACGTTCTGATCGTAAAGACGGTCGATGACGTGTTCGCGCAGGACAAGGTACGGCTGATACACGTCAGGCTGGTCGTTGAGCAGGCCCGGGGGGATCAGGTTGGCCTGATGGATCGCGCCACGCTCGTCGCCCCGGCGCATTGCGGTCATGACCTGTTCGCGCAGCCATGCCAGATCTGTTTTGAGATGCGCCAGCATAGCGGCAGAGGTAAAAATCCGCGTGAGAGGCTCGTGGCCATGGAGCAGGTACCGCGGATTCTTTTGCACCACGATATCGATCGCATCCAGCAGCCCCTGAAAGTCGCCCTCCTCGACGAACGGCGCGCCAAGATAAGGCATGATGAAATCGCCGACGAACAGAACGCCCTCATCCGGCAGGTGGATGAACATCGCATCGTGAGTTTCGCCTCCCTGAACGGGTATGAGCTCGATGTGTGTTCCCCCGATCTTCAGGTCGGTGCGGCGATCGATGGTGATGTCCGGTTTGAAGCTCTGTATGTTATCGGGGCTGAAGGCTTCACCGAAAAATTGTTTGGCGAACACGCCGGGCGCGTTGAGTTCAAGGGCGATCTCTTCTGCGTAGTTACTCCTTGCGTAGAAGCGCGGGCGGGGATTCAGGGCGCGGAAATACGTGTGTCCGCCAACGTGGTCCCAGTGGGAGTGTGTGATGAAGACCGTCGTCAGTTCCGGCAGGTCGGGCGCATACGCTCGCAGTGCCTCGTAGGCCGCCCTGGCGGAATCCGGGCGCGTGCCCGCATCGATGCCGATCAGTTCCCGCCGATCGGCCGACACCACAAAATAATATTCGGTGAACTCGAAACCCGAGAGGGCATATACGCGGCCCGGGACGATCTCGGCGATGTGGCGCGGCGAAAAAGCGTGCCCGGATGCGGCCTCCTCCGAAAAAGGAGTAATCAGCGTAATCGATCGGTTAAAGTCCCTGTAGCCGCTCCGCCGCAGATAGTCCTGGGCTTTGTCCCGCTCTCCGTCCGCGAGGGCCAGCTTTCCAAGGTAGTAGTAGACTTCTCGCAGCCACCCTGCGTGTGGAGCTTTGTCGGCGTTCGCCACGCACCAGGCCAGCTCGTTCTGCGCCGCATTCTTCTGATGGAAGAAGCCCGGAAGCTGAGCGTGGACGATGCCGGCAATCCAGTTCACCACGAAGACCTGCCCGCCGGAAAGCTGCCGGGCTTGTTCCAGCATCGCGATCGTGTCTTTCACGTAGCCGATGCGGTGCACCAGCGACACCTGGGATGCATGCTGAGCTCGCAACGATCCGATGGCGCTCAGATACAGCGCTTTTTTCGCCCTGCAGGTTCGCATTCGAATACTGCGCCATCAGCAGAAACAGCAATTGTGGATCTCGCGGCGGTGCCACGCTGTTGACAGCTTTTAGATATTCGAGTTCCGGGCGAACGGGGCCGGCCTCACCGTGATTCCCGGAACCGGGGCGAGCGGGCGTCCCTCGCAGCTTTGCCATGGAGACTCCGACCACCAGCAGCGCGGCCAGCAAACAGATAGCGATTCGCATAAATGGATTCCTTTCGGGAGGGTTTGAATGTCCCTCAATACAAACAGATGTATATACATCTATTTGCGATACAAAAATTTACGCCTCGATTGCGGCCTCTGTAATGCGCGAGACCGACTGCCTCATGCTTTTCCACCCCTCGTCGCCCAGTTTGGTCCGCAGTCGCTGTTCCGCCCGCTCCCAGTGCCGCTGGGCCTCCGCCATTTTTCGCCTGCCTGCCTGGGTGAGACGAAACAGACGCTCACGCCGGTCGTTTCCGCGCTTCACGCGAACCCAACCCTGCCTCAGCATCAGCCCCAGCGTCCGCGTCAGCGTCGTACTATCCATGGCAAAGCCCGCGCTCAGGCGTTTTTGATTGGCCTCTTCCGTCGCAGCCAGCGCGGTGAGCAGGCCGAATTGCGTGACCTCGAGTCCCGCCTTCCTCAGTTCCTCGTCATAGATCCGCGTTACAACCCGAGTGACGCGCCGCAGGTTCTGACATGCGCAGGGCAGGTCAAAAAGGGCCGCGGAGTGTTTTTCAGGCGTCTCTGGTTTCATAGTATATGTATATACATCTTTTGTTCTCTTTGTCAAGGCGGGATGTAAAGTAGATTGTCTGAGCGGTGCCGGGGGCTGCGGTACACTTGCTCCATGATCCGTCAGATCGCACCTCAGTTCTTCACCACGGACATTCCGGCCACGGTCGCCTATTACAAAGACAAGCTTGGCTTCAAATGTGCGGGGACGTGGCAGGATCCGCCGGTCTACGCCATCGTGGCGCGCGACCAGCACGCGATTCACTTCCGCTGCGCAGCGCCGCCCACGGCTAATCCGGACAAATACGAGGACGAACTGCTCGACGCATACCTCAATGTCGAAGATGCGGACGCGCTTTTTGCCGAGTACGCCGCCAGGGGCGTGGAGTTCACGCGAGGACTTGCAAACATGCCATGGCGCACGCGAGAGTTTGTAGTGAAGGATTGCGACGGTCGTCTGCTGGCCTTTGGCGCGAATTTGTAGGCAGTTTTTTTCGTGTAGTCCACAACACCGACAGTTCGCAATTTTCTGCTTGTCATCTCTCTCTGGGGAGAGTATTCTTCGCCGGAAAAGGGCCTTCCTCATGTACGAAGACTGCCCTGAAAGCGTTCCCGGGCATTCTTTCGGTTTGAACGTGACCCTGACCGTTCATCGATGCAGCGCGGAAGGAACGCAGCTCAACTAAGGAGTTTCAAATGAAAAGACGCTCTGTTTTGACCTCGATCGGTTTTGGCCTGTTGGCACAAATACCGTTCGTTCGGGCTTCGCGCGCCGCCTCGGCGATGGCGGCTGAGAACTGGTTCGCGGCCACACCGGAAAGCGCTTCAGCCGCGGAAAAGCCGAAATGGCAGATGAAGGCGGACTATATCGAAGCCTGCGGTTGCCATCTGTTTTGTCCGTGCTACTTCAACCAACATGCGGAGCACCCGCATTGCGAGTTCAACATGGCGGTAAAAGTACGTGAAGGCTACTCGGGCGCCACGAGTCTCACCGGAGCGAAGTACTGGCTCACCGGAGACCTGGGCGACGAGTGGGGCACCAACCACAAGGGAAAATGGGTGGTGGTGTCGTTTGATCCGGCCACCACAAAAGAGCAGCGCGACGCTCTGGCCCCGATGATTCTCAAGACCTATGGTCTCGAGTGGGGTGAGTTGAAGGTCCAGGAAGCCGCGATCGAGATCACGCGCACCCACGACATCGCTGAGGCCACACTTGGCGGCGGTAAAATGGCCGCGATGAAACTAAAGCGCGAGCCCGGCGCGGACGGCACGGGCATCGTGTTGCGGAATGTAAAGTACTTTGGCGCGCAGAACAACAGCGGGTTCGAGTTGTACCGCTCCATCGAGCACCGCTCCGATCTTCCCGGCCACACGTTCTCCTATTCTGACCGCAATGCTTTCCTGATTTCGATCGATACGCGGGAAGGCGACAGTGGCGGCATGGGTGCGGGCGGCAAATAGAAGATCTCTGAATTCCGTCCCTGCGCGATCGCGGGGGCGTTTTCCTTTTTGCG
>WNFD01001042.1_pt1 | contig 27912 bp, 29 predicted proteins | sample 5400491 | NCBI WGS metagenome assembly WNFD01 (sample SAMN13153343, study PRJNA577476) | soil metagenome | isolation source: 120 cm saprolite under Douglas fir tree site 2 hole 2 replicate 2 | place: USA:California | collected 2015-04-18
AGGTGGTGTGCCTCGAGGGCGACGGCAGCGGCATGTACACGCTGCAGGCCCTCTGGACCCAGGCGCGCGAGGGCCTCGACGTGACCACGGTGGTCTTCGCCAACCGCACCTACGCGATCCTGCGCCACGAGCTCTCCGGAGTCCGCGCCGGCACGCCCGGCCCCAAGGCCGCCGACATGCTCGACATCGGCCGCCCCGACCTCGACTGGGTGGCGCTCGCGCGCGGCATGGGGGTGCCCGCGAGCCGCGCCACCACCGCGGAGGAGTTCAACAAGCAGTTCGCGGCCGGGCTCGCGGCCCCCGGCCCCTACCTCGTGGAGGCCGTGCTGTGAAGAAGGAGATCGTGCGCGTCGGCGTCGAGCGGCCCAATCCGAACCTCTCGCTGGCCACCAGGTTCGGCAACCTGGTCTTCGTGGCCGGCCAGACCGGCCGGCACCCGACCACCGGGGAAGTGGGCAAGGATATCCGCGAGCAGACCCGCAACACGCTCGAGCGCATCAAGGTGATCCTGGCCGCCGCCGGCACATCGCTCGACAATGTGCTGAGCGCGATGACTCACCTGACCCGGGTCCAGGACCTGGCCGCCTACAACGAGGAGTACGCGAAGTATTTTCCAATGGACAAGCCCGCCCGAACCACCGTGACGGTGGCCTCGCTCAACTCGCCCGAGCTGCTGATCGAGATCACGGTCATCGCCTGCATCCCCGACTGATCGCCTAGGGCTCGCGGGCGAGCGTCCAGCCGAGTCCCGCGCGACGACCGACGAGCACCAGCACCGCCACCGCCACCAGCCCGCCGCCGCCCCCGAGCAGGCAGGCGGCGCGCACGCCCAAGTGCTCCGCGAGCGTTCCCACCAGCAGCGAGCCGAACGGGGTCATCCCGGCATTGGCCAGAGCGTAGAGCCCCATCACCCGCCCGCGGAGCGCGTCCGGCGTGGTGAGCTGGAGCGTGGTGTTGCACCCGGTCGAGAAGAGGATCTGACAGACGCCGAGCCCGACGAGCAAGACCGCCGCAGCGCCGAAGTGATCCACCAGGCCGAGCCCGGCGGTCCCCGCGCTCAGGACGGTCGCGGAGACGACCAGGAACCGCAGCGAGGGCCGGCCCCGTCGGAGCAGGGTCAACCCGATCCCCGCCAGCACCGCGCCCGCGCCGAGCGACGACATGAGCAGGCCGAACCCGTGCGCCCCCTCGCCGAGCACGTCCTTCGCGATCAGCGGCACCACCACGTTGAAGTTCAGCACCAGGATGCTGACCGCGACGATCAGCGACAGCGTGAACGCGACCGGCGGCGTCCGCGCCGCGTAGGCGAGCGCGCCCCACACCCCGGCCCGGATGCCGAGCCGTCCGGCCGGATCGGGATCACCGGGGGTCCGGGTCGCGAGCAGCGCGGCCAGCACCGCGACGAAGCTCAGGCCGTTCAGCAGGAACGCGAACGCCACCCCGAACCGGGCGATGAGCAGGCCGGCGACGGCGGGGCCGACGATGCGCGCCCCGTTGAAGACCAGCGAGTTGAGCGCCACCGCGTTCGCCAGGTCGGAGCGGCCCACCAGATCCGTGATGTAGGACTGGCGCGCCGGGATGTCGATGGCGCGCCCGAGGCCGTAGATCGCGGCCAGGACCGCCACGTGCCAGTACCGCACCTGCCCGCTCCAGACCAGCGCGGCCAGCACGAAGGCCTGGCCCATCATCGCGGCCTGGGTCAGCAGGATGATGCGCCGCTTGGGAAAGCGATCGCTGAGCGCGCCGCCCACCGGCGAGAAGAGCAGGATCGGGGTGAACTGGAGCGCGGTCACCAGCCCGAGATGAAACGCCGACCCGGTCAGCTCCAGGACGAGCCAGGCCTGCCCCACGCTCTGCATCCACGTCCCGATCAGCGAGACGAGCTGGCCGCTCCAGAAGAGCCGGAAGTCGCGGTGGCGGAGCGCGGCCAGGCGCGCCGGGCTCGGGCCCGCGGGGGGCGTCACGCGCGCGCCCGGCTCAGCGCGCGACCGGGGCGCGGGCCGCGGCCAGGCGCGCCGCGCGCTCGTGCAGCGACGGCGAGCCGAGCCGCTCGGCCCAGGACGTGAAGCCGGCGCGCGGCCCGGTCCACCGGAGCGCGTCGACGTCGGCGCCGATCGGCGCGTCGGCGCGCAGGGTGGCGAGCGTGCGGAAGAGCTGGGCGCGCTCGCGCAGATCGGCGAGCGTCGCAGCCAGGCGCGCGGCGCCGCGCACCGGCACCTGCCACTCGGCCGCCGGCTCCGGGATGCCCTCGAGGTGCCCGTAGCGCGCGAGCACCGCCGCGGCGGACGCGGGTCCCCAGCCGGGCAGGCCGGGGAACCCGTCCGCCGCGTCGCCCACCAGCGCCAGCCAGTCCGGGATCGAGGCGGGCGGGACCCCGAACTTCTTCACCACCCCCGCCTCGTCCCGCACCTCGCGCCGGCGGCGGTCGAGCTGAACGACCCGGTCGCCGCGAACGCACTGGGCCAGGTCCTTGTCCGGCGTGCACACCACGACTTGCTCGACCCGCGCGTCGGCCGCCGCCATCGCCGCCGCCGCGGCGAGGGCGTCGTCGGCCTCGAACTCGACCATGGGCCAGACGACCACCCCGAGCGCCCCCAGCGCGTCCTCGAGCGGCTCGAACTGAGCGTAGAGCAGCGGGTCGATGCCCTCGCCGGTCTTGTAGCCGGGCCAGAGCGCGTTGCGAAACGACTCGATGACGTGATCGGTGGCCACGCCCACGTGGGTCGCGCCCTCTTCCAGCATGCCCAGGATCGAGCCGACCACGCCGCGCACCGCCCGCAGCTCCGGCGGCGCGCTCCGATCGAACGCCACGGCGGGCGAGAGGAAGTAGCGGAACAGCTCGTAGGTCCCGTCGACCAGGTGGACGATCACGGCCAGAACGATACGCCACCGCGGCCACCGGACGCGGTAGAATCGGCCTCGACATGAAGATCCGCATCGGGGTGGGGGTCGGGGGCGCGTCCGCGAGCGCGGAGGCGCTGGGCGAGCTGGTTGGCGGGCTCGACGGGCTCGGCTTCGATTCCCTCTGGCTCTCCGAGGTGCTGACCGGCCCGGTGCTCGATCCGATGGTGGGCCTCGCCTGGGCCGCCGCGAGCAACCCGCGCCTGAAGATCGGGACGACCGCGCTGCTGCCGGGGCGCAACGTGCTGCGCCTCGCCAAGCAGCTCGCGAGCCTCGACCGGCTGTCCGGCGGCCGCCTGCTCGTCACCCTGGTGCCCGGCCTCACCTATCCGCCGGAGCGCGAGGCCATCGGGGTCGAGCCCAGGCAGCGCGGCGCCGTCATCGACGATGCGCTCCCGCTGCTGCGGCGGCTCTGGGCCGGCGAGACGGTGAGCCACGACGGCCCCGCCGGGCGTTTCCACGACGTGCGCCTGTCGCCGCTGCCGGTGCAGCGGCCGCTCGAGGTGTGGCTCGGCGGCAACGTGCCCGCCGCGCTCGAGCGGTGCGGGCGGCTCTCGGACGGCTGGCTCCCGTCACTCTGCACGCCGGAGGAGGCCGCGGCGGGGCGCACCGTGATCGAGGAGGCCGCGGCCCGCGCCGGGCGCTCGATCAGCCCGGAGCACTTCGGCATGAGCGTGGGCTACGCGAGCGCGCCCATCGACCCGGACACCGCGCGCACGATGGCGGCCCGCCGGCCCCGCTCGCTCGAGCTGACCCCGGTGGGCTACCCCGCGCTCCGGAAGACCCTCGAGCAGTTCATCGCGGTCGGCTTCTCGAAGTTCGTGGTGCGGCCGGTGGCCGCGCCCCGCTCGTGGCGCGCCGAGCTCGAGGCGCTCGCCGCCGCGGTCGGCGATCTGCAGACCTGATCGACGAGCATGAACGGGGCCGTGATCCGCGCCGTCGACGTCACCGCCGAGCTGGCCGGGCTCACGATGCTGCGTGGGCGCAGCGCGAGCACTCCGGCCGACCAGGTGAAGGCCGCCTTCGCGGTGCTGGCGCCCTTCCGCGACGGCAGCGTCTTCGCGGGTCGCTTCGCCGGGGAGACCGCCTGGGAGCGGCACGGCGGGGGCGACGAGCTGGTGCAGGTCCTCGACGGCGCCGCGACCCTCACGATCATGGCCGCCGACGGGCCGGAGGTCCTCGCCCTCTCCGCCGGGATGCTGATCGTGGTGCCGCAGGGACACTGGCACCGGTTCGAGGCACCCGACGGCGTGACGGTCCTGAGCGCCACGCCCCAGCCCACCGAGCACTCCGCCGCCGCGGATCCGAGGGACGCGGGCTAGCTCGGCCCGGCCGCGCGCCGGACGAGGGCCGCGAGCGACCAGACGAACGCGAGCGCTCCCGCCGCCGCGAGCAGCGGGGCGGCCGCCGAGGTCAACGCCGTCGCCAGGACGGTCGCCAGCGTCATGGCCAGCAGCGCCGCCGCCAGGGCCCCGACGCCGAGCCCGAGGAAGCGTCCGAGCGTCGCGCCGACCACCCGACCGTGGAGAATCGCTCCGCGAGCGCGGGCGGACAGGTCCACCGCCCCGAGCAGGAGAAGCAGCGCGAGCCCGAAGCCGAGTGCGGCTCCCACGTCGACGGGCCGGCGCTCGATCCCGAGCGCCGTCGCGTAGCCGATCAGGAACAGGACCGCGGCGGACGTCGCGGCCCACCGCCAGGTCGCCGCGATCGCGACCGCCGACAGGGCGACGGCGAGCAGGCCCACCACGATCACCGGCGGCGCGGGCGTGGTCAGCCGGAGGAGCAGGAAGAGCACGCCGGCCGCCGCGGCGGCGAGGAGTCGCGTCATCCCGCGCTCGCGAGGCGGGCGCGCCGCCGCGGCACCGCCACGAGGGCCGCCTCGAGCGGCTCCGGGGGGCGCCACTCGAGCACCGGCAGGCCGTGGCGGCGCAGCTCGGTGAGATCCGCCCGGCGCTCGAGGTCCCAGAGCCGTCCGGCGAGGTCGTCGGTGGGCGACGGAGGGATCGCGGCGCGCGTGACCGCGACCGGGGAGACGACCAGCACGACCAGGTCGAATCCCCGCGCCGCGAGGTCGAGCACCGCCTTCGCGAAGCGGCGATCGAGCAGCGGCGTGATCGCGAGCACGAGGGCCTGGGGCGACAGCACCCGCGGCGGGACCCGTTGCAGATCCTTGGCCACGTAGGTGAACACCACGTCGGCCCGCACGAGGCCGTCGGCCAGGCGCTCGTACTGCACCGGGCCCGAGCCGGGCCTCACCCAGCTCAGCACCCCACCGTAGGTGATGAGCCCGACGCGATCCTTCCGGGCGAGATACGCGGTGGCCAGCGAGGCCGCCGCGCGCACGCCCTGGTCGAGCGTGGTCTCGGGCGGCGCGCCCACCTCGGCGAGCGTGTCGAGCATGAGGACCACGTCCGCGTTGCGCTCGCGATGCCGCTGGGTGACGTAGAGCCGGCCCAGGCGCAGCGAGGCGCGCCAGTTCACCTGCTTGATCCGGTCGCCGGGCGCGAACTGGCGCACGTCGCCCGGCTCGATGCCCTCCCCGAGCGCGGAGGACACGTAGTCGCCGACCGACGGCTGGGTGTGGAACGGCCGCGGCAGGCTCCGGAGCGGGACGATCCGTGGATAGACCCGCACCGCCATCGGATCGACGTGGCGGTACTCCCAGGTGCGCAGCCCGAGCCGGTCGCGGACCCGGACCGCGACGGCCCCCAGATCGTGCACCCCGCGCCGCGGGAAGCGCACGTCGTAGCTCCACTCGCCCGTGTCGCCTTCGCGGAGGGTCATCAGCGCGCGCGGGCGGCCCGACCCGAGCACCGCGCCGGGCGGCAGCGGCCCCGATAGCTCGACGAGCGCGACGGGCGCGCGCGCCCCGACCGTCACGGTCACGGTCAGCGAATCCCCTTCGAAGAGACGATCGCTCGAGATCCGGTGCGCGATGGAGCAGGCGGGCCGCGAGGCCCGGCGGCCGAGCGTGGCGAGCACCAGCACGCCCGGCAGCGCGACCAGGAAGAGCTCCGGCCGCGCGAGCAGGACCCCGAGCGAGACCGCCCACCCGGCGACGGCCAGGATCGACAGCGCGAGCGGGGTGACCCGGCCGGTCACCGCGCCTCCGGCCCCGGCGCCGGCACCTGCTCCAGCAGGCTCTCGACCACCTGCGCCGGAGAGATGCGGGCCGCCCACAGCTCGGGCTTGAGGATCAGCCGGTGGGCGAGGGCCGGCACCGCCATGGCCTTGACGTCGTCCGGCAGCACGAAATCGCGGCGCGCGAGCGCCGCCGCGGCGCGGGCCAGCTTGAGCAGCGCGAGGGTGCCCCGCGGGGAGGCGCCGAGGGCCACGCGCGGATCGGACCGGGTGGCCTGCACGAGATCCACGATGTAGCGCTCGGTGACCGCCGCCACGTGCACCTCCTCGAGGCAGCCCTGCATGGCGGCGAGCTCCGCGCGCGAGATCACCGGGGCGATGCCGCTGGCGTCCTCCCGGCGCCGCCGCCGCCGGGCCAGGATCTCGACCTCGTCGTCGCGATCCGGATAGCCCACCCGGAGACGCATCAGGAAGCGGTCGAGCTGGGCCTCCGGCAGCGGATAGGTCCCCTCCAGCTCGATCGGGTTCTGGGTGGCGATGACCAGGAACGGCGCCTCGAGCGGGAAGCGCTCGCCCTCGACGGTGACCTGCGACTCCTGCATCGCCTCGAGCAGCGCGCTCTGCGTCTTGGGCGTGGCCCGGTTGATCTCGTCGGCGAGGAGCAGGTTGGTGAAGACGGGACCGCGCCGGAACTCGAATCGTCCCTCCCGCTGGTCGTAGAGGAAGCTCCCGGTGATGTCGCTGGGCAGGAGGTCGGGCGTGAACTGGATCCGCTTGAAGTCGAGATCCAGGCTCTGGGAGACGAGCCGGGCGATGAGGGTCTTGGCGAGCCCGGGGTAGTCCTCGATGAGGATGTGCCCGTTGGCGAGGATCCCGGCCAGGACCTGCCGGAGCACGTCGACCTTGCCCACGATCACCTGGCCGAGCGCGGCGAGGACGTCCTGACCGCGGTCGGCCACCGTCTCGAGCTTCACGGGCGCCCCTCGATCCGGGTGACGAGACGCTCGATGGCGGCCAGCGAGGGCCCCCGCCGGATCGGCCCGCGCGGCTCCACCGGGCGCGGGAGGTCCGGCCCCGCGAGCGCGGAGAGCCGCGGCCAGAGGACCACGTCGAAGTACCGCCGCCGCCGGGTGCTCGCGACCAGGTCGTCGCGCAGCCGGAGGAAGCGCGGATCGAGCAGCAGCTCGGGCGCCGGCGCCGGCGGGGCGTCGAAGGACGAGCGCCCGGGCGTCGCGACGGCGTCTCGCGTCCAGGCGCGCGCGCGGGCGCAGCCGATCGCGACCGCCAGCGCGCACGCGAGGTGCGCGGCCGCGGGCCGCCAGGCGGGGGAGATCGTGAGGTAGGCGGGCAGCACCGCGAGGGCGAGCAGGCTGAAGCCGACTATGCGCGCGAGGAGACGGGGTCCCGGGTGTCTAGGGGGCGCCGGCATCGCCCTCGCTCATCGCCGTCGCGCTCCGGATCTCGTGCAGGGCGTCGACCGCGCGATCCCGCTCGGACGGGCCGAGCGGGTGATGGCTGAAGCGGGCCAGCTCGAACAGGCCGGTCAGGGTCGGGACCGCGGCACGCGGAAGGGACAGGCGGGCGAGGACCTCCCGCATGAACTCGGTCGGGGTGAGCCAGGGCCTCCGCTCGAGCCCGGAATCGGCCGCCACGCGCTCGAACCGCGCATAGCAGCGGACGATGGCGCGACGCGGATCGCCCTCGGCGCGCAGATCGTCCAGGCTCTCCTCCACCGCGGTCTGGAGCGGCACCGCCGGCATCGCGGGACCGGATTGCTCGCCGTCCGGGATCAGGCGATCGCCGAGCGCACTCCAGAGAGCGAGACCGAGCGCACCGAGGCCCGCCACCACCGCGAGGCTCCCGAAGACCCAGTTGAAGAGGGCGGGCGCGGTCAGGACCTCCATGTCCGGCAACCCCAGGCCGCTCGCCAGTCCCCCCGCCCCCGCGAAGAGCCCGCCCTCGAGCACCGCCCGGCGCCACAGGTACGCGAGGACCGCGACGTTGACCAGGGACAGGAGCAGCGTGACCCGACGGAGCCACGGCGGGACCGGCGTCGGCTCTTCCGCCGGCGCCCCGTCGTCCTCGCGATGACCCTTCGACAGCGCGCGCCGCACGAGGTCGCCCACGAACACCACCAGCGCCAGGCCGAACAGGGCCAGGATCGCGGCGGTCACCGGCCCGGGCAGCCGGATGGCGCCGGTCACCTGATCACCATCGGGGACCGACCCCGCCATCCGCAGGGCGGAGGCCAGGGCGATCACGAAGCCAGTGGCGAGACCGGCCCAGGCGAGTAGAGGCGCCACGGGCGCCACCATGCCGGTTCGCGCGACGGTGCGCAAGGCCTTATCCTGTTTTCGGGATCGCCTGTCGATCTCGAGTCGGACCGTTCGATCATGGAGCGAAAGGAGCATATACCCATGACCTGGCTCAAGATCCTCATCGCGCTCGTGGTGATCGTCGTCGGACTCGTGGTGGTGATCGCGCTCCAGCCCGCCCGGTATCGCGTCTCGCGGACGACCACCATCGCCGCGCCCGCCCCGGTGGTCTTCGCGCAGGTGAACGATTTCCACAAGTGGGCCGCGTGGTCGCCGTGGGAGAAGATCGACCCCGCGATGAAGCGGACCTACGAGGGCCCGCCCGCCGGAGCGGGGACGAGCTACACGTGGGTCGGCAACCGCGAGGTGGGCGAGGGACGGATGACGATCGTGGAGAGCCACCCGAGCGACCTGATCCGGGTCAAGCTCGAGTTCGTGAAGCCCTTCGCGGGTACCAGCGTCGCGGAGTTCACGTTCAAGCCCGAGGGCACGCCCGAGGGCGACCGGACCGTCGTGACGTGGAGCATGACCGGCGACAAGAACTTCATCGCCAAGGCGATCCATCTCGTCATGAGCATGGACCGGATGATCGGCGACCAGTTCGACAAGGGGCTCGCCGCGATGAAGACGGTGGCGGAAGCGGCGCCCAGGGCGCAGGAAGCCGAGGCCTGGCCCAGAAGGCCGGGCGCGATCCGGACACGCTCGCCCTGATCGTGCGGACCAACGTGGAGATCACCGAGCAACCGCTCGAGCAGGACCGCGCGACCTTCACCGGGACGCTGCGCCAGATCGCGGCGGACGTGGAGGCGACCCGGGCGCTGGGAGCGGCCGAGCTCCTCTTCGACGTGCAGTTCTCATCGGGAGTGGAGACGGCCGCGGATATGGTCACCCGGATGGAGCAGCTCCGGGACGTGGTGAAGTAGGCCGCGGGCTCAAGCGCCCGGGTTCAACCGCGGATCACTCACCAGGGTCCAGTCGTCCACCCCATCGATGCTGGGCACCGCCGCGGTGGTCGTGGTCTGCGTCCGTCCCTTGCTGGGCGAGAACCAGACGAACTCCTTCGAGGCCGGCCCGCCCGCCCCGGCCGCCTCGATCTCGGGACCGCTGGCCCCGCTCTCGCGGCGCTCCACCTTGCGCGCCCGCTTGGCTTCCTGCTTGGCCTTGCGCTGGTCTTCCTTGCGGCGGCGATCGCCGCGGTACATCCCCGGTCTTTTTTGAGCCATTCCGCTCCTTTCTCGCTCTCCCCACTTTACATGACGGGCCGGACCACTTCTCCGGAAACGCGCCGCGCGGGCGCGCGCCGCCCCCGAGTATTGCACAGGCGGCCGCCGCCCCGCGTGTCCGCCTTCCGGATCCGGCCCGCCGGGCTATTGGACATTGGTCCAATAGGCCCGCCGCGCGCGCGCTGCTAGTGTGGGAGGCGTCTCTCACAAGGAGGAGATCTGCGTGCTACCGCCACTGCCGAAGGAAGGTCCGCGAAGAGTGTGTGACGGATGCGGCAAGCCCAACTTCCTGCCCTACTCCATCCGGACCGGAGAGCCGGCCAGCGCCACGGAGCGCCGCTACTGCTCCTTGATGTGCGCCCAGCTCCACTTTCCCAGCTTCAAGGGTGGGAGCTCCGGCCGATGACGAGGCCGGGCGTCAGCCGCGCGGCGTCAGGGAGTCGGCCGCGCGCGCTCACCCCGGCTCGGCAGATCCAGGCGCCCGAGCTGTCGGATCTTGGCCCCCATGCTCGCCAGCAGCACGCTCTCGACGTCTCCGACCGCGGGAGGCGGCTCCCACTCCAGGCTGGCGGTCCGTCGCTGTCCGTTGACGTTGATCCGCAGGAGCAGGCGCCCGCCCAGCCGCGTCAGTCCCTCCAGGATCCCGTCCTCGGGCACCGCGGATACGTCGCCCGGCCCGAGTGATTCCACCCACCGGCCCGGCCAGACCGTCTCCCCCGTTCGATGTGTGAGATCGCCCAGCTTCATTTTATTGTTCTTATTCAACTTATATCACTGTAGAGGCCCCGGTGCCACTGCGTGATCCCCGGTTCGCCGCGCCCGCGTCCCCATTCACACCGGGGGACCAGGAGCCCGTCCGGGCCGACCTCTTCAGCCCGGAGCGGCTCGAGGAGCACGCGGAGTCCATCGCCCGCCTGCGGGTGCTGGCCCCGGGACGGACCGGCCGCCGCCTCTCGCCCCGGGTCCGGGACAGCGGGCGCGTCCTGCTCCTGTGCTATCGCGAGATCGCCTCCGTGATCCGCGACGAGGGCGCGACGACCCCGGCCGCGGAGTGGTTCGTCGACAACTTCCACGTCGTCGACGCGGTGGTCCGCCAGGTTCGCGAGGATCTGCCCCCGGGGTTCTACCGCCAGCTGCCCAAGCTCGCGGAGGGCCCGCTGCAGGGGTATCCCCGCGTGCTCGGACTGGCCTGGGCCTTCGTCGCGCACACCGACAGCCGCCTCGAGCCCGAGACCCTCCAGCGCTTTGTCCGCGGGTTCCAGGGCGTGCAGCCGCTGACCATCGGCGAGCTCTGGGCCGTCCCGATCGCCCTCCGGATCGTGCTGGTGGAGAACCTCCGCCGGCTGGCCGAGCGCATCGTGGCCGGACGCGCCGCCCGCCAGGCCGCCGACGCCCTCGCGAACGACCTCCTCGGACTGGGCGGCCGACCCGGTCGACCGCTCGCGTTCCAGGGGCTCGAGGCCGCGTCCCTGTCCGCCGCCTTCACCGTCGAGCTGGTGCAGCGCCTGCGCGAGCAGGATCCCCAGTCGACCCCCGCCCTGCGGTGGCTCGACGAGCAGCTCGCCACGCGTGGACAGACGCCCGACGAGCTGGTGCACTCCGAGCATCAGAACCAGGCCGCGATGAACGTGACGGTCCGCAACGTGATCACCAGCATGCGCATGATGTCGACCCTCGACTGGGCCGACTTCTTCGAGAGCGTCAGCCTCGTCGACGAGACGCTGCGCGCCGGCACCGCCTTCGGCGCCCTGGACTTCGCGACCCGCGACCAGTACCGTCACGCGATCGAGGATCTCGCCCGCGCCTCCGCCCGCTCCGAGCTCGAGGTCACCCGCCTCGCGATGGCCGCGGCCCGGCGGGCCGCCTCTGCCGCGCAGCGAGCCGGCGCGCCACCCGGGGGCCACGCCGAGGATCCGGGCTACTACCTGATCTCGGACGGCCGCCGCGTCCTCGAGAAGGAGATCGGCTACCACGTCCCGGCCCGACGCTGGCTGCTGCGCGCCTTTCTCACCAGCGCGACCCCCCGCTACCTGGCCACCATCGCGGCGGTGACCGGCGTGCTCCTGGCGTTTCCCCTGCTGATCGCGCACGCCTCCGGCATGACGCTCGCCGGGCTGACCCTGCTGGCCCTCTTCGCGGTCATCCCGGCCTCCGATCTCGCGGTCGCGCTCATCAACCGCGCGGTCATGGCGGTGCTCGGGCCGATGTCGCTGCCGCGTCTGGAGCTGCGCGACGGCGTTCCCCCGGGCCTGCGGACTCTCGTGGTGGTACCGACGCTGCTGACGAGCGAAGCCGAGATCGAGGAGCAGGTCGGACGGCTCGAGATCCACTTCCTCGCCAACCCGGCCGGTGACCTCCACTTCGCCCTCCTCTCGGATTGGGTCGACGCGCCCACCGAGACGATGCCGGAGGACGATCGGCTCCTGGCGGCCGCCCGCGACGGCATCGCGCGGCTCAACGCCCGCAACGGGCCCGCGCCCCCGGCGGGGGCGCGCTTTCTCTTGCTCCACCGCCGGCGGCTCTGGAACGCGGGCGAGGGCAAGTGGATGGGATGGGAGCGCAAGCGCGGGAAGCTCGACGAGCTGAACCACCTGCTCGCGGGCGCGAGCGACACGACGTTCACCGCGATCCACGGGCGGGCCCCCCACGTGCCCTCGGGGGTCCGCTACGTGATCACCCTCGACGCCGACACCCGTCTGCCCCGCGGCGCCGCGACCCGCCTGGTCGGCACCATGGCCCATCCGTTGAACCGGCCGGCCTTCGACGGGCGAGCGGGCCGCGTCGTCGACGGCTACGCGGTCCTCCAGCCTCGGGTCACCGCCACCATTCCCACCGAGCGCGGCACATCCCTCTTCCAGCGGATCTTCGCCGGTCCCGCCGGGCTCGACCCCTACGCCTCCGCGACCTCCGACGTCTATCAGGATCTTCTCGGCGAGGGCTCGTACACCGGAAAGGGTATCTACGACGTCGCCGCCTTCACCGCGGCCCTCGAGGGCCGGGTCCCCGAGAACTCCCTCCTGAGTCACGATCTCTTCGAAGGCATCTTCGCCCGGGCGGGACTCGTGACCGATATCGAGCTCTTCGAGGAGTTCCCCACCGACTACGAGGTCGCGGCCGGCCGGCAGTACCGCTGGGCGCGCGGCGACTGGCAGCTCCTCCCGTGGATCATCAAGGGAGATGTCGTCGGCGGGGAGCGCGGAGGCCGCCTCCCGCTCATCGGCGCCTGGAAAATCGTCGACAATCTCCGCCGGACCTTGTCGCCCCCGGCCGCGTGGCTGACCCTCGTCGCCGCCTGGACGCTCCCCGGCCCGGCCCTCGTGTGGACCGCGTTCGTCCTGGCCGCGCTCGGACTCCCCGCTCTCCTGCCCGCGCTCGCGGAGGTCGTCCCCCGACGGTCGGGGGTGTCGAAGCGGACCCACATCCGCCGCGTGGGACGGAGCTTCGCCCTCGCCTCCACCCAGATCGCCCTCGGCATCACCTTTCTCGCCCACCAGGCGTGGCTCATGACCGACGCGATCGCGCGGACGCTCGTCCGCCTGTACCTGACCCGTCGACGCCTCCTCGAGTGGACGACCGCAGCCCAGGCCAAGTCCGATCTCTCCCGCGACGTCACCTCCGTCTATCGGCGGATGCGGGCGCCCGTGACCCTCGCCGTCGCCGCCGGCGCCCTCGTCGCGCTCCTGCGCCCGGAGCACGCCGCGATCGCGGCGCCGTTCGCGCTCGTCTGGGCCCTCTCCCCGCTGGCCGCCCGCTGGGTGAGCCGTCCCCCACGTCCGTCGACGACGCAGCTCCTCTCCCCCTCGGAGCGCCAGGTCCTCCGCTCGACGGCCCGGCGGACCTGGCGTTTCTTCGAGACCTTCGTCGGCCCGGACGACGCCTTCCTCCCGCCCGACAATTTCCAGGAGGATCCGAAGCCGACGGTCGCCCACCGCACGTCGCCCACCAACATCGGGCTCTACCTGCTCGCGGTCGTCTCCGCACGCGATTTCGGCTGGCTCGGGATCCTCGAGACCCTCGACCGTCTGGAGGCCACCCTCGCCACGCTGCAGCGCCTCGACCGCTTCCGGGGTCACTTCTACAACTGGTACGACACCGGCGGCCTTCGCCCGCTGGAACCCCGCTACGTGTCCACCGTCGACAGCGGCAACCTCGCCGCGCACCTGCTGACCCTCGGCAACGCCTGCCGCGCCGCGATCGATGCTCCCCTGCTGGATCCCGGCCGGTTCGGCGGGCTCCGGGACGCGGTGCTCCTCGTCGAGGAAGCCGCGAGCGTGCTCGCCGACGACCGGCGCACCCAGACCGTCCCGCGTCGTCATCTCGCCGAGATCTGCGCGGTCCTGACCGCGGCGCTCCATGAGCCACCGGCGGATCCGGCGGAATGGTTCGGCCGCGTCCGTCACCTGACCCTCCACGCGGACACCCTCGTGGACATGTCACGCGCGCTGACCGCCGAGCGCGGGGATCCCGTCGACTCCGACGTCCAGGTCTGGGCCGAGGCCGCGCGCGCCACCGTCGCCGGCCACGAGCGCGACCTCCAGACGCTCCTGCCCTGGGCGTCCGCCCTCGAGTCCTCGGCCGACCTGGTGGCGCTCTCCGCTCTCCGATCCTCGGCGCTCACCCCCGCCGAGCTCCCGACCCTCTGCCAGGTCGCGATCGCCGAGCTCACGACCCTTCGCGAGACGGCCGTCCGCGAGGGCCCCGCGGGCGAGGAGTCGATCGCACGGCTCGATTCGGCCATCGACAGCTTCCGGCGCTCCTCCATCGCCGCCGAGGCGCTCGTCGGTCGACTCCAGGAAGTCGCGCGCACCACCCGGGAGCTGGCCGGCGAGATGGAGTTCGGCTTCCTCTTCGACCCCGCCCGCAAGATCTTCTCGATCGGCTACCGCGTCACCGATGGCACCCTCGACTCGAGCGCGTACGATCTCCTCGCCTCCGAGGCCCGGCTCGCCAGCTTCATGGCCATCGCCAAGGGCGACGTGCCGGTCTCGCACTGGTTCCACCTCGGTCGGCCGATGACCCCGGTCGGCATTGGATCGGCTCTCCTGTCGTGGTCCGGCTCGATGTTCGAGTACCTGATGCCGGCGCTCGTCATGCACTCCCCGGTCGGAAGCCTCCTCGAGGAGACCTACCGCCTCGTGGTCCGCCGGCACATGACCTACGGCGCGGAGAACGGCGTCCCCTGGGGCATCTCGGAGTCGGCCTACAACGTGCGCGATCTGGATCTCACCTACCAGTACTCGAACTTCGGCGTGCCGGGCCTCGGCCTCGAGCGGGGGCTCGGCGAAGACATGGTCGTCGCGCCCTACGCCACCGCTCTCGCCGCGATGGTCGACCCGGTCGCCGCCACCCGCAACCTCTCGGCGCTCGTGGCGGTGGGAGCCCGGGGACCCTACGGCTTCTACGAGGCGCTCGACTACACGAGATCGCGGCACCCCGAAGGGACCGAGGTGGCCACCGTGCGGGCCTACATGGCGCACCACCAGGGCATGAGCCTCGTCGCCCTCGCCAACGTGCTCCACGACGGGGTGATGCGCGCGCGGTTCCACGCCGAGCCGATCGTCCAGGCGACCGACCTGCTCCTGCAGGAGCGGGCCCCGCGGGACGTCGCGGTGGCGCGCCCCCTCGTCGAGGAGGTGCACGCGGCGGCCCACGAGCGCGACTTCGTCGAGCCGGTCTTCCGCCAGTTCACGACGCCCCACGGCCCCGCTCCTCGCACGCACCTCCTGTCGAACGGGCGCTACGCGGTGATGGTGACCACCGCGGGCTCGGGCTACAGCCGATGCGCCGGGCTCGGGATCACCCGCTGGCGCGAGGACGTCACGCGGGACAACTGGGGGACCTACGTCTTCGTGCGCGACGTCCACAGCGGTGCGGTGTGGTCGGCCGGTTACCAGCCCACCGGGGCCGAGCCCGACACCTACCGGGTGACCTTCTCGGAGGACCGGGCGGAGTTCCATCGTCGCGACGGCGCGATCACGACCACGCTCGAGATCCTCGTCTCACCCGAGGACGACGCCGAGATGCGCCGGGTCTCGGTCACGAATCTCGGGCTGCAGGTGCGCGAGCTGGAGCTGACGTCCTACGCCGAGATCGTGCTGGCTCCCCCGGCCGCGGACGCCGCTCATCCGGTCTTCTCCAGCCTCTTCGTCCAGACGGAATCCCTCCCCGACCTCGGCGCCCTGCTGGCCACCCGCCGCGCCCGCTCCGCGGCGGAGCCCCCCGTCTGGGCAGCCCACACCGTGGTCGTCGAGGGGCAGGCCGGCGGAGGGGCGCAGTACGAGACCGACCGGGGGCGCTTCCTCGGTCGGGGCCGGACCATCCGTACGCCGATGTCGGTCGTCGACGGGCGGCCCCTGTCGAACACCGCCGGCTCGGTGCTCGATCCGATCTTCAGTCTGAGACGCCGGATCCGGCTCGGCGCGGGAGAGAGCGCCCGCCTCATCTTCTCCACTCTGGTCGCCCCGTCCCGCGACGCCGCGGTGGCGCTGGCCGACAAGTACCGCGACCCGGCGACGTTCGAGCGCACCGTCACCCTGGCCTGGACCCAGGCCCAGGTCCAGTGCCACCACCTCGGCATCGATCCGGACGAGGCCCACCTCTTTCAGAACCTGGCCAGCCGGATCCTCTACTCCGACCCGGCGCTGCGGCCGTCGGTGGACGTGTTGAGCCGGATCACGTCGGGGCCCTCCGCCCTGTGGGCCCAGCAGATCTCCGGCGACCTCGCGATCGTCCTGGTGCGGATCGACGAGCCCGAAGACCGGGCCATCGTCCGCCAGCTCCTCCGCGCGCACGAGTACTGGCGCGTGAAAGGCTTGGCGGTCGATCTCGTCATCGTGAACGAGAAGGCCCACTCCTATACGCAGGAGCTCCAGACCTCGCTCGAGGCGCTGCTCCGCGCGAGCCAGTCCGCGCGACGGGACGAGCGGGAGGACGCCCGCGGGAACGTCTTCATCCTCCGGAAGGATCTGCTCTCGTCGAACGACCACGCTGCGCTGCAGGTGGCCGCCCGGGTCGTCCTCCTGAGTCGACACGGCACGCTCACCGAGCAGCTCGCTCGAGCCGAGCCGCCTCCGGAGCCGGCCGCGCCGCGGCGGCGCCCGCTCGGGCCGGAAGCGCTCGGGAATGTCCCGTCTCCACGACAGGAGTCCGAGTTCTTCAACGGCCTCGGGGGCTTCGTCGACGACGGGCGCGAGTACGTCACCGTCCTCGGAGAGGGGCAATGGACCCCCGCGCCCTGGGTCAACATCGTCGCCAATCCGGTGTTCGGGTTCCAGGTCTCCGAATCGGGCGCCGGGTACACCTGGGCGCTCAACAGCCGCGAGAACCAGCTCACCCCGTGGTCCAACGACCCGGTCGGCGACCCTCCCGGGGAGACCCTCTACATCCGCGACGAGGAGACGGGCGACCTGTGGGGTCCGACCCTGCTCCCCATCCGCGAGGACGCCTCGGCCTACGTCGCCCGGCACGGTCAGGGCTACACCTGCTTCGAGCACACCTCCCACGGCATCGCGGCGCGTCTCCTCCAGTTCGTGCCGCGCGAGGATCCGATCAAGATCTCGCGGCTGACCCTCGAGAACCGCTCCGGCCGCTCGCGCCGCCTGTCGGTGACTGCGTACGTCGAGTGGGTGCTCGGCGCCCTCCGCAGCACGACCGCGCCGTTCGTGGTCACCGAGATCGACCCCCGGACCGGGGCGCTGTTCGCCCGCAACGCGTGGAGTGCGGAGTTCAGGGATCAGGTCGCGTTCGCCGACCTCGGCGGTCGCCAGACCACGTGGACCGGCGATCGGGCCGAGGTCCTCGGTCGCAACGGGACCCTGGACCATCCCGCGCTGCTGGAGCGGGGAGGCCGGCTCTCCGGACGGGTCGGAGCGGGCCTCGATCCCTGCGCCGCGCTTCAGACCGTGATCGACGTGCCGGCCGGCGGTCGCGAGGAGATCGTCTTCTTCCTCGGCGAGGCGGCCTCGCCGGCCGAGGCCCGTGCCCTCCTCGATCGCTATCGCGCGGAGGACCTCGACGCCACGCTGAAGGCCGTTCGCACCGAGTGGGACGACACTCTCGGCGCCGTCCAGGTGAAGACCCCGGATCGCTCGATGGACCTCATGCTGAACCGGTGGCTCTTGTATCAAACGCTGGGCTGCCGGGTGTGGGCTCGATCCGCCTTCTACCAGGCCGGGGGCGCCTACGGCTTTCGCGACCAGCTCCAGGACGTGATGGCGCTGGCCGTCGCGAAGCGCGAGGTCGCGCGCGAGCACCTGCTCCGGGCCGCGGCTCGGCAGTTCGTCGAGGGCGACGTCCAGCACTGGTGGCATCCCCCGTCCGGTCGGGGCGTGCGAACCCGGATCTCGGACGACTCGCTCTGGCTGCCCTACGCGCTCACGCACTACCTCGAGGTCACCGGGGACACGGCGATCCTGGACGAGGTCGTCCCCTTCCTCGAGGGACCCGCCATCCCACCCGGACAGGACGACGCGTACTTCCAGCCCACCGTCTCCGCCGAGCGCGCCACCTTCTTCGAGCACTGTGCCCGCGCGCTCGACCGCAGCATGCCCGTCGGGGCCCACGGTCTCCCCCTGATCGGCACCGGCGACTGGAACGACGGCATGAACCGGGTGGGCCACGAAGGACGTGGGGAGAGCGTCTGGCTCGGGTGGTTCCTGCACGCGACCCTCTGGGAGTTCGCCCGGGTCGCCGAGGCCCGCGGGGAAGGCGGGCGGGCGGACACCTGGCGCACGCACGTCCACGCTCTCAAGGCCTCGCTCGAGGCCCACGCGTGGGACGGCGACTGGTATCGCCGAGCCTATTTCGACGACGGCACCCCTCTCGGGTCGGTTGCCAACCCGGAGTGCCGCATCGACTCCATCGCGCAGTCGTGGGGCGTGATCTCGGGCGCCGCCGAGCCCGCGCGGGCCGCGCGGGCGATGGCCGCGGTGGAGGAATATCTGGTCCGACGAGACCAGGAGCTGATCCTGCTCTTCACCCCGCCGTTCGATCGCGCGCCGCTCGACCCCGGCTACATCAAGGGATACCCGCCCGGCATCCGGGAGAACGGCGGCCAGTACACGCACGCCGCCATCTGGGCGGTCATGGCCTTCGCCGCGCTCGGGGATGGGGACAAGGCCAACGAGCTGTTCTCGATCCTGAATCCGATCAACCGCACGAGCACCCGGGCCGGCGTCCATCGCTACAAGGTGGAGCCGTACGTCGCGGTCGCCGACGTCTATGCCGAGTACCCCCACGTGGGCCGGGGAGGGTGGAGCTGGTATACGGGCTCCGCGGGCTGGATGTACCGGGCCGGGCTCGAGTGGCTGCTCGGCTTCCGGCTCCGGGGTGCCGTGCTCCACCTGGATCCCTGCATCCCGCGCGCGTGGCGCCGCTTCGACATCACGTTCCGGTACCACGCGTCGCGCTACGAGATCGAGGTCCTGAACCCGAACGGGGCGACCCGCGGCATCGCGACGATCGAGGTGGACGGGATTCCCCAGTCGGTCGCGGGCGGCAGCGTCCCGCTCACGAACGACGGCGCCACCCACCGGGTTCGCGTCGTCCTCGGGTGAGCCGGCGGCCCCCGCGGCGCCCTAGGCGGGCCGGCGCCGGGTCAGCACGTGGTCGAGGTGATCCGCGAAGAGGCGCCGCTCGCGCGGGCCGAACGGAGCGGGCCCGTCGATGAGCGTGCCGGTCGCCCGCAGGTCCTGCATCAGGTTGCGAATGGCGAGGCGCTCGCGGACGTTGTCCTCCGAGTAGAGCTCGCCCCGCGGGTCGAGCGCGTGGGCTCCCCGCGCGATGACCGCGGCCGCCAGCGGGATGTCGGCGGTGACCACGAGGTCCCCCGGCTCCGCCTCCTGCACGATCCGGTGATCGGCCACGTCCGAGCCCTGCGACACCCGCACGGTGCGGATGAAGTCGGACGGCGGGACGCGCAGCGCGCTGTTGGCGACCAGCGTGGTCAGGACCTGCACCCGCTCGGCGGCCCGGTACAGGATCTCCTTGATGACCTGGGGGCACGCGTCGGCGTCTACCCAGATCCGCACGCGATTCCACCCGGGGCCACGAGGGGATGAAAGCGAACGGCCGGGCCCCCGAGGGGGACCCGGCCGTCGTTTGATGCGGGGGTTGTGCTCAGGCCTTCCGAACGTTGGCGGCCTGGAGCCCCTTCGGGCCCTTGGTCACCTCGAATTCGACCTTGTCACCCTCGGACAGGCTCTTGAAGCCCTGGCCCTGGATGGCGTTGAAGTGCACGAACACGTCCTCGCCAGCCTCCTGGGTGATGAAGCCGTAGCCCTTCGCGTCGTTGAACCACTTGACCGTACCCTGTGCCATCGACACTACCTCTCTTGCGAGGCTTGCGCCTCGGTGAAACCCCACCACCATGGCGGGGGGATCCTCCTGAAGTGGAGGAGAAACAAAAACGCCGCTGGACCCGGGGTCCGCGCGGCGTTTGATCTCGACTCTCGCGACTCTGTGTTCGCAACCAATCGGCAACCGAGGGAACCAACCACTGGGGACGAGCCTACAGGCCGGCCCCACTCTTGTCAAGGGAATGCTGGGGACCCAGCCCAACCGGCGCTCCCACGATCTCCACCAGCCCGACCGCGGCCAGGCCTCGGATCACCACCCAGGAGGGATCGAACTCGAGCCGCCCCATGCTGAACTTCGGGGCGCGCGGATGAGCGTGGTGGTTGTTGTGCAGGCTCTCACCACCGGTCAGCCACGCCAGCGCTTTCGAGTTGTACGCGGTATTGGCGAAATTCTGGGCCCCTCGCCAGTGGCCGAGCCCGTTGATCAGCGGCGCGACCACGAACACGTACAGGATCGCGTGCACCAGCCCGGTGAGCAGTCCCGGCCAGAGACCGAGCAGGAGGCACAGGAGCGCGATCCCTAGCCCGACTCCGCTCAGACCCCAGGAGAAGAAGACGCGATCGCCCCAGTCCTCGGCGATGTCGGGGGCGAACGTCCGAATCGTCTCCGCATTGCGCGCTTCCCGTATGTAGTAGTAGACGTTCCACGCCTGGACCCGCCACAGGCCGAGCAGCCGCGGGCTATGAGGGTCGCCCTCGCGATCCGTGAACGTATGATGCTTCCGATGGACCGCGACCCACTCCCGGCGCGTCTGCCCCGTGGTGAGCCAGAGCACGGTCCGGAACGCGGCGTCCGCCACCGGATGCAGCCGCAGCGAGCGGTGGGCGAGTCCCCGGTGCAGATAGACCGACGTCGCGATGGCCGCGATCTGGGTCAGGGCCAGCGCCACCAGGGGAACCATCCAGACGGCCGACGACATCGTCATCCTCCCATCCCTCCCTCGCCGTGCCGGATCCGCTCCAGCGTCTCGGCGAGATCGTTGGCCCGCTCGATCAGCGCCCGGCGAGTGGCCGAGCGATCGTCCCGCGTGGGATCAGCCCCGCCGACATCCTCGATCGCGCCGGGAAACTCCTCGAACACCACCCCTCCACCCGCCCCTCGAATCCGGTCCAGCACGGCGCTCAGCTCCCCGCGCAGTTGTTCTTCGAGTTGTGCCATGGCTCGCCTCCGTGCCCCGCGTGCCCCCACGCTATCAGGCGCGTCTCCCCACCGCCTATTGGACCTTGGTCCAACCGGCGCCGTGCGTCGGGCGGACCGCTCTCGCATTCCGCGAAGCTCGGCCGCTCGCCCGGGAAGGCGTCGATGATTCTCGCTTCGGGGTCAGCCGTCCCGATCCGCGGACGGCCATCGATCAGGAGGACGCTTGCGTTCTCCGCCCGGTCAGCAACCCGTCGCCCCCGGGCCCGCGATCCGGTGGATGGCGTCGAGCAAGGCCTGGCCATCGAACGGCTTCCCCAGGTACCCGGCCGCCCCGGACCGCCGGATGCGCTCGCGGGTCGCGGCGTCGTCGTGCGCGGTCATGAAGATGATCGGGATGGCGACCTGATCCGCCACCAGCTGCTCCTGGAGCTCGAACCCGGTCATGCCCTCGAGATAGATGTCGAGGACCAGACACGCGGTGCGGGCCGACGGCGCCGACCGGAGGAACTCGGGAGCCGACGCGAACGTCTCGACGAGGTAGCCCGCCGACCCGATCAATCGACGCAGGGCGCGACGCACCGACAGGTCGTCGTCCACGATGGAAATCATCGGGCCAGATGTGGGCATGGCATGGGAACACTCCACCCGATCCTACAGGGCGGGGCCGGGACTGGTAGTGGACCTTGGTCCACCCCCATCCCCCGGCGCGCCTCCGGCGCGCTCACGACCCCGCCGCGATCACACTCGCCTCGCCGGCGAGCCGGACCAGCTCGGCGAGAGACCCCGCCTGCATCTTCTCCATGACCCGGGCTCGGTGCACCTTGACCGTCTTCTCGCCGATGCCGAGCTCGGAGCCGATCTGCTTGTTCAGCATGCCGGTCACCACCAGGGCGAAGACGGCGGCCTCTCTCGGGGTCAGGGTCTTGATGCGGCTCTGCACTTCCATCAGCCGGGCCAGCTGCCGCCGGTCCGCCTGCGTCCGGGCCACCGCCTGCCGGATCGCCGCCAGGAGGACGGTCTCGTCCACCGGCTTCGTGAGAAAATCGACCGCGCCCCCCTTCATGGCCTTGACGCTCACCGGGACGTCCCGATAGCCGGTGATGAAGACGATCGACAGGCGCTGCCCGGCGGCGCGGAGCGCCTCCTGCAGATCGAGTCCGGTCAGCCCGGGCATGCGCACGTCCAGGACCAGGCAGCAGGGGCCGTCGTACGGGCGCCGGGCCAGAAATTCCCCGACCGAGGCGAAGGCCTCCGCTTCGTACCCCGCGGTCTTGATCAGCCGTCCGAGGCTCTTGCGGACCGATGTGTCGTCGTCCACCACGAAGACCAGCGGGGCGGCCGGCGCGGTCACGGCGCGTCCTTGATCACCGGCAGCGTGAACGAGAAGGTGGCCCCGCACCGGGGGTTGCTTCTCGCCTCCAGGTGGCCGCCGTGCGCCTCCACGATGGAGCGCGCGATGGCCAGCCCCATCCCGAGCCCGTCGGCCTTGGTGGTATAGAACGCGTGGAAGACGTGCTCCAGGTCGGCCTCGTCGATCCCGACCCCCGAGTCCTCCACCGCCACCGTCACGCTCGCCGGGCCGTCGCCGACCGTCCGCAGCACCAGCGTGCGCTCACCCTCGCTCGACTCCCGCATCGCGTCCAGTCCGTTCATGAGCAGGTTCAGGATCACCTGCTGCAGCTGCACCCGGTCGCCGCACACCGGAGGCAGCCCCGGGGCCAGCTCGAGCCGGATCGCCACGTTCCGGATGATCGCGTCGCTGCTCACGAGCCGCGCCACCTGGCTCACCAGCTCGCCGATGTCGAGGGCCGAGAGCTCGAGATTGCTCTTCTTGAGGAAGCCGCGCAGCCGGTGGATCACCTCGCCGGCGCGCTTGTCGTCCTCGACGATGTCCCCCAGGATCTCGCGAATCTCGACCAGATCGGTCTTGTCGGAGGCGAGGAGGCGCTGGGCGGCCTGCGCGTTGCTCAGGATCGCGGTCAGGGGCTGGTTCAGCTCGTGGGCCAGCGAGGCGGTCAGCTCCCCCATCGTCGAGACGCGCCCCACGTGGGCGAGGTCTTGCCGGAGTCGCTGCCCCTCCATCTCGGATCGGCGGCGCGACAGGGTGTTGGCGAACACGTCGCCGAGAAGGTGGAGCCGCTGGACGAACTCGTCGCGCCAGGCTCGCTCGGTCCCCACGGTGCTGAACGCGAGGGCGCCGACCACCACCCCCTCCACCGTCAGGGGCACCGCGACCTGCGACTTGACGCCGAGGCGGCGGTACGTCTCCCGGTCGACCATCGCGTCGCCTTCCGGCAGCTCCTCGATCCTCGAGAACCGGACCAGCTCCCCGCGGCGCAGACGCGTCACCACCCAGGGGATCTCCTCGAATCTGATCGCCGCCGGCTGCGGCCCCACCCCGTCGGCCACCCACCAGTGCGTGACCCGGGCGGTCCGGCTATCGTCGGAGTACTCGGTCAGGTTGCCCCAGTCGACCGCGAGCAGGTCGGCGATCCGGCGCAGCGCCCGCTGGATTTCTCGATCGACGTCGGCCGCCGATATGCGGCTGAAAGTCGCGACCTGCTCGGACAGCAAGGTCTCGAATCGGAGCCGTTCACCGAGCAAGACCTCTGCCCGGCGCCGCCAGGCCCGCTCGAGCATGAGCCCGATGGCGAGGACCAGCAACGAGAGGATGAGTACCGCGCCCACCACGACCTGCCACACGACCCACGCGCCGGACATCCAGTCGCAACTATAGTCCGCCGCGGCCCCCCCGGCAACGCCGGGACCCGGTATGCGACCAGGGGCCACCGTGGGGCGCGTCGACGATCAGTGCGCGGGGCCGCTCTCCCCACCCTCGTCCCGCCACGGATCGGAGGGAACCGGGAGCGGAACGCCGTGGCGGTAGGCGCCGAAGCGCGCCGGCTCCGGGATCCTCTTCCGCTCCCGGATCTCGCCCGGAGGACCGAATGCCCAGGGTCGCTCGTCCAGTCCTCCGCCGAATCGCCGGGCCCCGCGGATCGGCACCTTCTCGAGGAACGCGCTCACCACCGGATCGGAGTAGACCCCGAAGGCATCCACCAGGGTTCCGCGAGCGCCGCCCTGCGCTTCGATCGCGTAGACGATGCACATGTCGTCGGGATCCGAGACCCCTTCGAACCGGTGAAACTCCCGGATCACCACCTCGCTCGCGCGGTATCGTCGGCCGCTGGTGAAGGAGCGCAGATCGTCACCGGCTATCCCGAAATGCTCGGCGAACCCGGCCCGCGCCAGGCTCTCGATGGCCCGCGTCAGCGTCACGTCGCGCTAGCTGACCAGCAGGAGCAGCTTGACGCACTCGTCGGCGGTCCGGCTCTCGGGCTCCTTGTCGCCCGGCATCGTCGCCCAGCCCTGCTTCTTGACGAACTCCCCCTGCTCCCAGGCGCTGACTTCCCGGAGCTGCTTGAGCTTCTCGGCCCGCTTCGGGTCGGCGTTGAATCGCACCACGCACATCGGCGCCATCCGCTTGGCGACCGCCTCCTCGCTGCTCGCCTCCGCCATTCTCCTCGCGGTGCCCCCGGTCACCCAGCCACCCCAGGTGAACCCCACGATCATCGTCACCACCGCCGCGGCCACCCCGACCCAGAAGACGCTCGTCTTCGTCGGTCGGGCCGCGCTCCAGCGCTGCCCCAGACTCGCCTTCACCTTGCTCGGCTCCATGGTCCTCGCTCCTCCTTTAGCCCCGGAACGTCAGCATCCAGCCCGGGCCCGCGTGCGCGTCGTGCAGCGTGATCACCAGGCGCCCCCGGCACCCGCTCTCGTCGCAATCGCACGCGGTGGCCTCCGCGCGCTCCGGGCACCACTCCCGGGTCGGATACGTGATCCGGAGCGCCGAGAGCTCCGGGCGCCCCGCATCGTCCAGGAAGACCAGGCGCGTTCGATCCCGGAGCAGCGCCCCCAGCACGTGGGCGCCCGACTCCGCCCGGATCAGGGGCCGGCCGCCCGCGTCGTAGAGGTGGTAGGGCCCTTCCCGCTCGCCAAACGCCTGCGAGAAGACGTGCTCGTCCGTCGCGGGGGCCGTCATGCTCCGACTCTAGTCGGCGCGCCGTCGCCCGCCTATTAGACCTTGGTCCACTACCCCGGCCGCGGCCGGGCGCGTAGCGTGACGGTGGGAGGGACCGACATCATGGCTCAGGCAAAACACACCACACTGCACCCGCTGCACGACCGAGTCCTCATCAAGCGGATCGAGGACGAGCCGGCCCGGCGCGGCGCCATCATCATCCCGGACAGCGCCAAGGAGAAGCCGCAGGAGGGCAAGGTCATCGCGGTCGGCAAGGGACGGGTATCGGAGGACGGCAAGAAGATCCCGCTCGACGTCAAGGCGGGAGATCGCGTGCTCTTCGGAAAGTACTCCGGCAACGACATCACCCTCGACGGCCAGGATCTCCTCATCATGAAGGAGGAGGACGTCCTCGGCGTCATCGCCTCCTGACATTCGCAGTCGCACTTAACATGTTGCCCACATTCGCCGGAGGAATAGATCCATGTCAAAGCAGCTCCAGTTCAAAGAGGAAGCCCGCGCGGCCCTCCTCCGTGGGGTCAACGTCCTGGCCCACGCGGTCAAGGTCACGCTGGGCCCGAAGGGCCGTAACGTCGTCATCGACAAGAAGTACGGGAGCCCCACCATCACGAAGGACGGGGTGACCGTCGCCAAGGAGATCGAGCTCAAGGACCACTTCGAGAACATGGGCGCCCAGATGCTCAAGGAGGTCGCCTCCAAGACCTCCGACATCGCGGGCGACGGCACCACCACCGCCACCGTCCTGGCCCAGGCCATCTTCCGCGCCGGCCTCAAGAACGTGACCGCGGGTGCGAACCCCACCGCGCTGCAGCGGGGCATCGAGCGCGCGGTCGAGAAGGTGGTCCAGGAGCTCCAGAAGATGTCGAAGTCCACCAAGGACAAGAAGGAGATCGCGCAGGTCGCGACCATCGCGGCCAACAACGACGCGACCGTCGGCAGCCTCATCGCCGAGGCGATGGAGAAGGTCGGCAAGGACGGCGTGGTCACCGTCGAGGAGGCCAAGGGGATGGACACCACCCTCGAGGTCGTCGAGGGGATGCAGTTCGACCGCGGCTACCTCTCCCCCTACTTCGTGACGGACGCGGAGCGGATGGAAGCGGTCCTCGAGGACTGTCTGATCCTGATCTCCGAGAAGAAGCTCAGCGTCATGAAGGACATGCTGCCCCTCCTGGAGCAGGTCGCCCAGTCGGGCAAGCCCCTCCTGATCGTCGCGGAGGACGTGGAAGGCGAGGGGCTGGCCACCCTCGTGGTCAACAAGCTGCGCGGGACCCTCTCCGCGTGCGCGGTCAAGGCGCCGGGCTTCGGCGACCGCCGCAAGGCGATGCTGGAAGATATCGCTCTCCTCACCGCGGGCAAGGCCATCACGGAAGACCTGGGCATCAAGCTCGAGAACCTCAAGCTCGAGGACCTGGGCCGGGCCAAGAAGGTGGTCGTCACCAAGGACAACACCACCCTCATCGACGGCGCGGGCAAGTCCGGGGCCATCGAGGGGCGCATCAAGCAGATCCGGGCTCAGATCGAGGAGACCACCTCGGACTACGATCGCGAGAAGCTGCAGGAGCGGCTCGCCAAGCTGGCGGGCGGCGTGGCGGTCATCAAGGTGGGCGCCCCGACCGAGACCGCGATGAAGGAGAAGAAGGCCCGCGTGGAGGACGCGCTCAACGCGACGCGGGCCGCGGTGGAGGAGGGCATCGTGCCGGGCGGCGGGGTCGCCCTGCTGCGGGCCTCGGGGGCCCTCGACACCCTCAAGCTGTCGGGTGACGAGGCGACCGGGGTCGACATCGTGCGGCGGGCGCTCGAGGAGCCGCTCCGTCAGATCGTGCAGAACGCGGGCCTCGAGGGCTCCATCGTCGTCGAGAAGGTCAAGAGCTCCAAGGACGTGTCGTATGGGTTCGACGCCGAGTCGAATCAGTACGTGGACATGGTGAAGTCCGGAATCATCGATCCGACCAAGGTCGAGCGCGTCGCGCTTCAGCACGCCGCGTCGATCGCCTCTCTGCTGCTCACCACCGAGGCGCTGATCACCGACAATCCGGAAGAGAAGGCGGCCATGCCGGCCATGCCGCACGGCGGCGGCGACTTCTAGCCTCTGGCGCGCCAGCCCGGCGGCGGGGAGCCGGGCGCGGGCGGGGCGGCTAGGACGCCGCTCCGTCCTCCTGCACGTCACGCGTGACGGCCAGCTTGACCCAGGTCCTGACGTTGAAGTGATACTGGTACACGTGGCCCTCCTCGTCGAGCGCGAAGAGGTTGTTCTGCGACGCGCACAGCTGGATGAATCTCGTCATTCGCGATCCTCCTGCCTACCTGCCCGCGCCGATCGACACCACGAAGTTGACGACCTCCTCGCGGAACGGGGACGGGATGTACGCCAGCTCCAGGCGGATCTCCTTCAGCCGCTCCGCCTCCAATGCCTCCACCGGGAACTCCACGTCGAGGATCCGGGTCGTATCCTGCCCGGGGTCGAGCCGCTCGTCCCCGTACGGGGTGAACCGGACGATCGACTCGGCGCGATCGCCCTCGAGCTTGATGGGCTGCCCGTGGACGTCCATGAACAGACCACGCGCTCGGTGCCCTTCTCGACGCGCTCGGTGACCTTCAGGTCGACGACCTCTCCGGTGATGATGCCGGACTTGACCGTCATCGACGGGGGCGTTACCGGATAGGTCTTCTCCTCGATCACCGCTTCTCCCACGGCTCCCGCCGCGCGCACCGTGAGCCCCTAGGGGGTCTTCTTGGCGAACGACACCGCGGACCGGCCCGCCGCCTGGAAGAACCCGTCCATTCGTGTCCCGTCTCGGCTGACGCTGCAGGAGAAGCTCATCGCCGGGCTACCCGGTACCGTGGCCCCGGCCCG
>WNFD01008482.1_pt1 | contig 27912 bp, 27 predicted proteins | sample 5400491 | NCBI WGS metagenome assembly WNFD01 (sample SAMN13153343, study PRJNA577476) | soil metagenome | isolation source: 120 cm saprolite under Douglas fir tree site 2 hole 2 replicate 2 | place: USA:California | collected 2015-04-18
GGCGCCGGCTGGCGCGTAGCTGAAGCGCGGTAAGGACGATGCCGCCCTCGACCACTAGTTGGCTCTCAACGCGCCGGCAGGCCGGCCATGTAAGGCATTTCCGTACATATGTGAGGAATTCCCTTACATGCGCGGCGGGGTCGGGGTCAGGCTCTGACCCCTCCCCACCACCGAAGGTGACTTGACGTCCACATGCTCGCCACCAACAGCCAGCAGCTGAGACAGCTGCGTTGAAGGCTTTTGGTCGAGCGCGTAGGCCAGCTTATAAGCGGTCCGCGCTCGGATAGGCTGGCCACGTAAGGCGGCTGCGAGCGTTGGACGTGATATCCGAGCCCGCCGAGCCAGCTCGGACAGACTCCATCCCCGCTCAGCGCAGGCGATTCGGACCGCATCAGCCGAGAGGACGACGACCAAACCTGCGCGCCCGCTCGTGACCCCGACTGGATTACTCATTGCGACCTCCTTCGCCGGGAGCCCAGGGTCAAGCGCTTGAGCCCCCTTGTGGAATCGCAGGGGTCCGAGTCCGGCCCCCATCAGCTCGCCATTTCGCGCCCAGAACGTTGAGCGATCGTTGGAAGGCGGCCAGGCCGCAGCTTCAACTGGAAAAAGGGCGGCAGGAGCCGATCAGCGAATACTGCCGCGCCCTCATTCCAGGCTGAGACTGCGAGCAACACCGGCTCAAGGTATTGCAGCCGATCCTTGGCGAGGTGCTGCGATTCGATGTGGCGACCCCAAGGTCCGAACCAGGGCATGCCTCCAACCACTGGAATCGATCCGTTCTGGTCGACCATGTAGCTCCACACTGCAGTTCCAACCACCTTCGAGTGGCCCGCGCTCCCCTGCTCTTCCATCAATGACGCCACCACCCACCATCGGGCGAGGCGCTTCGCTTCCGCGCCCCGCAGCACGAACTCATCGGGCTGAGGTCCCTCCAGCTTGATGAGCGGAACCATCTGCTCGTCGCTCCAAATCTCAGCTGTTAGCGCCGCTTCGAAGAAGACACCCCAGCGCCTCGGACTTGATCGCGGCCAAGGCCGCTGGCCGAAAGCCCCTGCTCGGAACTTCTTCGGCGCAGCCGCGATCAAGAACATCCTTGGAAGGCGTGGAGTCAGGTCAGGAAAGTCGGTCGAGGCATCCCAATAGTCCTTCTGGTGCCGAGCCCATAGGTCCACGAAGTCTTGTACGACCATCGTCGTCGTCGCCTCAGGCAAGACAACTTGCTTGTACCATTGCCAGCTCATACGCCTTCACCTCCACCAGGTCGTCGTTCCCACCAACGAGGTTTTCCGATGCAGTCGGCCAGGGGCCGGCTGCCAGCAGGGCGCGAAGGCATGTCTGGGATGCCGCAGCGCCCCGTCGATCCGCCGATGCCGGCCCAGACCCGGCTCAGCGGTCCGTTCAAGGTCAGGTCGTTGCGCCACGCCGTCCAAACCCGGCAGCTCTCAACAGATGTGTCGACCAGGCGGCGCCCAACGCCTTCAACTTGACGCCGCCGCAGCTCGGTCGGGACTACGAACAAGACGTGATTGCTGGACGCCTGCGGCCGACCGCGAAAGTACGCGATGTAGGCGGCGAGCTTGCCGTGAAGGCGTTTTGTCTGTTCGCTTCCCCGATCGAGCTCGAGATGGAGAAAGAGCTCCCGATCGCCCACGAGGAACCTGCCCCAGCCGTCGGGCACCGGCGCCGCCTCCTTCCCATACGCGCGCCGGATGCCGTGCTCGCCGACCCAGTGATAGAGGCCCAGCGCCGGAGCATGCCGCGTAGCCAGCGCGAGATCGACGAACACCTGGCTGGCTTCGAGGTCGTGTACGAGGTAGTGATGGCGCGCGATGGCATGCTCAGCCCGCAGTACGTACGGCCTTGATTCATCTCCTGAGAGGCTGGCAAGCGCAGATGCGCCGCGGGTGCTTAGAAGGAAGATTGACGCAAGCCGCACATGGCCTGGGCGGATCACGGTGCGCCATGCGTTGACGAGGCCATGGTCGACGAGCCACTTGAGGCGGTACTGGCAGCTTCGTGGTCCGTCAAAGAACAGACCTTGGATCTGGTGCCGGTCGAGATAGCGGTAGGAGTCCAGTGCTCGCAGAATCGCGAGGTCTCGTGAGGTCAGGCCGACGACGCGACGCCCCTGGATTCGAGCGGTAGCGAGTCGGAGCTCGAGGTAGGACCGTCCCGGAGACGGAAGAGGGTTCACCGAGTACGAGAGGTCCTTCGCATCGACATACGAAGCCGGTCGCGAAGCCCTTGCAGGTTCAGGTCGCGAAGGGAAGTGCGACATCAAGAAGCCATCTCCGTGAAGTCACCACGAACGCCGAAGCGCCGGAGGCGGGCCACCATCTCGGCCTCGACCTCAGCCCGCGGCCGGCCGTAGCGCTCCAGGCTGTGCTGAACGATCCGCTCCGCATGCAGTTCACCGAGCGCCGGTCGCGGCTCCAGCGTGATCCCCGTGAAGACAGGTTCTGTGTGCCCAGCGACGCAGAGGCGCGCAGCGACCTGGAACCGCCCTAGATTTTGAAGCTGCTGCTCGGTGAGCGGAGCGAACTCGCGGGCCAGGTACCGCGCGTCTTCGGCGCCGCATTGGAATGTCACCCGGGTGCGGGCGTTCGCGTCGATCGAATCGCGGGTCGAGTCGCGGAGCTGGCCGTAGTGCTGGTTCGCCATCGCCAGGTTGAGTCGATAGGCGCGCGCCTCGGCGAGCACGTCGTCGAGCGACTGCGGCAAATGCAGATAGGTCTGGAACTCGTCAAGGTAGAGGTTGAAATCGGGTCGCTCGTGCGAAGGCAGCGCGATACGGCCAAGCGCCGCTGACCAAATGCGGGCGACGATGAAGGCACCGAGCAGCCGGCTGATGTCCTCTCCGAGGAGCCCCTTGGCGAGCGACACAAGCAGAACGCCTCGGTTGTTGATGACGTCAGCGAAGTCCACCGTCGATCCGCTCTGTCCGAGGATGTTCCGCACCGTCGGCCGCAGCAGGTACGCCCGGAGCTTGTTGAGGACCGGGCCGACCATTTGCAATCGCTGGCTCTGACTAAGTTGTGCGTACTCATGCCAGAACGGCCGCAAGCCTACGGGATCATCGATGTCCTTTGTGATCGCCGCCCGAAAGTCATCGTCGAGGAGCAGGAACGGAACTTCGCAGATGGTCAGGCCGGGGACGCGCATGAGGGTCAGCACAGACGTGCGCAGAACGTCCTCGGTGCGAGGTCCCCAGAACTGCTGGTAGGTCTTGCGGAAAATGGCCACAAGCGCGTCACAGACAACCTCTCGCTGCGCTGGGTCCGGACACTCGAGGACGTTGATGCCGACAGGCATGTCCCGGTAAGCCGGATCTATCAGCACAACGCGATCAGATTCGCTGGCTGGAATCCGCTCGCAAAGGTCGCCGATGAGGTCGCCTTTGGGGTCGATCGCCCCAACGCCGATCTTTGCATCGACGTCCTGGAGCGCGAGGCTGAGCAACAATGCGCTCTTTCCTGAACCAGTCGGGCCAGTGATGGCCAGGTGCTGACGCCGGTCTTCCTGAGCGATCTTCACGTCGATCGCACGCACGCCATCGGAACGGCAGAGCACAGCGCCGTCGACGTTCAGGACGTGCCGCGGAGCGAGTCGCGCAATTGCGGGTTCCATCGGGACCGCGTTTGTCGGCAAATGGAAAACGAAAGCCAGTTCGTCGGGAGTCAGTCGAATCCCAGTATCAATCGGCGCCGCTCGCTCAGCCACTGCCTGGTCAAAGCGCTTCCCCCAGAACACCCGCCGCGGTCGCAGGCTATTTGCGCCATCAAGGCCGCGGAAGCCGCCGACCATGGCGTGCAGCGCCTCTTTGGCGAGGCCGCGATTGGGCGCGCCGGTGCTCAGTCGGATGTCGGCAAGAAATACCGGCTTGAACGCCTTGTCCACTGCTGGAAGAGCCGCTCGATAGGACGGTGGCTCGTAGTGACCGCCCTTTTGTGGAGCCGACTTCGGAAAGAGAAACGGTAAGAAGATGCTGACAATCTCGGCAAGAGTGCTCAACAAGACGTCGACGAGGAAGTTCCTCCGAGGGGCGTAGCCCGAGAGTCGATCGAAGCGGCGCTGGGCTTTCGATTCCCAAGCGGGATCGTGCGCTATCGCGATCTGCAGCACCGACTCGGGCGCAGTGGTCATCCCGGCGATCACGGATTCCACACCACCCGACCCCGCTCCGCCAATGGGATGCAGCGATTGTCGCGACAGCCGCAGACGTGCTCGAGCGACGAAAGGGCCGTTCAACGTCAGCGCGCCTTCCGGCTCCAGACGCACGTCCGCCCCTGGCAGTGCAGTCCCCAATGCTGCCGTGACGAGACGGATTGCTTGCTCTGGACAGCTGCAGAAGACAGACAGTCTGTCTGCGGCGTAGCGGTACTCGAAGGTGGTCCATGGCACGCCAACGATTGGCTGTTTCCACACGGGCGGTGTGAGCGCAAGCAGGCTTCGAAAGAAGCTCACCCACGCCTCGCGGCTGTAGGCGCCATCGGCCGGCGGAATGATGCGAATCGCCGCACATTTCGGAGGCCAGAGTGCGCGCGACATCCGAGGGCCCAACTTGCGCGCAGCGATAACGGCAATCAACAGGACAGCCGCAGCTGTCAGCCAGGCTGCCACCGCACAAAGCCTCATGCCCATCGAATTCGACGTTATCAACCACCCGGCCTTCCAAAAAGACCCCAGCGCATTGACGCTCACGCCGCACGCTCCATCAAGGAAGCGGTCGGCATCGCCTTCAGCTGCTCCGTGGCCTGTCGCCATAAAACGTCGGCACACAGCCCGACCTGATCGGCCAGGTGGGCTGCCCACGGACCGGTGAGGAAGAGTTCGGCATCGGCGGCATTAGCGCGTGACCCGCACTGCCTGAGCCGGTCCGGACCATCGTGGCCATAGCTGACTCCGACGTAGTCACAGACAGCGAGCCGGATGATGGCGAGAACGAGCTCACGTGCAGCCTCAGCGCGGTCGCTCATCAGGAAGCCACCAGGAGTTGAGTTGCCTCCTCAAGCACCGGATGGCGCGGCGGCAAGGCGCAGGTCCTCCAGACTCATGCCGCGGGCGGCGCACGCGGTCAGCACCTGGTCCCGCTTGATGATTACGACAAGGCCTCCACGGCCGATCAGCGGACGAAGCGGGTCATCGTTCATGGGCAACTCTCCTCTGGGATATCCGGGCGGACAAATCGCTGCATTTCGCGAGCGAGCCTACAAACCGACCACCTTCCATCCGCCTTCGGGAGGCCTTGCGGGCCGACGACGGAGGGAAACGGCAGGAGAACTTTGAATTCGGCTTTGGAGGCGAAATCGGCCATCCACCTTCCGATCACCTTCCGTCCGTCGCCGGAAGCCTTCCGAGGGTTGCAAGGCGACCCTCCGCCTCACGCGATAGCGGCAGTTCAGGCGTCCTCTGAGCTTCCTGTGGGAAGCGGTCTTGGGGCCGGTGTTGAATTCAGCGCCGGCGGTGAAGCGTCCTCTTTTGAGGGAGGACGCGTCCTTGACAGCGAACGAGCCGGCACGCCGCACCGTTGGTGTCAGCCGCTGCTCGGAAGCCGGTGTGAATGCAGGCATTTCGCGAACGAGCCTACAAACCGGCCGCCTTCCAACCGCCTTCCGGGCGCCTACTGGGCCTATGACTGAGGCAATCTGAGGGCCGACGTTGAATTCAGCCCGGGAAGCAGAATCCGCGAGACGCCTTCCGACCGCCTTCCGACCGTCGCCAAAGCACCTTCCGACCGTCGCCGGGCACCTTCCGTCGGCGATCTGTGCCGTCGCAAGCACACCCACGCCCATATGTCTTGAAAGTCCCACCCGGAGGCCCTTCCAGAAAGGCCTAGAGCCCCCGGCGAGCGTCAGCTGGACGCCAGCGGGTGTCGTATATAGGCACGGGTGACCGAGACGAGAGGTGCAGAGGAATCTCCAGCGCGAGGTCCGCGAACTCTCATAGGGGCAGCCTAGAAACGAGGCGCACGCTGACCGCACGCTGAGTGCCTGCTAGGCGCCCGCTGGATCGCCGCCGCACCCAATTGGGGGAGGCGCCTTGAGTTCAGAAGGCAGATCGGAGTCCGCTGTGCGCACGCTGACCGCACGGTCACCGCACGCTGACCGCACGCTGACTGCTCGCCAGGGCGGCCGGCTCAGTCGATGCGGCCGGGCAGCACCTCGAGCATCTCGGCAATGACCTGAAGGCTTTCGTCCGCCGAGCGAACGATGATTGGTTCGAAGCTCGGGTTATCTGAATCCGGCGCCAGGCGGATTTCCCGGTGGCGCCAGCCGTCCTCGTCTACCGTCTTGTCCGATTCCCACACCTTCACTGTGTAGCTGCCCCCGTGCTCGGGGTCGGTGATGTCGTGATGCTGGAGGAGCAGCACCCGGCCCTGGCGCGAACCCGCCACCGGGTGGCGGAAGAGGCAATACGAGCCGTTCGGGATGCGGCGGTTCATCGACTCGCCGACCACTCGGGCGACAAACAGGCCGGGTGCGCTTCGCCAACGGCCATGTGGCACCACCCATGAATCGGGCTCTGGAACCTGCACCGAGCCGAAGCCACTCGCCGCGGCCTCGAGGGAGTACAGCGGCACACAGTTGATCCCGGGCCGCGCCTGGGCGGGCTCCACCACATGAAAAGGCACGATCCGAACGTCGGGCGTAGCGGCTGGCTCCTCGGCGAAACCAAGGCCAAGCTGCTCGGCCTGCTCGAGAACTGTGCGAGTAGCCTTCTCGGCCTTGTCGGGCGGGTAGCCGTGTCGTTTCAGGATCCGCCTCACCATGACCCGCAGCCGGGCGCGGACGCTCTCCTTCGCCGCCCAGTCGATGCTTACATTCCGCCGGACGGCTTCTGTCAGCTCGCGAGCGATTGCGCGAAGCGCTTCGTCACCGAGCACCTTCACTGCGCTGTCGTTCGTTTCGAGTGCGTCGTAGAACGCCAACTCCTCATCCGTCAGCCCGAGCCGTTCACCACGCTCCTCGGCCGCGCGCAGCTCACGAGCGATCTGGATCAGCTCTTCGATGACGTCCACCGTCTCAACGGCTCTCGCCTCGTAGCGGCGCACCGCGCTCTCGAGCATCTCGCTGAAGAGGCGGGCCTGGACCACGTTGCGCTTCATGCGCACATGGATCTCATCGTCGAGGAGCTTTCGCAGCAGCTCGGCGGCGAGGTGACGGCGAGGCATCCCACGGAGCTGAGACAGGAACTCCTCCGAGAGGATGGACAAGTCGGGCTTGGCGAGACCAGCCGCTTCGAAGATGTCGATGACACCTTCGGGGGCTATGGCGCCGGCCACGATCTCGCGGACCGCGCGATCCAACTCCGCCTCACGCGGCACCCGGCTGTTCAGCTTCGACAGCGCGGAACGAACCGTTTGGAAGAATCCCACCTCGGAGGCGACCTCCTCGGCCTCGTCGCGACCGGCAGCGAGTGCGAACGCCTTGGTCAGCTCGAGAACGGTCTTGACAAAACGTTCCCTGCCGTTCTCTTGGGCCAGGACGTGTTCCTGCGCCTCCGGCAGTAGCTTCATGCGTACTGCGGGGTCGGCGCTGAACCACTCCGCGTAATCGAATGGACCAAACAGGCCCCGCAGGACGTCAACCTTCTCGAGCATCACGGCGACTGCTTCGTCCTGGTCGACGACAGGGCGGCCTTCACCACCACTGCGGGTGTATTCCACCACGGCCCGACGCAGATCGGCGAGGATCGGGATGTATTCAACAACGAGGCCGCCGGGCTTGTCCCGGAAGACCCGGTTCACCCGCGCGATGGCCTGCATCAGAGTGTGGCCGCGCATCGGCTTGTCGATGTACATCGTATGGAGGCTCGGAGCGTCGAAACCAGTCAGCCACATGTCACGTACGAGCACAACCTCGAACCGGTCCTCTGGATCCTTAAAGCGATCGCCGAGTTCCTTGCGCCGGGAGGAGTTGCGAATGTGTCGTTGCCAAGGGGCCGGATCGCTGGCGGATCCGGTCATCATCACTTTGATCGTGCCCTCCTCGTCGGAGTCGGAGTGCCACTCGGGGCGGAGTTTGAGGATCTCGTCGTAGAGCTCGACACAGATTCGCCTGCTCATGCAAACGACCATCGCCTTGCCCGGGAGCTTGCCTCGCCGGCGCTCCCAATGCTGAACGAGGTCCTGCGCCACGAGTTCGAGGCGTCTACGGGTGCCCGCGACCGCCTCTAGCTGTGCCCAGCGCGCCTTGAGCTTCTCGATATCCTCCGACTCCTCGGCCTCGGTGACCTCCTCTAACTCATCGTCAATGCGGGGCTTAGCGGCCTCCGGCAGGTCGAGCTTGGCAAGCCGACTCTCGAAGTTGATGGGGACAATGGCACCGTCCTCCTCTGCGCGCCGGACGTCATACACGTCGATGTAGTCACCGAACACGAGCCGGGTGTCGCGGTCCTCCAGCTCCACCGGGGTGCCCGTGAAGGCGATGAACGTGGCGTTGGGAAGGGCGCTGCGCATGTTCCGTGCGAAGCCCTCGACAAACCCGTACTGGGTCCGGTGGGCCTCGTCCGCGATGACGATCACGTTGGTGCGGTCAGAGAGCATCGGGAACCGGTCGCCCTTTTCTTCCGGCAGGAACTTCTGAATTGTGGTGAACACGACGCCACCTGAAGCGACCTGCAGGAGCTCCCTGAGGTGGGCCCGGTCGCGCGCCTGGACTGGTGTCTGTCGCAGCGCATCGGCACAACCGGCGAAGACTCCGAACAGCTGATCGTCGAGATCGTTACGGTCGGTAATTACGACTAGGGTCGGGTTGCGAAGCTCGGGCTGCACGGCGAGCTTGCCAGCGTAGAAGACCATCGTCAGGCTCTTGCCCGATCCTTGCGTGTGCCAGACAACCCCTGCCCGGCGGTTGCCGCCCTGCGTGGCGGCCTTCACCGTCGTGGCCACCGCGCGGCGGGTCGCGTGAAACTGGTGATACCCAGCGACCTTCTTGATCGGCCCTTGGCGCGAGTCTTCGAACACGATGAAGTGGCGGAGCAGGTCGAGTAGACGCTTTCTCTCGAACACACCGCGCGTCAGAACTTCAAGAACGTTGGAACCGCGCGCAGCGACCTGCGAGCCGTCGATCGTCCTCCATTGGTGGAACCACTCCGCGGGCGCTGTGAGACAGCCAAGCCTGGCATCGATGCCGTCGGAGATGACCATCAGCTCGTTGAAGGCGAAGAGGTCCGGGAGCTCGGCCTGATAGGTCTGGAACTGATTGAAGGCCGACCACACGGAGGCATCCTTCTTGCCTGGATCCTTCAGCTCGAAGGCCGCGAGCGGAAGACCGTTGACGAAGATAACTACGTCGAGGCGCCGATGGCCGGGCTCGTTGGCGCGAACGAGGGTGAATTGGTTGACTGCCAACCAGCCGTTGTTCTCCGGTTGGTCGAAGTCGATCAGGCGGACGGTGCGTCCTCGGATCTGCCCGCGCTCACTCACCTCGATCGGGACGCCGTCGGTGAGGTTGCGGTGGAAGCGCCGATTGTTGAGTAGCGTCGATGCGGAGTCGGATCGGCGGACGATGCGGACCGCCTCGTCGATGGCGGCGGCGCCAAGGGTCGGGTTGATCCGCTGCAGTGCCGACTTCAGTCGCCCATCGAGAAGGACCTCGCGGAAGTCCGCACGTTCCGGTGACTTGGAGTCTGGCGCAATCTGGCCACCTTCGACCGTGTGGTAGCCGAGGTCGCGCAGCCAAGCCAGCAGCGCCTCCTCGAGGACTGCTTCCCCGCCGAGGTGATCCACGGCGGCGAAGCTTACGGCAGGTTCAGAGCGCCTCCGCCACGGCCTTCCCGGCCTCCTTGAGCCTGATCTCCCCGGACATCAGCTTGGGTAGTAGGACGTCGCGCAGCTGGCCGAGCGTCTCGCTCTGCAGCTGGAGCTGCTCCTGCTTGACGAAAAGTGGGTTGACGGTGCGGTCGAAGCGCTGCACGAGGTCTGGCGGCGGAACCGCCACTTTCGGCCGCTGCAGCGAGTCGGCCGGAAGCATATTGACGGTCGTGCCGTTGGAGTAGCCGACGATAACCTGGCGCAGACGCGGTGACATCAGCGCGAGGTACAGGAAACGGGCGGCCAAATGCGAGCCGGGCTTGGGCCGCATTCGATAAAGATGGTGGCTGAACAAACTGAGGTCGCCGAACCGCTCCGGCACTAACGCCGGCTGGGCAATGCGTTGAAAGGCCCATGTGAGGTCGGTGTTGACGACCAATAGGTCGCCGCCGCGGGCGACATGCCGGGGTCTGTAGTCGCCGCGATAGTGCTTTAGGCCTTCGTACCGATACCCGCCGACGTTTGCGATCGAGTCGAGGTTGTGCAGCGGTACGCCGTCATCGGACAGACCGGCGCCGGTATAACTCAGCCCGCGCGTAACCTCGACGTGATCGTTCAGCGACGCCACCGACCAGCCGCCTGGAACACGCTCGGGGTCGAGGACCCCAAACCGCTCCGCGAAAAGAGTGCGCGCCAACTCCTCGAGCGTCGCCGATATCCTCCGATTGAGTTCGATCTTGTCGTCCAACGCTCCCAGCAATTCGCCGATGCGGACTTGATCCACTAGCGGCGGGACCAGGACCGGCATCGAATAGAAGGCTGGCCTCGTCGTTGATGGGATGGCAGAGCCGGTGTCGAGGCCATTGATGTCCTGCATGAGCAACTGGTAGTAGGCCCAACGCATGTCAACGGTGGTGTCGCCGCGAGGTTCAAGGTAGAACGCCGTGTCGATCACAAAGAACGCAACGGCTGCGTAATGGATTCCGCGATAGGCGCCTTTCCGTCCGACGATGACACTGGGATGACGACAGAGAGGGCTGTCGGTCCAACCGATCTGACCGTTGGTGCCGTAAACGGGGACCGGCCCCGACTCGGGAGTATTGCGCAGTGCGCGTCCGTACTGCAGAGTGACTAGGTCTCCCCAGTGACTGCTCTTCCAGTCCTCACTACTCATCGATGAGCTGATCTAGGGTGGCGGCGAGCTCTTGGTCGAGCGACTGATTCTGGCGCTGCTGAGCACGATACGTAGCGGCAAGTCGTGACAATTGATCCCTAAACGGCACGGCGTCCGGGCCCACGGTCGCGGCGCCGACGTAGCGGCCCGGAACCAACACGCGGTCGTTGTCGCGGAGCTCCTCAATTCCCACTGATCGGCAGAACCCGGGAACATCCTCGTATTCGCCGGCCTCGGGTTGGCCGCGCCAAGCGTGGTAGGTCCGTGTGATTCGGTTGCGGTCTAGGTCGCTGAATTCCCGATGCGTTCGATCGACGAGCGAGCCCATATCCCGCGCATTGATGAACAAAGTCTGACCTCGCCGCTCGCGGAACTGCGCGCCACCGCGCGTCGCTCGTCCGCTCTTGTCCTTGACGAGGAACCACAGGCACGCAGGAATCGCCGTGCCGTAGAAGAGCTGACCCGGCAGCGCCACCATGCAATCCACCATGTCCGACTCGACGATGCTCTTGCGGATCTCGCCCTCGCCCGACTGCGTCGATGACATGCTCCCATTCGACAGCACAAAGCCCGCAATACCCTGCGGCGCCAGGTGGTGAATAAAGAGCTGCACCCACGCAAAGTTGGCGTTGCGTGGCGGGGGCGCGCCGAAGCGCCACCGCGGGTCGTCGCGCAGCAATTCGCCACCCCATTTGTCATCGTTGAATGGCGGGTTCGCGAGAATGAAGTCGGCTCGCAGATCTGGATGGAGGTCACGGTGGAAGGAGTCGGCGTGCTCGCCGCCGAGATCGGCCTCGATCCCGCGGATCGCGAGATTCATCTGGGCGAGGCGCCAGGTCGTGTGGTTCGATTCCTGGCCAAAGATCGCGATGTCGTCGCGCTTACCGCCGTGGGCCTCGATGAACGCCTCCGACTGGACGAACATTCCGGCCGACCCGCAGCACGGGTCGAAAACGCGACCAATGTATGGCTCGATCATCTCGACCAGCAGACGAACTACCCCGCGGGGCGTGTAGAACTCACCCGCCTTCTTCCCCTCGGCGCCAGCAAACTGGCCCAGGAAGTACTCATAGGCTCGACCGAGCACATCATGGGAGTGGTTTTCGGCGCCACCCATACCCACGTTGCCGAGGAGGTCAATGAGCTCGCCAAGCCGGCGCTTATCAAGGCCGGGCCGTGAGTAGTCCTTTGGGAGCACACCTTTAAGCCTCGGGTTATCGCGTTCGATCGCCTCCATCGCGCCATCGACAAGGCTGCCGATCTCAGGCCGCCTGGCAGCGTCACGAAGGCGTGTCCAGCGGGCGTCGGGCGGCACCCAGAATACGTTCTCGGAACGGTATTCATCGGGCTCCTCCGGGTCCGCTCCAGCGCCTGCCTGCGCCAAAAGCTCGGCGTGGCGGGCCTCGAACGAATCGGAGATGTATTTGAGAAAGATGAGGCCGAGCACGACGTGCTTGTATTCGGCCGCGTCCATGCTGCCGCGCAGGGTGTCAGCGGCCGCCCAGAGGGTCGCTTCGAAGCCCAATGGCGCCGAACCGCTCGACCCGTTAGACCTCGCCTTTGACGATCGCTTCGGCACCTGCCGCATGGTAATAGCTCTGTCGACCACTGGCTAAGTTGGCGGCGACCTAAAACTGATTGTGGAGGGGCTAGTGAGGATCACGATCGAGATCGATGATGAGGAGGTCCGGCGAGTTCTCGCGCCGTTAGTCCAGCAGGCGCCGGCTGCCCAAGTGCAGTCGCTGTCGAGGCTACTGAAGGTGAACGAGGTTGCCGATCGTCTTGGTGTCAGCCGCAACAAGGTGTACGAGCTGCTCTACAAGGGAGAGATCCGATCGTTGGCTATCGGCCGGACGAGACGGATTTCACCTGATGCTCTCGCCGAATTCATCTCCCGACCCAAAGACGACGGATTGCATCTCGACCCACAACCTCGTCACGTGCAACCACGGCCGGCTAACACCCCGACGACCCCAGTTCCGTCCCCCAAACCTGCACTACCTAATACGCGGCGGCGCAAGCCGGCTGACACGATCGACCTCTCCCCCAAGCCGCTACCTCCTGAGCCCTCTCACTCAAAGATGAGTGAGGAAGAGCTCGAGGTCGCGCTTGCCTCGATGCTCGAGAAGGGCTGGCCAGAAGACGTGGTCGAGCAGATCCGCACCGACCGCATGCCAAAGATGTTGCGGGCCTCAGATGAGGCGAAGGCGCAGCTGGCGGTGTCAAAAGCCAAGGCCGGCTGCACCGCTTCTCACCGCAGCATTGCGGCCCCTAGCGGCGTACGACTTCGACACCGCAGTTCTAATACTCTCCGAGGTCCGACAGAAGTAGGAAAAGCGGTCGAGAATCCGTCAAGTTAGACGGACCTTCGCGTCCACCGAGATGGCGTCCTCGCGCTTGCCAGCAGTTTGGCGATTGCCTCTCGCCGTGCGCGATTCGGCTCGCTGGTGAGAACGGCCGTAGTGCAAGCCCGTAGGCCACAAGAGCCGCAGCGGCACCGCTCACGGCACCAATTTGAGCCCAGGAGCACGGGCTAACCTAGCCGAGCTCGATACACATGACAACTCGGGTTCGTACAGCGCTCAAGCCCGCTTGGATCTTCGCCAAAGAAGTCAGCGGCACCGTTCTGTGCTTGTGGTGCGCGATCCGTTCCGCCCCAAGCGTTATGGCTGCAAGGGTTTCGCCGAGGGTCGAACTCGTCTCGGCCTCCACCCCCTCCCTTCTTTTGCAGGTAATACCAGCCATCGTCGTTCAGAATGCCGCGATGTCGCCGTGCCGTAGGCCAAGCGGTGAGCAGGTCCTCCATGCGCCTTCCAAGCTCTTCCACGGAGGCTTCGACATCGAACGACTCGAGTCGCATTGTGTGTTCCGGCTGATCATTGCCGTCATTGAAGCGACGAATGTCTTCGACTCGCTCGAAACGGGCCCAACTGACGACGAGCTCAACTTTCCGTCCGCTCTCTGCGCGAGTCAGGTTGTTTGCAGTGTTGAGGTCAGCCGGGATGTGTAGTAAGACCGAATATGAGGCTGCAATCGACTTCAGGCGTTGAACTGCCCGCGATCCTATTTGTGCCTGCACATAGTTCGGTAGAAAGAGGATGGCCGCGGCAGGTCCTGCCGTAGGCAATCTGACCATTGCGTCCGGATCGCGACACTCAAGATAGAGCGCTTGAAGGCGAGTTCTCAGAGCCTGCTGGCCCTGAGAACCCGTCCAATCCCAAACATCGACGTCCCGGAGATCGCCAGCGCTGTCAGCACGCCACTCAAGCGCAGCGACGAACGGCTGGGCAGGGTCGCCCGTGTAGAAGCTGCCCAAGAGAGCGACCCGGTCCAGGCCTTTCGTTGCGTCTCGCGTGAGAGGGTAGATGAATGGCCGGGCGTCCCTCGTTAAAGTCTCAAGAGCGCCTAGAGGCGTGCTTCCTGCATCGTGCCAAACCCGGAGGGCGTCAGCGAGAGGTTCCAGAAGTTGGTTATTTCTACGCCGGAACAGCCGAAAGGGCCAATAATCCCGCTTCTGCACAATGTCATTACGAAGCTGTGCGATCGTGCGACCGACTGTAGGCTCGGGATCAGTCGGTCGATCGGGGACCTGTTGAGGCAAAGCCAGCAACCAGTCGAGATTGAACACGCTTCCGCGCTCGCCGTTCCGAGCCTATCCTCGTCGCAATAGATGCTCCGCGGGAATCGGCAGTCTCAGGAGATCGGCAAGTCCCATCTTGTCGATTGCGCGATGCATCGTCGTCCGCACCGTCTCCAGGTCGAACTCGCCCTCGCCCACTTGCGCCGTTGCCTGGATTGAAGTGAGTCCCTCGGATAGGCTGGGTGCCGCTCGCAGTGGCGCCGGGGTCTCGAAGGCATCGATCATCACGTTGTTCCTAGCCGCCCATTCGTCGATATGAGTCCCCACCTTGCTTAGCCTCCAGCTGTGCCAACTGTGCGTTAGACCCAACGTATGAATGGTCTGCACAAATGCTTGAAATCGTGCCGGCGAGCCGAGAGCCTCGGCCAGCAACTGTCGAGCTCCTGGGGCGTTGTCGAGACCTTCAGTAAACTCGCGCATCCAGCCGTCTTGGACGTCACGGCCAATCGGTTCGATGGCAATGAAACGGTCTGGCGTGATCTGCAGTTGTTGTCTAATCCAAACGTCGGGATCGAGAGCAGTCGGAGCGTGAGAGATGACATGAGCCTTGCTGGTATCGCGGTCGTATAGACGAAGGTAGCCCTGGCTCCAGTCGACGAACGCAGTCCAGAGGTCGGAGCGAATACGCCGTCGCGAGCTCTCAGTCGGGCTCTGGCTTGTGGCCGCTTTTGGCTGTGGCAGCAAGATCATGAGATCACCGCCGGGCGTAGGACGGAGGTCAATCAAGCCTCTCGCGCGAGCAGAGTCGAGAAAACTCTTGAACGAAGGAAAGCCGAGCATGAGCTTCTCGTCGAAGTTGGGATCAAGTCGCTTCATTCGCGGCTTCACCGCGGCAGCGACAGTGACCCGACTTGCAACCGATAACTGCTTGACGCTCTCTAAAAGAGTGCGATACGCGTCTTCGCGCAGCTGATCCATGTTCACAATGCAAACCTCCTTTTAATGCAGAAAAAGGGCAAAGACGGACCATGCCGGCTTACCCTTCTCTGAGGAGCTTGCATCGATGCGGCTCTTGGCGAAACCTACTGCCTTCGGCTGTCACTCCTACGCTGCCTCGCTACGAAGAGTGAACCACCGGGCTGCTCACCAATACCCCCTATGTAGGGGCACGACCCAAGTCCCGGCCGTATTCAGTTATGCGCGGGACTCTATCAGTGGCCGAAGCCAGCGTCAAGCATCCCGTACGTAAACGAGTATACCGATGCTCGGCCGCCGTCAAACCGCCTCCGGGAGAGGACATGACAGACGGGCGCAAACGAACGGAGCTCGGGAGGCGCTAAACGGCGACGAATGTCCGCTCAGCTTTGACCGATGCGGCATTGGCCTTTTCGAAGCCGATCACAAGTCGCTCCCCCGCTGCCTCTGCGAGACGGCTGAGGGTTGTCAGGCTGGGGACGTGGGTTCCACTCTCGAGGCGTGAGATGGCTGGCGCCGATGTGCCCATCAGTTGAGCCAGCTGCTCCTGGGTGAGGTTGTGCTTCATTCGGAATTGGATAAGGAGGCGGGCAACCGCCTCCGCTCGCGCGAACCGAGTCCGGACCTTCCGGTACTCCGTATCCGCCTTCTCGTGCCGGCGGATCTCATCGGCAACGCTGGCTCCAACCGGGCTCACAGGACTTCGGGGCATAGCCCGCATGTTACCACTTTTGGTAACTCCATCCAACAGCCTAAGCACGTCTGCCTCTGTGTCGAGAAGCGTCGTGGCCAGCGGCCCGCGGTGGGATCCGCGGCCTGGCGCCCATCCTGGCAACGAAGTCATTCCATCGCTCCTTTGCTATCTCGATCTCGCGCAACGGGATCGCTGCGGTCGTTTTCGGGAAGGCATGAAGAAGGACGAATAGATTCTGGGAGCGCCTGTAAAGGACTCGATAGTGGCGGTTGCCGAAGTGGCGCGGAGTTCTCGGAGCTCGCCTTCACCTGCGACGAGTGAGGGATGGGCACCGGCGGGCCGTCCTAGGTAAGAGGTTGAGGCGGTCGATCTGGTTCTCAACAACCACGTGGGCGGCCATGGGCTGCAGGGTTTGGCCAAAGTCGCGCACCGGCTGGGAGCCGTCGCACGCTCGGTAGTAAACCGCGTGCATCAGCCCCATCGGCGTCGGTCGATGATCGAGGACCGATGAACTTGTCGAGATCGCAGGTCAGAGACAGGTGGTGCCGGCGACCTTTCTATGCCCTAGTCAGCTCGTGTCCGGAGGGTGGTGAAGAGGACAAGCTCAACCCTTACAGCATCGCCCGGACATGCAGCTCGGGATGGCGCTCAGCCTGGTAGTCGGGCACTCGGGCTACGACAGCAGTGAATTCGTCCTCCGCATCTCTGACCGCTCCGAGCGCCGGAATGCCAGGCGGTAGTGGGCGAATCCAATGGATGCAGGTTTCGTATTGGCGGCGGTAAATGCTCTCGGTCCATTGAGCCAGACATGATGGCCACTCCCGGTATAAAGCGGCCACGATGTCTGGGCCGAGCCGTTCGAATTGGCCAGGAATGCAGCAGGTCAGCTTCATATTCAGCCCCTTGACGGGGCTGTGTCTCAGAAGTCGGCGGACCTGCTCCGGGTCAACGAAGATCCTGCGATCGCCCTCTTGGCGGTGGGTCGCGATTTTATCGAGCTTGATCCAGCGCTCAATGGTCCTGCGGCTAAGACCGAGCTCGGCGGCGACGTCGGTCAGGGGTTGAAGAGGTTCCATCGCACCGCACACTACGACAACTGCGACACTTACGTCAAGCCCTGTCGTAGTTGTCGTAGACAGACGGATTGTGCAAGACGAAGGCGGGTTGTCGACGTTTCAGAACGGGGCACATGTCTCGAAGTCGCGGTAAAGGTCGCCCTTGTCCAAGTGGACGTACCGCATGACCATCACGTACGTCGTGTGGCCGAGGATCCGGCGCAGCCGCTCGATCTCGCCTCCGCGGCGCAAGTACTCGGTCGCAAAGGTGTGCCGGAACTTGTGGGCGTAGACCTTGAAGCCGAGCCGGTGGTGGAGGCGGCCGAAGAGATGGGAGACACAGCCGACGCTGACCGGCCGACCGTCGGACAGGACCAGGAGCCGATCGGATTCGCACTCCGGGCGTTGGCGGTTGACGTAACGGACCAGCTCCCGCCGCAGCTGTCGGCTCACTGGCACCCGGCGGAACTTGGCCCCCTTGCCGCGTTTGATCTTGAGGAAGGCGGCGTCGCCGTCGTCCTCGACGTCCTCCAGGGTCAAAGCGCTCAGCTCGCCGACTCGCATCCCGGTCCCGAGCAAGATCCCGACTGCGATCCGTGACCACCCCTCAGTGGTCTCATCCAATACGGCCTTGATCTGCTGCGGAGTGAAGCTCTCCATCTCCTTCTGCGCCACCTTGGCCTTGATCTGCTGCGGAGTGAAGCTCTCCATCTCCTTCTGCGCCACCTTGGTCGCCCGGACCCGAAGGAACGAAGCGTCAACCGGGTAGCCCTCGCGGCAGGCCCAGTTGCCGAACGCCTTCAAGACCTGGAAGTGGCCGTGCAGGCTGTTGTCCGAGATGCCCCGCGACTGCTCCTGGGCCAGGTAGCGCTTGAATTCAAAGCCGGTCAGCTCGGCCAGAGTCGAGGCCTGGCCGTAGCGGCCGTACCACTCCATCTTGTGCGCGTACCAGGCGATGGTGCGGTGGCTGCAACCCCGGACCTGGAGCTCGAGCAACCATTCCCGGACCAGCGGCTCCAGGCGGTAACGGCGGGCCAGGTCGGCCTCGGGGTGCGGCTGGGCGACCGGCTCCTCCAGCTCGGCGGCCGCCGAAGGCACGCGGACGAGGCGCTCGGGCAGCGCCCGCGGCCGGCCGCTCAGGCCGCGCGGGACACCAAACCCAGGCGCATCGGTTTTCGAAAAGCGCATCGGTTTTTGGCTTCTGACGGTCGACATTGAGACCTCCTTGAATGGCGCCCTGACACCTCTTTTCAGAGGCCCCGAAGACGCCGAAACCCGGCCCAAGGACCGGGTTCCGAATTCAAGTTAGCCTGGTAGGCCTTGCTCAAAAAGTTTCGTATGGTGCCGAGAGCGGGAGTCGAACCCGCACGAGGTTGCCCTCATCGGTTTTTGAGACCGACGCGTCTGCCATTCCGCCACCTCGGCGCGGCCCTTATCGCCCACTTAGGCGCGGCTCGACAATATCATTCGCCGGTGCGACTCACGTTGGCCGCCCTGCTGTGTTTAGTCCTGGCCGGCTGTGCACTGACCGGCCCGTCATCAAGCCCGGCCGCCAACACCACCTCCACGCCCGTCCCTTCCTTCGACCCGATGGCATCTGGCCCTCGCTTCTCCCAGCCTCCCGTGACTCCCCCGACGCCACCGACGATTACGCTCCCAGGTTTCGCGTGCGCCGACTCGGGCGGCGGTAAGGCCGGCGTGACGGCCAACGTCACGGACGTGCGCGTCAACCAGCAGACCGACTACGACCGCTTCGTGCTGACGTTCGACAGCCCGGTGCCCACATATACGGCCAAGCGCCAGGCCAGCCCCACTTTCAAGTTGAGCCCGAGCGACCAGCCGATAACACTCAGTGGCACGTACGGCGTGCTCGTGACGGTTCACACCGCGGCCGAGGCCTCGTACACCGGGTCGACCGACATCTCCCACGGGGAGTTCCGCGTCATCAAGGAGGCGCGCCTGACCCAGGACTTCGAGGGAACGGTGTCCTGGGCGCTGGGCCTCGACCACAGCGCCTGCATGCGGACCTTCACGCTGACGGGCCCGGCGCGCCTCATTGTCGATTTTTCCGCCACGTAACAGGTCTTGCCGATTTGGCAGTCCAGCAGCCACCGGCGGCGCCCGTTGCCCCTGGTCTCACGCCCGCACCGCCGCGACAGAAGAGTGGCTGCGCCGGCTACGGAGCCGGCTGCGTCGGCTGCCTTGGGGTTTTCGTGGTCTGGTCATCGAGGGCCACCGCCAGGCGCTTAGAACGCTGGTAAGCCCAGCCGCGAACGTTGAACTGCTTGTGGGCGCGGTCTGCGGTCCAAGACGCTACCGTTTACGGCCATGCGCGCGGTAGCCGCCAAACCAGCCCCGAGGCGCCGCAGCGGCCTCCGGTGGATCGTCGGGCTACTGATAATCGTGCTGCTGGCGGCGGGGGCGGTGGTCTGGCTCAATTCCGCCGCGGCGGCGTCCACGAACGCGGTCGCCACCCTCACCGTGTTCCTCCCCACCACTTCCGTCGCCCATAACGGAGGCGACTACGCGGAGGCCAGCACGGGCTCGATCGTGCAGCCTGGCGACGGTGTCAAAACCGACGCTAAAGGCCGCGCCGCCATTCAGTTGCCGGACGGCACCCTGACCCGGATGGCGAACAGCACAGAGATCAAGTTGAGCTCCGCGCACTTCTCGAAGGACGGCAGCCTTCACGATGCCTCGATCGCCCAGAAGGCAGGACGCACCTACACCAACGTCCAGCACCTGGTGGGCGGCGCCACGTTCAAGGTCTCGGGCCAGTCCGCGACAGCCACCGTCCGGGGCACCAAGTTCGAAGTGGTGATCAAGCCTGATGGCTCGATGCTCGTAAAGCTGTTCGAGGGCCAGATGGATTTCGCAGGCCCCAACAACACAGTGCACCTGGTCGCTCCGCAGCAGGCCACGGCCGACCCCGCCGGCAACGTCGGCCCGGCCGGGCCCATCGTGCCCGAGCCTGGCGACCCGTTCGCAGCCGAGATGGCCGCGTCTGACCAAACCAGCCAGGGCACGACTCCCGGCACCGAGCAGGACTACATCGGCCTTCCCATCCACAACAGGGAGCAGCAGCAGTTCACCTACAGCTTCGCAGGCGAAGGCCTCCTCAAGGCCGCCCTGGGCTATCCCGGCAGCATCATGACGCTTCAGGTCAAGGCGCCGGACGCGCAGGTTTACGCGAAAACCGGCGCCTCGCCGATCTTGGTGGTTGTCAACAACGCGCTGGCCGGCATCTACACGATCGTGGTCATCGGCGTCAGCGGGATCGGCGCCGCCGGCGAGACGCCGTTCGTCAGCGTGGCGGCCTTGGAACCGTGCGCGAGCGCAAACATCGATTCACGTGGCGCTGTGCGGCGCGGCCTGACCTCGCAGGACCTGGCGAGCAACATCCAGGTCTCCGGCGTGTCCAACCTGAACCTGACTGTGGTCGGCAACTCGCTCGCCGGCGCGGTCCTCAAAGGCACCGGCACATTCGATGGAGCGAGCTGGACGGGCACAGTCATCCTGCTCAAGCACAGCCAGGGCCTTCAGGTCACCGCGGTCGGAGCCACAGCGTTCGGCGTCAGTGTTCCGGCCGAGCAGGTCATGTCGCAGATCGGCACCGTGGTCGGCCAGGACCCCTCGAGCATCAACGTCGGCTTCATAGTCGACCGCTTGTTCACGTGCAACGGGGTCGTGATCATCGACGGCCGCACCAACCTGTAAGTCGCGGGGTCTAGTGGAAGCCGAACACCCTGTGGGTGAACTTCACCAATAGCGTGAGGCCAGTTCCGTCCAGCAGCCAGGCCGTCTCGGCGACCCCTACCAGCAGGACGAGCACCGCGCTGAGCCCGATGCTTCCCCTGCGCATCGCAGGCCGCAGCCAGTGGACCGGCGCGTCGCCGCCGCGAGGATGGTTCAGCGCATCCTCGAGGCGGTCGAGCAGCTCCCCGGCAGTCGCCGGACGGCGAGCCGGTTCGCGGTCCATCGCCTGCTGCAGGACGGCGGCGAATTGCGCGGGGAGGTCGGGCGCCACGTCGTGAACAGTCGGCGGCGGCTCGTACAACCGCCGGCTCAAGGTCTCGATCCAGCTCTTGGATGAGAACGGGCGGCGCCCGGTCACGGCCTCGAAGATGACTGCGGCCAGCGAGTACACATCGGCGCGTCCATCCACCTCTCGACCCACCAGGCGCTCGGGCGCCACGTAGTCGGGCGCGACTGGGCCGCCCGCGCTGGGTCCGGTGTTGAACGAGGCCACCGTGCCCAGTCCGAACCCGGTCAGCATGGTGCGGCCGTCGTTGGCGAGGAGAATGTTCGCCGGCTTGACGTCACGGTGCACCGTTGCTCTCGAGTGCGCGTAGTCGAGAGCGCTCGCGATCGGCCGCAGCAAACCGATGACGCCGAGCGCGTCATAACGGACGCCCGAACCGAGGACCTCGTCCAGCGTCTGGCCTGAGATCAGCTCGGTCACCAGGTAGGGATGCTCGCCGTCGTAGGCGAGCTCATAGAGGCGCGGAATGGCCGGATGTTCGAGCGCCACGTACGACCGGAGTTCGAGGAGGAAGCGCCGCGAGAAGCTCACGTCCCGCGCAACGGCAGGCTCGATGGTGCGCAGCGCAACTCTGCGGTGCATGCGGGGATGTTCGGCCTCATAGATGACGCCGAGGCTGTCTGTCTCGATCTCTCGAACCACGCGGTAGCCGCCGACCTCGAGACCGTTCTTGACCGGGTCGGGTTTGGGCCGAGAGCCGTTCCGGCTCCGGCGCTCCGATGCCATTCGAACCTGAACTTTAGCTACAAAGAGCGGTAGGCGCTTCTTAGATGCCGCCTACAGGGTCCCGCCTCCCACTCGAGACGGTGGGAAGGCCAGTGTCGGCGAGAGGATTTGAACCTCCAAGCCCTTTCGGACACCAGCTCCTAAGGCTGGCGCGTCTGCCGTTCCGCCACGCCGACATAGCTAGCCAAACATAGCTAGCGGCGGATGATCAGCGCGTCCCCCTGCCCGCCTCCGCCGCAAAGCGTCGCCGCGCCTGTGCGCAGGCCCCGCCGCCTCAGCTCGTAGGCGAGCGTGAGCACCAGGCGGGCGCCGCTGGCGCCGATCGGATGGCCGACGGCGACCGCGCCGCCGTTGACGTTGACGCGCTCCTCGTCCAGCTCGAGCATGCGGGTGGCGTTCAAAGCCACCGCAGCAAACGCTTCGTTGATCTCGACCAGGTCCAGGTCACCGGCCGTGAGCCCCGCCTTCTTGAGCGCCTTGGCGAGCGCCAGCGCCGGGACGGTGTGCAGCCAGGCGTAGCGGTCCGCGCTCATGCCGTGCGCGACCACTTCCGCCAGCGGCTCGGCACGCAGTTTCCGCGCGCGAGCTTCGGACATGACCACCACGGCTGCGGCGCCGTCGGAGATCTGAGATGCGTTGCCGGCGGTGATCGTTCCGTCCTTCCTGAAAGCTGGCGCAAGCTTGCCGAGCGACTCCGCAGTCGTGCCGGGCCGGATCCCTTCGTCTCGATCGATCTTGGTCGTGGGCCCGCGCTTCGAGCTCAGCTCGACCGCAACCACCTCGTCCGCCATCGCGCGTGTATCCCAGGCCCGCTGCGCCCGCTCGTGGGAGCGCGCTGCCCATGCATCCTGCTCCTCGCGCCCAATTTCCAGCTCGCGATTGACGTCGTCCGAGCTCTCGCCCATGTGCTGGTTCAGGAAAGTGGACCACAGGCCGTCGTGAACCATCGAGTCGATCATCTCGGCGTCGCCCATGCGGGCGCCAAAACGCGCCTTCGGCACGAGGTACGGCGCCTCCGACATCGACTCCATCCCGCCCGCCACTACAACTTCCACCTCGCCCGCGCGGATCAACTGGTCGGCGAGGGCGATGGCATTGAGGCCCGAGAGGCACACCTTGTTGATCGTCAGCGCCGGCACCTCCTGCGGGACTCCGGCCTCGATCGCAGCCTGTCGCGCGGTGATCTGGCCCGCGCCGGCCTGGAGCACCTGGCCCATGATCACGTAATCGACGTCTTTGCCCGATACGCCGGCGCGATCGAGGGCGGCGCGGATGGCATGAGCCCCCAAACTAACCGCGGGCACATCCTTGAACGCTCCGCCAAACTTGCCGATTGGAGTGCGCGCGCCCGCTACGATCATCGAGGCCATGGCCGCAGTCTAGGGAGATAGGACAAGACAGATGAGAAACGCGCTGCTGGTCATCGACATTCAGAACGACTTCGTGGAGGGGGGCGCCTTGCCCGTGACTGGGGGCAGGCAGGTGGCGGCCATGGTGTCCAGGCATATCCGCCACTTCAAGACGGAGTACAACTTCGTGGTCGCCACGCGCGACTACCACGAGGATCCGGCGGGGCATTTCTCCGACCATCCGGACTTCGCCACAACGTGGCCGCCCCATTGCATCATCGGTACGCCCGGCGCCGCGCTGTGCACGCCGATCTTCAACCTGGTTCGGGAGAAGTTCATCTCAGTGGTCGTCGACAAAGGCCAACACACCCCGGCCTACTCCGGCTTCGAGGCCATGGATGCGCGAGGTCATCCGCTGCTCGACGTCCTCAAGGAGGCCCGGGTCGACCACATGGACATCTGCGGCCTCGCCACCGACTACTGCGTTCGGGCGACCGCTCTCGACGCTCGCAAGCACGACTTCCAGGTCCGGGTGCTGGTCAACCTCTGCGCGCCGGTCAACGCGGAGACCGGCATCCAGGCGCTGGAAGAGATGAAAGCCGCCGGCTGCTCGATCCAGGCTGCTACCGCGCCCTAGTCGGCCAACGTGCTACTCCCCTCTCCCCCCGGCAGGAGAGGGCAGAAAGAGGCCGGCCGCGCCGGCCGGCCCCAATCAAGCTTCCTGCTAGCGGCGGGCTTTGGTCTTGGCCGGAGTCCCCTCGTACTTGAAGGAGACGTTCAGCCTGACCCGGTAGGAGGCGACCTTGCCGTTGTCGATGGTCACGTCCTGGCGTACAACCTCGGCCACGCGCAGGTCGCGCAGCGACTTGGCCGCGGTCTCGATTGCGCTCTTGGCGGCCGCTTCCCATGACGTGGTGCTGGTCCCGACCAGCTCGGTCACTCGGTAGACGCTATCGGCCATGAGTTGCCTCCTCTATCAATGAACTGAATCAATCCTCATTGTCGCGCCGCACGATCGAGTTTGCGTAAGTCGGGCAGCGCATCGGCGACCTTGCCGGCGAGCGCCACTGGTTCCGACCCGCGGAGGTAGATGACCTGCTCGGTGACGCCCATCTCCAGGTATCGTCCGCACAGTTCGAGCAGATGACCGCGATCGGCGCCGTCCCAGCCGAACTGGATCGACCGCCGGATCTCGGATGGATCGCGGCCGACCGAAACGCAAGCCTCTTCCAGCATCGCGGTGAGCTCTGTGACCTTGTCGGGATCTCCGCCGGCGATGTTCCAGACGTCCGCGTGGCGGGCGACGAGCCGCAAGGTCGTGGCGCCCGAGGCTCCGACCCAGATCGGCGGGTTCGGCTTCTGGACCGGCTTCGGGTTGGCGATCGCGTCCTTGAAGTGGTAGTAGCGGCCGTCGAAGTTGGTCCGCTCCTCGGTCCACAGCGACTTGATGATGCGCAGCGATTCGCTGAGCATCCCGACACGGTGGTCGAGCCCTTCGATGCCATACATCGTGTGCTCGATCTCCGCCCATCCCGCCCCGATGCCGAACTCGAGGCGGCCGCCAGACAGATGGTCGATCGTGACCGCCATTTTGGCCAGGACGACCGGATGGCGATAAGTGTTGCCGGTGACCAGGCACCCGAAACGCACGCGCTTGGTCGCCTCGGCCATCGCGGCCTGCAGGGTCCAGCCCTCGTAGATGACTCGGCCCGGACCACCGTCGCCGATCGAGGCCAGGTGGTCGAAATCCCAGAGGTGATCGAAACCACCTTCGTCCGCGATGCGCCAGACGGCGCGCAGCGCCTCGATGGTCGTGTCCTGGCCGGAGAGCTTGATGCCAAAGCGAAGCGGGTGGGTCATGAGTTGAACGTCAGTCGCCTCCGTAAAACTTGGTCGGGCGGACGCGGATCGGAATTCGATAGTCGGCCGCGAAACTCTCGGGTGTCCATCCGTAGCTCTTGATCAAAGATCGGTACTTGCGGATGTATGTCGGAACCTTGTCAGCGGGCGGCTGTCGCTTTAACAGCTGCGCCTTGCCGGCCACGCGCACCACGTCGCCTCCCTCGGGATTCGCGTTCAGGTGCACCGCCACGAGCGGGTTGCGCTCGATATTGCGCACCTTCTGGCCGGGGACCGAATAGATAAGGAATGTGTCGCCGTCGAACCAGAACCACACCGGCACGACGAGCGGCCTGCCATTGGGGTTGGTCGTGGCCAGCCAGATGACGACCTCCCTCTTCAGCCGGCTGAGAGCCTGTTTGCTGGCGGCGGGCACGTGGACAAGTATCCCAGCGCCAGGTGCGTGATTCCAGCACTGTCCACGCCGGCAACTACGATGGCGCCGACATGAGCTCTCGTTCGCGGCGGGCGGAGCAATGGGTGGCGTGGATGGCTGCACTGCTCGGTCCAGTCGTAGTCACCGCCGTCCTGGTCAATTTCAGCCACGAGGTCCAGCGCGACTATGTCTTCATCTACCTCGGGCTCGTGGCAGTGGTCGGCGTGGTCCGCGGCTTATGGCCGGCGCTGGTATGCGCGGCGATGAGCTTTCTCCTGGTGGATTATTTCTTCGCGCACCAGCTCGGCGGTGAGTTCACCCGCCTGGAGGGCCGTAACGTGGCGGCCATGCTCGCGCACTACATCAGCGAGACCGAGGCCACGGAGGTGGTCATCGGCCACCGGCGACGGGCGCGATGGAGACCATGGGACACGACCAACGAGCTCATCCGCCGGCTGGCGGGGGTGGACGTACACATCCTCCGAGTGCGCGAACCCGCCGTTTGACCGGCCGTTAAGACGGGGAGATTAAGGCCATGAAGAAGACCGAAGCGACGAAGAAGACCGAAGCCGAGTGGCGCAACGAGCTGACCCCCATGCAGTTCCACGTCCTTCGCGAGAAGGGCACCGAGCGGCCGTTCACCGGCGAGTATTGGGACACCAACGTGCCGGGCGCCTACCTGTGTGCGGGCTGCGGAGCCAAGCTCTTCGAGTCGGAGACCAAGTTCGACGCCCATTGCGGCTGGCCGAGCTTCTACGCGCCGGCGGAGGACGCCCCCGTTGAGGAGCACGTCGACCGCAGCCTCTTCATGACCCGAACCGAGGTCACCTGCGCCAACTGCGGCGGCCACCTGGGCCACGTCTTCGACGACGGACCGAATCCGACGGGCCTCCGTTACTGCATCAACTCGGCGTCGATCAAGCTCGACCCCAAGAAGTAAGCATTTTCCGGACGATCGGGCTAGCCTCCTTCGGCTGCCAGGCCTTGTAGGCGTCGCGAAGGGACACCGGCCACTCGATGTCGACATCGACGCGAGTCCCAAAGGCGGCCGAGCCGGCCAGCACCCGCAGGGCGAGCTCCAGCACTCGGCGCTGCATGGTCTTGTCGCCGGGCATACCGAACGTGTGGCCAAATGGGAACTCGACCCCGACGATGCGCGGCGCCCTGCGGTCCTCGGCGACTGCCGGCATCATGGTGACGACCACCGTCGGGATTCCGGCCGCTTCGATCCACCGTGCCAGCACGGGCACGTTCGAGCAGCAGTCGGGTCAAGCCGGGGCGAGGATCAGGCCGTCCGCCTGCTGGTCGCGGAGCATCGCGACGAGCCCAGCCAGCGTCTCGTTCCGCCAACCTTCAAGGCTCCGATCCTGGTAGCCCATCACCGAAATGTGATCGGCGGTAGTGCTTCCGACCACGCCTTCGGCCACGAGCTGCTCGAGCAGGCGCGCAGGCAGCGCGATCTCCGGGTCAGCCTCGATATCCGCGCTGTTGATGTGCAGGTGCGCGACGCCGATGTCCGCGGCGCCTGCGGTCGCCGGTATCGGACGCCACGAAGGGTCGCCCCACGCGGGATTGCTTCGCTCCCGCTCGAGGTCGAAAGGCGCCTGCGACGATTCGAGGTACATGCCCGCGGAGGTGAGCAGGGCGATCCGCGATGAGGCCAACCGCTTTTCGAAAGGGGCCCACACCGGCACCTCCTCGCCAGGGAACGGGTCGCGTCCCTCATAAAGCGGGCGAAAGCTGCGCGGTAGGAACCTGTAGCTGTCGACGATCACTGATCCAATCCCACCAGCGTGCCGGTCACAACCGGCATGACTGCTCCGCCGACCTCGATCTTGGTCGGAATGTCTTTGTCTGCGCCGTATTCGAGCCGGATTTTGATGATGCTCTGGCGGCCCATCTTGGTTCCCTGTTCGCTCGTGATCGACACGCTCGGCAAATGTGGCACCAGACCGTATTTGACTGCGAAGGCGCCGAGCGGTCCGCTGGCCGACCCGGTCGCCGGGTCCTCGTCGATTCCGTTCGCGTCCGCTGCGAACATCCGGCTGTACAAAAGGTTCGCGCCCGCAGCCGCAAAGAGGAACACCGGAAGCGCTTTGCGCCCGGCGAATGCATCGCGAAGGCGGCCTTTCTCGGACACCGCGGCATCGACCGCGCGCTTGTCCCTCAGCGCAACGTATAAGAAATCGAGACCCGTCGTGGCGACCTGCAGAGGAACGTCAGGCACGAGGTAGGTCTCGTCGAGCCCCAGACCCGTCGCGATGCGCCGTCGATCTGTCATCACTTCG
>WNFD01001025.1_pt1 | contig 27903 bp, 30 predicted proteins | sample 5400491 | NCBI WGS metagenome assembly WNFD01 (sample SAMN13153343, study PRJNA577476) | soil metagenome | isolation source: 120 cm saprolite under Douglas fir tree site 2 hole 2 replicate 2 | place: USA:California | collected 2015-04-18
CGGCGCCATCAGCAGCGTGCTGCCCGGCGGCTCCACGCTGGCGAAATCCCGGTACGGCACCGCGCCGCCCGCGAGCCGCAGCGCATTGCCGAAGAACACCCCGTCGTCATACTCCGACACCCCGAACAGGAAACCAGGACGCGACAGCTGGAACAGCCGCAGGCCAAGCGCGAGCACCGCGGCAACCACGATCACCACGTTCACCGGCCGGCGCACCAGATCTGCCCGGGTGCCGCGGACCCCGGCCGACGACTCGGCCGCCGCAGGCGACTGCGTCTCCATCGGAGGTCCCTCGTTCCCATCAGCCTGGTGGCACGCCAGCGGCGTAAACCACACCTTAGCGACGGCGCACAGGGTGGCGCACTCCCGAGAATCACCCGAGTTCCGTCCGACCAGCCCCCTGGATCGTTGACCGGGAAATCTGGTGAGGTCAGAGGGTCAGTGATCGTAAGCGATGAGGGTCGATCCTCGCCACGGCCGGCAGCGAACTACAGCAGTGGTCCATTCACGCAGTCTGGTGTGTATGAATGGACCACTGCTGTAGTTGCCGCGATACGGCGGCCGAGTGGTTGGGGTGGGTGGCGTCTGGGTGAGGTGGGCCGCCGTTAGCCGGGCTGGCAGGACGGGCACCAGAATGTGAGGCGCTCGTCCTGCCCGGCGGCGCGGACCGGGGCGCCGCAGCGGCGGCAGGCGAGTCCGCGCCGCCCGTACACCCAGGTTTCCTGGCCCTTGCGCCACACACCGGTCGTCACCTGGCCGATCCTGGCCTTGTTCGCGTCGAGCAGGCGGCGCGCCAGCGTCACGAGCGCGCCGAGATCCTCGATGTCACCGACCGGGCGCCACGGGTCGATCCCGCGCAGGAACAGCACCTCGGCCTTGTACAGGTTGCCGATACCGGCCAGGTTTCGCTGGTCGAGCAGCGCCTCGCCGGCGGGCCGCGACAGGTCGGCGCGGAGCCGGCGCACCGCCTCATCGGCGTCCCAGTCCGGGCCGAGCAGGTCAGGCCCGAGGTGACCGGTCGCCTGATCTTCCCGCGCGGTCGGCAGGATCTCGACGATGCCGAGCAGGTACCCGACCGCCTGCCAGCTGTCGTTGCCGAGCACGAGCCGGATCCGGTGATCGGCGGGTACCCGGCCGGCGGGCCTGATCCGCCACGAACCGTCCATGCGCAGATGGGTGTGAATCGTCAGGGCGCCGCCGCCAGTCGGCGACCCGGCCCCCGCGGCGTCGGCGACCCTGATGAGCAGGTGCTTGCCGCGCGAGACGGCTGCCGTGACAGTGCGGCCGACGAGGTCGGTGGTAGCGAACCGGGGAACGCGGAAGTCGCTGACGGTAAGCGGCCGCCCGGCTAGCGCCTCGTTGAGCCGGCGCGCGGCCAGCCAGACGACGTCTCCCTCGGGCATTCGCCAAGCATCGCACCGGCCGCCCGGCGACGCCGAACCATGGGGCATGAACGGCTGGGGCTGGCGGGCAGAGTGCAGCGGGATGTGCCATGCATTTATGCCGAACGGGAGCGCGATGGCGGTCTCGTGCGCGGCTATTAAGCTCGGGGGGGTGTCACCACGCTTCCGTTAGGTAGTGTGTGACCATAGGATTGCCCGCTGAATTGGGGTGGTTTGCTCATGGGAGCCCACATCGCCATCGGGATCTCGGGTTCCTTACCGGCGGACTGCCGGGTAGGGAGGTATCCCTCATGACCGCCCAGGACGCCCCGGTCAAATTCCCGTTTGCCGCGTTGCCGTCGTTATTCCAGCTCCCGCAGGACCTGCGGGCACCCGTCGGGCACCAGCCGGTGACGCGGGCCGAACTGCCCGACGGGAGCCTAGCGTGGCTGGTCAGCGGCTTCGAGGAGTTACGTCAGGTTTTCATCGATCCGCGTTTCTCTCGTGTCCTCGCGGCCGCCGTAGAGCGGGCGCGGCCGGGGACGGGCAGGTTCGCCGCCGACACCATCCTCGGCATGGACCCGCCGGAGCACACCCGGCTGCGCAAGCTGGTCGCGGGCGCGTTCACCGCGCGGCGCGTGCAGGAACTGCGGCCCAGGGTCGCCCGTATCGTCGGCGAGCTGCTTGACGGGCTTCTCGCCGGATCCCGCCCGGCCGACCTGGTGAGCACGTTCTCGCTGCCACTTCCGGTCCGGGTCATCTGCGAGATGCTCGGCGTGCCCCCGCAGGACCTGGACAAGTTCCGCGCCTGGTCTGACGCGATGCTGGGCGACTGGGATCTCGACATGGACGACATGTCAGCTGCGGTCACCGGAATTTCCGGATATTTCGCCGAGCTGATCGAGAGCAAGCGGACGAGGCCTGCCGACGACCTGATGAACGCGCTCATCGCGGTGCGGGACGGCTCCGACCGGCTCTCGGAGGACGAGCTCATCAACCTCGGCATCTTCCTGCTTGTCGCCGGGCACGAGACGACCGCCAACCAGATCAACTCGTCGCTGCTCACCCTGCTGGCCAACCCGGGCGAGCTGGACAGGCTGCGCCGTGACCCAGGGCTGATCCCCGACGCGGTCGAGGAACTCCTGCGTTTCGTCCCGCTCATCGGCGGCATCCCGGTCGGCCGGGTCAGCGCCGAGGACGTGCGGCTCGGCGATGTCACGATCCCGGCCGGCGAGCTGGTCCTGCCGCTCTTTGCCGCCGCCAACCGCGACCCGTCGGTATTCCCCGACCCGGACCGGCTCGACCTCAGCCGGGTGGTAGGCACGCACCTGACGTTCGGCGCGGGGGTACACCACTGCCTGGGTGCCCAGCTTGCCCGCATGGAACTGCAGGAGGCGTTCCGCGGGCTGCTCAGCCGTGTGCCAGGGCTCCGGCTTGCCGTGCCGGCCGGTGAGCTCCGGTTCAAGGCGAAGATGATTCTGTACAGCCTGCACGAGCTACCGGTCACCTGGGACGAGGCATGAGATCAAGCCGTCCGGGCTTCGCATTCACCGGAATCGCCTTATTGATGACGGCATTCAGATCTGTCACCAGCTGGCGCACGACCGGGACGAACGCCGGTCTATCAGGCAGAGTCGGTAGGCGTGGGAGAGTCGGACGGCGCGGCGGTGGCTGTCGCGGCGTCGGTGGGTGAGGCGGAGCCGGTCGGCGGCGGGTAGCCGGGCCAGGGCACCGGGTCGGTCGGGGTGGGGCAGGGCAGCGGGCTGTCCGCCGGGGACGGGGAGCCCGACGGCACCGGGCTGTCCGTCGGCGAGGTGCTGGTCGGCGCGGACGGGCTGGAACTGTCCGAGGGCGACCCGGATGGTGAGCTCGACGGCAGCCGGGATTCGCCGCCGAGCCGCCTGCGAATCACCACCGTGTTCACCGGCTCACGATGCGTCAGGGCCTGATTCCCCCGGGTAACGGCTTGCCTGAGCGGTTCCGGGGCGCGCCACCACGCTTCCGTTAGGAATAAAGCGGCGTGTCATGAAAGGCCGGACTCGCGTGTGAGCGGCTGACAAGATCGGGTCAGAAGAGCTTGCGGAGGCGGAGGAGGTCCATGATGCTCGCCTCGACCTTCACCCGCCCGCTGAGCCAGGCGCGGGCTAGGCTGCCGGGGTCGGCGGCGACGGCGGCGAGCTCATCGCTGTCCGCCGTGAACCTGATCTGCGCGGGCGCATCGCCGGGGGCGCCCTCCTTGATCGGCTCGGCGCCGTCGGGGCCGAGCCGGGTGACGAACAGCAACCCGAGATCGGGCACCCGGCAGCTGACCGTGCGGTCGGCGAGGTGTGCGGCCCGGTCCGCCGGGTCCATGCCGGAGATGCGGGCGGTGAGGCTCTCGAGCGCAGTCCGGCATTCCTCCGCGGTCGCCGTCACGGCCTCGCCTCCCGGATCATTCCCCGCATGGCCACCCATCCGCCGCAACACGCGACGGCCGGTGCTGCACGGGCTTGTCGCCTCCGGACGGTAGCGTTCCCTGCATGACAGAGCGCACGCGGGGGAGCAGCGGGGCGCGAGGAGCGTGAAGGCCAATGGAACACGTGACCGAGGATATGGCTGTCCAGGGCGCCGCCGGACCGGCGGCGGATATTAACCCCATTTCAGCCGAACGGGAGGTTCATGACACATCCGGTCCGCAGTCTCGTCCCGGCGCGGCAGGAGATGCCGTGGCGGAGGCACCGGCGACCGGCGACCCCAGGGTGGATCAGGCGATCTCCAGCCTCGGCGGGCTGGCCGGCCTGCCGATCGCCGACCACGCGGAAGTGTTCGATCATGTGCGCGAGCGGCTGCAGGAGGTACTCGGCGAGCTCGACTCAGGCACGCCGGGCCGCTGACGGTGCGCTGATGGTCAGGCGGATGCGGCTGGATGCCGAGCTGGTGCGGCGGGGCATCGCCCGGTCGCGCGAGCATGCCGCGGAGCTGATCGCCGCCGGGCGCGTCGCCGTGGCCGGCCAGGCGGCGGCCAAGCCGGCCACCCAGGTGGCGCGGGAGGCGCCGATTACCGTGGCCGATCCTGGCGGCGCGGCGGACTACGTGTCCCGCGGCGGCCGCAAGCTGGCCGGCGCGCTGGCCGCGTTCGGGGATTGTGCCGTGGCCGGGCGGCGCTGCCTGGACGCGGGGGCGTCGACAGGCGGCTTCACCGATGTCCTGCTGCGGGCGGGCGCCGGGCACGTCGTCGCGGTGGACGTCGGGTACGGCCAGCTCGCCTGGCCGCTGCGCACCGACCCGCGGGTCACCGTGCTCGAGCGGGTGAACGTGCGCACGCTCAGGCCGGAGCAGGCCGCCCCGGCGCCGGGTCTCGTCGTGGCCGACCTCTCGTTCATCTCCCTCGCGCTCGTGCTGCCCGCCCTCGTGGCCTGCGCCCGCGGTGACGCGGACTTCGTGCTGCTGGTTAAGCCGCAGTTCGAGGTGGGCAAGGGCAAGGTGGGGGCGGGCGGCGTGGTGCGTGACGCCGGGCTGCGGGCGGAGGCGGTCGAAGGGGTGAGCCGCGCCGCGGCGGCGCACGGCCTCGGAGTCCGGGGGATCACGGCGAGTTTCCTGCCAGGGCCGGCCGGAAACGTGGAGTATTTCCTATGGCTGCGCAGCGGCGCGCCGCCCCTTGACGACAGCGAGCTACAGCAGGCGATCGCGGCTGGCCCCCGGTAACTGCGCGAAGCGGGGGCCGCACGCGGGAATGGGTGTGATGGACGACAAGCGGATAGTCCTCGTGGTGGCACATACGGGGCGGCTTGAGGCGCTGGGCAGCGCGCGGCAGGTGGTGGACAGGCTCACCTCGGCCGGGATGACTGTGCGGGTCCTCGGCCCTGAGGCTATCGATCTCGGCTGCGCGGGCGCCGACGCGGTGCCGAGCGACCCGGCCGCGGCCGAGAACGCGGAGGTCGTGATCGTCCTCGGGGGGGACGGCACGATCCTGCGCGCGGCCGAGTTCGCCAGGCCCGCTGGCGTGCCGCTGCTCGGCGTGAACCTCGGCCACGTCGGGTTCCTCGCCGAGGCGGAGCCTGATGACCTGGCCGCGACCGTGGACCGCGTGGTGGCGAGAAGCTACGAGGTCGAGGAGCGGATGACGATCGATGTCACCGTCCGCCAGAACGGCACCCCCGCCGCGACCACCTGGGCGCTGAACGAGGCGACCGTGGAGAAGGTTTCCCGTGAGCGGATGCTCGACGTGGTGACCGAGGTCGATGGGCGCCCGCTTTCCCGCTGGGGCTGCGACGGGGTGGTGTGCGCGACCCCGACCGGGTCGACCGCGTACGCGTTCTCCGCTGGCGGCCCCGTGGTGTGGCCTGAGGTCGAGGCGCTGCTCATGGTCCCGATCTGCGCGCACGCGCTGTTCGCGGGCCCGCTGGTGGTGTCGCCGCGCTCCGTGCTCGCCGTCGAGGTGATCGGCGGCTCGGGCCGGGGATACGTTACGGAGCAAGGCGCCGGGCATGCCGAGACGTCCGGGGCGGTTCTGTGGTGCGATGGGCGTCGTAAAGTCGATCTGCCACCCGGAGCGAGGGTCGAGGTGCGCCGCGGCGCCGTGCCGGTCCTGCTGGCCAGGCTGCACGGGGCCGGGGCCGGTGTGTCGGGCGGGGCACCGTTCACCGATCGCCTGGTCGCCAAGTTCGGGTTGCCGGTAGCAGGCTGGCGGGGCCGTAGGCGGGGCGGAAGGGAGGCGGCGGGCGGCCATGCTTGAGGAAGTCCGTATCACCGGGCTCGGCGTCATCGACGACGCCGTCCTCGAGCTTTCGCCTGGGCTGACCGTGGTCACCGGCGAGACGGGGGCGGGCAAGACCATGGTGGTGACCGGGCTCGGCCTGCTGTTCGGCGGCCGGGGGGATCCCGCACGCGTCCGGCCCGGGGCACAGCGGGCGACCGTCGAGGGCAGGCTGACGATCGACCCGGACGGCCGCGTGGCGCGGCAGGTGGACGAGGCCGGGGGCGAGCTCGACGACGATGGCGCGGCGCTGCTCGTCAGCCGTTCTATCTCGGCGGAGGGACGATCGCGGGCATTCGCCGGCGGCCGGTCCGTACCCGTCTCCCTGCTCACCTACCTTGCCGACGACCTGGTGGCCGTGCACGGCCAGGCCGACCAGCAGCAGCTACTCAAGACCGGCCGGCAGCGGGAGGCACTCGACCGCTATGCCGGGCCCGCGCTCGCGGCTGTGCTGCCGGACTATCAGCGCGACTACCAGCGGCATCGTGAGGTCAGCGCGGAGCTTGCCGAGCTGATAAGCCAGGCACGGACGCGTGCGCAGGAGGCTGAGGACCTCAGGCGCGGGCTGGCGGAGATCGAGCGGCTTGAGCCGGCCGAGGGCGAGGACGCCGAGCTGCTCGCGGAGGACGAGCGGCTGGCGCACGCGGACGCCCTGCACGCGGCGGCCACGGCGGCGCACGAGGCGCTGCTCGGTGACCCTTCCGGCGGGTCGTATGACAGCGCGGACGCCGTGACGCTGCTCGGCGGGGCGCGGCAGGCACTCGACGGCGTCCGGCAGCACGACACGGCCCTCGCCGGACTGGCGGACCGGCTGTCCGAGGCGGCCTACCTCGTCTCCGACGTGGCGGCCGAGCTGGCCTCCTACGCCGATTCCGCCGAGGCCGATCCTGGCCGGCTCGCGGTGGTGCAGGACCGCCGCGCCGAGCTCGGGCGGCTGATCCGCGCCTATGGCGGCCGCGCGTCCGCCGAGTCGTCAGGCGGCGATCTGGCCGCCGTGCTCGCCTGGGCGAAGCAGGCCGCGGTCAGGGTCGCTGAGCTGGACGGCGACGATGACCGGATCGCAGGGCTGGCCGGGGAAGAGGCGGCGCTCGCCGGGCGGATCGCCGAGCGGGCCGGGGAGCTTACCGCGCTGCGGACGGCGGCGGCGCAGCGGTTCGCCAGCGACGTGACCGGGGAGCTGACCGCGCTCGCCATGCCGCATGCCCGGCTGTCGGTGGCGGTGACGCGACAGGATGAGCTCGGCCCGCACGGCGCGGATGACGTCGAGATCCGGCTGGCCGCCCACCAGGGCGCGCCCGCGCTGCCGCTGCACAAGGGCGCCTCCGGCGGTGAGCTGTCCAGGGTCATGCTCGCCATCGAGGTGGTGTTCGCCGGCGCCGACCCGGTGCCGACGTTCGTCTTTGACGAGGTGGACGCGGGAGTGGGCGGTAAGGCGGCGGTGGAGATCGGGCGGCGGCTCGCCAGGCTCGCCCGGCTGGCCCAGGTCATCGTGGTGACCCACCTGCCGCAGGTGGCGGCGTTCGCCGACACGCACCTCGTGGTGGAGAAGGCCGACGACGGGCGGGTTACCCGCAGCGGCGTGTCGCGGCTGGACCGGGCGGGCCGGGTGCGCGAGCTGTCCCGGATGCTGGCCGGCCTGGAAGACTCCGAGTTCGGCCGGGCGCACGCAGAGGAGCTGCTGGGCGTCGCCGCCGCCGAACGCCCCCCGGCCCGCTGATCGGGCCCTTGCGCCTGTACCTGTACCTGGCACTCTTTGCGCCTATACCTGGCAATTGCTAAAATCCGCCAGCCGAACGGGTGGCGGCGACCGCCAGCCCGCTGGCGTCGGCGCGCTGAGGGGAGCTGGTCGCTATGGGTCTCCGGTTCAACCCGCCACCGGGATGGCCGCCTGTACCCGACGGTTTCGTACCGCCGCCCGGGTGGCAGCCAGACCCTAGCTGGCCCGCTGCGCCTGACGGATGGCAGTGGTGGGTTCCGGACGACGTGCCCGGCAACGAGGCCGTGCCGGGCTACCAGGGCGGGCCGGGCTACCAGGGAGCGTACGGCGACCGGGGGTACGGCTACGAGAGCCCGCGCAAGGGCGGGACCAACGGGCTCGCGATCGCCTCGTTCGTCCTCGGGATACTCGGCGCGCTCACGCTGACCGCCATTGCGGGCATCGTCTTCGGCATCGTCGCGCTGGTGAAGATCCGCAACGTGGCGCAGAAGGGGAAGGGATTCGCCATTGCCGGGCTGGTGCTGTCCGCCGTATGGCTGGTGGGCCTTGTCACCCTGATCGCGGTTCTCGGCGCCACCCAGGCCCAGCGCTCGCCGGCTACCGGCCAGGTCAGCAAGAAAGGCAGCGTGAGCATCTTCGCCCTGCGGCTGGGAGACTGCTTCGACAACCCTGACTCGTCGCAGGCCATCACATCGGTGACCGCGATTCCCTGTGCGCAGCGGCATGATACGCAGGTGTTCGCGCAGTTCGGCGCGTCCGGTTCAGGTTATCCGGGCGCCGCATCGCTGAAACAGCAGGCGAACAAGGGATGCAATTCGCGGATTGCCGGGAGCGTCGACCGGTCGAAGGTCAGCGCCACGATGTCCATAAGGTTCATCTTCCCGGAGGAGGGATCCTGGTTTCTCGGCCAGCGGAGGATCACCTGCCTCATCGTCGCCGCTGCCGGGTCCCTGACGTCCTCGCTACTGGTCGCCCACCCGCGAGGCTGACGCGCGACGAGATCGCAGGGGCAGTCAGGCCAGACGCTGGTGAACATGGGCCGTTGCCGGTCGTCGAGCGCCGCGCCTACCACGATCGGGCTAGCGCGTCGTGAGCCGGTAGGGGATGGTGCAGATGACGACGTCGGTGCTGGCGCGCAGGACCGTCGCCAGGAGCAGGCATCGCTGGTTCTGCAGGATCCGGTAACGCCATCGGCGTGGCTGGACTTCGGGGATGAGGACGGCGATCTGCCGGTTGCCTTGCCGTGCTTGCCGGACGTAGCCGACGATCGGGTGGACCAGCGATCGGTGCGGGCTGGCAAGGGTGTCCAGTCGGACGCCGGGGTTCCAGCGGTCCCATTCGGCGCGGAAGGCGGCGCTCTGCCCGGCTTCGGGGTGGACGCTGACGGCGACGACGTCGTCGCCGAGGGACAGTGCTGCACGCAGGGCGTGCTCGGTGAGCTTGCTGATGCTGCCGACGGGTACGATCACCAGGCTGTCGGTCGGCAGCGGCCGGTGCGGGAGCCTGCCCAGGTCGAGTTCGAGTCCTACCGCCTGGTAGTAGTTCTGGATCCGGGAGAACAGCAGCATCAGCGCCGGCACGGTGAGGACCACGACCCAGGCGCCGGAGGTGAACTTGGTCGCGACGAAGACAGCGGCGGCGGTCGCGGTCAGGACCGCGCCCGCGCCGTTGACGGCGGCTCGCAGCATCCAGCGCGGGGAGCGTCGGCCGTACCAGTGCCGTACCAGCCCGGTCTGGCTGATGGTGAATCCGATGAACACCCCGATCGCGTACAGCGGGATCAGTCGGCCAGTGACGGCGTTGACCGCGATCAGCAGGACGGCCGCGAGCACGGCCAGGGCGAGCACGCCATAACGGTGCACTGGCCGTTCAGCCCGCAGGCCGAACAGGTGGGGCAGCCGGTTGTCGGCGGACAGCAGGCTCATCAGCACCGGCAGGCCACCGAAGCTGGTGTTGGCGGCCAGCGCCAGGACCAGGGTCACGGCGATGTTCGTCGCGTAGTACGCCCAGCCGGTGCCGAAGGAACCGGCGGTGAGCTGGGCCAGCACGGTGACTCCGCCGCGGGGCGCCACGTGCTCGCGGCTGATCAGTACCGACAGCCCGATCAGCATCGCGCCGAGCAGCGCACCGAGCATCAGCTCGGTGCGCTGAGCGCGTCTGGCACGCGGTTCCCGGAAGGCAGGGACCCCGTTGGCGATGGCTTCGATCCCGGTGAGGGCCGAGCAGCCGGCGGCGAAGGCCTTCAGGATCACGACCGCCCCGAGTGCCTCGCTGATGCGGACCGGCTGCGCGCTGCCGACCACAGCGGCCGCGTGTGAGCGCACCAGGCCGGCGACGATGACGCCGAAGATCGCGGACAGGAACACCGCCATCGGCAGCATGAGGACGCGTGCGCTCTCCGCGATGCCCCACAGGTTGACGGCAGTGATCAAGACAAGGCCGGCCAGGCACAGAGCGAGCATGTGGTGCCGCAGCGAGGGGAACGCCGATGCCAGGCTCGCCGCCCCCGCGGCGAGGCTGACCGCGACGGTCAGCACGTAATCCACTACCAGGCTCGCGGCCGCCAGCAGGCTGACCGCGGCTCCAAGATCCTTCTTGCCCACCGCGTACGCGCCACCGCCGTCGGGGTGCACCGCGATGACCTGGCAGTAGGAGACGACCAGCACAACGAGCAGGCCCGCGATGGCCAGGGTGACCGGCAGGGCCAGGCGCAGCGCCGACGTGCCGGCCGCCGCCAGCACGAGCACGATGGCTTCCGGCCCGTACGCCACCGAGCTGAGCGCGTCAAGCGACAGCGCGGCCAGCCCCCCGAGGCTGGTCAGACGATCCTTGTTACCCTCCCCGTGCCGCAGCGGCACCCGCGGCACGACCTTCTTCGACGCCGTTCCAAAGCCCATGACTGCCTCCCCCTGTCGGCGGCCCGCAGGCCCGGAACCGTCGGGCCTAGAGTTGCCCCGCTGCCAGCGCCTTTCGCAGCGCCTGGCTCTGGATCCGGTCGACCACGGCGACGCCGTTACGATCCACGTCGGACATCGTCGCGCCAGCTGCGAGGAGCGTCCGTACGATCTCGATCTGGAGCTCGCCGGCTCCCGCGGTTCCGCTCGCGCCGGTCGGTGCGACCGCGAGGTGCAGCGCTGTCGAGCCCGCCTTCTTGGTCGCCGCGCACGGATCGGCGCCGGCGGCCAGCAGCGCCGCGACCGCTGCCGGGCTTCGCGCGCGGACCGCGCGGTGCAGAGCCGTCACCCCGCCGCGGTCCGGCCGGTCAGCCGCCGCTCCGTGGGAGACCAGCAGCTCGATGATTCGCCGCTGGGCGGCCGGGTCCCACGTTCGCGACGACGGCCGGGGATCGCAGGCGTAGTGCAAAGCCGTCGCGCCGCGCCGGTTGACAGCGTTGACGGGGGTACCGGCGGCGAGCAGCGCACGAGCGGCGTCGTACCGGAGCCCGGCCGCGGCAAGGTGCAAGGGCGTGTCGCCCCGGCAGAGGTGGTGCGGCAGCTCCGCAACGAAGAGGCCCTCTTCCATGCGCTGTGCCGCCCCGCCCGGCGCTCTGGCCGCGATCGCCGCGATCTCGGAGGGGTCGTTCGCGAGTACTGCTTCGAAGATGGGCTCCACGGATCCAGCATGCACCAGGACCTGCCTAAGAGTACGTCGAGCCATTCGTTGATCGCGGCGATGTGGACCGTGGCTTCGCCGTCGGAGCTGCCTATTACTGCGGGCGGGCCCAATGGCCGCGCGCCGCCCTACGGTCACGAACGCGAGCCCTGGGGAAGGAGCACTGTAACCTGCGAGAGCAGGCCGGTAGGTCCTGACCCCCGACTCGTCGAAGGACGGCTAGGAGGGTGAGCGGGGATGGACGGAGAACTGCTGTCTGAGACGTTCGTCGAGCTGACCGACACTATGGTCGCCGACTTCGACGTGATCGACTTCCTGCACGTGCTGACCGACCGTAGCGCGCAGCTGCTGGACGTCTCCGCCGCCGGGCTGCTGCTGGCTGATCCGCGCGGTGAGCTGCGCGTGGTGGCCGCCTCCAGCGAAGCTGCCCGGCTGCTCGAGCTGTTCCAGCTGCAGGATGACCAGGGTCCTTGCCTGGACTGCTTCCGGACAGGCCGGCCCGTTCACGCCGGGGACCTGGCCGCCGCGGCGCGGCGCTGGCCGCGGTTCGCCCCCGCCGCCCGGCAGGCCGGCTTCGCCGCCGTGCAGGCCCTGCCGATGCGGCTGCGCGATCAGGTCATCGGTGCGCTGAATCTCTTCCGCGCCAGTCCGGGAGACTTTTCTCCCGCGGACATACGTATCGGCCAGGCCCTTGCCGATGTGGCCACCATCAGCCTGCTGCACGAGCGCAGCATGCGCCACAGCGACATCCTCAACGAGCAGCTGCGGACGGCGTTGAACAGCCGGGTCATCATCGAGCAGGCCAAGGGTAAGCTCGCCGAGCGCCTCGGCCTGGATATGGACCAGGCATTCAGCCTCCTGCGAGACCACGCCAGGGCCCGCAACCGCCGCCTGTCCGACCTGGCCCAGGCCTTCATCGACGGCTCGGAAACCCTCACTGGCCTGACCGCGGGCAGCAGCCCACGGCTGCGGCTACCCGGCCGGGCGCCAGGGCCGGGATGACCGCCTTCAGCCGCGCGATCGGCGGCGGTTCATAGATCGTCTTCCCGGCGTCCCGGCCCATCCGTGTCGAAGAATCTGTCGTCCTTCTGTATCTCCGCCACGTCACCGTGCCGCGCCAGACGCTCCCGCAGGAGCCGCCGATGGCGACGGCGCCTCTCAGGCGTCCACAGCCGGGCGCGGACGCCCGGCTGTGGACGGCTTCTCCCGGCGTGGCGATCGACGGCGGCCGCATCGCCTATCGGACCAGGTCTGTGGCCAGGTACACGGGAGCGTGGCACGTCTGGAAGGCACGCGATCGGGACAATATGGGTCAAGAATGTGCCGGCTGTTTGCGTGACCCGCTTGTGACCGGTAACGTGTGCGCCGTTGCAGTCGTAGTTCCTCGTACGTCGATCTGAGCGCCCGCAGGAAATGTGACGGCGGGCGCTTTCTCTTTCCCGGTTTTCCGGAAGGTGAAGGTCAGGCCGCGGCAACCCGCGACTCACTGATCGGTGGACGCGGAAGGTTCTTCGAAGGAGAGGCAGTTGACTGAGGGAACCGTGAAGTGGTTCAACGCTGACAAGGGGTTCGGGTTCATCGCCCCCGACGGCGGCGGCCCCGACGTGTTCGTCCACTACTCGGCGATCACCGCCAGCGGCTACCGCAGCCTGGAGGAAAACCAGCGCGTAGGCTTCGAGATCACTCAGGGGACCAAGGGCCCGCAGGCCGAGCAAGTACACGTGCTCTGACCTGACCCCGGTCGTCTTCCTGCCTGGGCCCCGCGTCGCACCCGTCGGCGCGGGGCCCAGGTAGCTCAGGCTTCGGTAGGCTGCGGCGGCGGCGCGCCGGGGGTGTTGCTCGCCTGGTCGAGCCCGGGATGCGAGACTCGCGTCATGCCGGTAACCTCGCTCGACAGGGAGATGTACACCGAAGCCGCTGCGGCGCGGCTGCTCGGTATTGCCCAGGGCACGCTGAACTACTGGCTCGAGGGTGGCGAACGCCGGGGCAGGCTGTACCGGCCAGTTATACGCGTAGAGCCTCGTGGTGGTGTCCGAGGCGTGGGTATCGATCGCCTGCTCGCGTCGGCCCGTGTGCACTAGCCGGGAGAGGACGAGCAGGCGATCCGGCAGGGAGTGGCGGGGGACGATGAGTAGCTCACTCCAGATTCCGGCGGCTACGGCCAGGGCTAGGGCTCAATCCGGCAGGTGCCGACCGGCAGGTGCCGATGTGTCCCGCACGCAGGGGCGCGAGTTCCTCATCAGGCAGGGGTCGGGTGGTGATGACCAACCTGTAGTCGGCACCTGGACGCGCATGCCGTCCGAGGGTACGGATGATCGACGCCCGAGTGGACCGGTCGATGATCTCATCGAGCCCGTCTACGACGATCAGCCATCGCGCCCCGTGCACCCTGCCGGTGAACATCTGCGGGCTGGGCTCTGTCACCAGCAAGGTGCCGAGGATACGGCGGGTGGCCTCGGCCAGCACGGCGCTCCAGGTGCCGCTGGAGGCCAGTGTCCTGGCCGGGACGCGCACCGGCACCACGGGTTCAGCCAGCGGGGGGTCCGCCGCGCTGACCTGGCGGAGCCAGATCCGCGCCAGCCGCGAGATCAGGTCATTGCCGAGCGTTGATTTGCCGGCGCCTTGCTCGCCGGTGATCACCAGGTGCTCGCTGCGGTTCAGGGCTTCCGCGACGGAAACCGGGGCATCGGCGCCAGACGGTTCGTTGCGGTCGTGCCCGACATCTTGACGCTCGCGTTCTCTCTGAGGATCGCTGCCCGGGGGACCGGATTCCTTCCGCGGCTTCTGGCGTACATAGACGGTAGACAACAGTCGCGGTGGATTGACTCCTAGCAGCCGGTAGGGCAGCCTCCCTGGCTGCTGCCTGCGAATGCTCGCTTGCCTCCCTCGCGCGAAACCAGACTGGTTCCACCTCGGCGGGATCTCGGCGTAGTCTGCGCGCCACGTCCCGCACGGCGTCGAGCGTCAGGAGCCGTGTCCCGTTGGCGAGCTGATAGACCCTGTGCTTGTCGATAATCTGCCGCTGGACGAAGTCGTTGATGCTGCGGTACTCGGAATCGGTCAGCGCCTGCCCGAACCACGCTGCGAGCTCGGCCAGTTCGGGAGAGCCTTCGTGCGCGCTTGTCGCGGGCCGCCCTCCGGGCATTGTCTCCTCCAGCCGGCGTCGGCGGTTTCCGGGAGTTTCCTCACAATAGAGGGAAACTGTCCGGTTGGGTCATGGTCGTGATGAATCGGTGGCCAGGCGTCGAGCCCAGCTCTGGAAGGACAGGCAGATGGGACCGCACATCACGACGATCCCGCTCAACCCGATCGCTCAGCTTCTCCTCGCCGCGGCTCTTCCGGCGGCCGGTGTCATCAAGGCATGGATCGGCTACCGCGGGGCCGTCGCCGTCGAGCGGTGGCGAACCCGTCGCCTCGTCTCGGCCTTGCGGTCCGTCGGACCCGCACATCGCGCTGACGTCATAACAGCGTGCGCTCAGGTGGAAGCCGCATCCTCAGTCCAGCCCGGTTCACCCGGCGGAGATCAGCCATTGCATGTCAGGGCCAGGAAGCGCTGGCTCGGCCAGGGCCACGGATGATAGGCATCCGGTACCTCTCGAAGATCATCTGCCACCCCCGATGCAGACCAGCGCGGACCCGCTGGTCTACCCTGGCTGGGGGGTCGGCTATGCTGGAGTGCGTAGACGGCTACGTGCTGCCACCGCTTCTCCGGTAGGTGCCAGGATGGCTGTCTACCGTGCGGGGTCCAGCCGGTCCCCGCGTCTTTTTCTCCGGCTCGGTTGTTGCGATCGCCCGGCGCGGTATGCGCCCGGAGCTTTCCCCGATGCGTGCCGGCACCAAGGAAAGGCTCCGCATGCCGTATCGCGCCGCCGTGCCCGCGTCCAGCAGGAAGCGGTCCAGGGCCCGCGCCGCATCGCATCCAGCGTCCCGTCCGGCAAGGCCGCCAGAGACAACACGGCGGCCCGAGGGCACGCGGCCGCCAGAGACAGCGAGGGCGCACGACGCCGCGGCACGGGCCACCACCAGGCCGCCGTGCGCCAGTTTCGCGGAGCTGCCGCTGCCCGGACAGCTCCTGACGGCACTGGCCGAGTGCGGCGTCCATGATCCGTTCCCGATCCAGGCCGCGACGCTTCCTGACGCGCTGGCTGGCTGCGACATCCTCGGGCGTGCTCGCACGGGCTCCGGCAAGACGCTGGCCTTCGGGCTGGCCCTGCTCGCGCGGACCGCTGGCCAGGTCGCCGCGCCCGGCAGGCCCCGCGCGCTCGTGCTCGTCCCGACCCGCGAGCTCGCCCAGCAGGTAAGCGATGCCCTCACCCCCTACGGGAAGGCGCTCGGGCTCCGGCTCGCCACCGTCGTCGGTGGCGTATCGATGCCCAGGCAGATCCAGGCGCTCCGCCATGGCGCCGAGGTGCTTGTGGCTACGCCGGGCCGGCTGAACGACCTCATCCAGCGGGGATCCTGCCGGCTCGACGATGTCGCGATCACAGTGATCGACGAGGCCGACCAGATGGCGGACATGGGATTCCTCCCCCAGATCACCCTGCTGCTCGACCGGGTGCAGGCCGGCGGCCAGCGGATGCTGTTCTCCGCCACGCTCGACGGCGAGGTGGACCGGCTGGTGCGCCGGTACCTGGTCGATCCCGTGGCGCACTCGGTCGACCCGCCGGTCGCGACGATCACCACGATGAGCCACCACCTCATGCACCTTAACGCCGAGCACAAGCGGGCAGTCACCGCGCAGATCGCCGCCCGGGATGGCCAGGTCCTCATGTTCGTGCGGACCAAGCACGGTGCCGACCAGGTGGCGAAGAGCCTCACCCGGGTCGGGGTCCGCGCGGCGGCCCTGCACGGCGGCAAGACCCAGGCGAGCCGTACCCGCGCGCTCGACCGGTTCCGCGGCGGCGATCTTGCCGCCCTCGTCGCCACCGACGTCGCGGCCCGCGGCATCCACATCGACGGCGTCGATCTCGTGGTGAACGTCGACCCGCCGGCCGAGAGCAAGGACTACCTGCACAGGGGCGGACGGACCGCGCGGGCCGGGCAGTCCGGCAAGGTCGTCACGCTTGTGCTTCCCGAGCAGCGGCGCGATGTCACGCGCCTGGTCAACGCGGCGGGCGTCGCCCCGGAGTCGCTGCATGTCGCCCCCGGCCACGCCGAGCTTGTCCGGGTGACCGGCGCCCGGCAGCCGTCAGGGATCCCCATTGCCGACGCTCCCGAGCGATTCCAGGCGCCGGGCGCGAACAACAAGGGCCGTCCGCCCCTCAGCCGCCCGTCCCGGCCATCCCGGCCCCGGGCCAGGCGTCCCGGCAGGTCTCCCGCCCGCTGAGCCGCCGGGACACGCCCTAAGGCCGGGTCGGACAGGGAGAGCCCGAACTGGCCGTCAGGGTCCGTCCACCAGGACCGCATCGAGAACCCGGCCTTGGCAAGCTCGGCCTCGATGCGCTCCCGGCGGAACTTGGCCGACACCTCGGTGCGCATCTCCTCTCCGGCGGCGAACCGGACGGCGAGGCCGATGGCCGGCAGCCGGATGGTCTGTGCGGCGGCCGAGCGCAGCCGCATTTCGATCCACTCGGCCTCCGGATCCCAGACCGCCACGTGGTCGAAGGCGTCGAGGTCGAAGTCGGCACCGAGTTCGGAGTTCAGCACGGCCAGGACGTTCTTGTTGAACGCGGCGGTGATCCCGGCGGCGTCGTCGTAGGCGGCGACCAGTGTGGCCGGATCCTTTACGAGATCGGTGCCGAGCAGCAGCGCGTCGCCGTCGCCGAGGCTCCGGCGCACGGCGGCGAAGAACTCGCCGCGCTGAGCGGGGAGCAGGTTGCCGACGGTGCTGCCGAGGAAGGCGACGAGGATCCGGGCATCCGTGCCCTGATCCCGTGGAATGCCCAGGTGATACTCAAAGTCGGAGACCACGGCGTGTACGGCGAGGCCCGGATACTCGGCGAGCACCCGCCGCCCCGCCGCCAGCAGGGCCGGCTCGCTGACGTCGACGGGCACGTACCTGCGCAAGGTGCCACGGTCGCGCAGCGCGTCAAGCAGCAGGCGGGTCTTGTCCGCGGAACCTGAGCCGAGTTCCACCAGCGTGTGCGCCCGGCTGGCGGCTGCGATCTCGGTGGCGGCTTCCCGCAGGATCGCGCGCTCGGCCCTCGTGGGGTAGTACTCGGGCAGCTCGGTGATCTTGTCGAACAACGCGCTTCCGTGCGCGTCGTAGAACCATTTGGGCGGCAGCGACTTCGGCGATGCGGTAAGCCCGTAGCGGGCGTCCGCGCGTAGCGAGTCGTCGAGGAAGCCTGGTGGCAGGCGGCGTTCGACATGCAGCGTCGTCATGGTCGTCCGTTCCTTCCGTCCGCGGTCACGGCAGCAGGGTCCGGCGCGGCAGGCCGCTCATCACGGTCGGCCCGTCGGTTCCCGGCTGGTGTCGCTGGGATGACCCCAGTCCGGGAAACGGTGCTGTTCGGGCTGGGGTGCGGGCGGGCCGTCCGGTGCGGCGAGCGGGCGGAGACGGACAGTGCCGGCCGTCGCGGCGAGCACGGAGTCATCCGGCACGACGGTCCAGCCTGGCGCTTCGTCGCAGGGCTCGGAGGCGACGACGGTGCTCCCGTCGGCTCGCCGGTACCACAGGGAGTCTCCCGCTGCTGTCGCCGCGATGACCTCGCCGTCGGTGAGCAGGAAGTTGAACCGGCCGGTCGCCTGCCGCCCCCGCAGCAGGCCGATCGTGTCTGCCAGTGCGTCGTCTGGCGCGGCGCCCGAGTTCAGGCGGTGCAGCACGAGTGCCCACAACAAGGCGGAGTCGCAACGGGCCTCGAGCGAGAGGAGAGCGGTGGCGGGCAGCGTGCACGCGAGCCCGGCCGCCGAGCCCGGCCAGCCGTCGAGCGCGCCGTTGTGGCTGAACAGCCATCGGCCGGCCGCATAGGGAGCGGCGGCCGCCTCACCCTGCTCCGTGCCCGCGGTGGCGCAGCGCACCGCCGCGAGCGCGGCACTCGTCCGGGTGACACGGGCGACATCGGCGAACGAAGAGTCGGCCCAGATCGGCACCGCCCTGCGGTAGCGGGCGGGCACCGGGTCGCCGCCGGAGTACCAGCCGACCCCGAACCCATCCGCGTTGACCGTCCCGTGCCGCTGGCGCCGCGGCGCCCACGCCTGCCGGTACAGCCCGTGCGGCGGATCGATGATCATTTCCCGCAGCGAGACCCCCGGCCCCAGATAGGCCAGGTGACGGCACATCAGGCGGTCTCCTGTACCGCGGGGGCGGCGCTCCGGGCGGTGCGGAAGCCGGCGAAGATCTGGCGGCGGACCGGGTAGTCCCAGTTGCGGAACGTGCCACGGCAGGCGACAGGACTGACCGCGAACGAGCCGCCGCGCAGCACCTTGTAGTCACCGCCGAAGAACACCTCGGAGTACTCGCGGTACGGCCAGGCGGCGAAGCCCGGGTAAGGAAGGAAGTCGCTGGCGGTCCACTCCCACACGTCGCCGATGAGCTGGCGCGCGCCGCATGGCGCGGCGCCGTCCGGGTACGACCCGGCAGGGGCGGGCCTCAGGTGCCGCTGGCCGAGGTTGGCGTGGGCGGGCGCCGGGTCGCCGTCTCCCCACGGATAGCGCCGGGAGCGTCCCGTCGCCGGGTCGAATCTGGCCGCCTTCTCCCACTCGGCCTCTGTCGGCAGGCGGCGCCCGGCCCATCGCGCGAACGCGTCCGCCTCGTGCCAGCTCACGTGCAGCACCGGCTCAGCCGGCGGCACCGGCTCCACGAAGCCGAACCTGGTGCGCACCCACGAGGCGCCGTCGCGGCGCCAGAACAGCGGTGCCGACAAGCCGGCCTGGTGCCGGTGCTCCCAGCCCGCCGTGCTCCACCAGCGCTCATCGTCATAGCCGCCGTCGGCGATGAATTCGGCATAGGCGCCGTTGGTCACCGGCACGGTGTCGATGAAGAACGACGGCACGACGACGGAGTGCGCGGGCCGCTCGTTGTCCAGCGCCCAGGGTTCCGTGGAGGTACCCATCGTGAACGGGCCGCCGGGCACGAGCACCTCGGCGGGCAGGCCGGTGACGTCGCCGGGCGGTGGCCCTGGCGGCGGCGCCGAGAGCACGGGCGCGCCGCGCCTGAGCTGATGAGTGATCAGCATGGTCTCGTCATGCTGCTGCTCATGCTGCGCGATCATGCCGAACGCGAACCCGCCGGCGGTCAGCCGCGCTCCGGCAAGGGGTGCCTGGCCGAGCAGGTCGAGCACGCGGCCGCGCACCTCGCTGGCGTATGCCCTCGCCTCGCCCGGCGGGAGCAGCGGGAGGCGAGGGCGCTCGGCCCTGGGATGCTCGAACGCGTCGTAGAGCGGGTCGATCTCCGGACGCACCGGATCCCGGCCGCCGACGGCGCGCAGCAGCCACAGGTCCTCCTGGTTGGCGATGTGCGCGAGATCCCAGACCAGCGGCGACATCAGCGGCGAGTGCTGGCGGATCAGGTCATCGTCGTCCACGCAGTCGGTCAGGCCGCTCGTGCGCTCCCTGGCGCCGGTCAGCAGCCCGGCGATCCGGTCACGCAGCGCCTCATCGTGCAGCGCCTCATCGCGTCGGGCTCCCTCGTGCGGGGCGTCATCGGACGTCATGTGCCCTCCTCGAGCAGATCGTCGGCGGGACATCGGTTGCGCAGGACGTAACGCTCGGCGAAGTCGGCCACCGCCAGCCTGACGGCGGCCGGTGCGTCCGCGCGGCCGAGCGCGGCCTCGGCGGCCTCGAAGCAGGCCCTGGCCGCCCTTGCGAGCGCCGGATCTCCGGGGCCGTAACGTGCCGCGCGCAGCCACGGGTCCGCGTCAGGCCAAGCGCGAGCGCCCGGCCAAGTGCGAGCGCCAGGCCGCGCGCGAGTATCAGACTTTTGATGCCTAACGGGTACGGGATGGCTGTCATGCCACACGGGCTCCGCGGCGGCCATGGCGGCATCGGCCGCCTGCGGATCGCCAAGCAGGGCCGCGGCGATGGCGGTCGGCACGATCCAGCCGTCGGCGGGCTGTGCGTCGATCATGCGGAGTTCCAGGTGCCCGCGCGGGCGCACCGGCGGGAACAGCGTCGACAGGTGACAGGTCAGGTCGTCCACCGTCGGCCGGCGCTCCCCGGCACCGCGCAGCCAGTCGCGGAAGGTCAGGCCGGGCGGTGCGGTCCAGGAGGGCGAGTCGTCCTGGGGGATGCACATCAGCTCAGCGTCGAGCGCGTATGCCGTCCAGGCCGAACGGGGATCGGCGCCATCCCCCGCGAACGGAGCACCGCGGCCCCCGCGGACAGGCTCGGCACCTGCCGGTGCGCGGGTGCGGCCTGGGTCAAGGCGCGCCCACACCGCCTGCCGGGTAGACCGCCAGCCCGACGGGCGGCCATCGCGCAGCGGCGAGTTGGCGAATGCCGACACGAGTACCGGGCCGATGGCGTGCAGCAGCCGCCAGCGCGAGCGATAGCCGACGGGGCCCGCGCGATCGTGCCCGGCGTCGAGGCAGACCTGGACAGACGCCGTGCTGCACATCATGACCCGCCCCCACGGGCCGCCGCGGTCGAAGAACTCCTCCATCGCCGCGTACCGCGGCAGGTCGAGTACACGGCGGGGCGGGCGGGCGGGATCGAGGCCGTGACCGGAAAGGGTGAGCCCCGCCGCGCTCATGGCACCCCGCAGCGCGGTCAGGTCACGGCTGGCGGCGCTTACGCAGCCGCCGAGGCTTGCGGCGGGCGCGGAGCTGAGCTCCAGCTGGCCGCCTGGCTCGGTGGTAATCCGACCCTTGGCCGGGAGGGCGCCAGGGGCGTCAAGGCCGTCGAGCGCCGCGGCCACCCGGGTTGCCGGTACCTGCAGCGCCAGATCGCGGCGGTCGCAGACCAGCCACTCGAGCTCTACGCCGACCTGGCCGGGCGGCCCTGTCTTGAAGCAGATCCCGTGCACATGCGCTTCCGCTTCGTGTTCCGTCAGAGGCGGTGCGATAGCGGTGGGGCTGCCGATGGGAATGCTCCGTTCTCGACCCTGCGCTTCTACCCTGCCACACACCTGCGACTTATCGGGCACAGCCACCCTCCTTCCCGTGCCGACCAAAAAGCACACTAACCGCAAGGTCGGACAAAACGGCAAACCGCCCGTGAAGCAGCCGGGGCCGATCCTCAGATCCCGTGGTGAGCGAACCCCGGTTCCATCACCACCGGTGGTGGTCGAATCCCGGTTCCACTCCCACCGGCCCGGCCGCCCCTCCGCCTGCCCGCTGCCCAGGGTTGAGCGAACCCGGATTCATGCCTGCCCAGGGCCGCGGCCTGGTTGTGCGACGGGGAAATCCGGGGGTGAGGCCGCGACGATCATGAAACTCGGGCGTTGGTGACTCCGCGGTTACTGGCGGGTGAGGATTCCGGAGGGGCCTAGGCCCGCGGCTGTGGCCCGGAAGCTGAACGTGAGATTCCCGTCGGATCGCTTGCTGAGCGTGACGAGGCCTCCCTCGCATGCCTGCAATCCGGTAACGATTCCCTGCCGCAGTACGAGGCCACGGCCGTCCGACGTAACGGGGACCAGGTCGCCTGTGCAGCCGAGGTCCGGATAGGAGATCTTGCCGACCGTCGAGCCCGCGGTGAGCGTGATCTGGACCGCCGTGTCGAGCGGCGGACTGCCCTGCCGGACCCGGCCTGTCCAGGTTCCGCCGAACACCTGCGGTACGGGAAGCGTCGCGGAAGGCAGAGTGACGGGTCGTGAAGGGGATGGATCCGTGCTCACTCCCGCCACTTGGTGGCTCGTGTGGCCGACGTCCGCTCCTGAGCTGCCCCCCCTGGTCACAAGCAACGTCGCTACCGTCGCTGCCACGGCGGCGACGATGGCGACGCCCACCGGCCATCGTGCCCGCTCATACCGTTGCCTGGGCCGCGGTGGCCGTTGCTCATCCTGTCTTTCATCACGGCCCTCGGGGCGGGCTTCATCCGGCGCCTTGTGTGCGCGGTGCTCAGCAGTATGGTGCTCAGCAGCACGGTGCTCAGCAGCACGGTGCGGCCTGGCGCCCTGGCGCCGGGAGCGCACTGCCGCGTCAGCGGCGCGCCTCGAGCCCTCGGCGAGCAATCCGGCGGGGGGGTCGCTATGGCCGAGCAGCTGGGTCAGTGCCGCGCGTGCGGTGGGCCTGCCGCGGGGATCCGGTGCGAGGCACCCGGCAGCCGCCGAGCGCAGCGGCTCAGGCAGGAAGGCCAGATCCTGAGTGCCGACCGTCCGGCGTCCTGCCGCCGCGAACACCACCGTCCGTGCCCAGGAGAGCATGTCCGCCGCCGGAGTTGCCGAGCCGTACGGTGGCGTGATGGCGAAGTTGACGACCCTGGGACCGCTGCCGCCGAGAACCAGGTGATCTGGTCCGAACTGGCCGTGGACGAGGCCGGCCTGGTGAATGGCGGCAATGCCGGTGGCGGCTCCGATGGCTATGGCCTGCAAGACCGCTCCGTTGCGCGGCCCGTCAGCGGTAACCGCCTCACGGAGAGTGGGGCCGCCGACGTACTCAGTCACCAGATATGGCCTGCCGTCGTCGAATCCCGCGTCAAGCATGCGAGCCGCGCAGAACGGGGCCACCTGCCGTGCGGACCTTGCCTCCGCGGTGAACCGGTCCCGCTCCGCCCCGTCGGCGGGCCAGTCCGCGTCGACCAGTGTCACGGTTACCTGATCGCCGTCCGCGGTCCTGGCGAGGTATATCGCGTCGCGGCCTGTATCGTCGAGGCGCATCCCCTCCGCGTCAGGAGCGCGCCTCAGGCGCGAGGCCGGCGGCTCCGGGCTCACTATCCGCCCGGCAAGCCGGTAGCGGCCGACACGTACGGGGTCGGCGCTCCGCAGCGGAATGACGTGAGGCACGCGGGGGATCCCTCCGGCCTCCGGGAACTCCTGGAGGCGTTGCAGCATACGCGGTACGTACCATACGCACCACTTGCGGGTTGACGTGGGCGTTCGCGGGAAGTCCGCGCTGCGTATCCGCTCGTGTGCAGTCCATCGGAGGGACACAAGACACGGATGCGGGGTGCTGCGTGTATGAGACGTCCAGACGTGGCAGAATTCCCCGCCGGAAACGGGCACAACCGCGGCTTCTCGAGCGTTACACCCGCGCGACGAAGAGCACGACGTTCAGAGGGGGATGGATCACCCACATGGCCACCGACTACGACAGCCCGAGGAAGACGGAGGACGAGCTCACTGAGGACAGCCTTCAGGAGCTTCAGGCCCGCCGCATGGACAAGTCGTCCAGCACGATCGACATGGACCCGGACGATGTGGCCGAGTCCCTGGAGCTGCCCGGCGCGGACCTGTCCAACGAGGAGCTTTCGTTCCGCGTGATTCCACGTCAAGCGGACGAGTTCACCTGCTCGCGGTGCTTCCTTGTGCATCACCGCAGCCAGCTCGCCGAGGACAGGAACGGCCAGCTCGTGTGCCGGGAGTGCGCGGCCTGACGCCATGAGGCGTCCGGCCGTGCGCAAGCCGGCCCTGCCAAGCTACGGGCCCGCCGCGCCAGGCCCGGGCTTCTGGCTGCGCCTGCCCGGGGGACGACCCCCCAAGACCCCCCGCGCTCCGCGGGACCTCAGTCCGAGGGTTCTGCCCTGCTCGCGTGCAGCCGCTTTACCGTTGCCCTGGTGGCAATGAGGCGGGCGGCCTCCATGCCGACTCCTGTGACGACCGCCCAGCCAAGTGCCTCGGCCAGCGCCACCTGCGGATCCTCGGGATGCGTCGGAGGCTCCTTGCCGGTCACCCGCTTCCACCCAACGGTGATCAGCTTGCGTGCCAGGTAGCCTGCCGCGAAGGCTGCCAGCCCACCGATCGCCCGGCTGCTGAAATCTCCGCGCTTGTCCGCCATCGGTTTCGCGCGGAGGGCGCCCCGGCACTCGGGCCGGAGGGAATCCGCGCTCCCTCCTTCGTATCGTCCCGTCGGGTGATTGCGTGTCTTTGCATTGATCATCCCATGTCGCGTGACCCCGTGGCTGCCCGTCGACGCCGCGGTCAGGTGAGGCGTGCCCTGGACTTTTCGATCGCCTCGGCTAGCTCGGCTGGCCGACGAGTGCCGATCAGCCAGTACGGGATCTGGCTCTCCGGATCGCTGACCGCGACATAAACTGCCAGCTTGAGATACGGGCGGGTGAGCACGCGGGCCGCTGGATCCGCTCGCGGGCCGCGCATGGCCCGGGTCTGCTTCTCGTCAAGCGTCATCACCTCGCCGGCTGCCCGTAGCGGCAGCACATCCCAGGGGGGGCGGCCCCCCGATGCCCCCCGCAGCAGCCGGCTGGTTCCCGCTGCCAGCTCGCCCTCGCTCACATCGACCCGTGCCGCGCCCCACGACAGCAGTGCCGCCGCGCACACGGCGGTGAGGCCCGCGTAGATCGCAACGGCGGTCAGCTCGCCAAAGCCCGCGTAGAGTTCGCCGCCGAGGATCGCGACACAGAGGATGCCGAGTAGCCACCAGGCGAGTGGAACATGAAGCCGTTCGTGGTAGTAGCCCATGAGAAGACGGTAGTTGGTTGGATGGAGTCATGGCAGGCCGGTGGACATGGCGCGGCGGCCGGGGGATGAGTGTGAGCACTGTCACAGACGCGACAGGGCACGCCGACGACACTCCCGCGGCCGGGGACCCTGCGCGCCCGCAGGTGCCCCGATGGCTTCAGTCGGCCGCCGGATGGTCCTGGCGGCTGCTCCTCATCGGCACCCTGATCTACGTAGCTGGCCGGATCGCCAGTGCGCTCCGGCTCGTGGTGCTCCCTTGCGTTGGTGCCCTGCTGCTCACCGCGCTGCTGCAGCCGCTGACGTCCCGGCTGCGGCGGATGGGGATGCCGTCGCTCGCGGCGACCTGGTGCACGCTGCTCGCGGCCATCGTGGCGATCGCCGGGGCGGGGACGCTGATCGGAGTGCGGGTGAGCGCCGATTACCCGAACCTGTCGAAAGAGGTCACGCACACGGGCCACCAGCTGCAGGTCTGGCTAGCCGGCGCGCCCTTCCACATCCAGCAGGCGCGCCTGCAGCAGCTGACGAACAGCGCCGTGAAGCTCATAGAGCAGAACAAGTCGCTCGTGGCAGGCACCGTGCTGACCGGCGGGAAGATCGTCCTGGAGATCCTGGCTGGCTTGGTCCTGATGCTGTTCGTCGCGTTCTTCCTGCTCAAGGATGGGGACAGGATCTGGGGCTGGCTGACCGGCTTCTTCGCCGCCGAAGGCGCGGAGCGTACTGACCGGGCGGGACGGGCGGCGTGGCACGTTCTCGTGTTCTACGTCAGGGGGACGGTGATCGTTGCCGCGATCCATTCGGTCGTGATCGGAGTCACCCTGTGGATCCTGGGGGTCCCGCTGCTCTTCCCGCTTGCCGCGCTCGTATTCGTGGCCGCGTTCGTGCCGCTGATCGGGATCCTGGTGGCGGGGGCGCTGGCGATCCTGGTGGCGCTCGGCACCAAGGGATGGATCGCGGCGGTCGTGCTCCTCGTGGTCTTCATCACCGCGAACCAGCTCGAAGGCCATCTGCTCCAGCCGCAGGTCGTCGGCCGCATGATCAAGCTCCACCCGCTCGCGGTCATCCTCGTGCTTGCCGTCGGCAGCGTGGTCGGCGGCATCCCTGGCGCGGTCGTGGCCGTCCCTACCGCAGCGGCGATAGCACGTGCATGGCCGGAACTGCGCCGTCGCGGGCCGCCCGTCCGCCCGGCCCCTGTGACGCCCGCTGGCGCGGAGCCTGCGGGCAAAGACCCCAATCCACTGTAGGGTCACAGTGCGTGAACCGGCGCCCGGAGGATGATGCTTGTGAACCGTTCCGACGACGGCGTTGACGTGCTCATCAAGCGTCTCGACCCTGGCCTGCCGCTGCCCGCCCGCGCCCATCAGGGCGACGCGGGCGCCGACCTGTTCGCGGCCGCGGACGTGGAGCTGGCACCTGGCGAACGCGTGGTCGTGCCCACTGGTGTGGCCATCGCGCTCCCAGCCGGCTATGCCGCGTTCGTGCACCCGCGGTCAGGGCTCGCCGCACGGCACGGGGTGACTATCGTGAATGCGCCGGGAACGGTGGACGCTGGGTACCGTGGCGAGATCAAGGTGACCCTGCTCAACACCGACGCGGTCCATCCGGTCCGCTTCCGGCGCGGGGACCGGATCGCGCAACTGGTCATCCAGCGTGTGGAGTGCGCGGTGTTCCACGAGGTGCAGGCGCTTCCAGGGTCCGCGCGCGGCGAGGACGGGTTCGGGTCCACGGGCGGGCATGACGAGGGGAGAGGGAGCGTGCGGAGTGTTCCGTCGGCGTCGCTCTGAGGGCACGGATCAGCCAGAGGCAGACGAGCCACAGGCGATGGGAGATGATGACGGGGACGCGGCGGACGAGCCTGGCGACGCGCTGGGCGAGCGCCAGGGCGAGTCCGCCGGGCAGGCCGGCGGCCCATGGGATTCCGGCGACGCCTACCCGGAGTATGAGCGGGTTGACCTCGGCAGTGTCCGCGTTCCCGTCGGTGCGGGGCACGAGGTCCAGCTCTTCGTAGCCGAGAACCAGGGAGCCTGGATCACGGTCATACGGGGGGAAAGCGGCCTCCAGGTGCAGGCGTTCGCCGCGCCCAAGCGGAGTGGGCTGTGGGACGACGTGCGGGGCGAGATAGCCGACGAGCTCGCCGCTGGCGGAGGTAAGAGCGAGGAGGCCAGCGGCCCGTTTGGCACCGAGCTGCACGCGCACGTGCCGGCTGACGCGGCGAACCCCCGCGGTGCCCGCCAGCTGGTCCGGTTCATCGGAGTGGACGGACCGCGCTGGTTCCTTCGCGGGGTGATCAGCGGTCCTGCCGCGCGCCGCGCCGAGCTCGCGAAGCCGCTCGAGGACGTGTTCCGCGACATCGTGGTGGTCCGCGGGGAGCACCCCGTGCCGCCGCGGGATCTGCTCGAGCTGCGGCTGCCCGCCGAGGCACGGCAGGCCATCGAGGACCAGGAGGCCGAAGCGCAGGCGCAGGGCCGCCCGCCGCTGAACCCCTTCGAGCGGGGCCCGGAGATCACGGAAACCCGCTGACCATTGCACGATCCCGCAGACCATGGCTCTTCTTCAGACGGCTTCGCTGGTTACGGCTCCTCTTGCGGGGGATCCCGGGGGTCGTCCCCCCGGGGCTGTGCCTTGCGGGGGATCCCGGGGGTCGTCCCCCCGGGGCTATGCCTTGCGGGGGATTACCGGGGGTCGTCCCCCGGGGCTAGCACTGCCCCGTGCCTGCGCCGGCGCGACCGGCAGCGTTGATTCTGAATAACGCTCCATGAGGGTTATTCAGAGGTAGTTTCTGATGAAGATCAGCCTGGCGAGCGTCGCCACGGCCAGCAGCGAACTACAGCAGTGGTCCATTCACGCAGTCTGGTGTGTGTCGATGGACCATGGGTGCGGCTCCTTTCGAGTGAGGGCAGGTTAGGCGGCGAGGTCGTAGCGTGCTGGGTGGTTGCGGAGGCGTTCTTGCTGGAGGTGGTATTCCCAGTAGTCGTTGAAGTCGCCGTTGGCGTGGAGGGCGCGGAGT
>WNFD01003101.1_pt1 | contig 27893 bp, 26 predicted proteins | sample 5400491 | NCBI WGS metagenome assembly WNFD01 (sample SAMN13153343, study PRJNA577476) | soil metagenome | isolation source: 120 cm saprolite under Douglas fir tree site 2 hole 2 replicate 2 | place: USA:California | collected 2015-04-18
CGACGAGCTGCGATCCGGCCGCGGAGTGTGTGTTCTTTGTCGAAGGCAAAGGAAAGTTCGATCTGAAGCTGGTGCAGCCGCCCGCAACGGCGCCCGCGAAGAAGTAGCGAGAGCGTCGAAGGCGGTCATGCGCTCGCTTCTCGAGAAAAAGAGGCGAGAGGTTCAGGCTGTCACTCGACAGCTTGCGACTGCGACCTCCCAGCTCTGGAACTCAGATCAATCAGTTTTGACCTGAACCTGTGAGGTCGTGAACTCAGGCTCAGCGGTTGTGACCTTGGGTCTGTTGCTTTTGGTGAAAACGCGCGCCTTGTCAGCAGGCGCCTACTCCGATAGGCAACATCCCTAGCCCTTCCGAAGTCGCGGCGACTGGTTTTGAACTCAGATCGACTCCGACAACACGCGACGCGCTCGGGCTCCGCTCCCGGCGAACGGTTTTGCGCTGAGATCTGTCGCTCTTGAACTCAGCTGTCCCCCGCGGGAGACAGCGTCGATTTCGAAATGCGTGTGATCGAGGGCGAAATCTCGCGGCGCGATTTTTTCATTGTGTGACATGGCGTCGGGAGAAGTCCACAGTCAACGCACGGAGTCCCGGCGCCGTGCATGTCCTCACCCCCTGACCCCCTCTCCCCGGGGGAGAGGGGGGACGAAGGGAGGAGGAGAAGGGAGGTTGTATGAATGCGGTGTTGCGGAGACGTCTCGACATGGCCACGCGGGTCCGCGATTTCCTGCGGGCGCACAAGAGGAGGAGAAGGGAGGTTGTATGAATGCGGTGTTGCGGAGACGTCTCGACATGGCCACGCGGGTCCGCGATTTCCTGCGGGCGCACAAGACCGACGTGGTCGGCGAGGGGCTTGGGCTCGCGAAGCTCGAGGAGCTGGTGCAGCGAGCGGATGGACTGGTGGCGAGGCAGCGAGCCGGCATTGCGGCGGCGCGAGCCGCCACGCTGCAGCGGGAAGGAATCAGGGACACGCTGCAGACGGCGCTGCTCCGGTATCTGAAGGCCGTGAGTCAGGCGGCCGCCAGCGAGAACTCCGATCTCGTGGCGCAGTTTCAGATGCCGCACCTCAACGTGAGCCACCGGGTGTTCGTGGCGGCGGTGCGCGGTCTCGTGGCGAAGGCGACCGAGCAGAAGGATTTGCTCGTGAGCCACGGCATGCAGCCGAGCCTGCTGGAGGACCTCGATGCGACGCTCACGGAGTTCGAGCAGACGCTCGAGGTGTCGCGCACCGGTCGTCGCGATCACATGGGAGCCACGGCGGATTTGGAGGCTGTGGCGGCTGAGATCGCGAGGCAGGTACGGGTGCTGGACGGGTTGATGGGGTACCGGTTCCGGACCAATGCCGAGTTGATGGGCGAATGGGCCGGTGTCCGCAATGTCCTGGGTCCGTTCCGCTCGAAGGTGCAACCGGAGCCGCAGGCGCCGGCGGGCGGTAGTCAGACGCCGAAGGCGGCGTGATGGCAACGCCAACGCCCGAGGCGAAGACACGAGGCGCGGTGGGTGACGATCCATCGCGCCTTGTTGTTGATAGCGCCTTCTAAGTCAGTCGATCGGATTCATCCACCTGAGGGACCAGTTGCCGCTCGGCGGCGGCTGGGGATCGTAGCCGCGCGACTGCAGCATCGAGTCATCCCGAAATGGGAATGTCGCGGGGCAAGTCCAGGTGCCGTTCGTCGGATCGAGTCCCGCGTGAAGGACCGAGCCGGTCAGCGTCGTGTCGACCGGCGAACCCAGAGTGAGGACCAATGCATTCGAGTCCTCGGTCACCGAGAATGAAACCGTGACGGCGATCTGCCGGCTCGCGATTACCCCGTGAGTCGTTGCAACCCAGCGATATAGCGTAACCGTGCCTTGGCTGTTCCACGGAGGAAGGCTCATCCGCTGGACGGGAAGCTCGCCCTCGATCCCACAAAACGAGTAGAGCGAGTCGTGTATCGTTGCGGCGTCGGCGCGGAACAGGTGGCTGGGCTGCCCGTGCCGCTGCGGCGCTGTCGTCCCATCGCAAGACATTGCCAAGAGGAGAGCAGCAGCGATCGCCAGCGTGAGCGGTGCGCGCATGCCCTAGTCTCGCGGGTTTCCGCTGGAGAGTAAATGGGAAACGCACCAAACATCATAACCTGTGCTTGGTCACAGTCCGTCTACGGGTGCCTGACTTCGTACACGGGATGAATCTCCCACAACGCGCTATCTGACGCATTGCAGTTGCCGTGTTTGGATGGGGGCTTGCCTGACCCCTTGGCTCCGCGATGCTGCGCGTCGAAGAATGCGGGGCCGACCACTGTCAGCCGGACGGGCGGGACGATCTGCTTGCTCGTATTGATCTTCGAATTGACAATGAGGTCCAGGAAGTCCTGGCGCGCCGTCGCGAAGATGGTGCCGTACTGCGGATCGGGGATTTCGACGACGACGCACTTGCTCGACGTTGTCTTGGCGGACTGTGTGAGCTCGATATGCCAGTCGAGGTCCCCTTTGGGACCGTTCTCGATGTGCCATGAGCGCGCCCATCCCGTGACGGCGTACACCGTGAGCTCGCGGTCCGCGCGAGGCGTGCAGTCGTGGGCCCCCACGGGGGGGCGGTACAGATCCAGTGGCGCCCAGTGGAGCATGGCGGAGGGCGTGGCGGCAGTCGAGGCAGCCCCTTGCAGCGCCAAGGTTGTCTTGACTGTCCAGCGGTAGTGCGGATCGGTGCAGGTTTGTCCATGGGCGCTGCCGATCGCCACTGCGGCGAGTGCCGCGACGAGCGCCGGCGTGCGAGGCGTCATGGGGGTGCGCTCCTGGGGGTCGTGGGCCTCAAAGTGATGATTCGCGAAACTCGCCGGTAGGGCGATTTTGATGCATGGAGGGGTGTGTTTGCGGCATGGCTATCTGGGGCCAGTGCCAATCGCAGGCCGTCGTAGGCGGGATCGCCTAGCTAGCACACCTGGCGCAGTCGTGCCGCGACGTCAACCGCCAGCGTCCTACTCGGCGTTCTTACTGAGTCACATCCCGAGGGCTTCTTGGAGGAGCAGGCGGCGCTCGCCAACGCACCGCGCGATCAGCGTACTGAAAAGACGAGGGGGCCTGTGCGGCCCCCTCGTCTTGTGCTCCCGTACTGGCACTCGCCTACGCCATTTGACCCCATCGGCGGGCACTGACCGGCAAACATTACGGCAAACACCTTTACGGTCGTGGTGCCCGCTTACGGCGGCAGCTCGCAGCAGTGAAGGACGCACTGATGTGGCAGCGGGCGGATCTCTCCGATGACCCGCGCGCCCAGCCGACGGCTAAGTCAAGCCACTTCCTTCCTTAAACGTCCCTTGCCGCTTTCACCTCGAGGAATCTACAACTGAAGCGCATAGCTTAGAGCTTTAAGCTCTCGGTGGGGGCGCCGAAGACCAGATCAGCCCCTCCGCCGCCATGCAGCGCCTGGCCGCCCGCGATCCCCGGCGCGCGTTGCGTCGAGACTCCGGCGGCCGGTTACCTCGCAACGCACGAGCAGCCGCTCGCCGGGGGCCGGCGCTTGCGGAGTCTCTTGAGTCCCTGGTCTGAGGAGGAGCCGATGCGCGCGATTCGTTACCACGGACCGAAGCAGCCGCTCCGACGCGCTCCGGGCGAAGTACGGATTCGTGTCCGACGGCGGGTTCGCCGAGTACGTCACGGTGCCGGCGCGCAAATCTGGTGCGCCTGCCCGACCACGTCGCCGACGATGCTGCGGCGCCCATCGGTTGCTGGTGACGACCGCGGTGCACGCCGCGGCGCTCGCGCGGCTCGCCGCGGGAAGGTGGCCACCGTGGTCGACCGCACGCTGCCGCTCGAGCAGTTCCAGGACGGCCTCGACGCGCTCGCGCGCAGCGAGCTATCGGGCGCGCGTGCTGCGGCCCTGAGCGACTTCAGCCCCGAGGGGAGGTCACCATGATGAAGCAGGTGCTACACGACACGCAGGACTACCTGGTGCATCGGCTCGACGGCGCGCGGGATCTCTATCTCCTGGCCCTCGCGTTGGGCGAGCGCGGGGACCCCTCCGGCCTCTTCGGCCGCATGATTCGCGAAGCGCGGATTCACTTCGCCGCCGTGATCGAGGAGTGCCGGATCGCCGGGCGGGACACGAGCGACATCGCGGCGATGCTGGGCCAGGCGACCGACGTCCTCGTCGACAGCATCCGGCCGGAGTTGCGCGAGCGGCTGGAGCAGCTCGTCGCGCGTCCGGGGGGGCGCGGCCGGCGGCGGTAGCAACGAAAACCTCAGGGTCACGCCCCGGGGTTCTGGTTCAGACCCCTTCCGCTTTGTGGCTTGCCTGGCCGGCTGGCGCTCTGGAAGGCGTCCCGGTTCTTCGCGATATAGGTCTTCCACTGCGGTGGCGTGCCGTCCTCAGGGAAGATCGCCGTCACCGGGCACTCGGGCTCGCACGCGCCGCAGTCGATGCACTCGTCGGGATGGATGTAGAGCTGGTCCTCGCCTTCGTAGATGCAGTCCACCGGACACACGTCCACACAGGATCGGTCTTTGACGTTGATGCAGGGTTCCGCGATGATGTACGGCATCCCGATGGCTCCAGAAGGTGCTCCGCGACTCGTGGCGTAAGCTACCCCACCATGAATGGCCGGCGCCACGCCGGAGGTCGAGCCCCGCACGGACCTCCTCTACGCGTTGCGCAGGATGAACCGTCAGAGGATCCCGTCCGGCAGCTCACCCGCTAGTTCGTCAGGTTGTTTAATGTTCAGTGAAACGGTGAGGGCCCAATGGGCGAGCTAATCGAAGTATCGACACTGACCGACCTCGCGCCGGGCACTTGCCGACAGGTGGACGCGGGAGGTCGGCCGGTGGCGGTGTTCAACGTGAACGACACGATCTACGCGATCCACGGGACGTGCACCCATCGGGGCGGTCCCTTGGGGGAAGGCGAGCTGGACGGCGCGGTGGTGACCTGTCCCTGGCACGGCGCCCAGTTTGACGTGACGACAGGGCAGGTCGTAGGCCCGCCCGCGCCGCAGAGCGTGCCGACGTACAAGGTCGTCGTTGAAGGCGAACTGATCAAGGTTGAAGTGACCTGACACCCTAGGCCTCCGTAAGCGCTCGGCCTGATGGCACGACGCACCATCGTGGTAGACAGCTACCTCTGGAAGGTGTATAGCGCGGGCCGCGTCACGGTCTACGGGAAGGACGAGTTTGGGCTGCTGTTCGAGCTCGGGACCGGCTCCGAGCGCAAGCGCCGCTTCACCCGCTATTCGCCTCTCGGGTCCCGCAGTCCCGACGCGTCCCTTGCCGAGCTCACTGAGCGGCAGCTCCAGGACCTCTTCCGGCAGTCACAGCCCGCCTGGACATTACCCGAGGGCAGATACGGCGCACTCTGAACGGAACGCTCGGGGAAGCGGTGATCGTGATCCCGCTCAGGCGCGACGAGGCCAACGGACTCGTCCGCGAGTGGCACCGCCACCACAACCCGGTCGTCGGCTCCCGCTTCTCGCTCGGAGCCGAGCCACTAAGGACCTTGACCGCTGTCGGCACCGCCGTTAACTAGCATCGCATGAGCGACCGTTCCCTCTCGTCGCCGGTTCGGCTGTGCGGGTGCCGCGCCGGCTGCTGTTGCCCTCCCCTGACGGGGGTGGGGACCGGCTCGGCGGAGATGCGCACCGTGTAGACGGGCGTCGCGAAGCAGAGCAGAGGCAACTTGGCCCACCTCCCGAGTCATCGAGGTGGGCTTTTCGTTGGCAGGAGGGGTGTGTGGCGGGCAATCTCGCCGGAACGACGCACGAAGTACCGACAGTCCCCGGCCGGCGCGAGCCGGTGCTGTGGGGGCTCGTCGGGAATACGCCGATCATTCCGCTCGAGCCACAGGACGCGCTCGCCTCCGCCGGGCCCGCGTTGCTCCTCAAGGCGGAGTGGCTCAACCCGGGCGGCTCGGTGAAGGACCGCCCGGCGCGCGAGATCCTGCGCAGCGGGTTCGCCATGGGCATGCTGCCCGAGCGGCGCCTGCTCGACTCGTCCAGTGGCAACACGGCGGCCGCCTACGCGATGCTCGGCGCCGCGGCGGGCATCCGCGTGACCGTCTGCGTGCCGGCCAACTCCTCGCGAGCCCGACGCAACCAGCTCCGCCTCCTCGGCGCGGAGGTGATCGAGACCGACCCGCTCGAGGGGAGCGACGGCGCCATCCGCCGCGCCCAGGAAATTGCCGCCGCCGACCCCTCGCGCTATTGGTACGCCGACCAGTACAACAACCCCGCGAATCCTCGGGCGCACGAGCGCACGACGGGGCCAGAGATCTGGCGCGCCACTCGCGGCCGGATCACCCACCTCGTGGCGGGGGTGGGGACGAGCGGGACGCTCGTCGGGGCGGGCCGGTTCCTGAAAGGGCGGCGCCCGGACATCCGCCTCGTCGCCGTCCAGCCGGAGAGCCCGCTGCACGGCCTCGAAGGGCTGAAGCACCTGGCGACGGCGATCGTCCCCGGCATCTACGACCCTGCGCTCGTGGACGAGACGGTGTTTGTGGCGACGGAGGCGGCGGAGGCGAAGGTCTGCCAACTGGCGCGCGAGCGGGGACTGTTCGTCGGCTGGTCCACTGGCGCGGCGCTCGTCGCGGCGGAGGCGGTGCTGGCGCGCGCGGTCGCGCAGCGCGGCAGGCCACCGGTCGTCGTGGCGATCGCGCCGGACGGAGGCGCTAGGTACCTCGCCGACGAGCGGCGCCTGCTCGGAGAGCCGTGAGTATGCGGATCGCCCCCGGCGTGCTGGCCGAGATCCGGCGCCACCTGGCCGCCGCCTACCCGACGGAGGGGTGCGGCCTGCTGGTCGGCACGCGGGGACCCAACGGCGACGTCGTCGTCCGGCGCCAACTCCCGGTTCCCAACCGGCGGGCAGCAGACGGCGGCGGGCGCACCCGCTACCTCATCGGGCCCGAGGACTTTCTCACGGCCGAACGCGATGCGCGCCAAGCGAGCCTCGTGGTGGTGGGCACCTACCACTCGCATCCCGACGTGCCCGCGCGCCCCTCCGCGTACGACACCGAGCACGCCTGGCCGTGGTGCTGTTACCTCATCGCGTCGGTCGCGGGCGGCGAGGTCCAGGAGGAGCGCGTGTGGGAATTGCGCGACGATCGCAGCGGTTTTGTGGAACGCGAGCTCGAAGTGAAGGAGCCTTGATATGCCAGTGACTGTGCACATTCCGACGCCCCTCAGGCCGTACGTCGGGGGGCGCCACACCGTCGCAACGAGCGCGGGAACGGTAGGCGAGATCCTGGAGCGGCTGGCCGCCGACCACGCGCAGCTACGCGCTCATCTCTACCGCGACGACGGGCGGCTGAGGACGTTCGTCAACGTCTACCTGAACGACCGGGACATCCGCGACCTCGCGCGCGAGGCGACGCGCGCCGCGGACGGCGACGAAGTCTCCATCGTGCCGAGCATTGCGGGCGGCGCGGCCGGCCCGGCCGGCGCGGTGGACGTGGCGGCCGCCATACCCGAGCTCAACCACGCGGAGATCCTCCGCTACTCACGGCACCTCATCCTCCCCGAGGTGGGGCCCGGTGGGCAGCGGCGCATCAAGGCAGCGCGCGTGCTGCTGGTCGGGGCCGGCGGGCTGGGCTCGCCCGCCGCGCTCTACCTCGCGGCGGCGGGCGTCGGGACGATCGGCCTCGTGGACTTCGACGCCGTGGACGCGACCAACCTGCAACGCCAGATCCTGCACGGGACGGGCGTGGTCGGGCGCCCCAAACTGGAGTCGGCGGAGGCGCGGCTCCAGGACCTCAACCCGCACGTCCACGTCGAGACGTTCCCAGTGCGGCTCACGTCCGAGAACGCGCTCGAGATCCTGCGCGACTTCGACGTCGTCGTGGACGGCACCGACAACTTCCCGACGCGCTACCTCGTGAACGACGCGTGCGTGCTGCTCGGCAAGCCGAACGCCTACGGCTCGATCTTCCGGTTCGAGGGGCAAGCGTCGGTGTTCCACGCCGTGGCGGGCCCGTGCTACCGCTGCCTCTATTCGGAGCCCCCGCCGCCCGGGCTCGTCCCGTCCTGCGCCGAGGGTGGCGTGCTGGGCGTGCTGCCCGGGATCATCGGCAGCATCCAAGCGCTGGAGACGCTGAAGCTGATCTTGGGTGCGGGCGACACCCTCGTGGGGCGACTGGTCTTGTTCGATGCGCTGAAGTTCCGCTTCCGGGAGCTCACGCTCCACAAGGACCTCGACTGCCCGGTGTGCGGGTCTCACCCGTCGGTACGCGAGCTGATCGACTACGAGGCCTTCTGCGGGATCGGCGCGGCTCCCGCCTACGAGGGCCCGGAGATCACGGCGACTGACCTGGCGCGCGATCTCAGGGAAAATCCCGCCCTCGAGCTCGTGGACGTCCGCGAGATGCGGGAGTGGGAAATCTGCCGCATCCCGGGGGCACGGCTGATTCCCTTGGGCCAGCTTCCCGAGCGGCTGAGCGAGCTGGATGGCCACAAGGAGATCGTGACGCACTGCCACAAGGGCATCCGCTCGATGCGCGCGCTCGAGATCCTGCGGGCGGCGGGCTTCTCGAAGGTGCGCAGCCTCCGGGGCGGCATTGAGGCCTGGGCGACCGAGGTGGACCCGTCGGTGCCGCGGTATTGAGCCGCGGGGCGGGCCCCTCTTGCCGGGGAAGCGCTGGATCGCGTTGGTGAACTAGTGGAGGTGACGCGGTGACGTTGGCCTGCCTGCATTGCGGCCTGGATGTGCAGATCGAGATAGCGGAACTCGGACGCACCGAGGAAATCGGGCCCGCGGGATCGGCAGTACATCAGGCCACCCATCGGATCATCGCGGGCGCCACGCATGCATCTCCGGTGTGCGCGTCGTTCGATTTCGCTGCCTGGTTTCGGATAAGCCTGGCGGCGATGCCCAAGTCCTCCACGTGGAGCTGACGCGGCGCGTAGATTAGGGAATGAATACTTCACCAGAGCGGCGCGGCTCAAGCGCGATTCGGTAAGCAGCGCCAGATCGAGATCACGAAAGTGCCAAGACGGAACCCCTCGAAACTCGGAACTCGTGGCCGACAGATCGAAGCGGTTCTTACTCACTGCCGAATCGATGCAAACGCGGTTCACGCCTACGACGACGATTCTCAAGGCTTCGTCGTTTACGCAGAGGGCGGGGCGGTACAAAAGGTACGCTCCGCATTCCAAAGCCTCGAAGTGGCTTACAAAGCAGCGTCGTGGGGCCTCCCGCTTCGTCGCTACAAGGGTGCGACTACCGCTTCGGCGCTGCCTAACATGCGCGTGGGTAAAGCGCCCGGCGCTCGATCGATTACAAGCAGGCACCACTAGCTGCCGTATTACCGCGTCAACCCTCGGACGCTCTCAGCGTCTGGTTTCTCGTTACGGTTGTGAACGCCGCCAACTGTGACGCGGCACGAAATGATGCGCCCTTGCGGCTCAACGCTTATCAGGGGGGTCATGGGGTCCCTGCGGAGTTTCGCAGCAACATGGTCATGATTGAGCGCGGCGATAATCTCGTCAACGGGATGGTGCTCGAACACGTCTTGGGAAATCCACAGGGTTGGCGAGGGCGCACCCTGCTCGACCTGAAAGCGATAGACGCTCGGCCTGCCCTCCTCCTGCAGCTTCGTTTTCGCAGGTTTGAATGCTTCATTCATCCACGCTCGAATGCCGTCGAGCGACTGCTGCGACACCGTCATTGCTCTCTTTTCACCGCGGCCAACGGTCTTCAGCCGCCCCACGGGTGCTGCTGGCCACCCATCAGCCTCAAACGCTTGGGTAATGTAGTCACTCTCCCCGACGTCTCGCCTTGTGTGCGGCCAAAGGCGCCCCCGCGAACCCCTTCCGCACGCCACTGCGCGAGCATATGCGCCCGCGGTATTTGTAGACCAGCGTATCGGCCCGCATTAGGGTTTCACCACGTTGGCTGCGCAAACGAGCGTCGCAAATGGTTGCGGCGTCACGCGGTGCGGCTCGGGTCGCACAGCTGTGGTGCCCCAGACTTAAGATCTGGAGGGGGAGAAACCCCTGCGCCGGTTCGAATCCTGCTCCGGGCTCCGCGTACATCGGCGGCAGCCAGGGACCGTGCGGTGATCGTCGAAGCATTCCCGGTCGGAGGAGGGCCTCATGGGTGATGCGCTGCTGGCCATTCTCGCTGCCGTCGGCCTCTACCTCTTCTCAGGCCTGCGGGTGCTGCGCGAGTACGAGCGGGCGGTCTACTTCTTCCTCGGTCGCTCGTGGGGTTCCAAGGGGCCGGGGCTGATCTATCTGCCGACGCTATTCGCGCAGATGCAGAAGGTCAGCCTGCGCGTGATGGCGGTTGACATCCCGCCGCAGGACGTGATCACCCGGGACAACATTTCGATCAAGGTGAACGCGGTCCTCTACATGCGGGTGCAGGATCCGGTGAAGGCGGTGCTCGGCGTGGAGAACTACCTCTACGCCACGAGTCAGCTCGCCCAGACCACGCTGCGCTCGATGCTGGGCGAGACGGAGCTCGACGAGCTGCTTGCCAACCGCGAGAAGATCAACTCGATCCTGAGGCAGATCATCGACCAACGCACCGAGGACTGGGGAATCGAGGTCTCGGCGGTCGAGGTGAAGGACGTGGACCTGCCCCCCGAGATGAAGCGCGCCATGGCTCGCCAGGCGGAAGCCGAGCGCGAGCGGCGCGCCAAGATCATCAACGCCGAAGGCGAGTTCCAGGCGTCGGAGAAGCTGGCGCTGGCGGCCGCCGTGATCGGTCGCGAGCCGGCCGCGATCCAGCTGCGCTACCTCCAGACCGTGACCGAGATCGCCTCCGAGAAAAACTCGACCACGATTTTCCCGATTCCGATCGACCTCTTCAAGGGCTTGCTCAACGCCGTCGGTCGGCGCGGCGACAGTACCGTGCACGCCCTGCCGGCGCGAGGGTCGGGCAAGGCGCTGCCCCCGGTGCCCGACAAGGACAAGGCGCCGGCGTAGACAGGGCGGGCGAGCCGATCAGTCGGGAGGTCTGGGTCAGCATCGGATTGGTAATCGGTGCCGCGGTCGGTGTAGGGTTAAAGAGTTGTGGTCGACGTCGGCTTTGGTGCCGGGATCGGCTTGGCCCTCAGTTATTTGTTGCGATCGAGACAGGATCGGTAGGTGCGCGTGGGCGCCATTCAGGTGGCGGAGAAGGATCTCTCCCAGTTCGAAATGGCGGTCGCCATCGCGTGCGCAATGAAGTCCGATAAGAAGCTTGGGCATCAGCGTCCAGCGAACATCGACCGCGCTTCGCAAACACTGCCGTCCTGCTTCACAGCAGAGGACGGCTCGCTGGTTATCTCGTTCGATCGTGGCTGGTATCCGTTCCTCTCCGACACCGGAGGCTACAACAGGGGCTCCCAGCGCTGGTATATCCCGAAGCTCAGTTGGCTCATCGCACAGGTTGCGCGTGCCCTGCAAACGCCGATGCAAGCGGCAATCAGCTACATACCGGGTGGACGAATCTTCTTGGACGCTGCAGGAGTTCGACGCAGACCCGAAGGCCACGCCGAGATCGTGGTACTGGGGTGGAGCTTGCCTCGGGAGAGCTCCCTCCTGCCGCCGCGCTAGCCGTCCCGCTCTCGATACCTGTTGAACGCACCGAGTACATCCGGACGCCCACCCAAGCGGCTCCAGCGGACGGGCTCCGACTGCGAGGAAGAGTAGCGTTGCGTCGGTTGGGAAACTCCCTCCAGCCGTGCGCGTTGTCGGCGCGAGCCAGCGGGATCGTTCAGACTAAGGCCTGACCGCGCTCGTCCGCTGGTGGCGCTCTCACCGCCGGCCGAAGCGCCCAGTCCTCACGTACTCGGTGAAGGCGACTCTCACTGAGCGCGGTCGGATGGTGGTACCACGACCCCCGGCAGCGACTCAGGAACACAGCGAAGCCGACGGCACCTCCAGCGCCCCTGATGCACGTACATGGGGTCGGCGCCCCGGGCACGCTGGGTACTTCGGCAAACAGTTGGGCAAAGCGCCCTCCAATAACAACGGACAAGACAAGTTGGCGCCGCGCGACGGATGACCAATCCGTTGTGCATCTGGTGGTTTCAGAGCTCCGGACCTTGAACGGATGAGCCGAGCATTGGCAGGAATGCGTTTCTAGTGCCGGCATCGGCGTCGTGAGTCGGCCCCCGAAGATCGAGCGAACGTAGCAAGAAACTGTCAGCAGAAGTCACAGTGCGTGACCCCCTGAGTGCTTCAGGGGGTCGGCCGCTGGTGGGCATTGGCCGCCGTTGGGGAGCAGCGAGGCAGTCGGCCTTGCAGGTAAGTCACTCTTTCGCCGCTTTCGCATAAGCGAGCTGGATAACGGCCTCGGAACCCGCGTCGGACACGAGCACGCAGACGACCGCGCCCTCCTGCCAGAACACCAGCGTGAGTCCCCCCGAGCGGTACACCTGGAACGTGATGCCATTATGCTCGTGCACGTCGACACTTCGGGGCAGCTCCGCGAGCCGTCCCTCGAACATTTGGCACACGAGGTCGCGGCCCTCAGGTCCTTGATACGCGAACAAGGCACTGGGGCGCCCGCGAAGCCGATGGACGCGACCGCCGACCAGCCGGTATTGCATCATCCTGAGGTCGAACACACGCGTTCGGAAATCGATCCCACCCCTGGCATAGAGGCTCTCGACCGCCGGACCGTCGGAGCTCCGGAGATCGAGCGCGAGGTGGCCGTTGGAATACTCAGCGAAATCGCGGGCTACGGCCTTGACCAGATCTGCTCGCGGTCGGAACAGGAGCAGCGCCAAGGCGGCGGCCGCGAGCAAGGCGCCGGCCGTGGCCCACCTCCACCACCGGATGGTCCAGCTCGCGGCCGGCCGAGTTCGCCCGTCGGCCGCGTCCAGGGCGGCGGCGACTCGGTCCGCGAGTGCGGGCGGCACCTCCTCGCCCGGCAGCTGTTTGAGCGCGACGTCCCGGACCCACCGCAAGGCCTCCAGCTCGGTGCGGCACCGCGGGCACCCGTCGAGGTGTGCCCGGACCTCGACCTCCCGCGTGTCGTCGAGCCGGCCGTCGAGAAAGTCCTGGAGCGTGGCGCCGAGGTGATTCACCGTGTCAGTCATCGGTCCCGTGAGGTGCCTTTGCCGTAGCCGGCCTCGTGCGCGTACTCCTGCAGCATGGCGAATAACAGCTTGCGGCCGCGGAACAACCGTGACCCGACGGTCCCGACCGCGCAGCTCAGGACCGAGGCGGCCTCCTCGTACGCCAACTCTTCGACGTCGACCAGCAGCAGCGGCGCGCGGAAATCTTCCGGCAGCTGCCGCAGGGCGCGCTCCACCTCGGGGCTCCACCGCCTCCCCCACCCGTCGACCGTGGTCATGTCGGATGCCGGATCCGGCGCCTGGGCGAACTGGTGAAATCGCTGCTCCAGCTCTTCCAGCGACTCCACGCGTGGCCGTTGCTTCGCCTGGCGGTACTGGTTGACGAAGATCGAGTAAAGGATGGTGAACAGCCAAGCCTTGCAGTTCGTTCCGGGGATGAAGTTCTCGAACGTGCGATAGGCCCGAAGGAAGGTCTCCTGCATCAAATCAGCAGCATCTTGGGGCTCCTGCGTCAGCCGCAGGGCCGTGTTGTACAGTGCCCGCATGAACGGCAGGGCGAGGGACTCGAACCGGACCCTTCGTTCGTCGGCGTCGCTGTGCGGCATGCCTGGGTCTCGCGCTCGGGAATTTTTCCGAGGGTTGGCCTGTTAACTCAATATGACTAGCCCAAGTCGGCGGGCCATAGCGCGTGCAACAACATGAAGAGGAGGACTCAACATGTACAGGATTTGCCGTGTGGTTCGCGCCGCGGGACTAGGTGCCCTTGCGGCGGCGCTCGCTAGCTGCGCGCCCGACGCACCTGTCCGGCCTAGCAAGGCGCCGTCGTTCGACGCGGCGGCGGCGAGCCGCCCATCGTTCGTCTTCCCCGCCGGCTGCTGCTATTACCAAGGCCGCATCGTGCGCACGGTAGTGCCGCCAGCAAGCGACCCGCAGGCAGGGATCGACAATTTCTACGGGTTTCCCGCGGGCGCCACAGCTGGGCAGAAAGGCGTGGTGGGCGTGGCACCGGGAGCCCCCGGCTATCACGGTGGGCACTGGAAGTTCTTCGCGGTCACGTGGAACGTGACGCCCTACCTGTTGACTTCCGAAACCGCCGTGCTCGCCGCTGCCGCCGCGGGCGATGCGACAGTGACACGCGCATCCGACAACGACTTCAAGTGCCCGATCCAGCCCTAGCGTCCCAACCCGTCCGACCGCGAACGACCGGCGGGGTGTAACGCTGGCCGCTCGCGCTGTCTCACACGCCCGACGGGCGACTCCGGAAGGCGTATAGATCTGTTCCGGTCAGATCGGCGGCGCTACCGGGCAAGGGGTCTATGGAGGGGGAAAACGTGATGCGCCATTTCTCTCTGACGGCCCTTTGGGCCGCCACCCTCGCAGTACCGCTCGACGCGCAGCTGTCGACTATCTGGCTCGATGCGTCAGTTGGTGCTAAGGGTGGGGCGCAGCGGGCCGCCGTCAGCGCCTGGTATCCCGTGGTCCATCTCACTGGGCGCCTGTCCTTGGGCCTTGGCGTGCGAGCCTCGTTGTATGGGGGCGACTCGATCGGCTACACGAACCGCGGGACTGTCCAGGGCAGCCTTGCCTCGACCATCTCGATCGACCCCGCCGTGTACGCGTTCAACGGCGCGGTGTTCGGTCAGCTCGATCTCACGAACCTCGTCGCCTTGGGCGCGAACCTCGACGTCATCGGCGTCGCCACAGGCCCGATCCGGATGGCGGGCTCGCTCTCGGAGCAGCCTCAGGGGCTCTCCTACTTCCGTTACGGCTCGAGGGACCACGGAGCCCTGAACTCGGAGTTTTTCGTTTCACTGCAGGTGGCGCCGCGGGTGCAGGTGCGTGGCGGCGCGAGTCATTATGTGACCAACTACACGGTCACAGATACGGCAGCCGTGGGTGCGCCAAGCAGCCGCTACCAGAAGTTCCAAACTGTGCCGTTCATTGCCGTCAGGCTACGGCTGTAGACCCACCGCGACGACCCACGGCTCGGCGACGAGAATGGGCGCCCGGTCGGCGACCGGACGATTGGGCCAGATCTCGAGATGTTGCCGCGGGCCCAGCGGTGGTGCGCGCAGGAGCGGAAGACGCACAGGGCATTATTTGGCGAGGGGATTGTCCTTGGAGCGCGCCGGCCGGGACATGCTGCTGTTGCAGTTCTGCCCGCAGCACGAGGAGATGCAGCGCTTTGGCGAGGCGGTGATCGAGCAGTAGGGGCGACCTCGCACCGCAACAACCGGTACGACAGACGGAGTTGGCTCGCGCGCACGCGCTAAAACAGAATGCATTCCACAATCCACGCCCGCCGTCCGCTGACCGAGCCTGACGAAACCACCCACCGCCGGACCGGGTATACCGCGTATCCGTCGACGGTTTTCGCCCCCGGTGGGAGGCGCTCCATGCGAACGCGAGTCATTCTGGTCATCGGTGCCTTTTCAGCGTTGCTCGGTTGTGGCAGCAATTCACCAACGTACGGCGGGGGCGGGGGAGGTAACGGCTGCACGCCGACGGGGACACAGGTGTGCATGATGAGCCTAGCGTTCAGCCCCTCGAACCTGACGATCAGTCACGGAACGACGGTCACCTGGAGGAACGGCGATGCCGTTAACCATCAGGTAGCGAGCGCCATCGGCTCGACCGATACCTACAACAGCAGCTTCATCGCCGGGGGTGGCACGTTCAGCCACACCTTTGCAACGGCTGGGACTTACCAATACTACTGCACGATCCATGGGGTTGACGGCACCCCGCCAATGGGGATGCATGGGACCATCACGGTAAACTGATCGTCGGTGGGAGACCGGCTGGCCGCCCGGATCCACGTAACCACACTAACCTCCGGGGTCCCGCATGGTGGACTGCGGATTCCAAGTCCGCTGTCCGCCCTGAAGTTGAAAAATGGCATGACCGGTATCAACGGCTTAGCCATAATGTTTGGTGTATTTGCACTCCCGTGCGAAGGAATGTTACAGGAACCACTCGTGACGTGATCGACTCAGTTCAACCCAAGTCACGTGTTACCCGAGCTCGCCGGTACCCTAGCGTCTTCGACCTTTCGAAACCTACCGTGCATTCACGCCCGATCACGTCCTTACAGTGTTGCCCCCGGCGAAATCGGTGGCAACCGCATCCTCCTCGATGGCTCGAGCGCCGCTGGCTCCTCGACCTCGGCACCCGCGCTGAAGCGCGGCTCGGCGGTCAGACCCGCACGTTCTTTTCAGGAAAGGAGTTGCGCGGTGAAGCCCGCTTGCAAAAGCAGGTCGCAAGCTCGCAGAAACACGAAAGCCGGAGAGCATTGCTCCCCGGCTTTCGTGGACCGGTGCCCCGGGCGAACGAATTCCGATTCGGATTACTTCATAACCACTCCGTCACGCCCCCATGATGCGAACAAGTTCCCTGCCGATGCTTGCTAAAGCTGAACGTCCCGTCGCGACATTTCGCTGAAGCACCCGGCGGCGGCTGCCCATCCGCAGTTGTGCTTGGCGACGGGACCCACTGTCCATCGACGTTGATATAGCCACGTCCCTGTTGGGTCGGTGCAGTCGTGACCTGCTGGGGAGGCTGTGTTGTGAGGAATTCTTCAAGCGCATACCCAGCGAGACGTTGCACCGACACAACGCACCAGCCCTCGGAACAGTGGTACAGACGGACCCGCGTTTCCTCGGCGAGAATCGCCACCGTGCGCGCGGTCGGCGATGGCCGCTCGCGCATACGAATCGTGGCAGTCGTATACGCGATAGTATCGTTTGTTGAAGAAGGGGATTGTGCTGCGAGAGACCAGCTAAGCGATGCGAACGCCAGGAGCGACACAAGGTGTCGGCGCATGGTTCCCTCCTAGTAGGGAGCGCCGAACCAATACGACGACATAACGCGCCGAGTTGCAAGGGTCGTGGCACAGTTGCGATGCCTGCCCCAGACTCGCATTGTCACGTATGCCGCACCGTCTCTCCAAGTCCCGCTTCGTCGCCGGCATGCAGTGCCACAAGCTCCTCTGGTGGAAGGTCCACGAGCCAAACGCCGTCGAGCTCCAGCCCGACAAAGTCCTCCAGGACCGCTTCGACCAGGGCGCGCAGGTCGGGGCGCTCGCGTGCGACAGCATCCCCGGCGGCGTGCTCATCGATCTGCCACACCAAGCGTTCGCGGAGCGCGTTGCGCTCACCCGCAAACTGATCGACGACGGCGCGCCAGCCATCTTCGAAGCGAGCTTCCTCGCCGACAACACATTCGTCGCGGTTGACGTCCTCACCCGACAGGACAACGGCTTTCACCTCACCGAGGTCAAGTCCTCGTCGTCACAGAAAGAGCAGCACCTCCCCGACGCCGCCGTGCAGGTCCACGTCCTCCAGAAGAGCGGCATTCGCATCACGGGCGTGGACGTCATGCACCTCAACAAGGAATGCCATTTCCCATTGCAGTGCCACGAGCCGTACAAGTGTCCGTTCATGGAGCGCTGCTGGCCCAAAAACCCCGATCACATCATGCGGCTCTTCAGCATCGGGCCCAAGAAGGGCTGCGACTTCCTGCTGACCGGCGTGAACCGGATTGCGGATCTGTCGCCGAAACAGAAGCTCTCCGCGACGCAGAAACGGCAGATCCGCGCCATGAAGGAGGGCCGGATCGTTGTTGAGCCGGGTCTGAGGAAAGCATTAGAAGGATTTGAAGGGAGGCTCGGCTTTCTCGATTTCGAGACGATCCAACGCGCCGTCCCCGTCTGGCCAGGCATGGCGCCGTGGGAGCAGGCGCCGGCGCAGTTCAGCTATCACGAAGCCAACGGCGACGGGACCTACCGGCACGCCCAGTACCTCGCCGAAGGCTCGCACGATGCTCGGCCCGAGCTGGCGCGCGCGATGGTCGAGGCGACGAAAGGCGCCGAGCGGGTCGCGACGTACTCGCACTTCGAGAAGACGAAGATTCAGGGTCTGCAAAGGTCGGTGCCGGAGCTGCGCCCAGAGCTTGAGGCGCTCGAGCACAAGTTGATCGACCTGCTGCCGGTCATCCGGGACAATGTCTACCATCCCGACTTCCTCGGCAGCTTCAGCCTCAAATACGTGCTGACACCGCTCGTGCCCGAGCTGACGTACGACGACCTCGTGATCGTCGATGGACTCGTCGCGAGCGTCGAGATCGCGCGGCTGCTGTTTGTAGCACAGAAGATTTCGCCGGAAGAGCGCGATCGGGTCAGGCAGGATCTGCTGAATTACTGCGAGCGGGATACGTGGGCGATGGTGAAGGTGCTGGAGAAGCTGCGGGAATTGGCTACGTAGCTAGTGAACGAGCTTCACCACTCCGAACACGAGTGCTGCCGTTGTCGCTGCGTGGGCGACCCAGAAACCGAACAGGCGCTTGGTAAGACGCGTTTCCAGTCGCTCCAGTCCGACTTGGATGTCCGAGCGCAACTCGGCAACCCGCTGCTCCAACTTTGCATCGAAACGGGCGTAATTGAGCTCGTTCAGCTCCCGCAGCTCTGACCTGTAGGTCGCATCCACCATGTTGAACCAATCCACGAGCTCGTTGGCAACGTCGTCACCAAACTTCTCATAAAACTTGCGCGACAGCTTGGCCGTAACCGGCACACGAGCTCCACGGGTAGATGCCGGTATATCATACGATACGCTCGGTGGACTCCCGTATCAATAAACTTCAGACTGGGCCCTAAGAACCCTCCTTCCAATCCACTGCTGTCTCTTCCAGCGTACTGTTTGCACTGGTTGTGAATCGCCCCCACTTTCGAGACCGTGGACCGGCCACTGATTGAGCGCATGGCCGCCGGCGACGAGCGCGCCCTGGGCGAGCTGTACGACCGCCACGGGAGCACCGTCTACGCCCTGGCGCGCGCCATCGTCGGTGAACGCGCGGATACGGAAGAAGTCGTGGCGGACGCGTTCGGCCAGGCGTGGCGGACGGCCGGCCAGTTCGACCCGGCGCGCGGCAGCGTCACCGCCTGGCTCGCGACTATCACGCGCACCCGAGCGCTCGATCTCGTGCGCGCGCGCGGGCGGCGGTCCAAGATCCTAGCCCGCGCGGCGCAAGAGAGCGATGCCGGCGTCGCCGCGCCCCTGGCCGCCAGCGATGCACCCGATCGCGACGTCGAGCGGCAAGAAGCGCGACAGCTTGTGAAGCAATCGCTCGGCAAGCTCCCCGAGCCGCAACGGCGCGTCATCGAGCTCGCCTACTTCGGCGGACTCTCCCACAGCGAGATCGCCGCCGAGCTGAAGGAGCCCCTGGGCACCGTGAAGACCAGGCTGCGAGCAGGGATGGAGAAGCTGCGTGACGCGCTCAGCCCGCGCATCTCGAGGGTGGAGCCATGAACGAGCATCGCTGGGCCGAACTCGCCGCCGCTTACGCTTTGGGTTCTCTCGATCCCGGTGAGCGCGCCGAGTTCGAGCAGCACCTGGAGACCTGCGCGAGCTGCCGCGCCGAAGTCCAGTCGTTCCACGAAGTCACGGGGCTGCTGGCGCAGAGCGTCGCGCCCGCCGCGCCACCGCCCATGCTGCGCGAGCGCGTGTTGCGCACCGCAAGGAAGGTTCGTCCCATTCCCTGGCTCGCCGCGGCGGCCGTCGTGGTGGCGCTCCTCGGCGCCTACGGCTACTGGCGCGCGGAATCCCAGAAGCGCGCGTTCCAGACTGCGCTCGCGACGGCTCAGGCGCAGCTCGACAGCACGAAGCAAGTCGTCGCGGCATTGCTCGACTCCTCGGTCGCGATTACCGATCTCGCGGCGACGGGCAAAGCGCCGACCATGCGGCTGTACTGGAACCGCGCGCGCAACATCATCGTCGTCACCGCGTTCGACCTGCCGCCCGCACCGGCCGGCCGCACCTATCAGCTCTGGGCCATCGAGAAAGGTCGCGCGCCGGTGAGCGTCGGCACGTTCAACCCGCCGCCGAACGGACGGGCCGTCCTTACGCTGCCAATGCCGGCGGGCCTGAAGCCGGATCTCAGCGCGGTCACGGAAGAACCGGCGGGCGGCTCGCCGCAACCCACGCAGCAACCGTTCCTCGTCGGATCCTGGCAACGCCGCACCTAGCGGCGACCAATCCGATCGTCGCGGACGGGCGTAGAGAAGATGTCACTCTACGCCCGTCTCTTTTTCCGGAGGAACCCATCATGTCCCGCAAGGTTGTGTTGATCCTGCTGCTCGTGGCTGCCGCCGGGCTCGGCGTCACGCGTTTCATCACGGCGTCGGACCACAAGGACAGCATGCTGCTTGCCGGCGATCCGGCCGCCGACATCGCGGACCTCTACACGTTCCGCAGCCCCACGAATCCGGCCAACGTCGTGCTGGTGATGACCGTATCCGGATTCATCCCGCCGTCCGAAGCGAGCACGACGTTTTTCGATCCCAACGTGCTCTATCAATGGAAAATCGACAACGATGGCGATGCGGTCGAAGATCTCGTGATTCAGGCGTTCGTAACCGGGACCGGTGGGCACCAGGTCATGCACTTCCGCGGTCCGGCCAAGGCGTCCGAGATCGGCTCGACGACCCGCGTCATCGAGGGACCTGAGACCGCCACCGTCGCGGTCAGCAACACCCCCACGCCCATCGTCGCCACGCGCAAGGGCATGACCGTGTTCGCGGGAGTTCGCGACGATCCGTTCTTCTTCGACCTCGTGCAGTTCAAAAAGATCATCGCGGGCGAAGCCAGCGCGTTCCGCAACCCCGGCGTCGACACCTTCGCCGGTACCAACGTGCTCGCGATCGTCGTCGAGCTGCCCAGCTCGCTGCTCGGCGGCACGAAGCTCAGCGTCTGGGGCAGCACCAGCCGGCCGCAGCTGTAGACGGCCATCCTGTTCTCGAGGAGACCACGCACCATGAAACGCACCGCATGCAGAGTTGCTTCGTTGCTGGCGAGTCTGACGGCGATGGCGGCAGCAGGCTGCCAGAATTCCTCCGCGCCGATCACGAGCCCGCGCATCGAGGCGAGTGTGTTGATGCATCAGCAGATGCTGCAGGAAGACCGCTTCGGGCTGCCGGCGATCGCGACCGTCTTCATCCCGACGGATCTGCGGGACGCGTACAACCTGGGGTCGCCCAGCGGCGATGTCGCGACCTTCAAGGGCTTGATCGTTGCCAAGCTGATGGCGTTCGGGCAGGATGCCGCCTCGGCCAACGCGTTGGCGAGCGCCTTGTCGCCGGACGTGCAGCCGATCGACCTGTCGCAGCCGAGCAACTTCCTGAACGGTCGGAAGCCAAGCGACGATGTCATCACGGCCGAGCTGCATCTCATTTTCGGCTCGAACGCGGCGTTGAATGACGATCACGTCGATGCGAATGACGTGCCGTTCTTGGCGACGTTTCCCTACCTCGCCGGTCCGCACGTCCAATGAAACGCGCCCGCTTCTGGGTCGGTGGCATGGTGGCGCTGGGAGGCGCACTTGGTTTGACGCTCTCCCGCGCCGCGCTGCCGGGCGCGGCGACAACCCTGCCCGCGCCGAATGACACAGCCATCACGTCACGCAGCATCGCGTTCTTCGAGGGCCGGCTGGCGCAGGACGCCGGCAACTTCATGATCGCCGGGCAGCTCGTCGCCCGGTACATGCTGCGCTTTCAAGTCTCCGCGAACCTGGCCGACGTGCGGCGCGCCGAGTCGCTCGCGCGGTCGGTCCTGCCGCTCGTTTCCGATACCGGAGGCGCGTACGCGCGGCTTGGCGCCGTCTATCTCACGCAGCACAAGTTCGCCGCGGCGTATGACGCGGCGCGCCGGGGCGTCGCCTGGAATCCCGCCAATCAAGGGGCGCTCGGCGTGCTGTTCGACGCTGCCGTCGCCAGCGGGCGTTACGCCGTAGCGGAGTCGACGCTGACCAAGCTCAGGCCCGGGCGTCTGCCCTATCAGTTCCGGGCTGCGCACATGCTCTCCATGCAGGGCCGCCTGGACGGCGCGTATCACGCGCTCGACCACGCCTGCGTCCAGCTCGCCCGCGCGGCGGTGCGCCCGCAGCAGCTCGCGTGGTGCCTGACCGAGTTGGCGAAGATTCAGCTCGCACGCGACGGCGCAGGAGAACCGGCGGCTGCCGCGCTCTACGAGCAGGCGCTCGCGGTGCAGCCCGGCTACCGCGCCGCCATCGAAGGCCTCGCCGATCTCGCGTTTGCGCGGGGCGATTGGTGCGAGGCACGGGACCTGTTTGCACCGATTGCCGTGGACGCGCATCCCGATTTGTACCTGCGACTCGCCGAGGTGCATCGGGCGATCGGTGAGCCCGATGCGGCACAGCGATACGAGCGGCAGTTCCTTGCGGTCGCCCGCGCGCCCGACGCGGAGGCGCTGTACGCCCATCCGCTCGCGCTGTACTACGCCAGCAGCCCGGTGACGATCGATACCGCGCTTGCGATCGCGCGGCGGGACGTCGCGCGCCGGCCCGCCATCGAGAGCTACGACGTGCTCAGCTGGGTGCTGTTCCGTCGCGGCGACTTCGCGGCCGCGCTCGCGGCATCCGACCAGGCCCGCCGCTGGGGCAGGCCGACGCCAACCATGGACTTTCACCGCGCCCGGATTCTTGCGGCGCTCGGTCGCAACTCTGAAGCGGCAGCGTTGCTGAAGCCCGTGCTTGCGCAGCCGAGCCTGCTCGAGCCCGCGGCGGCGTGGGAGCTACGCGGCTTATGATGGTGTCGTTGTTCGCCCTCGTCTTGGCGACGCCGGGTGGCGGTGTGGTGCGCGGCGCTGTGCTCGACGCGGCGACCGGCAGGCCGATCAGCGGAGCCGTGGTGGCGGTGGTGAATGCCACGCCGCCGCGTGTGACCAACGCGTCAGCGGTTGGGACATTCGCGATCCGCCTGCCCGGCGACACGGCGCGCCTCGTCGCGGCGTTGATCGGGTACGCGCCCGAGACCTTGGCGGTGGTGGCGGGTGATCCGGTCGCGTTTCACCTGCGTCAGGCGCCGCTCGCGCTCGATCCGGTAACGGTGCGCGCCGAGCGGACGTTCGAGAGCTCGACGGCGACGACGCCACTGATTCGCGCGCTCGACATCCAGCTCCGCCCGCGCGAGTCCTCGCAAGAGTTGCTGCGGCTCGCCCCAGGACTCCTGATCGCGCAACACGCCGGTGGCGGGAAGGCGGAGCAAATCTTTCTGCGTGGTTTCGATGCCGACCACGGGACCGATGTGGCCATTGCCGTGGACGGCGTGCCGGTGAACATGGTGTCGCACGCGCACGGTCAGGGCTACGCGGATCTCCACTGGCTAATCTCCGAGGTCGTGACGGACGTGGCTGTGCGTAAGGGGCCGTATAACCCGGAGGACGGCGACCTTGCGACCGCGGGGGCCGTCAGCCTGCGCACGACGGATCGTCTCGCGCAGGCGGAGGTGAGTACGCGCGGCGGCAGCTTCACCACCGGCCACACGATTGCCCTCGTCCCAATCGGCAGTCCGGAAGCGCCCATGGGTGGTTACCTGGCTGTGGCCGCGCACTATAGCAATGGTCCGTTCGTCAATCCGCAGCACTACGGCCGCGACAATCTCTTCGGCAAATGGACGATGCCGATCGGCTCGAGCGCAGAGTTGATCGCCTCCGCGTCGGGCTACGACGCCCGCTGGAACGCGTCCGGTCAGATTCCGGAGCGCTCGGTCGTGTCCGGCCTGATCGGTCGCTTCGGGTCGCTCGATCCGTCCGAGGGCGGCAATACGCAGCGTTACGCGGCGACGATGGGGCTGCGCTCGACGGACGCCGCGGCGACACAATGGCAGGCGCAGGCGTACGCGATCCGATACGGGCTCCAGTTGTACTCCAATTTCACGTTTTTCCTCACTGACAGCATCAACGGGGACGGGATCGAGCAGCGCGACCGGCGGTCCGTTTTCGGTGTGTCGGCGACCGTGGGGCTGCCCACTGCGCTGTCCGCGGGCGCCGGTATGCGCGCTGACTTCATCGATGTCGGCCTGTTCCATCAGCGCAATCGCGCGCGCCTGGACACGCGCCTGGCCGATCGCATCTCGCAGCAGAATCCGTTCGTCTGGGTCCGTCAGGATGTGCAGCTCTCAGGGCGGGTGCGGCTGCAGCTCGGCGTGCGGGGGGATGCCTTCCGCTTCGGCGTAGACGACCGGCTCGGCGGACAGACATCCGGGGTCCGGTGGGAAGCGCTGGTCAGCCCGAAGACGAACGTCGCGGTTCAGGTTTCAGACCGGACCACGCTCTTCGGGAACATCGGCTATGGCTTTCACTCCAACGACGCGCGCGATGTGGTTGCTGCTCCCCGGAACGCGACCGTTGTGCCACGCGCGCTCGGCGTTGAAGTGGGGATGCGCCATTACTGGACCGGCGGCACGCTGGCGCTCGCGCTCTGGAGAACCGATCTGGCGAGCGAGCTGGTCTACAACGGCGATGAGGGGACGACGGAGGCCAGCGGGGCCACGCGGCGATACGGCGTAGATCTCGAGATGCGGGCCCGTCTCTTTCCGTGGCTCTGGGCGGACGCCGATGTGAACCTCGCGCATGGACGGTTCCGCGATGAAGCCCAGAAGGTCAATCGCATCCCGCTCGCGCCGCGGGCGACGTCGACCGGTGGACTCACAGTGCGCGATCTGGGCCCGGTGAGTGGGGCGTTGCGCTATCGCCACATCGGCTCCCGCCCGGCCGACCAAGCTGGCTCGATCATCGCTCGCGGCTACACGATTGTGGAGATGGCCACGACGTGGCAGATCGCGCGCATCGCCTTGGTCGCAACGGTGGACAACCTGCTCAATAGCACGTGGAACGAAGCCCAGTTCGCGACGACATCGCGCCTGCGCGGCGAGCCTGCCGCCGTCACCGAGCTGAACTTCACGCCGGGAACACCGCGCGCGCTTCAGATCGGACTGGACTATCGATTTTGACGCCGGGCCCTTCGGGGCACGGAACCACATGACGGGCGAATTTCCTTACACCGCGAACGTCTTCCGCACCCCGCCGCGTACACTTTCCAGAGAACTGGTCTGAAGAACTGCGGCTCAGTCAGTTGCTCGGACCGCCGTGACTGCAAGCGTTACGCCGCCCACCTGAGAGTACTGACCGCCATCGAGCAGGAACCGCCTGACCTTTCGCGCCCACCCACGCAGCTCCGCCACATTTCTGGCCTTCTGCGATCGCGTCAACGCTTCGATGACCTGCGCGGCCCTCATCCAGTCGGGATGCTTCCGGTTCCGCAGCCCCTCGACCACCGTCTCCATGGAAAGCCCGGGATGGCACTCGGCCAGTTCCGTGAGAATCTCCGCAGACGAGGATGGTGCTCCCGTCCCGATGACCAACAATCCGATGACGATCTGATACGGGCCCGACCGCTGCCCGCCCTCATCGGTGGTGCGCTGGGTAATGAACGTCCCCAGTTGGCCATCGGACATGCCCGCTTTGATGAGCCGATAGGCATTGACAAAACGCTTGACCCGACGCGGTGACGTCCCGACGTACGGCGCCAAATAGCGCATGTAGTCGAGCTCGATGCCCGCAATGCGCACCTCGGCCAGGGGCGCTTCCGGCGCCGTCTGTGGCCCTGTCACGGGGCCGACCACCGGGCCCTCTGAGTCGCCGAAATCGCCGACCAGTGAGGCCAGGTACCCTGCTGCCTGGGAAACCGTCATCGGCTCGAGCCAAAAGGCGATCTGAAAAATCTTCTCCAAATAATCCTGAGGACTGAGGTGCCCCATCTCCGCCCGCGCAGGTGCGGCGCGGTCTTCCTTACCGTCATGGTGGGCGCCATCGCCGTCCGCAAGCCACTGATAGCTCTCCTTCAGGGACTCGCTCACCCAGCGGGCATCAACCGCCACGACCACCACAAACAGCTCGAAGGCGAGAAGCATGTGGACCAGTTGGAGCACACGCACCACGTCCGCTGGTTTGCAGCGGTCGAGGTCATCGACATAGAGGATCACGCGGTCGACCGGTCGCGGCTGAGCGTCGGGGGTTGGCGCCCCGGGACCGACACTCCGCTGGTCTCGCAGGATTCGGCTCAGCCTCTCGAGATCGGCACGCGCCAGCGACAGCGTCGTCAGCTCCTTGTTGTACGTCTGATCGTCGATCCGGCTCGAGGCCAGCTGGAGTATCTGCGCGGGCAGTGTGGCGTTGGCCGCCTCGACGCGAGCCCGCGCCAGCGCCGCGCGGGCGGCCTCGAGTCCCGCAGCCGCCGTGGCGGCGCTGGCCTGTGCGGCGTCGAGAGTCTTCTGCGCCTCGCGGACGGCAGCGTTATTCGCGATGCGCGTCTCATACTCCTGCGCGATTTTAGCGGCCGCCTGGTCGAGCTTGGAGACGGCACCCGTCGCGGCGCGAGCCCACGTGCCGATGACGACAAGCGTAGTCGTGATCAACGACAACGCTTGCCCGACTTCGGTCCTCCCGAGGATCCGCGAGGTCAGCCATGCAATGAGCGGAGGAACGACCAGCACGAGCGCGACGAAGCCAAGCGCCTTTTGCCAGCCGAGATCATTGAGCCAGCGAGCGGGTCTGCTGCGGAGCGTGGCGAGGCGCTCGCGCAGCTCTTCGGCGCTCTTGACGGTATCGCCGACCGCCTCCATCACACCACTGTCCTTGACGACGTCCGATCCCTGAAGCGCCTCTTTGGTCGCCGTCCACACGCTCTGGACTACCGCCTGAAAGCTGGTGACGGCTTGCGCCGCGGCGGCTCGCTTGACGGTGAACGCCGTCTCGGCCTCGGTGACCGTCGTCTGCGCGGCCCGCTGCACCGCCTCGGCGGCCTCCGTTCGTCGCTGCGCAGTTTCGAGCTCGTCCAGCTTCTGCTGCCACCATGCCTTTCCATCCATCAGCGGAGTGGCCTGGATGTGTCGGCGGAGCTCGCGCAGAATCGTGTCAACCAGACTGGAGGTGAGCGCGCTCTCGGCAAAGTGCCAGGCGTTGAAGTCCACGTGCACGACATTGCGAACGTATGGCGTGGGCCGACCGGCGGCGACCGATTGCTGCGCCTGCTCCGCCAGGTCCTCGACCTCCCGGCGCAAGCGCTTGAGGAATGTCGTCTTCCCTGACCCCCAGGGCCCGAAGAGTCCTATCGAGAGTGGCGGCTCCAGACTCTGTGAGGCCAGCAGGGCCGCAAAGGTCCTGACGTCGCGACGAATACCGAGGGGATCACTGGTCCATTCTTCGTCGAGGCGCACGACAGCTTCCGGCTCGTCACTGTTCAGCTCCAGGGGCCGGCCGGCCTGGATGTCCTCCTCTTCGCCGAGCGCCTCGCGCCACACCTCGACGGATTCACCCTTTGCCGCCGCATGCTGGATCAGCCCGATCCGCAGGTCTTGTAGGTTGAGACCCATCGGTGCGAGCGTCTCGTCGCCGCCCACGCGCCGCGACACGAGAGCTCCGGCGAGGTGCAGCACGTCGACGAGCGGCTCAGCGTCGCTCGCGGTCTGCGTCGCCACCTCGAGCTCGCGTGCGGTCTCGAGTGTGTTGAGCACGCGAGTACTGATGTCCAGCGCCGTGAATGGGACGGGCGGCTTCGCGGGCCCCTGCTCGGCTTGATACTCGGCGAGTACCCGCTGGTACTTCGAATCGGTGGCGCCTAGCGCATCCACGAGCGGTTTGATCGCCGCGGCCACGGCGGGGTCCTCGCGTGCCGTGTCCACCAGCGCGTGGAAAACAGTTCTCAGCCGCAGCCACTGATCCTTGCGGGTCGCGTGATACGCCGCGGCCTTTGTGAGCACGGCGATGGTCTGTGCGTCGCCGGGAAACGCCAGCGCCTCGGCTTTGACTTCCTGCTGCTCAAAGGCACGGGCCGGCGCGGCCGGCGCCGGCCGCTGGCTGGCGTCGATCCATTGCTCCGCGGTAAAGCGCGTCGCGACCCACTCGAAAAACGCCTTCCGCCATTTGGCGTTCTGATATTTCCAATTCGCTAATTGCCGACGGTGCTGCGGGGGTGGGTTGAGGACGTAGGACGCGACGAGGTGCCGTACGCCGATGTCGCTGCCGCCGACCCGCTGCGCCCATCCCTCCGCCGTTTCGAGGACGCCGCGCGCGG
>WNFD01001238.1_pt1 | contig 27890 bp, 22 predicted proteins | sample 5400491 | NCBI WGS metagenome assembly WNFD01 (sample SAMN13153343, study PRJNA577476) | soil metagenome | isolation source: 120 cm saprolite under Douglas fir tree site 2 hole 2 replicate 2 | place: USA:California | collected 2015-04-18
ACATCCCGGCCTTCCGCGCGCCGTTCAGGACAGGGGTCACGAAACATTCTCTCCGACGCTCGCCGAAACAGTCGGCTTCCCGTACATCGCGTCTGCGGCACAGGGCAACGAGGCGTCGGCCTGTACCCTTCCATATTTCTCGAGAAAGTTTCGATGCCAGAGCTCGAATACAAGGAGCATCCAGAGAATACCGGAGTGATCGCGGCGGCCGCTGAAGTGTTCATCCAGCACGCCGCGAATTGCCTCTGCTCTGAAATATCCGCGCTGAAGCGTGCGTGGCTCTACCAGAATCGGGAGCAGTTCGTCTTTCAGCTCGTTTCGCATCCAGTGCACGAGTGGCAGCGAAAAACCTTGCTTACGCCGGTGCAAGAGCTCAGAAGGAACTCCAAGCCGCTCCGCCAATTTTTTGAACAGGAATTTACGTGTGCCGTCGCGGAACTTATACTTCACCGGCAGCCCCGCCACCCACTCCACAAATTTGTGATCGAGAATCGGACAGCGCATCTCGAGCGACGTCGCCATGCTCATACGATCCACTTTGGTCAGAATGTCGGCGGTCAGATACGTCTTCGTATCCAGATACATGAGCCGGCTGAGTTGATCGGTGGCCGGAGCTTCGTCGTAATACCGCTCGAAGCGGCGGAAGGGGTCAGTCCAGTGCCGGGCGCCGGCTACAAAGTCATCTGAGAAGAGGTTGCGCTCGCGATGCAGTGCGGGCAGAAACGACACGCCATCCAGATAGCGGTCACGCGAGGAAAGCGTGATGTTCCAGGAAAGCTTTCGACCTTTCACCGTCGAAGGCAGTCGCGGATACATGTGATCCCGATAAATCTTTCCTGCCCAACCGGGAACGAAGTCGTAGCGCCGCCGTCTCCAGTTCACGATGTAGCGGTCGTATCCCGCAAACAACTCGTCTCCGCCGTCGCCGGAAAGCGCCACGGTCACATGCTGCCTTGCCAACTGAGAAACGCAGTAAGTCGGGATCATCGAGGAGTCGCCAAAGGGTTCCTCCATCATCCCGGTCAGGTGGTTCAGAGTATCCGCAATGTCGGGGTCAACAATCAGTTGGTGATGATCGGTGCCAAAGCGCCTGGCGACTAAACTGGCGTACTCAGTTTCGTTGAAGTCCGCATTGCGGAAACCAATGGAGAACGTCTTCACCGGTCCGGAGCTCTCACGCGCCATCAGAGCAACCACGATCGAAGAATCCACGCCACCGCTCAGCAGTGCTCCCAGGGGAACGTCGCTGATCAAGCGAATCCGCACAGCCTCGGCCAGCCGGCGTTCCATCTCGTCGAGGCAAACTTCGTCCGATCCCGGATCGTTTACGCCGTAAGCTGGCACGTCCCAGTACTCCCGAACCTGGATCCGTCCGTCCTTGTATTCCGCCAGATGGCCGGGGGGCAGTTTCCGGATCTCGCGAAAGGCGGATTGCGGGTCAGGAATGTAACCGAAATAGAAGAATTGCAGCACGCCTTCTGGATCGACCGTGGCCAATTCGGGCGCAACGGCTAACATGGCCTTGATTTCAGAACCGAAGTAAAGCCGACCGTCCCGCAGTGCGTAGTAAAGCGGCTTCTTGCCTAGCCGGTCGCGAGCCAGCAGGATCGAACTGCGTTTCGCATCGTAGAGCGCAATCGCGAACATTCCGCGCAGCTGGGTAATGCAGTCTGCGCCCATCTCCTCGTACAGATGGACAATTACTTCCGTATCGGTGTGGGTGTAGAACTGGTGCCCGCGGCTCTCCAGGTCCTTCCGTAGTTCGGGGAAATTGTAAATTTCCCCATTGAAAACTACGGTGATGGTGCGGTCTTCGTTGTAAATTGGCTGGCGTCCGCCCGAGAGATCAATAATGCTGAGCCGGCGCATCCCCAGTCCCACGTTGTCCTGCGCGAAGATGCCTTCATCGTCCGGTCCGCGATGGACGATAGTGTCGGTCATTCGCCGGACCTGTTCCGCCGTGACCGTTTCCCCCTCGCGGCCAATCATTCCGGCTATTCCGCACATCGTTGCACCTCTAAGTTACGGTCTTCATGAATGGCGGCTGCTGGAACCGGCACCATTATTGGCTTGCGGCCCGAGACTGAAACCGGCTGCAGAATCACCCGCAGATCTTCAAGGCCGCAGTCCTCGAACCAGCGAAACACTTCCTCGTAAGTGTGCTTGGACTGGTACCAGGGCGAGTACCAGTCGAAAGTGTCCAACACACGCCATCTTGGATCTTTGTGGAATGCCATCGGAATCGCATAGGCCAGCGCCCCGCTCGCCGTGCGTCCGACCAGCGGAATCTTTCGCAGAACCTGATGGACACCGTAGAGCGGGATCACCCCGTAACACAGGGTGTGCAACATCTTGGGTGACATCCGCCGCGTCACCTTCCGGTAGACGTCACTCATCTTGTACCAGTTGTTGTACTTGCTGTAGAGCCAGATCGCGATCCGGCCACCCGGCTTGAGCAGCCGTGGCAGACCTTTGAAAGCCTGCTCGCAGTTCGGCGTGTGGTGAAGCACTCCCAGGCTGTAGATGTAGTCGAAACTTTCCGGGGCAAATGGAAGTTTGAAAACATCGGCCTGAAAAAATGCAGCCTCACGATCCGCCAAATTCTCAGCGGCGACTTCGGCCGCCAAACTCAGGTCAATCCCGACGACGTGGGCACCCCACCGCGTTGCCACTTCCGCAAACCGGCCCATCCCGCATCCCACATCAAGTACCAGCTTTCCACGAAGATCCTCCGGATGGAAACCGGTGCGACGCTCGAAGTCCTGCTCTGAGCGGCGGCTTTCTTCGTTGTCCAGTTGAGTCTTGCGGAAAACGTGCCACTGAAAACCGAAGCTGCCGGCATAGTGCTCGGCATCCACAAAGCGAAAAACCCCTTTCACCTTCGGATACCGTCGGCCGCACTCCGGGCATAGGACGCCGCCTTCCTCTTGCCTCAACCCGCTCTGGCACGAAAGACAACGGAGGATTGCCAGGATCTCGTCAGCGAGTCCAGGCCAGTTCTGCTTGTCTCTTTCCATAACTCCTCTGACCTCGGGGGCCGTTCTCCTCTTCTGTCAGCCGAGACTGCGCGCGCGTGATCTGGTATAGAGCCGTGGTGTACGCGACCAGGAAATACGGGTACATGCTGTATTCCGTGGAGGCGAAAAATGCGCTCACCAGGTATGCCACAACAGCGACCCAGAGACCTCCCGTGAGGATTCGGACTTCGGAGTCCAGTTTATAAGCATTTGACTTCCGCACCTGCCGCAAGTTGAAAAATGTTCTGTAAATTACAAACAAAAAGAGAAGCAGCGCGGGAAAACCTCCCTCGGCGGCAATCTCCGTGTAAGTGTTGTGGGCGACGTGCCAGTTTCCGCTGAGGACCTCAAAATTGCCGGCACCGACACCGAATACTGGGTTGTGCACGGCCGTGCTCACACTCTCGAGAAGCAACTGCTTCCGCGCCTCGCGGGAGCCGCGGTCCATGCTGTCCTCCTGCTGTCCCGTGACAATGCTGGCGATCCGCTCGGCGTAGTGACCAGGGGAAACGATCAGGACGGCAACCCCCAGAAATCCACCCAGAAAGATCAGGTAGAAGCGGCGGCCATGGATGGCAAACTCCCACAATACGAGTACGCCCGCCAGGGCGATCGCCAGAAACCCGCTGCGCGAGTAGGTCAACTCCACACCTACCAGCATGATCAAAATCCCACCCGCCCAAAGCGCTTTCTTGACGCCTCGAGCCAGAAAGAAAAAGGCGATGCAAAGCGGCCAGTTCAACGCAATATTGATCGCCAGGTCATTGGGATTCTCGAACACGCCCCCCAAGGCTCCGGTCAGACGGCCGCCATGCGTATGGTGCACCGCTACCGAGAGCACGGTCATCCCAGCAACGGCACCAGCTTGTACCCAAATCAGCCGCCGGAGCTGCCATAATTCCTCCACCAGGACCGCAACCAGCAGCGCTGCGATAATGCCCTTCGAAAGCCGGGTCATCACCGTGGTGAAGGCGCCCCCACGCCAGTAAGCAAACGGAATAGTGATGCAGTACCAGACAAAGAACCCTAGAAGGCATTTTACTTCCGGCGCAAGCTTCTGCTTGCTCCGTCCGCTCATGAGGCCGAGAATCAGCGCCACGAGAGCGATGCCTCCAGCGATCTTGGCCAGGGGGATTACGTGGATACCCGGAATCACATCCTCCGGGCGCGCAAAATACAGCGCCGACAGAAGCAGCAGCGCAAGGTAAGCGCCTTTTGCCTTCTGGCGCTTTTTGTTTTCTGCCGTTGCCGCGGCGGGCGCCGTCCCCGATTTGCCTCTTTCGATTTCCATGTGGCCTTTCATCAGCGCAACCACACTGCTTTGCGCCCGGTCACAAAATTGGCGAACGCCAGCAAGGCTGCCGTATTGAGCATGACAAATGTGAACGCCGCGTCCGTCATTCGCGTCAGCGGGCCTTTCTTCAAAGGCACCATTCCCAGGACGCCCAGCGCGTAGAAGGCAAGTTGGCAGGCCAACGCCAGCTTATAAACTGGTCCCCTCAGGAAAAATACGGTCAGCAGGGCAACCACCAGAGCAAAAGGCACGAATAACCGCAGCAGCTTGTGGCTCACAAACTGAAAGAGAATGGGATTCTCCGTCGTCAATAGCCAGGGCGCGAGCTGTACCAATTGATAGTTCCCCGTCAGGGTACGCACTTTCCTGTCAAATTCGCGTTTTGCGCCCAGGTCGGGAATGTCCCACGCGTGCGCCCGCTCGTCAAACACCACTCGCCCCTTCTGCCGGACAATGTTCATCGGAATGTAGACGTCGTCGAGAATGGTTCCGGAAGGCACGGGCACAGCCAGACTGCGACGTACGGCATAAAGCGCCCCAGTGGCACCCACGACCGATCCCGTGGCTGATTCGAGTTCGCGAATCTTCTTCTCGATTTTCCAATAGAGACCCGTTCCCTGAACGGCCTCCTGGCCACACCGAGGATCACCCAACATCAATTCGCCACTGGCGCACCCCACCTCCGGATCCGCGAAGTTCTCCACCAGCAATCGCACCGCGCCGGACTCGATCTTCTGGCGGGCATCGGTAAATACAATAATTTCTCCCTGAGCCAAAGCGATGGCGTCGTTCAACCCGGCGGCTTTGCCTTGCGACAGCTGGTTCATGATGGCTTGTACTCGGGGGTTCTTCGCATGGTCGCGAAGAATCGCCTCGGTTCGATCCGTCGATCCGTCAGAAACTGCAATGATCTCCCACTGATCGCAGGGATAATCCAGCCCCAGCAGGTTGCCCAACTTATCTTCCAAGACCTGCTCCTCGTTGCGCACGACCATCACCACAGACACTGAGGGCTGGCACACGCCGCGTTTCACGGGCCGCGATCGCCAGAGAGCGCGCAAGCGCAAGAGACAGGCATATCCCACATACGTGTAGGCGATAAGACCCGTCGCTGCCCAGAAGGCCCACTTCATTTCTCTGCTCTCTCGTATCCTCTCCGACCTACACCGCGGTGGTTTGCAGACCCGCGTCTGCTGGCAATGTTCTTCCAAAAGATCCCGCGTCCGCCGGCGCATACTTGAACACCATCAGAATGGTTGATCCAAACCGGCGAAAGTAATGGGATGACATGCACAGCCGCATAAACATTATCTGTATGAATGCCAGGGGCGCAAAAAAGTTGAAAAAAGGCTGTGGCGGAGTCAGGATGCGGCGAAATTCCTCCTGAAATCCCATCTTCCCGCAAATCTCCAACAGGCGCCCCGTCGTATTCGCCCGATAAAACGTAATGAACACGTCATCTTTGTCCCGGTTGTCGGCCAACTTAATCAACCGGAGCAAGAACTTCCTCGGAACCAGACGTGCGATGGTGTGATTCATAAAGACTGCATAGTTCCAAAGGTTCGGTGTGTGAAGGATCAGTCGTCCACCGGGCGAGAGCATTCGCGCCATCTGAAGAAACGACTGCCCCGGGTCGCTGAGATGTTCTACCACCATGTTGCAGGTAACCAGATCGAAGCTCCCCTCCTGGAACGGAAGGGCTTGTGCGGAAGCGAGTACGAGGTTCCGAATGTTCCGGTGCTTGCTCAAGCTGTAAAGATCCATGTCACAACCGAAAACTGTTCCCGCGCTCGTAACCAGATCGTCTTCCATCGGCTCCAGGTCTTCGCCAAGCATCCGCCATCCGCAGCCCACATCGAGCCACTTGGTCTTCTGATTCACATACCGCCGGACCACGCTCCCGTAAATCTCCTGGTTCCAAATCAGGTCAGGCAGCAACAGTTTGAGCAGTCGCTGAGTCATCCGCTTTCCGAAAACGTTGCTCCAGAGCTGCCGCAAGTTCATGCCGGTCTCCGTATGCACGGGCGAAAATCGCGGCCACAATCTCGCGTGCCGGCAGCATCCACCGTCGATTGCATGAGACAGGAATGAAAAGTGTTGATGGATGGAAATCTCATTGCGCGCCTCGCCCCAGCAGGACGATCTTGATGGTCTGAAACATGATCAACATGTCGAGACCGATGGAGGCATTCTTGATATAGAAAAGGTCGTATTGTAATTTTTCGCGCGCGTCCTGAAGCGTGTTGCCATACTTGTATTGCACCTGTGCCCATCCCGTAATTCCTGGACGAACCGCGTGACGCACGCCGTAATAGGGAATTTCCTTGCTCAACCACTCGACAAATTCGGGTCGTTCCGGGCGAGGCCCGACGAAGGCCATGTCCCCTTTTAACACGCACCACAACTGCGGGATCTCGTCGAGCCGGGAGGTTCGCAGGAATGCTCCCACCCGCGTGATGCGCGGATCGTCGTCCGTGGCCCAGGTCGCGCCCGTATCCGCTTCCGCGTCCTCCCGCATGGTGCGGAACTTGTAGCAGTAAAACTGGGAGCCTCCCAGTCCTACTCGCTTTTGCCGGTAGAACACAGCTCCCTTGGAGTCCAGCTTGACCGCCAGCACCACAAACGGGAGTAAAGGAAGCGCCAGCAGAAGGCCAGCCGCGGCAACCATGGTTGAGAACAGCCGCCGCAAGATAATGAACCCGCTGCTGAAACGGAACCCGTCGGCAAAGATAAGCCAGCTCGGATACAACTGCTCGACTTCAATCCTTCCCGTAATCTTCTCCAGCCATGAGGTCGCTTCTTCCACTTTCACACCCGCGAGCCGCAAATCCAGCAACTCTTCGACCGGCAGCGTCTTACGCCGGTCCGGCATGGCGACGATGACCCGGTGCACTCCGTTGTGCTGGGCTAAGCCAAGCAGGTGCGCGGCCACCGTCTCGCGCGTGAGTGCGCCCTCGATGTTTCCCGTCCATCCCACAACTTCGACGCCGAGTTCGGCGCGCTGGCGCAGTCCATTCAACAGACGTTGAGCCCGCTCACCCGTTCCCAACACATACACTCGCTCGCGAAGAAAGGGCTGTTTCACCAGCCAGCCATACGCGGCTCGCCAGCAGAACAGAGTGAACGTCAAAATGATTAATCCGGCCAGCGCCGAACCGTTTCCGGGCATGAAGCGAGGGAAGATGAAACCGACCGCAGAGAGGGAAAGCGCGACCAACCCCAGAACCAGCAGCAGACGGAAGGTCTGCTCCCACTTGGCGCCGAGGCTCGAGGAGTCATACAGATCGAACCAGTGGGACAGCAGCAACACGATTCCGGTGACCATCAGAATCTTGACGTACCCGCCCTCGACGTTGAGCAGAAGCCAACTGTCGTCCTGGTTTCGCAGCAAGGTACCAACCACAAACGACAGCCAAATGATTAAGGCCTCACCCGCCAGAAGGACGAGCGTGCGCAGCGGGTAGTAAACTTTGAAAAGCCTGATCACGGTTCCGCTTCCCTAGGCCTTGTTCGTGGTTCCCTTCTTCTCGTACGGCGCATCGTAATAGTGAGAGTAAGGCACCGCCTCACCGCGAGTCCCGTTCAGCACGACTCCGACCAGCGCTTCAGCGGGAAATTCCTGCCGAGCTTTCCGAGCCATGTCGAAAGGCGTCAAATTGGAGCGGACCACCATCAGCACTCCGTCGCACGCCTTGGCCAGAACGCTGGAATCGGATACCGGTATCACCGGTGGTGAATCAATAATGATCCAGTCAAACAGCGGCTCGACACGCTGTAACAAGGCCTTCAGGCGGCCATTGCCCACCAGTTCCGCGGCATTTCCGATCTCGCGGCCGCTGGGGATGAAAAACAAATTCTCGAACGGCCCGCGCTGCATGATGGAAAACTCATCGTTTTCTCCCGACAAATATTCGGAGAGACCAGGGTTCGATGTCGTGCCCAGCATCACGTGCAGCCGGGGACCACGGAGATCGGCATCGACCAGCAGCACCCGGCGTCCGTGCTGCCGCACCAAAACCTGCGCCAGGTTCGCACACGTGAACGACTTGCCTTCCTTGGGCAATGCGCTGGTTACGAGAATCTTCTTCAGCGTCATCTTTTCGCGGGCGTGGTACAGACGGGAGCGCAGCGTACGAAACTCTTCCGCTCCCCGCGCGCTGTCGTCGCCGTTCACAAACAGCATGGTTGCCGGATCTGGCGTCCATTTCGACTGGGCGCTGCCGGCCAACAAAGCGTCCAGGCTGAACGGGCTGGCAAAAACCGGCATACCCGGGCTGTGCAGGCCATTCGCAGGCGGTCCTGTCGGCACGTTGTCCACGAGTGAATGCTCGGCCACCGGAGTTGCCGCGAAGCCGGGCAGTGTTCCGCCTCCCTGGGTAGTCGCCCGCTCCTGTTCGGCTTTCTTGAGTGCTTCGTGAATTCTGCTCATAATTTCCTTTCGTCAGGGAGGTCTTTTTCTTGTTCTTCCGTCTGCCGCAAACGATCCGCTAAGACAGCTAACGAGCGCAAGGCGTCCACTAGGTCGAACTTCTCCGGCCCGACTCTGGCTGCAGGGGCCGTCATGGCCGCGGACGCATTGTTGTCGCTAAGGTCAAAATCCCGAGCCACCGCGTCCACTACTGCCGGCCCAATCACTTTCTGCTGGTCCACAAATGCGCTCACCAGACAGTGCTCGCAGAGCAGGTTGATCACGCGAGGAATCCCGCTGGCATAGCGATGAACGTTGGCGATCGCTTCCGGCTCGAAAATCTGTTGCCCATTGGAGCCCGCAATCCGCAACCGCTGGTGCACGTATGCCCTGGTCTCATCAAGAGTCAGCGGGTGAGTCTTGGCCCGCAATGTAAGCCGCTGACGTAATTGCCGCAGTTGTGGCCGCTTCAACTTCTGCTCCAATTCTGGCTGGCCGACCAGAACAATCTGCAGAAGCTTCTCCGTGAAGGTCTCCAGATTGGTGAGCATGCGGATCTCTTCCAGCACTTCATCGGAAAGGTTCTGAGCCTCGTCGACGATGAGTACCGCCGTCTCCCCAGCCCGGTAGCGGTCCAGCAGCCAGTTGTAAAGCCGCAGCAGGATCTGACTCTTGGCCTTGGAATCGCAGGGAATTCCGAAGTCCGCCATCATGTAGTCCAGAAACTGCGGCACGTCGAGGCGTGAGTTGAAAATGAAGGCTGTGGCCACTTGCTGCAGGCGCAACCATTCCAGCAGCTTGTTAATCAGTGTGGTCTTGCCCGTACCGACTTCGCCGGTGAGCAACACAAAACCCTTACGGCTCTGGATGCCATAGGTCAGGCACGCCAGCGCTTCCTCCGTGTGCCGCGTCAGAAACAGATAACGCGGGTCAGGATTCACATTGAAGGGATTCGCCCGCAGCCCGTAGAACTCTTTGTACATGGTCTTCGCCTAGACTCCGACGCTTTCCCGGTGTTCGTCCGGCTTCTTCTTCGTCCAGAACTTGCCCTTGCCATTCTGACTTCCTTCGCTGGTCTCACCCACCCACGGAATCGCCACCAGCATGGGTAATTCCACCGCTGCCTCAGCATCGGCTTCCGTACGAATCGACTTGTCGCGCAGCTCCATCCACAATGCAATTCCCAAGCCGAGGCCCAAGCCTGCACCCAACCCGCCCCCAGCAAACAGCAGACGGTTCGGGAAGGTTGGAGTATCGGGCAGGTTAGCCGGGTTCAGCAGGCGCATCTGTTCGCCTTGTTGCTGCTGTTCCATTTTGAGGGCAAAATCGGACTTGCTCTTGTTTGCCAGCAGGTCCTGATAATTCTTCTGCGCGTTGTCGTAGTCGCGCGCCATCTGCTTGTACTGCTCCTCGATAGCGGGACTCAGCGATACGCGTCCCTGGTAAACCTGGATTTCCTGTTGCAGTCTTTTCTGGTCGCGCGTGGCCGCCGTAATCAGATCGCCGTACTGGTGCACCTGCAGCCGCAACTGCCGGATCTCAGGCGGCTCCGACGACGAAGCTTTCTCCGCCGGGTCGCTGACCTGCGGAGATGCGGTGTTCACTTCCGCCAGTTTTTTCTTTACTCCGGCAATGTCCGCCTTCGCTTTGATTACGTCCGGATGATCCTCGGTATAGCGCGCCTCCAACTGTACGAGCTGTGATTGCAAGTCGGCCAACTGCTTCTGCAGCGTCTCCGGATTGTTGGAAGTCTGCGCCGATCGCCACGCCGACAACTGCTGCGCCAGAAGCGACTCGGTGTAGGATTTGTCCTGCACCGCCCGGTTGAGAGTTTGGGTGTTCGCTTCGAGCTGCGAATTCAATCCCATCAGGATCTTGAGATTGTTCTCCTCGTCTCCGGGGAGCTGTCCTACGTACTGTTTCTTAAACGCCGCCAGCTTGGAATCCATGTCGTCCAGGGTATGTTTGGCGTCGTCCAAGCCTTTGCTCAACAGGTCGGTTGTACCCCGCGCGACGTCCTGGCGAGATTTCAGGTTCTCTTCCAGCAGGAGCGAGGTCAATTCGTTGCACAGCTGCTGCGCTTCCCTCGGGTGGGCCGCCGTGTAGTTGACGTAGAAACCGGGTACCGGGCTGCCCTGACCCGCGCCCTTTTTCTTGGTACCGCCGCCAATCTGGGAAAGATCGGTAACCACAGGCTCGACTGCCATGTTTAACCGGATGGCGTCGACCATTTCATCCACATTTTGACCGCTCCGCACCATACCCAGCCGCTCCAGCATCGGCTGCAGGCGGCTCTGGCTTAGCACCTGCTGCTGCAGTGTGGCGATACGCGCCGTCAGGTCCTCGGTTACAACCGGCTGCACCATGCTCTCCGGTATTTTTTGGCCCTCCACCATCACCAGCGCCTGCGAGGTGTATTTGGGAGCAAAGGCATAGGAAATCAGCCATCCGGCCAGTGGCGCCAGCAGCGCCGGGATCAGGATCACCTTGGCTCGACGGCGCAGCATCGCCAGATAGTCATCCATCGTCAATTCGCGATTTTCAATCATCCTCGTATCCGTTCCGGCCGCTGTTCATCGTTCGTCAGCGGCCTCGAGATCAGTCAATCCGGATGGGTCGGGGCGTCCAATCCAATCCAAAAGTACCCACATGCCGCTGGGAAATCCGGCTGCAAGCGGAAGCTCCGCTACAGAATGAATTATCAAAATACAGTTCGTTAAACTGATAGCTGGCGAACACTCCGAAGTTGCGCCCCAAGGACCGGCGTGCGCCAAAGCCAGCAAAACCGAAGCCATAGTGCTTTGCATTGACACCAGCGGCGGCAGGCTGGATACGACTGTTGTGCGAATATCCCAGGTCTGCAAAACCACTCCAGACCCGGGTGATGGGACGGGTTGCTCTCAGCCGCACTATGTTGCTCTGCGCCCCGGCAAACAGGCCGGACCCACTCGTGGTGTACCGCTCGTAAGCCAGATCCAGGCTGGTCTTTGGGAAACGGTAACGGAGCGAAGCCCGTCCAGCCACGGACAGTCGATCGGTTTTCACCGGGCCGAAAAGCGTAAAGTTCGTGAGTGAAGTGATCTGCGGCCCTGCGCCCATTAGAAAGTCCATGCGTCCGGAGATCCGGTGCCCATACATCACTTGCACGACCTGCGTATGGAATGCAGTTCCCGCGCCGGCGATTGGGGAAAATCGGAACCCCTGGTAGCCGTATACTAGTGCGACTTGGTCGTGCGGCGTAAGAGTACGGTTGTACCCTCCTTGGGCCGACACTTGAGAACTGCCCAGAAATGAGATACCCTGCGGATCCTTTCCAGTGAAGTGCATAAAACCGTAGCCGCCCGTGAGCGTAATTGCTGACTTAGGCGACAGGCTCTCCGAAATCTCGGCCGCACTCAGGTTCATGATGCGTGGAACTTGTCCCAGCGACCCGAATGCTCCCCCTCCCAGGAAGCCACCGCCAAGCAGGTTCTCCTGCGAACCCAGGGAACCGTACGCGAATCCGAAGTTCCCCTCGGGCAGGTAACTGAAGTTGTCGCGCAGGGACAATTGACCACGCTTCCACTTGACCTTCTGGTTCACATTAAGTGCCTGGACTAACTTGGCACCCTGACCCGGTGCGTCGTAGTAACCCACACCTCCGACGTAATCCAGCGCAAGGTCAAAGTTACTCCACAGACGTTCTAGAGTAAGGCTTCCCATGGCGCGCGTGACCGAGCGCACCGTTGATCCTCCCAAGGCACCGCTTACGTTGGAGTCCGCGGATTCTGTGACGTGTGCCCCCGGTTGCAGGTAACTCAACGGCGCAGCGTGGGGTTCGAGGCCGGGAAGATCCAATCCTGAGAGGGGCGGATTTTCAGTAATAGGCAGTGGAGGGTTTTCCTGGCCGTAGGCGGGCGTTGGCGGGGTGCCGGGCTCTTGCGGGTTAGTGTCGGCACTGGCTCCCGTAGCCGAAGGTGTAGACGTATCCTGACCCCAGGCGGCGCTCAGTGCGACCGCCAGCACCACCAGCGTACCGATGTTATAGCGTTTGATCATCACGGTTCCCTAGGGGACCACCACCGTATCGCCGGGCTTCAACATGATGTTTTGCTCAGGATGGTTGCCCTTGACTACTTCCTTGTAGTTGAACGGCAGCTTCACCTGCTTGCCGTTCTCGGTGCGCAGCAGGTAAATGTTCTTCACATTCGCGAACTGGGTAAAGCCCGCGCTCGAAAGCACCTGCAACATGGTCATGTTCGGCAGCAAAGGCATCGCTCCCGTGTGCGTCACTTCGCCGGTGACGAAGACTCGCCTGCTGTTCATGGCGGTCACCACCACGGTTACCCGCGGGTCGGCGATGTATTTCTTCAGCTTTTCTGTGATCGAAGCTCCCAATTGAAGAGGCGTTAAACCGGCCGCCGGAACATCATTGAGTAACGGCAAAGAGATCTTGCCATCCGGACGCACCGGCAACGTAGCGGTGAGGTCGGGCTCTTTCCACACCGAGATGTGAAGCGTGTCATCGGCGCCGATGACATAGTCGGCACTGGACGCCGCCGCAACCCCTGTCTGCACGGCTTCGGGCTTGTCCTTGTTGGCCGAGCTATTGGCCTGCGCCAGCAGTCCCGAAGCGAGCGCTGCGGTCAATAACAGCTGCACTGCGAACTTGGTCACTTTCTTCATACTTTCTCCGGGGAGCTAGGAAGCTCCGTATTCGGTGCATCCAATCTGTTTCAGCTTGTACAACAGGGCCTTATAGCTGATCTGCAACTCTTCGGCGGCACGGCGACGGTTCCACCGCGTCCGCGTCAGCACCTTCAGGATCAATTCTTTTTCCACTGCCCGGGAGGCAGCCCTCGCGGCCTGCTTCAGTGAAACGCGGCCTCCATTGCCTCCATGGTCTGGCCTAGGCAAAAGCGCACGCAGCCCGGCCATGGCGATAGTCTCATCCCCCAGCGCCACCAGCGCCTTCGCTGCATCCTCAAGCTCGCGCAAGTTTCCCGGCCAGGAATAGTCTTGGAACAATTGTTGCGTCTCTGCACTCAGACAAGGGACCGGCCTTCGGAAATCTCGCGCCCACTTTCGCAGGAAATGATCCATCAGGAAGGGAATATCCTCCTTGCGCTGGCGCAACGGAGGCAGATGTAGACAAACACTGCTGATGCGGTAGTAGAAATCCTCGCGCAAGCGGCCCGCTTTCACTTCCACTTCAAGATCTCTCGCACTGCCGCAGACCAGCCTTGCTCGGTCGGCAGGCATGGGGCCGTTGTCCCCTATCCTCGGCAAAGCCCGCAGCAGCTGTGCCTGACAATCCAAACTCAAGTCGGCCAGCTCTTCAAGAAAAACGGTTCCCCCGTTCAACCCTGTTTCGCCTTTTCCGGTAGACAGATTCTCAGGCATCAGCGTGCCGCAAGTAAGAGCTCGGAAGGGCTGCGCTTTCCGCCGGGACATCTCGTGGATGCGTTGAGCCGTAGCCTGCTTGCCGGCGCCGCGCTCCGCCAGAACCAGCACCGGTACGTCGCTTTGCGCCAGCTCCCGAATAATCTCGTCGACGGCGCGCATGGTCGGGCCAACACCCTCCACGAAGGCGGGTGCTCCCTGTTCCGCACGCAAAGCTGTGCTGTTCGCCTTCTCAAGATCAGGCAAAATATTGCCCATTTTTCCCTCTACGGGCTTGAAGAAACGCTGCACTGGTCCAATGCCCCGGGCTGATTGCTGCACGATTACTGCCACACAGGTTCACTCCCGGACGATGCGTAAATCTCACAGGTTATTTAGTTTCAATAGCTTAAAGGTTATATGAGGGCGTCGGGGGAACGGCCTCGATAGTAGAGGCATAGTATCACGGGACAAGTGGGAAAAGTTTTTCTCAGTCTGGACATGTCGTTCCCTTCACCGACGTGTCCCGCGTACCCGCAATTTACGCCCAAATACCAGCACGGACGAGCCCGGCTGTTGCTGAGTAATGGCCCACGTTCCCTCTGTGACCTTAAGTTTGCATTGCAGAATGCCGGCGGTTTCGCTTATCCTCAAGATCTCCCCCAAGGCAAATGAAGCCTCTCCCTTGAGCCAACTGGTGCAAACCGAGTTTCCGCCCACACGACCGGCCTCTACTCTGTTTAGGACAACTCCTTTTTGGCAAATCGCCATTCTGGCGGGGCTATCGTTGTGGCTCTACGCCCCAACCATCATCCACCTTGTGAGCCAGTGGTGGCACGATCCAAACTTCTCCCACGGATTCTTCGTCCCGGTATTTGCCGCATTCGTGATCTGGCAGGAGCGCGAGCGGCTGACCCGCCTGAAGCCGCAGCCTTCCTGGTTTGGCCTGCTGGTCCTGGCCCTCGCGTTGTGCGTTCTGATCGTCGGTCAGATGGGAGCCGAGCTTTTCCTGGCTCGCTTTTCGCTGTTGCTGTTACTGACTGGCATGATTGTGCTCTTTTGGGGATGGCGTTTATTTCAGGCTCTGCTCTTCCCCTTGGCCTTTCTGTTGCTGATGATTCCCATCCCCAGCATCGTTTTTAACCAGATTACGTTCCCGCTCCAAATACTGGCTTCGAAAGTGGCTGCCAGTGTTCTCCCTGTGCTGAACGTTCCCATCTTGCGGGAAGGCAATGTCATCAATTTACCGGTCATGGCATTGGAAGTGGCTGAGGCCTGCAGCGGTATCCGTTCGCTGATGTCGCTGGTCACGCTTGCCATTATTTACGGCTACCTGATGGAAAAGCGGGTAGCAATGCGCTGGGTGCTGGTGCTGTCCGCGATTCCGATCTCTGTCGCCGCCAATAGCGTGCGCATCATCGGGACTGGGTTGCTGGTGCAGTATTGGGATCCCGACAAGGCCCAGGGCTTTTTCCACACATTCTCGGGCTGGCTGATCTTCGTGGTCTCGTTGATCATGCTCTACCTTCTTCACGTACTATTGCGAGCCATCTGGCACGATCGAGAGGCAAACTCAAAATGACTTCGAGCGTGCGCTTTATCCTCGCCGTAGTTCTGATCGCTGCCACAGCCATCTTCTTGCAGGCGCGCGGGCGTAACGAGGTTTTCCCCTCTCGCCTTCCTCTGAAGTCGTTTCCCTTGCAGCTCGACACGTGGACCGGCACCGACGTTTCCATAGAGAAGGATGTTCTCGATGTGCTCGGGCCAGGCGACTTTCTTTTGCGGATTTATCAGAACCAGGCGAAACCGGAGCCCTACGTGGATCTCTTCATCGCCTATTTCCGCAGCCAGCGCGCCGGCGACACGATCCACTCGCCCAAGAACTGCTTGCCCGGAGCAGGTTGGACTCCGGTAGAGTCCAGTCCCATCACGGTTTCGTTGCCCGGGCACGGACCATTTCCGGCCAGCCGCTATATTATTGCCAAGGGCGACGCGCGCCAGCTGGTCCTCTACTGGTATTGGGCCCATGACCGCGGCCTCGCCAGCGAATATTGGGCAAAGTTCTACCTGGTGGCGGACTCCATGCGGATGAACCGCAGCGACGGAGCCTTGGTGCGCATTACCACCGCAATGTATCCCGGCGAATCCACCGACGCGGCACAACAGCGCGTCCTCCCATTTGCCGGCAATGTCGTTCCGTTGCTGAACGATTACATTCCACGCTGACCACATGCGGCAAGGTTTTGATTCGGGGATGAAATTTGGGCTTAGACAGTGACGCCAGTAACTTATGTCCGCAGGTTCACATGCCGTATCATGAGACGGTCCGCGGCTGAAGATCCGTCAGCGCTCCCCGAACTTGCAATTGGAGACATCACCATGAGTCGTACCTCTGCCCTCCGGCTATTACTTGTCTGCTCATTGATAGCGACGATCGCGACGCTATTCACCGGCTGCTCGCGCGATCCGAACGTGCGCAAACAAAAATATTTCGAGAGTGGCACGCGTTACTTCGACAAGGGCAAATATCGCGAGGCTGCCATTCAGTATTCCAATGCGCTGCAGGTGGATTCCCGGTTTGCGCAAGCCCACTACCAGCTAGGCGAAACCTACCTCAAGCTCCACGATTGGAATCGCGCCTTCCAGGAACTGTCACGGTCGGTCGAACTGGCTCCCGACAATTATCCGGCTCAGGTGGACCTGGCCAACCTGCTGATCTCTACGCGGAACTCGAAGCAGGCCCAGCCCTACCTCGATGTGCTGCGTAATAAACAGCCGAATAATCCACAAACCTTTGAAGCCTGGGCCAACTTTTACTCTGCCCAGGATAACCTCGCCGCGGCCATGCAGGAGATGCAAAAGGGGATCGCAGCCGATCCCGGCCGTTCCGAGTCATACCTGAACCTGGCTCTGCTCCAGCTGCGCTCGAACCTGCCCGCCCAGGCCGAAGTCAATTTTAAGAAAGCTGCGGATCTCGGACCGAAGGCGATGAATGCTCAGTTAGCGCTCGGCGGATTCTACCAGTCGCAAAACCGTTTGGGGGAAGCTGAACAACAGCTCAAGCATGCCATCGATGTGGATCCGAAGGATCCCGCCCCCCGCGCCGCTCTGGTTCGGCTCATGATGACAGAGGGCAAGAGAGCAGAGATCGAGAATTTTTTGCGGCAGACTAAGAACGATCTCGCTGATGACTCTGAAGGCTACCGAATGCTGGGTGACTTCTACTACGCGGGCGGCGATCTGGACAAGGCTACCGCGGAGTACGGATCGCTTTACAACGAACATCCTCGCGACATGCAGGTCAAAAAGAACTATGTTCAACTGCTGATTCTGAAGAATCGTCTGGACGAAGCCGCTAAGCTCAACGGTGAAATCCTCAAGGCAAATCCGCGCGACGTCGAGGCTCTGGTTTATCTGGGCCAGGTTCAACTCCGCCGCGGCGATGCCTATGGAGCTGTCGATTCGCTCCAGAGCGCTCTCAAGAACGATCCCGATAACGCAGTCGCCCATTACCAGTTAGGCATTGCTTTCGACCAGCAGCACAACGAGGCGCGTGCGGAGTCCGAATGGCGCGAGGCCATTCGTTTGCGGCCGGACCTGACCGATGCCCAGCGCGCTTTAGCCAGCGTCGAGTTGCGACGCGGCGACCTGGATGCCGTGATGCAGACCGCCCAGCAGATCATTACCGCCCAGCCTTATTCGGCCGATGGCTTCATGCTGCGCGCGGTCGCGGAGATCAACGGCCGGAAATACAATGACGCCGAGCAGGATCTACACAAGGCCATGGAAGTGGCTCCGGCGAGTGCGGCACCCTACGTCCAGATGGGGAACCTGCATCTGGTGCAGAAACAATTCAGCGAGGCGGAAAAGTCTTACCAGCAGGCTCTCGATAAAGATCCCGCTTCGAGCGACGGCCTTAGCGGCCTGCTGAACACGTACTTTGCGGAAAATCAGCCAGACAAGGCTGTCGCTGCGGCGAACGCGCAGCTCGCCAAATCGCCAAACAACAGCGCTTTTTACGATCTGCTCGGAACGGCGCTATTCAACGGGAAAAAAGATTTGAAGGGCGCCGAGGCTGCCTTGCGCAAAGCGGTGGAGCTCGACAGGAACAACTCTGACGCGCTGGTGAAACTGGGCAAAGTACAAGTCGCGGAGGGCGCGGCGGATCAAGCCCTGGCCACCTATCAGCAGTCGATCAAGGACAATCCGCGCGAGATTTCGTTCTACATTCTTGCCGGCGAGCTCTACGAATCGCAGAACAAATGGGACAACGCCAAGGCCATGTACCAGCAGGCCTTGAACATTGAACCGAACCATCCCCTGGCGTCGAACAATATGGCCTACGTGATCCTGCAGCAGGGGGGCAACGTCGACGTGGCTCTGGCCATGGCCCAAACCGCGCGCCGCGGCATGCCCGATTCGCCGAATGCGGCGGATACCCTGGGCTGGGCCTATTTTCACAAAGGCGTCTACAACTCCGCCATCGACCTGTTTCAGGAAGCACTCCGCCTGAACGAGAAACGAGGCGGCGCTGAGGACGCTACCATCCACTACCACCTGGGTCTGGCCTATCGGAAAGCCAATCAGCCCGCACTGGCTCGTCAGCAACTGGAACGCGTGTTGAAGATCAACCCCAACTATGCGGACGCCGCCGAAGTGCGCAAAGCGCTCTCCGAACTTCGCGGATAAGCGAGCCGGAAAGACCTTCGGGCGGTTGGCAGCGAAAGTGAAGCAGGCTCACGTCCCCCAACGACTGAAGAACTGGCCTCATAAACCGTTTTGAAAGGGCACGGCTTCGAGCCGTGCCGCCAGAGGCCAAAAATAATGCGGGCTTTAGCCCCTGAGGAGACTTCGTACTAGTTGGCTGTCAAGTTCACCTCATCCAGCCAGACGTTGTAGGGCTGCTGCGCATAATTTCCGTCCATCTGGAACGCGGTATCGATTTCTTCCAACGTCCAGCTTGGCTGGGCCTGATAGTAAGTATCGATGTTGTATGTCTGATCCCCGACGGTAAGACTTATGTAGTGCACCTGGTTCCCTACTCGTTCGACATTCCATACCAGGTGAATCCATGTTGCCGCAGGAAACGGTTTACAGTCGATTGATGTCGGCTTCCATCCGTTAATGTCATCCCATATGTCCCATTTGCCGGAACCATTGAAATTACACTCCGAGCCCCACACCCAGCGGGTTCCGCCAAAGGTTTGATTGAGATCGAATTCCAGCGCCTGTGCTGCTCCGGGTGTGTCGATATAGAAATACAGGTCATAGCTGAAATGACTTACGCTATCCCCGCCGCCGATGGGGTTGTAATAGATCATGTTCGAGTAGGGAGTCGGACCCCCCATGGTGAACTTCGCCGATTTTCCGTCCATCGACGGAGTGGACTGTCCCTCGGTCATGGTCGAAACGGCAGTGCCCAGACCAGCGGCACAGATCTGTCCGTCGCGTCCCGAGCCTGGCGGGAACGTCGCGGAACACGATAGCCATCCTGGCATGTTCTGGATCCCGCTGACCGTGGTTTGGGATTGCGAAGAAACGGTGATCTGCAACGGCGTCGCCGAAATGTAACCCTGTTTGTCCTCCGCCATCACTTCCAGAGTGTGCTTGCCCGGAGACATCCAGATCATCGTGTTGATGGAATTCGAGAAAGCGAAGTACACCGCAAGTTGATCGACGTAGACCCGCATGAAGAAAATCGGATTCTTCGGGTTCGCTGAAGCCACAACCGTGGCCGGCGAGGTCACGGTGGCGCCATCCGATGGGCTGGAAATTGTCAGAGGGAAATCATTCGAAGCTGCCGGCGGAGGCACTTGCGCAGGCGGTGCTGGAAGCGCGCTCGTCTGCGGAGACCACGTAATTGGGACAGGCGGCGTCGACGGAACAGTAGGCGGTGGCGGATTGCCGGGTGGGGTTGTCGTAGTTGTAGTTTTCGGCGCGCTGCTGCCGCAGCCCGCAAGCACCAGATTGGCCGCAAGCAGAATCAGGAGAAGTAAGAGAGTGCTGAAGCGATAAACACGAACGCGAATAACCGGAAAAGAAGAACGCGAGAAAAAAGAACCTGGAGAAATGAAGACACTCATTCCCGACCCTCCCAAGGCTGGAAAATTTCTGTAAGGGACTCCAGCGGTTGCGAGCGGGGCAAGGCTGGTCACACAAAACACACAACTACGGCGAGGCGCTTTGCAGGTTTTCTCCCAATAGAGGCATTCCACACAATACGGCGACTACCGTAAAAATGGAGATCCATTCCCCGATATCAAATGGGCTGCCGAAATGTCGGCACTTGTCGAACGCGCCTACCGAAAAACGTAACTTGCCAAAGTGCTTATATAGCTATAAGAAAATACTGGCCCCAGGAGTCGATTTAAGTGAGTCTGGCAGATTGGGCGGGCTCGAGAGTCGCCGGATTCGATAACGTCGCGCCACGGGGCTGCAATGGCCCCTGGCGATAGTTTGGTGCGTGTATGTGGACACCTGGCGCCGCCCCAGTAGCCTTCTGCGTCAGCACGCCAAACAATAGCTTGTAGTTTTCAAGGACTTACACGCAGGCTCAATGACTTGCACGAGGACTTAATCCCTTTGGGGACTTAATCCCTTTGAGCGGCGAAATCTCATCCAGCCTTACGGAGTTGGAGCCACAGCTGAGAAGGACACCATCGCGAAGGTACTTGCGTCCACGTACGAGTTTTCAGTCGGCGGCGATTTCCTGCTTGGGTACGGGCTCAGCCGGTAAATGCTTAGCAGCGCGATTCGACGGTAAACCTGCATCACGAATCTTATAGAGCAACGCGCGGTAGCTGATGCTGAGTGCTCGGGCTGCCCGCTTGCGGTTCCAGTGATGAGTCTGCAGCACTTTCAGAATAACCTTCCGCTCCAGTTCGCGTACTGCCTGCCGGGTCAGCTTCTTCAATGAAATCTGGCCATCGACTGGAATGTCAGCGTCAAAAAAACTGTGCTCGCGCGGAGTAAGATCGCTGGCGATCACATCTTCGTTGCCCAGGATCACATAGCGCTTGATCAGGTTTTCCAGTTCGCGCACATTCCCGGGCCAGTGATATTTCCCCAACACTGCCATCAATTCGGAAGATAGAGGTTTCGCGCGGCAGTTGTACTTCCGGTTGTGATACTCAAGGAAGTAGCTCACCAGGTCAGGAATGTCGGCGGCGCGCTCGCGCAACGGCGGCATGTAAAGGTTCACGACGTTGATGCGGTAAAACAAATCTGAGCGGAACGTGCCATTCTCGATCTCTTGTTCCAGCTTGCGGTTGGTCGCGCAGACGACACGAACTTCAACCTTCTTGTCCTCCTGCGCACCAATCCGGCAAAACTGTCCGTCTTGCAGCAACTGCAGAAGTTTAGACTGCAAGGCCAGATCGAGTTCGGAAATCTCATCCAAAAAAAGCGTGCCGCGGTGCGCCATCTCCACGCGGCCCGGCTTCATCCCGTAGGCCCCCGTGAAAGCGCCTTTTTCGTATCCGAACAACTCGCTCTCCAGCAACGTACCCGGAATGGCGGGACAATTCACCTTGACCCAGGGACCATCGCTCCACGGCGAGGACGCATGAATCATGCGAGCGATGATGTCTTTGCCCGTTCCACTCTCTCCCTGGATGAGAACCGGAACGTTGGCCCCAGCTAACTTAGTCAGGCGTTGCCGGACAGCCTGCATGACCTCCGTGCGGCCGAAAATCACGGCCTCCGGCGGAAATTCCCCCAAGGGTTGGACTAACGAATTAACTCTAACCGTTGTTGTCATGACAAAACTTATATCGGGGAGCGCGTGAGGGGAGGCCTGCACCTTACGTGCACCCGGACAGCCAAATGTGTGAGTGCTCTCGGGGGATTCCCTTACTCTAGCCTATCCTCTTGATGGGTAGCAACTTACCAAAGATTTGGCAGAAGGTAAACTGGTAATCTAGGCGAGGAAGCTCAGGCGCAAAAGGCCTCCGAGTAATGGGAAAACATTTTCACTTTGCAGAAACAAGTTTCCGCTGCCGGGCTCCGTTGACCGAGGCCGAGTTCAGCAGGGGCTTTGAAAACTTCAGACCTAGAAGGTGGTAACCCTCAGCGTGAGTCGTTCGCAATGCCTTGGCGCGAAGGTTCCGCGACGCGGTGGGCAGGGAAGCTAAGGCTGCCAGCGGAGCGCTCGGGATCTCAAGCAAGATCTGTGCCGAGGATGAAAGGACACGCCTTACGGCGACCAGCATTCCTCCGGCGCTGACATTGAGGGCAGTAGCAAACTCAAGCAATTCCTTACCCTTGTCGTCACGACTCCTTACAAAAACGGGAATTGCCAATGGGAGCCTGGCCCACTTTCGGCGCTCGCCTACCGCTCTCCTCACGCTCACTCAGACCCCTCCCGAAGGTTTTAATCCAACATGTAAAGCATCTTGTGGGCCAAATCCCGGCACGAAAGGGGGACGACTACCGGAAACCCAGGCAATACAGCGTATGCTGTCGCCCCAAACCCACAACAACACACCCAATTACGGGTGGTTCGTTCGTTTTCTATTCACCGCGCAAGGATCGAACCACTATGGATCAAAATACTCGAAAGTGCAGAGTTTTGCTACACTTGGGTAATTCACGTGCATTTTTCGTTGACAACAAAAAAGTCGTGGCTTACGATTTTAATCGGCTTCCTGACGAATTGAGTACGGACTTCCTCTCCCCGTCGAACATCCGGTTCACGAATGACTACCGCGCATAAGAATACGTGTGTTTCCGACCCTCTGACGGGGAATCCAGGCCAGGAAGCCGGACTTGCCTCGGCCACTCGGCCCGACGTGGACCTGCCGGGGTCCGACAATCTGGTGCAAGAATATGCGGAGCTACAGGAGCGCTTCCAACGCACCACGAACGCCTTAGCCTCAGCTGCACATGACCTGAAGACACCTCTTTCGATCCTGAACGGCTATATCGAACTGCTACAGAGCGAAAAGCTTGGTGCGCTCAGCGAGCGCCAGCGCGAGGTGGTGCGCGACATGCAGTCCAGCGGCAAACGGCTGCAGCAGTTCATCCTGGACTTTCTCACTTATAGCGTGCTCGAAACCGGCGGACTGCGTATGCAATTCGAGCCGGGAAACATCAACGAGTGCCTTTCCGAAGTCTGCAAGCTCTGGTCGAACCGTTTCCAGGAGAGGGGCTTGGCCCTTTATTTTCTGGCCAATGATAAGTTGCCGGTTTTCCCCTTCGATTCGCCGAAACTGGAGCGTGTGATTTCGAATCTTCTGGAGAACTCTTTCAAGTTCACTCCGCAAGGCGGAACGGTTTGGCTGCACGCCGAGCCTCACATGTGGGACCGCAGGACCACCAATGAGCCTGTGACCGCGGGCGAGCGCCGGCGTCAGGAGTTGTCGCAACCCAATTCGGTAAAGGTCAGCGTGTCCGACACCGGGCCAGGAATATCGGCGGAATTCCACCTCGAAGTTTTTGATGATTTTTTTCGCCTTCCCTCGAATCTTAGTCAGGAAGGAATGGGGCTGGGACTAGCGATCGCGCGCCGTCTGGTGCATGGCATGGGCGGCAAAATTTGGGTCGAGAGCGATCCGGGAGCAGGCTGCAAATTCTCTTTCCTGATCCCCTACAAGCCCCCCGTCACCAGTACAAGCAAGGGAAAGAACCAAGGAAAGAACCAATGAGCGAACCTGCCAAGATTTTGCTGGTGGACGACGAACCCGGAATGCTTCGGTACATCCGAACCCTGCTGGAAGTGGACGACTACAAAGTCGAAACTGCTACCACCGGCGAGGAAGCTTTGCAGCTCGTCGAAAAGGGATTGGAGCCCGACCTGGTTCTGCTGGACGTGCTCATGCCCGGTATCGACGGCCTGGAAACTCTTGAGCGCCTGCGCCAGATGAAACCCGGGGCGAAAGTTGTAATGCTCTCCTGCGTCAACGACACGCGCAAGGTGGTGCAGGCGATGCGGCTGGGCGCGCAGGACTACCTCACCAAACCGTTCCAGAAGGCAGAGCTGGATGCAGTGATTGACTTATGCCTCGACCAGGGAAAGCAAACCTTTACCGGCGAGATCGAAGAGCTCACGGAGGACGTGTTTTTCATTGCGGCCAGCCCAGCCATGCGCAAGATTCGTTCGCAGGCAGCCCTGGTCGCGAATGTCGACATTCCTGTCCTGCTCCTGGGCGAGAGCGGCACCGGCAAAGAAGTTCTCGGACGGCTGATCCACAAACTGTCACCGCGCGCTCATCGCACCTTCTTGAAAGTCAACTGCGCTGCGGTGCCCGCCGACCTGCTGGAAAGCGAGTTGTTCGGCTATGAGCCGGGCGCATTCACCGGCGCCACGCACGCGAAGCCGGGCAAATTCGAATTGTGCAACAAGGGCACCATCCTGCTTGACGAAATCGGCGAGATGCCGCCTCTGCTGCAAGCGAAGCTGCTCCACGTTTTGCAGGACCAGCAGTTTTCGCGGCTGGGCAGCCGTTCGGTTATCAAGGTTGACGTTCGCATCCTGGCGGCAACCAACATCAATATTGCCGAAGCGCTCGCCACCAAACGCCTGCGCGAGGATCTTTACTATCGTTTGAATGCCTTCACTCTGCTCTTGCCTCCACTGCGCGACCGCAAGGAAGAGATTCCGATTTTATTGAAGCACTCCATGACGCGGATGGCCGAGCGCTACGCGCGGTCGCCGCTGCCCCTGACTCCTGCACTGCTCGAGGCCTGCCACAACCATAACTGGCCGGGCAATCTGCGCGAGCTGAATAATTTCCTGAAACGCTATCTGATTCTGGGCGACGAGAACCTGGCCGTCGCGGAGATTCAACCCAAGAACGATGGAAGCGGCGGCGCCCGCGGAGATTCAGGAGCGAGGAGCGGAGAGTCGGCTGGAGGATTGAAATCGCTGGCGCGCGGTGCCAAAGATGAAGCCGAAGCCCAGGCCATCACGCAGGCGCTGGAACAGACGAACTGGAACCGCAAGCAGGCGGCCGCAAATCTGCAGATCAGCTACAAGGCGCTACTGTACAAGATCCGGCAGTATGGCATTGCCGAAGCCAAGAGTCACCACAAGCTATCGGCGGGAGCGTAGGGCGGCGGGCTGAAGCCCGCATCGTTTTGTCGGGCTCTGATGGCAGGCTGAACAGTTTGCTGAAAAACCATGATTTTGGGTGGCGCAGCGTTTCAACGCTGCGATAAAGCCTTCTTTTCTGCACTGGCTTTAGCCCCTGAGGCGCCTACATCGAGTTTTTCAGCGCTCTGTGACGCCGTGCCCTGATACAAACCCTGATTAGCACTTCGGGGGCTGAAGCCCTCAGTTCAGCCAAGCCCTTATCGCAACGCTGAAGCGCTGCGCCACCCAAAACGGAAATTCTTCAGCAACCTCTGCAGTCAAACCCTGAAATGAATTCCCCTCTGTTTTTCCCAAGTAGCCCCTGACACCAATCCAAAATTCTCCCGCAGCTGCTACGGCACCGTCAGTGTGAGGGTCGTGTTATGCGACAGTGTGCCTGAAGTCGCGGTGACCGTGATGGTGTAAGTGCCTGCCGGAGTTCCGCTCACTGTCGTAGGAGTCTTGGTCCCACCGCAAGCAGGTTGGAGGGCCAGCAGTCCGAATAGGACACACAAGACCGCAGCTCCTGCAATCTTCCGTCGTGATATTGAGCGTCGCTGTCGAAGGACTGCTGGTAGGCAAGCTCACGGTGCTGCTGGGTGTAAAGGTGAACCCCGCCGCGGTTGGCAGGCCGCTGACGCTGAGCGAAATATTCGTGGCATAGACTGGTACTGGTGTCAGTGTGACGCTGTAGACGGCAGTGACGCCGGCAGCGGCGATGGTCTGGTTTTTCGGACTCACACTCAAGGTGAAATCGGTAGCCTGACCGGACACCATTGCCGAGTTGTTGGTCGGATCGGGATCGGTGTTATTCGGTGCGGAAACGCTCACGGCGCCGCCGTTGAAGTTACCGGCGGCAGTGGGTGTCACTACGATGGTCACGGTCGCAGTGGAACCGGACTGCAACGAGCTGATCGTACAAACCGCAACGTTGTTGCCGGTTGCCGTCTGGCTGCAACTCCCCGACGTAGCCGTGGCCGAGTTGAATGTGACGGGAATGCCGCTCGCGCTCAGGTTGTCAGTGACCGTAATGTTCGTCGCCAGGTCCGGGCCGTTGTTCGTGACAGTATAGACAAACGTTACCTGGCTTCCCGCACTCGCGACAAACGGCGCTGGCTGAGTTGCCAGGCACTTTAGTTCCGCCGATTGCTTGCCGCATATGGCCAGATCGGCCGCAGTGCCCAGCTTGACCGCGAAGGCGTCGCTGCCTCCGTTGTTGTGGGCTTGCAGCGGAGATTGCGTCTGCAGGTCAAGCGAGGTGGTATCACCCGCGAAGTAAGTGCTGAGGTTTGTGTCGAGAGCAACGCTCGTGCCCTGGTCAACACCGGTCCCGCCGAAGTACGTGGCATAAGAACCTACGGTGCCGTTTCCGACGGTCGCACCGGTGTTGATGCGGGCCAGGAAGGCATTTTGTTGCGTACCCTTCAGAGCACTTTGGATTGCGCCGGCCGTGACCGGGAAGTCCGTCGACTGAGTCCAGCCGGTCAGAAGCGCGCCGCTTGATCGCCAATCCAGCATCATTGCCTGACCCGCCCAGGTAGGAGAAGTACGTCAACGACATATTACCGGTTGCCGGGTTGCTGAACCGAGCTACATAGGCGTCGGTCAGGGTTGGCGGGCCAGCGCAGGTACCCGTGTTATTGGGGTTGTTCAGACATTTCTGATACGGCGTGAAAGTAGTCAGAGCCGTCACGTCCGGCGAATTCGTTGTGCCGGTGATGTAGACGTTCGCCGCTCCAGAATCGATTGCCACGCGGGTGCTGGAGTCAGTCTGGGTTCCGCCCAGATACGTGGACCAGAGCAACTGCGATCCGGGCGGCACGTTGGGATTCAGATTCAGCTTGGCGACGAAGGCGTCCGTCGCGGTCACAGCTGAATTCGTGCAGGTTGGAGGATTAACCACCGTGGTCGGAGGCGCCTGGTCAAGACACGGCTGGTAGGCATTGAGAATGGGAAAGTCCGTGGCGGGACTCAGCCCGGTATAGAAAAAGTTGGTGGTCCCCGAAAAATAAGCGTTGCCGCTGCTATCGACCGTGATTCCGCCGCCGGCGGCGATGGCATTGCTGGGTGTTGCGCCGCCGAAGTAGGTGGAGTAGAGAATGCTTCCAATGCCGAAGGCTGCCGTGTCTACCTTGGTCACGAAGAACTGAATAGGCGCGCGTGAGAATGCCTGGAAGGGAGACGTCTCCGGTGGTGCGCTGGCCGGGAACTGGTCGTTACTGGCGCCAGTGTCGGATGAAGTCGTGGTTCCGGTAACGAAGACGTCACCTTTATTATCGATGGCCATGCCACTGGCTATATCGGTGCCGTTCCCCGATAAATACGACGAGTAGTTCAGGGCGGAGCCCGTCGAATTCAGCGCGCTTACGAAAACGTGCGAGGTTCCGGTGCTGCCCGCTTTTGGCACGGCCTGATAAGCATTGGTTGGAGTTGTGGGGAAATCAGTCGAGGAAGTCGTCCCGGCGATGTAAGCATTGCCCGCGCCGTCAACTGCGATGCCCACAGTATTGTCGCTACCTCCGCCTCCCAGAAATGTCAGGTAGGTCACCGAGGTACCGCTGGGATCAAGCTTGGCTACAAAAACATTCGGATTTGTTCCAATCAAGGTCGGGGACGCGGCAGGCTGCGGGAAAGTGTTGACCGGGGAAGTGGTCGAGCCTGCGAGATAAACATTGTGTGAGCTGTCGACCGCGATCGACGGGGAAGTCTCATTCCCGGTTCCGCCAAAGTAGGTGGAAA
>WNFD01001026.1_pt1 | contig 27875 bp, 33 predicted proteins | sample 5400491 | NCBI WGS metagenome assembly WNFD01 (sample SAMN13153343, study PRJNA577476) | soil metagenome | isolation source: 120 cm saprolite under Douglas fir tree site 2 hole 2 replicate 2 | place: USA:California | collected 2015-04-18
TGGGCGGGCGCGCCGTCGGCATCGTGGCCAACCAGCCGAAGGTCAAGGGCGGAGTGCTCATGGTCGACTCCGCGGACAAGGCGGCGCGATTCATCTGGCTCTGCAACGCCTTCAACATCCCCCTCGTCTACCTCGCCGACGTGCCCGGCTTCATGGTCGGCAGCAAGGTCGAACGGGCCGGGATCATCCGCCACGGGGCCAAGATGGTCTTCGCGACCTCGCAGGCGACCGTCCCCAAGATCTCCGTGGTGGTGCGGAAGTGCTATGGCGCCGGGCTCTACGCCATGTGCGGCCCCGCCTTCGAGCCGGATGCCGCCCTGTCGCTGCCCCAGGGGCAGGTGGCGATCATGGGCCCGGAGCCCGCCGTCAACGCCGTCTACTACAACAAGATCATGGAGCTGCCCGAGAGCGAGCGCGCGGCCTACGTCCAGGGGAAGCGGGACGAGTACGTGCAGGATGTGGACATCTACAAGCTCGCCTCGGAAATGCTGGTGGACGGGATCATCGCGGGCTCGGAGCTGCGCGGAGAGCTGATGAAGCGGCTCGACTACGCGGCCTCCAAGCAGCTCGAGTTTCCGGCGCGCCGGAACCCGGTCTTTCCCGTCTGACGGCCCGCATCGCTTGGCGCACCTGATACTGGCGATCAGGTTCCTGACCGTCGTGCCGGTGCCGGGGCGCGAAGCCTCCGGAGGCGAAGCTTTCGGGCGCGCCGCCTGGTGGTTTCCCCCCGTCGGGCTGGCTCTGGGCGCGCTCCTCGTCGGCGCCGATCGCGCCTGCGCCTTCGCCTTTCCCCCGCTCCTGGCAGGGTGCCTCCTGCTCGCCCTCTGGAAGATCCTGACCGGCGGCATCCATCTCGACGGGCTCGCCGATGCGCTGGACGGTCTCGCGGGGACCGATGCGGACGATCGCGTCGCCATCATGCGGGATAGCCGGCTGGGCGTCTTCGGCGCCGCCGGGCTCGCCCTGCACCTCCTGATCTCCGCGGGCGCCATCGATGCCCTGTCCTCGCCGGGCCGCGCGGCGGTGCTCCTCATCGCTCCCGGCATCGGCCGGCTCGCGCCGCTTCTGATCGCCCCGCTCTTTCCCGCGGCCACGCCAGGGCAGGGAGCGGGCGCTTTGTTCCAGGCGGGACTGTCCCGCTGGGCCGCGCCCGCGTACCTCGTCTGCCTCTGGGCGCTCGCGGGATGGCTCCTCGGTCCTTGGAGCGCGCTCTTGCTGAGCCTCTCTCTGGGCGCCGTCCTGCTCTGGGCCGTCTTTCTCGCCTCTCGCCTGGGCGGCCTCACGGGCGATGTCCTCGGCTCTTCCGTGGAGATCGCCGAGCTCGCCACCCTCGTGGCCGCCGCCGCCCTCATGCATCTCCGCCTGATCCCATGACCTCCGGAGAGAGCTTGGTCCTCAAGCTCGTGGTCACGCCCGCCCTCATCGGGGCGGCAAGCCTGGCCGGGCGCCGATGGGGACAGGGCGTGAGCGGCTGGATCGTCGGGCTCCCTCTCACGTCGGGTCCCGTGGCGTTCTTCCTCGTGGTCGATCATGGTGCGGCCTTTGCCGCGGCTGCCGCCGTTGGCTCCATGGTGGGGACGATCGCCCAGGCCGGATTCTGTCTCGGCTATGGCCGCCTTGCCTTCCGTCTGCCATGGCCGCTCGCCTTCCTCGTCGGCATCGGCGTGTTCGCGGCGGCGGCGGCGGCCTTCCAGGGGTTCCGCCTCGCGCTCATCTGGCTCTTTCCCGTGACCATCTTCGCTCTGGGCCTCGTCATCCGACTGATGCCGAAGGGCGAGGATGCCCGCCGCGCCGCGCCGCTGCCGAGCTGGGATATCCCGGCCCGGATGGTGATCACCACGGCCATCGTGCTGCTCCTCACCGGCTTCGCGCCCATCCTGGGCCCTCGGTTGAGCGGGCTGCTCGCCACCTTCCCCGTCTACGCCTCCATCCTGACCGTCTTCGCGCATGAGCTGCAGGGACCGGGACCGGCCGTGCAGGTGCTGAGAGGCCTGCTCTTCGGCCTCTTTTCCTTCGCGGCGTTCTTCTTCGTGCTGGGCCTTCTCATCGTGCAGGTCGGACTCGCTGCCGCTTTCGGCGCGGCCATCGCGGCTGCCCTGCTGCTCCAGGCGGGATCGTTCAGGGTGATCACGACCTCGGCAAGGAAGCCGTCCGGCGATCGCACGTGAGACGGGAGCGGACCACCGTCTATCTCGCCCGCCACGGCAGCGTGGTCGGCTCGGAGAGCCGCCGGTTCATCGGGCACCTCGACGTGCCGCTGTCTCCGCGCGGTGAAGCGGAAGCGGCCGCGCTCGCCCGACGGCTCGCCCGCGCGCCCCTGACCGCCGCGTACTCGAGCGACCTCGTGCGAACCCGCCGCACGGCGGAGATCGTCTGCGCGCCGCACGGGATCGCCGCGGAGCCCCTGCCCGCCCTGCGCGAGTTCTCCATGGGACGCTGGGAGGGCCTCACGGCCGAGGAGATCCGGGCGCGCGAGCCAGGCGCCTTCGACGCGTGGATGGCCGACATCGGCCGCTTCCAGTTTCCCGAGGGCGAGAGCCTGCCGGACGTGGAAGCGCGCGCGTGGCCCGCCTTCGAGGCGATCGTCGCCCGCCACGCGGGGGAGCGGGTGCTCGTGGTCGCGCACGGCGGGCCGAACCGCATCGTCCTCTGCCGGGCCCTCGGTCTCCCTCTCGATCGCATTCTGATGCTGGGGCAGGACTACGCCGGGCTCTCCGTTCTCGAGGCAGGCGGCCACCGCTGGGTGCTTCGATTGCTCAACCATCGCGAGCCCATCAGCGCCTAGACGCGGAGGAAGGGGAGTCCCGCGGGGACCTGCTATACTGCCGCGGTCCGCGACCGTTCACGATCCTTCCGAGAGGTTGTCATGGACCAGGGTGCCGCCAGACTCGTCGAGCGACGAGATCTTCTCAAGCTCGTGGGAGGCGCCGCGGCCGCCGCCACGCTTCTTCCGCCCGCGGCAGCGGTCGGGCACATGCGGCCGAGGCGCGGCGGGTCCCTCAAGCACATCGGCGTCGAGCCGCCGACCTTCGACCCCCAGGCCACCGTGGCTTATCAGACCCAGCTCATGTCCTCGTTCGTGCGCCGGACGCTCTTCAAGTTCGTCAACGGCGCCTCGTACGGCCCTTCGGACTTCACGCTGGTGCCTGATCTCGCGACCAGGGCCGCCGTCTCCAAGGACGGGCGCGTCTACACGATTACCCTGCGCAAGGGGGTGCGCTGGGAGGCCAAGCCTCCCGTCAACGGCCGCGAGCTCGTCGCCTCCGACGTCAAGTACTCCATGGAGCGGGCGCTCAGGAAGTCGCCGTACGCGCACTTGCTCGGCCGGGTCGAGGGGATCGAGACGCCCGATCCCCACACGGTGCGGGTGACACTCGGCGAGGCCTTCGCGCCTTTTCTCCACAATCAGGCCGAGCCGTGGAGCTGTATCCTGCCGCCCGAGGTCGAGGACAGGATGGGCGACTTCAAGAGCGCGGAGTCGCTGCTCGGGTGTGGGCCCTTCGTCCTCGAGCGATACGAGCCGGGCCTCAAGGCCGTCTTCGCCCGCAACCCGAGGTACTACGGCAAGGGGCTTCCCTATCTCGACCGCGTGGAGTGGCTGTTCGTCAAGGACCGCGCGACCCAGCTCTCCTTGTATCGGGCGGGGCAGGTGGACGTTCCATTCCATGACGCTCGCGTCCCTCGTGCCGACGTCGGCTCGTTCAAGCGGTCTCATCCCACCTATCCCGTGGTGGTCTGGGACTGGCTCGCCAACCGGACACTCGCTTTTCGGACCGACAAGGCGCCGTGGAGCGACCCCCGCGTCCGCCAGGCCTTCTCCCTCGCCATCGATCGAAAGAAGTGGGTGGCCCAGCACCTCGAGGGGCAGGGATGGGAGGATCCGGGACCCGTGCCCGCGCCCATGCGGGAATGGAAGCTGCCCACGCGCGAGCTGGGCGACGGGGCAATGTGGCTCCAGCACAACCCCGCGCTGGCCAAGAAGATGCTCGCGGACGCCGGCTTTCCCAACGGCATGCGAGTCAAGTGCACCAACTGGCCCGGCTATGGCGCGGACTACGTCGAGGAGCTCGAGCTCCTGGCCGGAAGCCTCAAGCAGATCGGCGTGGAGCTCTTCATCGTCAACGAGGAATATGCCGGCTACATCCTGGGGTCCTTCCTCGGAAAGTTCGACGAGGTCTCCTGGGGGCCATCGTCGCTCTTCACCGAAGTGGACGGCTATCTCTTCAACTTCTTCCGCACCGGCCAGCCCAACAACCGGAGCCACGTGTCGGACACGCGGCTCGACGTCCTCCTCGATGCCCAGCGGCGCGACACGGCACGGTCGTCCCGCAAGAAGATCGTCGACGATATCCAGCGACATGCCGCAGCCCAGGTGTACTACGTCTACACGCCGTATCCGAAGAACGTCTCGTCCTGGGCGCCGTGGGTCAAAAACTACGGCTGCAAGAACTCCCTCGATCGCGGCGCCCAGCTCGAGGTGGTCTGGATCGACCGGTAGCCAGGTGTCGCGCTTGCTTTGGCGTGGTGCGGCCGCCGGGAATGGCGCCGTTGCTGACGAGATTCGCCGCCCATATTTTTGGCGATGCCTCGACTCTATCGGACGCCAGAATTCAGGGTCGGACAGCCTCATTGACGGTCCTGGTCAACCGAGTGACACAACGGGTCCACCCCGCTCGTGTCAGCATCCAGCGGGGCTCGGATTTTCCAGTCGAATCTGTAGCTTGTGTGGCTACTCTCCATTCAGTTCGCTGGCACCCCTCTTGCTACGTGTTGACGCGGAGAATTGACCACCATCATGTCTAGGACAACTCAGTCTTCGGGCCGCCGGAATGGCCTTGCATGGGCCGGGCGGGACATCTACCGCCGTCGCGGGGAGGTATGTTCGTGAAGCTCGTGACGGCAGCTCCCGCGATCTTTGTCGAGGCAGGGCGAGGCATTGCGTTGCGGCTGGCGCTGATCGCGCTCCTCGTGATGACCATGCTGGTCCTGACGCTGCTCAACGTGAGCGCGGGAGAGCGGATGGTTCCGAGCGACGCGCCGGATATCGTCCCTGCGCGGAGGGTAATCCTCTCGACTGACCCCGCGGGTCTCGGCTCGACCAGCGACTTATTCGGACTCGCCCATGGGCAGCTCTGCAGCGGCGGATGCCAGGAGTGAGAATGCGGACCGACTATTCGCTTCTCTTCTCGGTGGCCATGCTCGGGCTCGTCTTCAGCCGCCAGCAGGCGCCGGCGTCCAATGTGTCCCCCGGACTGTCAAAAGCGGATGTGTTCCCAAGCGGGCAGTCGGCAGGCGGGGAGCGACCGTCCGGGAATGGGGAGTCATGAGCATGATGTGGGCAGCTCACCACGAGGTAAGGAAGGCGGCCAGGGTCCCATTCCGAGAGGCCGGCTTCAGCCTTACCGAGCTCATCGTGTTCATCGCTGTGGTGGGCATCCTCTTCGTCATGACCGTTCCGTTCTTCATCAGCTACTATCAAGCCGCCGCGGCGCGGGCGGATGTCCAGCAGGTCATGACGCTCTTCAACCAGGCCCGCGAGCTGGCGATCAGGCAGAACAATACGGTCTGCGCTACGTTGCCCAACAATGCCCAGATGGTTATCCTGCAGGGCAGCTGCGCAGGCGTGGCCTGGACGGGGGCGGGCACGGACGTCGCCGGCAACATCAATCTGCCGCAGGGATTCACGATCGCACCGCTCAACAACGTGACATTCAATTATCTGGGGGCGGCCGGAGCAGCCACGACCTACACTATGACCAACTCCACCACCGGCGCCCTCGCGACGATCTCCATCGCGCTGACCGGGCGAGTGACGAGCCCATAGATGCGTCGCGCACTCCGATTCGTCGTCGCGGACCAGCGCGGGATGTCGCTGGCGGAGATCCTGGTCGCCTGCGTCATCATAGCGATCGGCCTCGTCGGCCTCCTGTCCGCGGTTCCGACCGCGAGCTATGGGATCCAGGAGGGCCAGCAACTCTCCACCGCCACCTTTCTCGCCAATCAGCGGCTCGAGCAGGCCCGCAATGCGCAATGGGTGGCCACACCCGTCGCCGACACTCTCGGTGTCTCGGCATCGACGTCCGTGCCCCCGGCCTCCGGAGGCGTGACCACCTTCCCTGACGAAAGCCCGATGGCGGCGCCGTACAGCGGCTACTCGCGGACGGTCCGCATCACCGACTGCGGCGTTGGAGCAGGATGCGGCGGCATCGTGGACCCCGGGCTTCGCCAGGTCACGGTCGCCGTGAGCTACCGGCCATCGACCGCCACCGGTCTCGCGGCCGTCGGCACCACGAAGAGCGCGCTCGTGTCCATGCTGATGGCGCAGCGATGAAAGCCATGCTCCAGCTCGCCCGTGAGCAGCGCGGCTTCACCCTGGCCGAGCTGCTCGTCGTCATTGCCATCCTGGGGCTCATGCTGGCCGGTCTCGTCTCCGTGCAGATGCAGGGCCAGGATACCTACCTCATCGGCTCTCGCCGCGTCGAGGCCCAGCAGAACGGGCGCGTCGCCCTTGAGCTCATGGTCCGCGAGCTTCGCTCCGCACAGTCCGTGACCGCGATTCCGAGCGCCACCAACATGACGTTCGTGGACGAGAACGGCGCCACCATCCAGTACCAGCTGTCCGGCGCCGTGATCAATCGAACCACGGGCGGCGTCACGACCCCGCTCATCGGCGGCGTCCAGACGCTCGCCCTGACATATTTTTCTGCCTATGACGGCTCTACCAATACCGGAACCACGACGGGTGTCGCCGGGAGCGTCACGCTCGTCCGGCTGCAGCTCGTGACGGGGACGGAGCAGAGCGTTGCTGCCTATTCGGCCGCCAATCAGCACGCTACCGTTGAGATGCTCGTGCGTCTCCGGAACATGTAGGAGGACCCCCATGCTCTTCCATCGGCTCATTGCGTTCATGCGGTGCCAGCGCGGCGTCGCGCTGCCCATGGCCCTCATATGCCTGCTGATCCTCTCGGCGCTTATCGTCGCTTTCTCGATGATGGCCGCGTCGGAGCCTGTGCTGGCCAACAATCAGCTCCAGGTCGCCCAGGCCCGCGCCGTCGCCGAGAGCGGGGTGGAGCGGGCCATCTGGGCGCTCAACAACCCGGCGAACGCCAGCGGCATCGCGAACCCGCTCGTCACCGCCGGGGCGCTCTATAACGGAACGACCGCCGTCCCCGTCCTCATCAACGGCACCCAGGTGGGCGTCTTCATCGTCGCCGTCACCAACGGCGCCAGCGCCAACGAGCGAAACATCGTCGCGACAGGCTGGACGCCCACGAACACCGGCACCGGCCCCAAGGTCAAGCAGAAGATCCAGGTGACCGTCTATCAGACGCGCTTCCTCGACCCTCCTTCCGCGCTCACCGTCCGCGGGGAGATCGGCGTGGGCGGCAACGCTCTCATCGACTCCAGGTCCGACCGGAGCTGTGGGGACAAGGCCGGGACGTTCAGCAAAGGTGTCACGTCCGTCGGCGGATCGGCCGACATCTACGGCTATGATGGCAATAACGTCCACAACCAGGACGGCACCGATATGATCCAGAACCAGCCGGACGCGAGCTTCAATCCGTACACCTACTCGAACGACGAGCTCAACGCCCTCAAGACCCTCGCCCGGAAGAACGGCACCTACTATCAAGGCACGGTGACCTTCGACTCGAGCAGCCGGATCCCGAACGGCATCATCTACGTGGACACCGTGAGCGGCAGCAACATCGACGCTGGCGGAGCGAATACGACGGCCACCTCCGACTTCGCGTCGGTGGACATCCACGGCAATGCTCCGCTCGACGCGAGCGGCATCTTCAGCGGCATGCTCATCGTCGCGGGGTCGCTCTCTATCAGCGGGAACTTCCAGATGCACGGAATGGTCTACGTGCTGAACGACTTCACCTACATGGGCACCGGCACCGGGCAGATCGTTGGGGCCGTCATGAGCCAGAACATCCGCGACACCTCGGCCACATCCATCGACACCGATACAAGCGGCAATTCCACCATCGTCTGGAACTGCGGCTATGCCAAGACCGGGGGCGGGCAGCTGCCCCAGACCTTCACCATCGAGTCAGGCACCTACAAGGAGATCTCCGGCTAACGTGCGCTCACACCACCTCCTCTCACTGCTGGGGTTCCTCGTGCTGGCGTGCTCCGCCTGCCAGTCTCAGGTGCCCCCCCCGCCGGCTCGCGTTGAAACGGATCCGACGTCGCGCGCCAGCGCCGCTCTGGAGGCCGGCCGCTATCCCGAGGCGGCAGGCCTCTTCCGGGAAGCGCTCACCCGCACACCGGAGAGCGTGCCTCTCCGCTATGGACTAGCCATCGCGCTCTCGTACACCGACCGCGCGGCCGCCGTTGCCGAGTTTCAGTGGGTGCTGGCGAGCGCCCCGCCTGGCTCGCGCGAAGCCGTTGAGTCGCGCGCGTGGCTTGCCCGCGCTGGCGTACTGCCTCGCCCGGCAGCGTCCCGCGGGACCGCCGAACGTGAGCGGGAGACCGGCAATGCCGTCCTGGTGGGCCGCGCCCTCTTCGCCGAGTCGGGTGCTAAGCCGCAGGCGATGCAACGGCTCCAGCTATTTCTGATGGGCCGGCCCGACAGCCCGACCAAGGAGCAGCGCTACGTGCTCCGGACGGACGAGGACGGGAACTTCAAGTTCCCTAACGTTCCACCGGGGCCCTATATGCTGACCAACCGCATCGCGGGCCAGCCGATCTGGAGGCTGCGGGTCGAGCTCAAGCCCGGCGAAGAGAAGCAGATCGATCTCACCCCCGCGAACAGCGTGGGCGTCCAGGACGACTTTCCGCAGCCGCGCTGACCTAAGAAACTTCTGCGGCTCGATCCAGAAATGGAAATGAAAGTCTACGGCGCGTAGGTCTGCTTCCCGTTCCCCGCCACGAGAAGCCACGGCGCTTGACCCAGCGCTTCTTTTGAGCGAATCTTCGGATGGCCCGCGGGATGCGACCTGAGCCGACATCTTTGCGCGACACTAGGCGCAGTGACGAAGCGCAAAAGGACAAGATTGAATCGGCGTCGGGGTTCGTCAGGAAGACTTCCATTGACGCGCGGGGACGGTTCGGTGCGATCCGCCAGTCGACGATGGCGCGCGCGAAGGGCACCGCTCAATGACCGAAAGTAAGGGCAAGATCCTCGTCGTGGACGACGAAGTGCCGGTGGCGGAAATGCTGGCCGAGCATCTGACCGAGCTCGGGTACCAGGTCATCTCGGCCCATGGTGGGATCGAGGCCCTCACCAAGCTCGACCTGGAGAAGCCCCACGTGATTCTGCTCGACGTTCGGATGCCGGAGATGGACGGCGTGGAGGTTCTCCGCCGCATCCGCACCTTTGACTCCAAGGTCGGCATCTTGATGATCACGGGCAACGACGACGTCGATCTTGCCAAGGAGACGATCGAGCTCGGCGCCTACGACTACCTGCTCAAGCCCATCGACTTCGGCTACCTGAGCCGCGCGGTCGACAAACTGATGGCAACGGCAGCCTCCGCGACAGCGCCGACCGAGCCCGCACCCAGCAGCACGCCCTCCGCGCACGCTCAGCTCTACGATTTGGCCCTCGAGATCTTTCGCGCGACTCGGGCGCTGTCCCCGCTGGCGCGGGAATCCGTTGGACGGGAGCTCGAGCACGTCGCGCTCTACGCCCTGCAGCGCGGCGTGGGAGGCGAAAAGCCGGAGGTCATCCGAGCGCTCAATCAGGTCCGAACCGTCCTGCGATTCGCCAAGGATCTTGGAGACCTGAGCGACGACACCCACCGCACCCTGGACGCCTACGTCGCAAGGGCCCGCCGATCTGTGGGGCTCATCTGACCACGCTCACAGCCGATCGTCCGGCGCAGGAGAATGATGGACTGTTCCCGGTTACGGTTGGAGTTGCGGAGGCTGCTACCTCTCGCGGCGATTTGCATTCGGCCTTCAGGGGACAGCCTTCACAAGCCAAATCGCCGCCCGCTGGATACCCTATCAAAGCCCATCGACTACCGCCGGCGGTGGGGTAGCGAAGGCGGAGGACGGTCGTCCCTCAGCGTGTCGGCGACCTTCTGCAGGAGTTCTTCGATGCCGAAAGGCTTCGCGATAAACGGCCAGCCGGCCTCTGCGAGCCCGGATACTTCGTACCCCGACATGAGCATGACCTTTATCTTCGGACGAAGCGAGAGCATACGGCGGGCGAGCTCACGACCGTCCATCAACGGCATGACGACGTCCACCAGGAGCAGGTCAATGTCTCCTGGCCGATGCCTCGCCATCCGGATGGCTTCGAGGGGATCGGAGGTGAGCAGGACGACATACCCCACGGGCTCAAGAATGTCTCGCGCCATCGGGCCGATGTCGGGTTGATCGTCCACCACCAGGATCGTGGAGACACGCGGCCCGGGTGATTCCGTGCGGGATTGTGCGACAGAGAACGGAGCCTCGCCGTTCGCTTGAGCTATCCAGTCGTCGATCTGCTCGCAGGCGAGCGTCAGCGCCGAGCGTTCCATCTCGAACACGAGCGCCCCCGATACGACAGTAAGGTGGGCGCCCGAGAAGATCCCGCTCGGCTGGGCGCACCGGAGGAACCGTTGGCGCCATTCGACGCTCGGGTCTTCGCTCAGGGAAACGAACCAGGTCGGCAGCCGCTCACTTCCGCCTATGTGCTGAGGTTCACCGGCTCGGGTGGGCATGGCTGATCGAATACGTCCAGACGCGCCTAAAAGCCCACCCGCAGCCCAACCAGCACATTGGTGCCGAGAGCCGGAAAGCCGCGCACCTCCGCATAGCCCTCGTTCAAGAGGTTCTGCACCCGGAGGATGAGATCGAGACCCTGCACCCAGTTGTACTTCTCGAGCACGCGGTAGGTGCCGCCCAGGTCCACACGTGTGTAGCCGCTGTTGTAGACCTCGCCGAAGGTCTCCCACTGCTGCGTGACGACGTGGACCTGGGTCCAGAGCGACAACCGCCGGATGGGCTCCCAGGTGAGGCCAATATTCCACCGGTGCTGGGGCTCACGCGGCAGCCACCGCCTCGTCTGGAGATTCTTGGTCTCCGTGTACGTATAGTTGATGGACCCGACGAGGTTGGGCAGGATGTCGGCCTCACTCGTGAACTCGACCCCCGCCGAACGTGCCGCGCCGACATTCACAGGACCTCCGAAGGGCGCCGTCGGGATGGCGACGCAGCACGTGATCAGGTTCGTGAAGTCGTTGTGGAAGTACGTCAGCCCGAGCCGGATACGGCCCTGCCAGAACTTCTGGTCCACCCCGGCGTCCCACGACATGCTGCGCTCGGGCTGGAGGGTGGGGTTGCCAAAGTCCGGGAAGAACAGATCGTTGAAGGTGGGGGCCCGAAAGCCGGTCCCCGCGCCCCCGCGGATGCGCGTGCCCGTCTCCTTGATGGCCAAAGCCAGTGATCCGTGTTCCGTGGTGGCGCTGCCGAAGACACTGTCGTCCTCCTTCCGGACGCCACCCGTGAGGAAGAGGCGATCGAAGAACCGGAACTGCTGCTCGAAGAAGATGGACGGCACGTGACGGGCGGTATGGAAGACGCCCTTGTTGTCGCCTTCCTCGTGACGGTACCCGATCCCGACCGTGCTGGTGCTCCAGGGGCCCACGTGAATAGAGTTGAGCCACTCGACCTCGCGCCGCACGACGTTGATCTGCGCGCGGATGTTCGGGTCGAAATCGACCCCTGGGTCTGGTGGGTCCTGGAAACCAAGGTTGTTCTCGTAGCGCGAGACGCGCGCCGTGCTCTCCCACCAGGTCACCGGCCGCGTCTTAGCCTCGAGCAGCATGATGGTCGTCTCGCTCTGCTGCTTGGCATTGGGATTGATGATGGGGTCGATGGGCTGGGGCCCGGGGAAAACACCCTTGACCGGCACGCCTGTGTCGCTCTTGTTGTAGCGGAGGATGAAGGAGAGTGAGGAGTCGAAGGGCAGCGAGACGCCGAACCGGCCGTTGAGGGCGTTGATATTGGAGCCGTCGTTCTGGAACTGTCCATTGCTCTCGAGGTGCGAGGCCGAGAACGCGTAGTTGAAGATCTTCCAGGCCCCGCTCGCCTGGACTCGCGACTGGAGGGTGTCGTAGTTGCCCGCCTCCTGCTGCACGGAGGCCTGGAAGGGGCCCGTACCCTTCTTCGTGATGATGTTGACTACGCCGCCGATGGCATCGGCCCCGTACAGCGTCGACTGGGGCCCCCGGATGATCTCGATCCGGTCGATGAGGTCCGGCGAGAGGTCGGAGAGATCTACCTGCCCCAGCGTGGGGCTCTTGACGCGGACCCCGTCCACGAGCACCTGCACCTGGTTGGCATTGGCCCCGCGGATGGAGATGTTTGAGATCTTCCCGAGCGAGCCCGAGCGCCGGATCTCCACGCCCGGCAGATTCCGGAGCGCTTCGTCCACCGTCGCGTAGTGATAGGTCCTGAAGTCGTCCTCCGTGACGACACTCAGCGCCACGCCAAGTTGGGTGGCCGGCGTCGCCACCGTTGTCGCCGTCACCACGACGGGGTCCACCGTCTTCGCCTCGACCTTCTTGTCCTCTGGCTTCGTCTCCTGGGCGGCCGCGGGCAGCGCCGCCAGCAGCCACAGCAGCATCAGGACCCCGCGCACGACTCGCATGACCGCTCCTTTTCTCTCGAAAGGATGTCTGCCCCTCTGTCGCGGCCAGGTCTCCTGACTCGTGGCTCGTCGCCGTCGCCCGGCCTTCCCAGGATGGTTCCCAGTGGCCTCCATGCGGATACGGGCGTGGCTCCCCACTCACAGTGGCGGGACCGTGCCGGTGTCTCACCGGCTTCCCTTGGACCGCGGATCGTCACGTCTCCCTATGCCGTAGGTCTCACCTCCCGTCGGGCTACCGAGTGTTGACCATCGATCTTCACGTGGTGGACTGATGATCCGGACACACGGGCCTTGGGCCCTAGGCGGTCCCTCCCGCCGCGGACGGCTGCAGCGAAGGTGGGCCGACAAACCCAACCGCGACGCCGACCCGATGCAGCGCGGAGAGGCCAATGAGCACCGCCACGTTGACCGCAAATATCCGGCCGACAATCGGCAGCGTGAAGTTCTCCGTTCCGCCGAGCCATGCCATCGCGACGGCGAAGAGCATCCCTTCGTATACCATCAAAGCCGCCAGCAATGTGGCAAGCGCGAGCACTCCGTCGCTGGCTCCGGCAAGACGACGTGCCACCCCTCGAGCGGCCACCGTCGTCAGGACAGCCGCCGCGCCGAGAACAGCTCCCCAAGCGAAGCTGTTCGCGGTCCAGGGATACTTGAGCACCGTATATCCTAGGACTTGGCTGGCCAGCCAGACCGCGACGGTGAGACGCATGGCATCCCTGCGGGTCAGGGTCAGGGCGGCGGCAGCGCCGAACGCCGCGAAGGGCGTGGCGCAGGCGAAGACGAAGCTGAATGCGGCGCTCGCGGCCACGAGCAGGGCCAGCCAGAGTGGATGACCCCAGCCCGTGTCGTCGGCAGAACGGATAGCCAATCCGCGAACAATCCGATGCGACAAGGAAAGGACCGAAGGTTCGTGCTGTTGCATGGCTTATCTCCTGGTTCGGGTGCGAAAGGTCGCGGCGGGCCGCACAAGTGCGGCTAGGATAGCGATGCGCGATGGAGCAAGTAACGAGACCATGTCACCCGGATCCTCCCGCGAAGACCGGTCGATCGTGACGCGCCCGGGCAGGTCTCCTGGCTTCCGGATCGTCCTACTCCCCGCGCCTTCCCGACCTTCCGGCCAGTGGCACTCGCGGGTTTCGTCCCCGGTTACAGTGACGGGGTCGCGGCGGATTCGCACCGCCTTCCCTGGAGCCCGCGCCTGGCGGGCCACCCGGACACGAATGACGCGGTGACGGTACCAGACCCGGCGCGCACGGTCAACCGAGGCCGCCGCACATCCCGGCGAGGGTACGCACTCCTCACCCATCTTGGAAGGACTGTCAGCTGAGTTCGATCCCGTATCTCGGTAGTTGGAGGGCGCTGCAACCAGCAAAAGCGATCACATCGGATGACCCTCGCCGACCGTGCGGCGTGCCTGCGATCTGCTACACTCTTTAGCATTCTTACATCCGTCACGGAGGCTCCATGCGCATCTGCTCACTGCTGCCTAGCGGTACCGAGATCGTCTTCGCCCTCGGCTTAGGGGATCGGTTGGTTGCCGTCACCCACGAATGCGATGTCCCCGTTCAGGCGGGAGCGATTCCGATCATCACGCGCAGCACGATCGACCAGGCGCCGCGTGGGAGCCGGGACATTCACAATCATGTGACCGAGGCCATGCATCGGGGCAGTAGCATCTATTCACTGGACCATGAACTCCTAGAGCGGCTGGACCCCAGGCTCATCCTCACGCAGGAGTTGTGCGAGGTCTGTGCCATCTCGTATCAAGAGGTTGCCAAGGCGGTCCATCGTCTTGAGGTCACGCTCCCTGGGAAACGAACGGTTCTGTCCCTTGAGCCCCACGATCTCGCTGGAGTGTTGCAAAGCATCGAGCAGGTGGGCGACGCTGCCGGCGTTCACGAACGAGCCGCTGCGCTCGTGCGGACTCTTCGCGACCGAATCAACCACATCGCATCCATGGCTCGCACAGCACCGATACAGCCACGCGTCTTCGCCATGGAGTGGCTCGACCCACCCTTTACCGCGGGTCATTGGGTCCCAGAAATGATCAGCCTGGCCGGTGGTCGAGACGAGATGAGCCGCGAGGGTGCGCCCTCCGTGCAGGTGTCCTGGGAGGAGATCGCTCGCTACGACCCGGATATCCTGGTCCTGATGCCCTGTAGCTTCAGCATGGAGCGCACCATCAAGGAGTTCGCCACCTTGCATGCGCCGGAAGCGTGGCAACACCTCAAGGCGGTGAAGTCCGAGCGAGTGTACGCGGTCGAAGGCGCCACGTACTTCAGCCGCTCGGGGCCTCGGACCGTTGATGGCCTGCAGATTCTCGCCGAGATCATGCATCCAGAACTGTTCCCGCGGCTGTCGCCGCCGAGCGCTTGGACCCGAGTCACCACGGATCGAGGGTAGGCCGCCGGCAACGGGGTTATGCGAGTGGAACCGTTCCCCTAGAGGCGTGGGACTGAGTGAGCCTTCCCCGGGACGAGCATGAGCCTGGAGGCTTGGGCCCCAAGATTCCGACAGGCGAACGAGAAGGGCCGCTGACCAGTGACGGTCAGCGGCCCCGGGGGCGAGCTACTTCCGGCCGGACGTCGCGCGAGTCTTGGTGTCGGAGTCTTCCTGCGTCTGTGTGTTCGGATTGCGGGAGTTGTGTTTCTTGTTGATCTTGCGCTCGGCCTTGTCGATGCCGTGCTCGACCCCCTTCGGATTCGCCACCTCTTCAGCGCGCTCGAGACCGCGGACATCACCCCCAGCGTTGCTATGACCGCCACCCCCAGCCCCACCAGCGCCGCCGCCCCCACCACGGGCAGCCGCGAGACCAAGGACAGCGATGAACATGACGCCCATCATGCCGAGTCGACGCATCCACTTTCGCATCGCTTACCTACCTCCTCGGAAGCCGCCTTGTGGGCAACACCTGAAAGTCGCAGGCGATGGCCTCCAGGGGCTTTTACGGCATATCTGGTGCCAAATCCTAAGCGCTTGATTTCCCACTTCTTCTCGTGAAGGGAAGGTGTGTAAAACGGGGAGACGGCCTAATCTTTCTCTTCTCTGAACACCCGTCTCCAGGGTGAACGTGGTGAGGGGGCGAAAAGCACTACGCGAAGAACGGAGTATGGCAGCGGCGACCCATCTCGGCTTTCGCGAGCTCCGTGCGATGGGGGGCACAGGATTATCCTTGGGGCCCGCGAGGAAGCGGGAGATCGTCGAGCGATTCACGGAAGGATCCTGAGGCCGTCGCAGCATCGAACGATGAACGTGAGCCGATCGGTGTCGGAGGCGGTCTCGCCCCTCGGTGTCTGGCCTTGCACGGAAAGCGTCAGGGTGTTCTCGCCGACCCTGAGCTTGAGCAGGACCATCTGGTGGCCCCTGGGTGTCGGAGTGAAGAGCTTCGTGATGTCAGCGCCGTTGAGCGCGGCGCGAAGGGTCTCGGGCAAGATCCTCGATCCGTAGAAGATCAGCAGCGGAAATGCAATCTGCCCGGCACGCAGCCGGGTCTCCGCAGTGATCGGGTGCGCATACGTCAAGAAGCTTTTTGCCTCATCGACCTTGTCGTTCCCCCCGGGGAAGCCACCGGAGACCTCGAATCTTCCCTCGGAGGCGGAGTAGTTGAGCGCGTATCGATGAACCGTGCCGGGCCACGTCGGGAGCTCCGCCAGCTGGACGGGGCCGAGTGGATTCCCCGTCCTGCCGCTCGGGTGGAACTCGAGTTCGTAGCGACCGACCGCCGTCCCGACCACGTCGAGGGTGTAGACGCCGTCCGCGGGCTCGGGGACCCCGAGCTCGCTTCCCTCGTTACTCGCGGCTCCGTAGTAGGCCCGTGGGATCTCCTGGTACATTGCCTTCGTCAGTGGCGACACCCCGAGCCGACGCCCGCGGGGATCGGTCAGGACCAGCTCGCTCACGTCTGCTGATTCGCTGCGGCCTTGGCGGACCCCGTGAAGGAATACGGTCAGGAACGAGTGGTCCCTCTTCTCCGCAATCCAGATCGGCGGCGTCAGGGAGAGCGAGTAGGTCAGCTCATAACGATCGACGGCGCCCGGCTCGGTCGCCCCACGCCCGAAGTGCGTCCAACGTGGCCGGCCCGTCCGGTCCCAGGCCTGGACGACATACTCGTAGGCGGCGTGATCGGTGCCGATGACCTGAAGCTCGTAGCGCCCCTCGGCCGGCGTGCGCAGAGCGATGCCGTTGCCGGCCGGGCCCCGAGGCCCAACCGGTAGGGTGGGGTTCGGATTGATGACCGGCTCGTATCGCCCGTCGGGAATCTCGTCGTGGAGGGCATCGGTGGCCGGATCGCGCCCCAGGCGGCGTCCCGTGCGGTCCGTGAGGAGGAGGTGAGCGCCCTTTCCGGGCGCCGGCAACCGGGTGGCGTCGAAGGGCATCACGTACACACGAACGGTGAGCGAGTACGGCACGTCAGGATCGGGCCCTTCACGCGGCACCTGGCCGGGCGACCGCTGGAGCATCGGGACGGCCTCGCCCGGCTTTCGCATGATGGTCTGCGCGGAGGAGCTGCTCGCGACCACGGCAAGCGCAAGGACGAACATCGCGACGACAACGGGGAGCCTGGCACGATGGCTCATACGGATAGCCTTACCAGAGTACTGATGGCTTCGGCGAGCTGCTCGCTCACGCACCCGCCTTCATTTTCCAGGGGAGCTAAACTCGTCATAACGGCGGCCATGACGTCTCCTCTCTGCCGACCAGTGCGGAACGCCGGATCATCAAGGCGAGACCCGCGTCGGGGTCACTCGACATCCGGTCGGGAGGCCGACAAGACCTGGCGTGTGAGGGCATACAGGGCCGACAGGCCGAAGGGTTTGGCCAGCACCGGCACCGAAGTCTGGGCGAGGAACCTCTGGTAGTCCGGATGCTCGATCGCGCCGGTGATGAAGATCATGCGCCGGAGGAGATCCGGCTGCCGCCGCTCCAGCTCCTGACAGAGGCCGACCCCATCGAGTTCCGGCATGCGGAGATCGCTGAGGATGAGGTCGTAGGTTTGGTTCTTGATCTTCTCGAGGGCACGCTGACCGTTGACAGCCAGGTCGATCTCATACCCTTCGACGGCCAAGGCGTCGGCCAACGGCTGAGCCATGAGGGGCTCGTCGTCGACCACGAGAATATGAATCGATCGTTTCACAGGACCGTTGGGAATGTTCACGCCGAGCTCTTTTACAAGCAAACGGCACACCATCCCGCACGGCCATAAATTAGGCGCTTATCAGTCGCCGTGCGTGCGTCTGGTTCCGAAAACCGCACGGCGACGTCGGGCGAAAGCGAATGATCTCAGCCCACATTGTCCAGGTCCCGACGCAGGACGTCAGGCGCCTGACGTCGTGGCGCTCCTCTCCCAGAGGACCTCGAGAATTCGACCCCGAGAGGGCCATCTAGGGTCGCCCGCATCGGCTTCTCCGCGGTCTTCGACATCAATCTGGGCAGGCGCGAGGGTTTCCAGATTTGGCACCGCACCTGCTAAATAGTGAGTACGAGATCCGTCCTTTTCGATCCAAACCGCGGGCCCTAAAGGGCCCACACAGGAGGTGGCGTCCATGGGGAGTGTCTGGCACAAGAAGAGGAAGGCGCTGGGCGCCCAGCAGGGTTTCACGCTTATCGAGCTCATGATCGTGGTGGCCATCATCGGCATCCTGGCCGCCATCGCCATTCCGCTGTACGCCAACGTCCAGACCCGTGCCCGCGTGGCCAAGGCGCAGGCCGATACGCGGACCCTGGCCTCGTCGGTCAGCATCTTCTCGGCCCATATGGGCGCCCTGCCCGCGGCCCTGACGGACCTGACCCAGCAGACGACTGTTCGACGTCAGCGGAAATGGGAGTGCTGAGGGGGCGGCGGTAACCTACAGTTGCGGCGGTTGTTCACCCCAGACGCCGGGCCCGGGGCAGCCCCGGCCAGGAAGGGTGGACCATGAAAGAGTCAACCGCCAAGCCGAGTAGTGGACAGGGTCGAGCGAGCGAGGTCGCCCGCGCGTTGATCCGCCGGACGAAGCAGGCGAGCCGGCGGCGCTTTCCCGCCGAAGAGAAGATCCGGATTCTCCTGGAGGGCATCCGCGCCGAGCTCTCGGTGGCGGAGCTCTGCCGGCGGGAGGGCATTCACCCCACGGTGTACTACACGTGGCTGAAGGACTTCATGGAGGCGGGCAAGGCGCGGATGCGGGGCGATAGCCTCCGGGACGCCACGACGGTGGAGGGGCGCGACCTCCGGCAGGAGAATGAGCGGCTCAAGCAGCTCGTGGCCGACCTGAGTCTCACGAATCTGACGCTGAAAAAAAGCCTGGGCTAGGGCTCCTCGAGCGGCGACGGTACGCGCGCATGAGTCCGGACCGCAAGCGGGTGGTGCTCGAGCTGGTCCGCCGGGCGCCGGGGGCCAAGCGCCAGGCGCTCGCCAACCTGGGGCTGGCGGCGTCCACGTATTACCGGTGGCAGCCGCGCTGGCGGCAGCGGGGGGAGGCGGGCCTGCCCGACCAGCGGCCGCGGCCCGGCACGGTGTGGAATCAGCTGCGGCCTGTAGAAGAGGCGCGGATCCGGGCCGAGGCGCGGCGCCAGCCCGACCGGAGCCCGCGGGAGCTGGCGTACTGGCTGATCGATCACGCCGGGTTCACAGTCTCCGAGTCCACGGTGTATCGCGTCCTCAAGCGCCACGGCCTGATCCGCCCGATCACGGTCCTGGGCTTTCCCGCCGGGCCCGAGTACCGAGTGAAGCCGGCGCGGCCCAATGAGCAGTGGCAGTCCGACGGCAGCTATTTCTTCGTCGTGGGCTGGGGCTGGTACTCCCTGATCTCGGTCCTCGATGATTACTCCCGCTTCATCCTGGCCTGGGACCTCAAGCCGGATCTGACGGCCGCGTCGATCAGTGACGTCGTCCAGCAGGCCGTCGAGTGGACGGGCTTACCGCACGCCCCGATGGCGGACCGGGCCCGCCTCGTGACCGACCACGGCTCCGGCTCCCTGGCCGGGGCGTTTGAGGACTACCTGCGGACCCTCGGCATCCGCCATATCTATGGCGCGCCCCATCACCCGCAGACCCAGGGCAAGCTGGAGCGCTTTCACGAGACGCTCAAGGCCCGCCTGAACCTGCTCGTCTACACGAGCCCCGGGCGGCTGCACGCCGCCATGGCGGACTTCATCGACTTCTACAACCACCGCCGGTATCACGAGGGGCTCGACAACGTGACGCCGGCGGATGTCTACTACGGGCGGCGCGCGGCGATCCTCGCCCGCAGAAAGGAGCGCCAGGCCGCGACGCTCGCTCGACGGCGCGCGTACAACCGCCGCCGCCCCACGCAGCTCACACGAGGTGAATCAGCCGCTCAACTGTCGGTTACCCCAGTCCTCGCAGACTCCCAGAGGTGCTGACGACGAACATGGTGCTGACCAACCCACCCTTCGGGAAGAAGTCCTCCATCACCGTCATCAACGACGAGGGTGAATCCGACAAGGAGTCCATAACCTACAACCGGCCGGACTTCTGGACGACGACCTCCAACAAGCAGCTCAACTTCGTCCAGCATGTGAAGTCGATGTTGAAGATCCCCGGCCGTGCTGCCGTGGTTGTACCTGACAACGTCCTCTTTGAGGGCGGGGCTGGTGAGAAGGTTCGGCGCAAGCTGTTGCAGGAGTGCGAGGTCCACACGCTCCTGCGTCTTCTTCTACGCACAAGGCGTGAAGGCGAACGTGCTCTTCTTCGAGCGGAAGCCGGGCGCGAAGGAGCCTTGGACTAAGAAGGTGTGGATCTATGATTGCCGCACCAACAAGGAGTTCACGCTAAAAGAGCGGCGCATGGTCCGTGCGGATCTTGACGAATTTGTAGAGTGCTACCATCCGGAGAACCGTCACCAGCGCAAGGCGACCTGGGACGAGGTGAAAAACCCTGATGGTCGGTGGCGTGGGTTCACCTACGAGGAGATCGTTGCGCGGGACAAGTTCAGCCTCGACATCTTCTGGCTGAAGGACGAGTCCCTTGAGGACTCATCCAAGTTACCCGACCCGCACGTGCTGGCGGCTGAGATCGCGGAGGATCTCCGCAGCGCACTGGAGCAGATCGAGAGCGTCCTCGGGGACCTCCAGCAGCGTGCCGCCATCGTCGACAGGAAACCGTAGGACGATCAGTGAGCGACATCGTCGTCTTCATCAGCTACAGCCACGATAGCCACGAGCACAGGCGCCAAGTGCTGGAACTTGCGAATCGCCTTCGCTCGGAGGGACTAGACGCTCAGATCGATCAGTATGAGGAGTCACCCCCAGAAGGCTGGCCACTCTGGATGGAGGGGTGGATCCGGAGGGCGCAATACGTGTTGGTCGTATGCACCGGGATCTACCGGCGACGTGTTGAAGGCGAAGAGGAGTCTGGAAAGGGGAGAGGGGCAAAGTGGGAAGGGGCGCTCATCACTCAACACCTTTATGACAATGACGGGCGCAACGATCGTTTTCTGCCGGTAGTCTTCAGCCCTGACGAGGTTAGGAACATTCCGACATTTCTCTCTGGCGCCACGTACTACGACGTCTCGACAGAAGCCGGATATATCAGGCTGTACAGACGGCTTACGAGTCAACCCGCCGTTGTTCGGCCGCCGCTCGGCTCGGTCCGCACGCTGTCTCCTGAGTCGACAGAAGCATCCTTGGGACCCAACGTCGAACGATCCTCGAATCTCCACTCGAAGGAATTTCTCCAGTCCCTCGTGCTCATCGAGGGTCCTGGAGGACACGCAATTCTCTCCGCAAAGAGCGTCGTACGTTCTAAACGCTTGACGCTCGAAGTACTCCCGCAGACGGCGCAGGAAGCGGCATTCCTTGCCCAGATTCGCGACAACCTTGGATCAACCTTGGGCGTAGCCTACGGCACGACCGCAGCCTTTGGTCGCGTGGAGACAGTCGAGCAGCACCGAGAGGGGCCTAAAGAGGTGTGGTCCATCGTCTTGGAGCCGGAGGAGGCCGATTTGTCGCCTGGCAGTATGGAAATGGCCTATAGCGGGTACTCGGCTGACAAGCTGGCCGAACTGCGAGCACGCCGCATTCTTCTTAATGACCCCGCACCCGTCCGTGACGACGAGATCACCAATGTGAACGACGCAGCGCTCGAGATGTTCATTCGGCGGAACGGAGGCCCTGGCGAGATCAAACAGTCACCCCTCCCTGCGCTCTACGGCATCTATAGCGAGGACCCTGCGCTCTTCGAGGCAACCGCAAAGCTGTTTGTGCTTCTGCTCATGCGGGCCGGAGCGGTGGTTCAGCACGTTCATGAGTTGGAGATAAAGCTGCAGTCTACGGCAAAGGCTACTGTCCATTTCGTTGGTCAGCGACACCGAGTGTTTAGCAATCGCGAGCCGTCCATCATTCGCGTCGACGGCACCCTGACCTTCGAGGCTCCCGGTCGCGCCTAAGTGTGGACTGGAGCGGCCGACGTGGACGCCGGTTCGCTCAACGTTGGCAGTAGTCAGAGCCGCTCCGCTCTAACCCCACCGGCTGAAACAGGTCGCATCCCGCCCTCGGCCCGGACGGAGCAAATCGCTCGGCCTCGTGTCACGTTTACGTGGACGCCAGGGCAGGGTAGCCTACAAGGCCACTATGGAGTGGGGCTCTGGCTGTGTAGGGTGGGCGGACGCCGCCGAGCGGCTTCCAGGAGTTGTGTGTCCACCACGCCTCGAATACCCGGCGCCTCCGAGTCCCGTTCGACTGCTGTTCGTCTTCTGGAACCCGCCCGGCCCCACACACTTTTGGAACTTTCAGGGCGACAGGCTCCGCAGGCACCTTGGCTGGGTCCTGGGGGAACTCGGGTGGGCGACCCAGCCAGACTTCCTGGGCGAGTTTCTGCAGCGTGGCGCCTTCCTAGTCCATGCGGTCAAGTGGTGGCAGCAGCGCGACTGGCCATCGCCTGACGCCATCGCCCGCTGTGCTCGCGCCGGCTTCCTTACAGACCTCCTCCAACTTCGGCCGGAGCGGCTGTGCCTCCTTGGACGCGTGCCGTTTGAAGTGGCCTCGAAGGTTCTCCACGGCCTCCCCGCGATCATGCCTTCGTACTTCGAGGGATGGACGGGAGACGTAAGCGTCCCTTCAGATGCTGGCTCATGGCATTTGCCGACTCTCGTCACGGTGCTTCCGAGCCACTTCAACCGTAAACACACGCTTCCGGCACTCAGAGGCTGGCTTCCTCGGAGCGCAGTCTGTTCTTGATTGTCGCGTCACCACAATGGTCCTACTCGGCCTTCACGCTGGGGCAGAGCCGAGCGCCTGGCGCGACTTGGCGCAGGGCGCCGTGGTGGGGCTGACGGCGACATGAAGCTCGCCTTTCGATCCTCCTGGCGGCCGCTTCGCGAGACAATGATTTTCGAGCGACTGTTTCACTCGAAGCTCCGGATGACGCTGGCTGACAAGCGCGATTTGCTCGGGGTTCGGGGCGCCATCACTGTGTGAATGGTCAATGCCAGTAGTGGGGCCCTCATCGGCGAGGTATACGGCATCCCGATCGCAGACGCTCTCCGCGACGTCGACGAAGGTACACCTGATCTGACCCCGTATCGCAGCCGCAGGGCGATGTACGTCCACTCCACCGCGATCCTCACGCGCTACCAGCGACATGGTCTCGGTCGCATCCTTAAGGCCTACCACCTGGGCCGAATAGCTCAGGCCGGCTACGAGATCGTGACTGGTCACGCGCGCTTCCCGGCGAGTTGCGCGCTCAACGTTAGCTTTGGCGCCCGCCTCGGTGCCCGCCACCCGAACTGGTACGGCACCGGTGAGCTATACCGGTTCTACGAGCTGCGGCTCCAATGACGAAGCTGAACGGCACGGCTTGATCGAGATCGCCCCGTCGAGCCACCACCCAGACTTCACCCAGGAACTACCCAGGAAGTTGCTCCCGACGAAAGCCAAGGAGGGCCCAAGCCACTTACGTGTGAAGCGCTAATTTACGACGTGTTGTTTGTGGCGTGTAGGCTGTGGTGCCGAATCGGGAAGGGCTCATAACCCAAAGGTCGCTGGTTCAAATCCAGCCCGCGCAACAACCGAAATCGAGCAACAGTCCAGGATACATAAGTGGCGTTACGTTCGTACCCTGCGAGAAGGCGTCGACCACGGAGGACAATAGTCGCGGTGTTCCGGGCGAGCCGGTCCGCCCACTGGATATCCCATCCAGAGGTCGGCCCGTCGACTTGCCGAGTTTCATCAGCCCTGCGCGGGGAGCCCTGGCCTTTCTCTGAAGAAGACGCCTTCAGAGGCCTAAGTTGTGGGAGCCTGCCCGGCGACGTATACTGCGAAACGATGATCTGTCCGGAATGCGGGCGTGACGGCGCAGCGAGCGCTTTTGTGGGCCAGGGACCCTTCGAGCGCGCGGTACGGCACGAGGAGTGCCCTAGCGGTCATGCGTGGCACGTCAAAGAAGGTTTCGGCACGGAGAGCGGGCCCATCGAGTGCAGTTGTCCGGATGATTGGTTGACCGTCCCTGCGGGATTCGGCATGCGCTTCTCCGGGCTTGAGCATGACGCTGAGATGGACGCGTTTCGATGGCGATTGGGCGGTCGGATCGTGCGTCGGACGGGCGACGCGGTAGTGCTGGACGTTAGAGTGGTCGAGGACGCCGGGGGCACTCGAACGATGGCGGTCGTCGGCGGTCAGTACGAAATCGGGGCGGAGAAGGTCATCGAGATTCGGTCGCGCCGCAGGCACTAGCCGACGCCCTACCAGCCGTACCGGTCAGAGCGCATCCTCCTCTCGCTTCTCCTGCCGCTCTTCTGACATTTCCGTGAGGGTGTCTGCGATCCGCTTCAGCGTCTCGTTGATCTTCCAGAGTTCGTGGCCCAATCCACATCCCAGCAATATCGCCAGCCGGAAGAAGCCGAAGCGCCACCACCACTCTTGCTCCGTCATCATCACTTCTCGTCGCGCGGGTCAACGGTGTCGGGCCAGCACGAGTCTTGAGCGGCCGATCCCGGTGCTCCTCGACTCCATTGCTGCGTGGTCCAGCCCGATGGGTCTTGCGTCAGGATTAGGCCCGTGAAGTTCGGGGCGTTCGCCATGCGTACGTCTACCGCTCCTTTCGGGACTCGGGACCGCGCCGCTTTCAGGCAAGCGTCGCGGTTCTCGTAGGCTGCGACCCGCGTCCGCGCCGCCGCGGGCAGTGGCTCGGCGCGCCCAAAACGCTGCCACAATACCCACGCGCACTCGGCGGAGGCCGACGTGGCGACGAGGGAGCAGAAAAGCGTGACGGCGATGCACGGCCAGCGGGTGATCATTGCCGCTCCTCCTCACTTCCCCTTCGGCCCGCGCGGATCCACGGTGTCGGGAAGGCAGGCGAGGAAGGGTGTCGGAGCAGATGTGCGCGGCTCCATCTGGGCCAAGAACTGAACCCTTGCCTTCAACTGCTGCTCACAGTCCGCCTTCGTCTGGAAGGCGACCTCCATCCCCGTATCTAAATTCCAACGCCCAGACTTGCCGGGGACCTCCTGCCACAGCACCCACGCGCACTCGGCGGAGGCCGACGCGGCGACGGCGAGCAGGCAGCAGAGCAGGGCGAGTCCCATGGCGCGTCTGACGGAGATGGCGGCGTTTATGAACCTCCCCCGCATGAAGCGGGCTCCCGGACGCACACCGATTCTCAGGGTTTGTGCTCTCGGGGCGCCATTACTGAGAACGGGCGTCATGTTGTCTACCCTCCTCGGAGTGAAAATGTGATAAGGTGCCGGTCTGATTCCATGCCGTAGAATGCACTCAGAAGGGTAAGCTCCCTATGACAGTTTGCGTGGGCGTCCTTTGCGCCAACAGTTCTGAGGTAGTAGTGGCCGCCGATAGGATGGTCACTGCGGGTGACACAGAGTTCGAGCAAAGAGACATCAGGAAGATTGAGCCGATTAACGAACGCTGTGTAATCCTGACGTCCGGTTCCGCTCTACGCCACACCGATTTGGCGCGAAGGGTAAAAGATGAGTTGCGAGGGAGAAGCCATCCAAGCGTCATGGATGTCGTGGTCGAACTGAAGCGACAATTCGTTGAAGCGAGAAAGACACGCGCTGAGGAATTACACCTCAAGCCGCTGGGCATGGATCTTGAGCAGTTTCTGCATACCCAAGGGCGACTCGCTGAACCCCTGGTGTTGCGGCTTACACGAAACATCGAGGACGAAGCGCTCCGGCTATCCATATTGGTTGCAGGCACGGACAGTACCGGGGGCCACATCTATTACGTCTATGACCCGGGTACGGCTGATTGCTTTGATGCGATCGGCTACTGCGGCATTGGGGCTGGCGAGCATCATGCTGAACTCTCGCTAATTCGTGCGCACTATTCCCCGAAGGTCTCGGTCAAGCAAGCGGTGTTCCTCACATATCAGGCAAAACGAGATGCTGAGGTCGCACCGGGAGTTGGTGCAAACTTCACAGATGTTGCTACCCTAGATGAGAAGGGATGTCACTTCCTCGACCAAGATGTGCTTGCAGTTCTGAGTTCGATTTACGAGGAACTGACACGCAGCAGAGTCGGAATCCGTGAAGAGATGAGAGAGAAGATCGAAGGCGTCGAGATCAAGTTCCAATAAGGGAACCATGCTAAAGACCAGACCCGCGAAGCCCTCGGTCAAGCATGATGATCTCTTTGAGATCAAACTGCAGATCGCGCTTGCCAAACTCGAACGTGCAATCCAACAACAGCGCAAGAGGACCCCACGCAAGGCCTCCGCGCGGGAAGCCACCGATCGGGTAGTTGGAGTTCCCCTCGCGGCGCACCGGGAGCGGGTGAGCGGGGCTCGCTCTCGGTCTTCTCTCTGAGAGCGGCCTCCGACCGCCTACAATCGGCTGCGAGCCGACCGGGGCCGGGTTTCAAGAATCACACGCACTTGCTCGGAAGAGATCAGCGCGGGTGATGTCCTGAACCGGACTGTCAATCCAGTGGTCCGGGGCTGTAAGTCGCCTTACATTCCCTGAGGTCGTAACGAGGCGTCACACGGTTGACTCGGACTGTACTCGGACCGAGTGATCTGACTTCATCGGCCTCAAGGGGTGTTCGCCAAGCACTACGACGATGTCTAAGGCTGCAAATGACAACGGATCGCGACGAATCATGTATCTGAAGGAGGGGACGGAGTCGGATCTGAAAATCCTGGTGTCGGCGGTTCAATCCCGTCCCTGCCCACCACTTTTTTCAGCTAGTTGCCCGTCACCGATTTTCCTCCGACGTGGCTTTGTGCCTTAATTTGTGACCAACTCGGGCACACTCTGGAGCATTCCAGTGCACTTTGCTTGGGAGGCGGTGCGAAGTGGCGGGAGCAGTCCGAAGCTACCGCGAGCTCCTAGCGGTGCTGCAGTCGAGACCCGAGACCGCGTGGCTCATTGCCGTCGACGGAGCCCGTGCGGCTGATGTTGATCCATCTTAGTCATAACTGTTCTTGGAGTAGAGAATGACGCTTGAAGGGGCGCGCCGACAACTCTTAGAGGAGATCAAATACCAAAAGGGATTCCCGCCGCGGGCTAGAGCGACCGTGATAAAGAACGACCTTGCAAGTCGGGGTCTTAGTAGTAGCGGAGCCTTAGCAGAACAGGTAGCAGGTGTTTACTGTAGGGCTGTTGAGACGATTCTCGACGACTTCGCTGACGCCGTATTGAGTAAGAGGAGCGCGCTGGCCATCAGCGGTGAATCTGAGCTCCGGGCTGTGATATCGGACGCGCACCAGCAGATGTTCGCCGAGGCGCGTGGATGTTTGCTCGACGACCTCGGGGGAGTTTGTGACGCGAGAGGACCCAGGATTGACCAGGTCAGCCCAGGTTGTAGCAGGAGAGCCGAAAAGGGCCAGAAAGGAAGGACCCGGCAAAGTCTGCGCCTGGGCTAACCGATGTCACGAGGCGGCCTCTGGCAGCCCACAGGGCAGGGACTTTCAAGGCCAGAGCGACGGCGAGTGATGAGTTGCATTGTGTTGCGTAGCCCCACTTGCAGGCTCTCGCCTCCTGTCGGGATGGACGCGGACAGGCGAAAGTGGCCATAGGGCATCGAAGCCTTCATCGCTACGAGGATCGGGTCGAGGCTGGCGCGGCTGGCAACCCAAGCAAACCCACGACGACGCGTTCGGCGAGCTGGACATCGAAGGGTGCTCGGCCGGCGAGCTGGATGGTGAGCCCCTCGATCGCGCCGAGATAGCCGAGCGCCAGCGCCCGGGGCGGCGGCCCCGGCGGGATCGTCCCGTTGCTGCGCCCGGCGGTGATGAGCCTGGTGCAGTCGGCGACGAGCCGACGCCCGACTCGCTTGACCGCCCGCCCAACGGGATGATCCTGCCCGCTGAATTCGACGCTGAGGGTCG
>WNFD01003360.1_pt1 | contig 27834 bp, 30 predicted proteins | sample 5400491 | NCBI WGS metagenome assembly WNFD01 (sample SAMN13153343, study PRJNA577476) | soil metagenome | isolation source: 120 cm saprolite under Douglas fir tree site 2 hole 2 replicate 2 | place: USA:California | collected 2015-04-18
GGGGTTCGCTGGCGGCCGCGCCCGGGCCGGGCACTCCCGGGCCGGCCGCGCTCGGGCGGGCTGCACCTGGGACGGCCACGCCTGGGCCGACCGCGCCGATGGCGGGGGCGTTCTCTGGAGAGCTCACTGTGGGGTTCATTCCTCGTCCGTTCCTTCGATCGCGTGGTGCAGGATCGCCTGCGTCACCTCATTGCCGTCCAGCTGGCGAGCGACGACCCCGTCCCGCAGCACGAGGATGCGGGTACACATCGCCAGCAGGTCGCCGATGTCGGTGGAGGACACGATCACGCCAAGCCCTCGCTCAGCCTGCTGCGCGATCAGTTCGTAGAGCGCGATCCGGGTGGCGATGTCCACCCCCGCGGTGGGCTCGCAGAGCAGCAGCACGGACGGCTCGAGCGCAAGGCACCGGGCCATCACGACCTTCTGCTGGTTGCCCCCGCTGAGCGTGGAGATCGGGGCGTCCTGGCCGGCGGGCGGTGCGTATCTGCAGCCGCTGGACCCAGTCGCGGACCAGCGCGGCCTCGCGGGACTTGCTTTGGGCAACCCCGTGCCGGAGACGGTCGAGGATCGGCAGCGTCAGGTTCTCCGCGACGCCGAACTCGGCGATCACCCCTTCCCGCGCGCGATCGGCCGGCACCAGGGCGAGACCCGTCAGCCCGTTCGGTCCAATGTCGGCCCATCGCCCGCCGCGGTCCGGCAGCCGCAGCCGACCGCTGGCCTCGCGGCCCAGGGCGCCCGCGACCAGGTAGGGCAGCTGCTCGCTGCCCGAGCCCGCCAGCCCGGCCACGCCGAGCACCTCGCCCTTCCGCAGGGTGAAGCTGACGCCGTTCAGGTAGCGCGCGCGCAGGTCCCTCGCCTCGAGCAGGGCGGGCGCGCCGGAGGCGGCCGGAACCTTCGCGCGGAAGTCCGGGTCGACCTCCTCGCCCACCATGAGGGAGGCCAGCTCGCGAGGGGTCAGGTCCGCGATCGCCCGGGTCGCCACGACCCGACCGCCGCGCAGCACCGTCACCCGGTCGGCCAGCTGGAAGATCTCGTCGATGCGGTGCGAGACGTAAAGCACGCTCGCACCGGCGCGGCGGACCTCACCGATCAGCTCGAAGAGCTGTGCGACTTCGTGCGGTGGCAGCACGGCGGTCGGCTCGTCCAGCACGAGGACGCCCCGGCCGCCGTCCCAGCCCTGCAGCGCGGCGACGATCGCCACCACGACCCGCTCGACCGGCGTGGCCTCGGCCAGCGGGCGGTGCAGGTCGATGTCAATCCCGAAGCGGCCGAGCAGCTCGCGGGCCGCCCGCTCCTGCTCGGCCAGCGGATGTTGCCGAACCGGCCCCGGACGTAGGCATGCCGCAGCGCGAGGTTGTCTATCGCGCCTAGTTCCAGCACATGGTCCAGATCCTGATGGACGAAGCGCAGCCGGTCGTGGCCGTGCTGGAGGCCGGACCCGAGCTCGAACGGCTCGCCGGCGATACGGCTGCTGCGCTGGCAGAGCGAGCCCGAGCTGGAGACGATCCCGGCCCCGGAGCCTGGCCCCGGCGAGGTGCTGGTCAAGGTGGAAGCCGCCGGGCTATGCCACAGCGACCTGCACCTGATGGAGTGGCCCGCGGGAACGGTGCCGTACACGCTGCCTTTCACGCTGGGACACGAGACCGCCGGCACGGTCGCCGCACTCGGCCCGGGCGCACGCGGGGTGTCCGAGGGCGACCGGGTGCTCGTCTACGCGCGCTGGGGCTGCGGCGCCTGCCGGCCCTGCCTGCAGGGAATGGAGAACCTCTGCGAGACAGCGGCCGGCGACCTGGGCGGCCACGGCGGCGGGGTCGGCCGCGATGGCGGCCTGGCCGAGTACATGGTGGTGCCGTCGGCACGGTACCTGGTCCCGATCCCGGATCTGGATCCCGTGGCCGGCCTTCAGTAACGTCCGCGTCGTCGCGGTGGATGTTCGGGAGAACGCCCGGCGGCTGGCGCTGGAAGCGGGCGCGCACGCGGCCGTGGCCGACGCCGGCCAGCTACGCGAGGAGGCGGGGAGGCGAGGGGCCGCGCTGGTGCTTGACTGCGTGGCCACGGACGGCACGCTAGCGCTGGCCGCGGACGTTACCGCCCTGGGCGGCGCCATCTCGTACGTGGGCCGCGGCGGCGGATCGCTCCCGGTCTCCCCCCGCGTCGCTGCCCTTCGGGTGCTCGGTGCACATCCCCACCTGGGGGACGCTTCCCGAGCTGGCCGAGGTGGTGGCGCTCGCCCGGGCGGGGGCCATCCGCGCGGAGATCGAGTGCTTCACGCTGGGCCAGGCGGTGGACGCCTACCGGCGGCTGCGCCGCGGCGAGGTGCGTGGCCGTGCCGTGGTTACGCCGGGCACTGGTTTTGTACCTGACATCGCATCAGTGGCTGGCCCTGAAGACCGCCAAAACTTACCTGTAACTCGAGCTTAACAAGCTAGCCCGAAGGCTGTATATTGAACTGAACTAAGCTTAGTTACTAAGGACCCGTGATGAGCGTGCTGACCGATACCGCGGCCTATCCGATCACGCCGGCCACCGCCCGCCACCTCGGGCGTCCGCTGTTCGGCCACGTCATCGACGGCGAGGTGGTCCCGTCGCTGGACGGCGCGACCATGCCGGTCATCGACCCGGCCACGGGCGAGCGGGTCGCCACCGCGGCGGCAGGCTCCGCGGCCGATGTGGAGCGCGCCGTGCGATCCGCGAGGGCCGCCTTCGACGACGGCCGGTGGCGCAACCTCCCGCCGCTGGAGCAGGAGCGCAGGCTGCGCAGGCTCGCCACGCTGCTGGCCGAACGGGCCGATGAGTTCGCCGAGCTCGATGTCATCGACTCCGGGCTGCTCCGGATGTATTCCGGCTTCATCGTCCAGTTCGCCGTCGGCGGCATCGAGTACTATTCCGGCTGGCCGACCAAGCTGGCGGGGTCGATCCCGGCGGCGCCCAGCGACTTCGCCGTCTACCAGGTCCGCGAGCCGATCGGCGTGATTGGGGCGATCATCCCCTGGAACGGGCCCACGGCCGGGGCGTCGATGGGAATCTTCCCGCTGTGCGCGGGCAACAGCGTCGTGCTCAAGCCCGCCGAGCAGACGCCGATGACGGCGGTCCTGATGGGCGAGCTCGCCCTGGAGGCGGGCATCCCTCCCGGCGTGTTCAACGTGGTCCAGGGGACCGGCGAGGCGGTTGGCGCGGCGCTGGTCAGCGCGCCCGGCGTCGACGCGGTGACGTTCACCGGCTCGGTCCCGACCGGCAGCGCGATCCAGGCGGCCGCGGCCGCGCGGGTCAAGCGCGTGAGCCTGGAACTGGGCGGCGCGCGTCACGGCGACCGCGGCTACTTCCACCAGCCCACCGTCTTCACCTCGGTCCGAAATGACATGCGGATCGCCCAGGAGGAGATCTTCGGCCCGGTGATGTCGGTGCTGAAGTTCTCCTCCGAGGAGGAGGCCTACCGGATCGCCAACGATACCCAGTACGGGCTGGCCGCCGGGGTATGGACCCGCGACCTGGCCCGCGCGCACCGGGCCAGCCGCGCGCTGCGGGCCGGCACGGTCTGGGTCAACACCTACCAGATGGTGTACCCGTCCGTGCCCTACGGCGGAGTCAAGCAGTCCGGCCACGGCCGGATGCTCGGCGCGCCCTCGCTCGACGACTACACCCAGACCAAGAGCGTCTGGATGAAGATCAGCTAATCGCTGGTGCCTGACTAAACTCCTCGGGAGCTGCAGTGACAGAAGTGACAGCGCTGGCCGGCACCGACCCGGCGGTCCGCGCGATCAAGGACCGGATGGACATTACCGACGTCCTCTGCCGCTACGCATCGACCATCGACCGGTTCGACCACGAAGGGCTCCGCCGCACCCTGGCCGACGACCTGTGGGCGCAGTACGGGAACGCGAAGCCGGTCATCGGGGGCGACGCGGACGCGAGCTGGATCGCGCAGTCGATCGCGACGGTGATCTGGCAGCACCACCTGCTCAGCGTCTACCACGTCGACCTGGACGGCGACCACGCGCGCGCGCTGGTGTACCACACCTCTCACCAGGTGTTCACCGATGACCCGAAGACCGCGAAGGTGCTGGTCGGCCGGTACCACAACGAGCTGAGGCGAACACCAGACGGCTGGAAGATCAGCAGGCTCGTGCTCGACCTGCTCTGGGGGGAGGCGAAGACCGACGCGGCCGGATACCTCGACCTGGTCGGGGGACGCGGCCCCGGAACATGAGCGAGCTGGAGGCTGCACGGCCGTTCTCGCTCGCGCGCGGCCTGGTGCTGCGCAACCGGCTGGTCGGCACGGCCCACGCCACGGGACTGGTCTCCGACGGCCTCGCGCTGCCCGGGGACGCCGAGTACTGGCGGCGCCGCGCGGCCGGCGGCGCCGCGATGCTGGTGGTCGGCGGCACGGTCACGGCGCCGGAGTCCACCTGGCGGCGCCGGATCGTGACCGAGGCCTGGCGGGAGGCGGCCGTGCCGGGCATGGCCGCCCGCGCGGAGGCGATCCGCGCCGAGGGCGCGGTGGCCGCCTGCCAGCTCGTCCACCTCGGCCGCGAGACGACGGGCGCGGACATGTGGTTTGCGCCGGTCGCCCCGTCGGCGGTGCGCTCACCGCGCGAGCCGACCCGGCCGCGCCCGCTGACCGACGGCGAGGTGGACGCGGTCATCGAAGGCTTCCGGGTCTCGGCGGTCAACGCGCTGGCCGCCGGGTTCCAGGTCATCGATCAATCTGACGGTCGGCGTCCGGACGACCTACGTCCGCGACATGGCCACCGCGGAGCCGCCGCTGCTGCCCCACCTAGCCCGCATCCGGCCGCTGACCAGCCGCCCGCTGCTTGTCTCGCAGGCGTTCCGACGGGCGGACCAGATCGACGCAGCGCTTGCGGCCGGCGCGGACCTCGTCGGGATGGCCAGGCCGCTGATCGCCGATCCGGACCTGCCCGCCAAACTGCTGTCCGGCCGGGCGGCACAGGTCCGCCCGTGCGTGTCCTGCAACGAGGACTGCCGCACCTTCGACCCGGTCCTGCTCTGCTCCGTCAACCCGGAGCTGGCCCCGGCCGGAGCGGCCAGGCGACCGGCGGCACCGCTCCTCGTGCAGCAGGTCGGCGACGGCACGGGAGGCCGCGTCGCGATCGTCGGGGCCGGCCCGGCCGGGCTCGAGTGCGCTGTTGCCCTGGCTGGCGGGGGCGCGCCCGAGGTCGTGGTGTTCGATCAGCACGAGGCGATCGGCGGGCAGCTCGCGGTCGCGGCGGCGGCGCCCAACCGGGCCGGCTGGCAGGCATTGCTTGACTTCTACCGGGCATCGTTCGAGGCCGCCGGCGACGTTACCCTGCGGCTGGGGACCACCGCCGGGGCGGCCGACCTGGCCGGCTTCGGCGAGGTGATCCTCGCGGTCGGCAGCCAGGAGGTCCTGCCCGAGGTCGCGGGCATCGAGCGAGTGCTCGCGTCATCCCGGGCGATCGCCGCGGGCCCGTCCGCGCTCGCCGGGCGCGAGCACCTGCTGATCATCGACGACGGCTTCGGCAACTGGCCATGCGCGAGTGCCGTGGAGCTGGGTGTGCGCGCCGCCGTGCCGCAGATCACGGTGGCGACGCCGGACGCGGCGTTCGCCGCGTCGCTGCCGGCTGAGGGACGGGTGCAGCTCATCGCGCGGCTGCGCGGTGCACCGCTCGACGTCATGCCGTTCACGGCCCTTTCCTCGGTGGGCGACGGCTGGGCTGAGGTCACGAACATGATGTCCCGAACGACCCGGCGGATTGCCGCCGATACCGTCATCGTCGTCGGCGAGCGCCGGGCCCGTGACTGGCGATCGCTGGTCCCACCCGGCCTCACGGTGCGGGTGATCGGGGACGCGCTCGTGCCGCGGCGCGCGGCCCACGCGATCTCCGAGGGCCGTGCGGCGGCCGAAGCGATCCGGGCGTCGCGGGCGCATGCGCCCGTCACGGCGGAATCAATCTGAGGAGGTGGGCATGCTGGGCGGCCTGGTGGCCTTCCCCCGCGCGCCCGCCTACTGCGCGACCAAGGGCGGCATCGCCCAGCTCACCAAGGCCACGGCGGTCGACCTCGGCCCCGCCGTCCGGTGCAACGCCTATGCCCCGGGCGCGATCGACACGCCAATGGCCCGCGACCACGTCGTGCACGCGAAGGACCCGGCGGCAGCTGAATGGGCGCTCACCGCACCCCAGATCAACGGGCGCCTCGGCACACCGGAGGAGATCGGGAAACTCGTCTGCTTCCTGGCCTCCGACGACGCGGCGTTCCTGACCGGCGCGGTGGTCCCGATCGACGGCGGATTCCTCGCCTGGGGGAGCAGTCGGGCCAGGCCGGAATGAGACCACAGGAGGCTTCCGCGACGTTGGCTACCGCCCCGGCCAGGCCGGAGGAGGCGGCGTCACGGACGAAACGTTTCCGCGGAAACGTTTGGCGCAATTGCGTGAGGCGTTCATGAAGGGGCTCGATGGCCGGGTGGCCGTTGTCACCGGGGGCGGCGCGGGCATTGGCGAAGCGATCTGCCACCGGCTCGCCGCCGAGGGTGCCCGGATCGCCGCGCTCGACATCTCCCTGCCAGCCGCGCAGCGGACGATCAAGGCGATAGGCGACGGGCTGGCCGCCGAGCTCGACGTCAGCGACAGTGCCGCGGTCGATGCGGCGATCACGGGCGTCGAGCGCGACCTGGGCCCGGTCGACATCCTCGTCAACAACGCGGGCGCGGTCGGGCTGGATCATGTCCGGCGCGTCACGCCGCTGCTGGAGCGGCAGCGCGCCGAGATGGCCGCCGGCAAGGTAGAGACGCCGCTGGACGCGCTGGTCCGGCTCAGCGACGAGGAGTGGCGCCACCTGATGGCGGTTCACCTCGACGGAACCTTCTACTGCACCCGGGCAGCGCTACTCAGGCAGGTTCCCGGGGAATGGGAAGTCTGCGACGTCGAACTCGACGAACCGCGTGAGCGCGAGGTGCTGGTGCGGATGGGCGCCGCCGGCCTGGTGTTCGGCGAAGGGTGACGGCGCGGCGCGCCGGGCGACGCGGCACATGGCGGCAGGGGTGCCCGCCGTCATGTGCCGACCAAGTCGGCAGGGTACCCGTCGCTCGTTAAATTGATATGATTTCAGTTTTGGAAACGAAACGTGGCGTGAGGAGTGTGGGGTGGCCCCAGAAGAGCACCGGCTGCGGGAAGAGGTCCGGGCCTTCCTAGCCGAGAACGCACCGTCCCCGGCGGATCTCCCCCGCTCGCTCGACGCGAGGATCGAGGCCCTCCGCGGCTGGCAGGCTCAGTGCTACCAGGCCGGGTACGTCGGCCGGGCGTGGCCCCGCGAGTTCGGTGGCGGCGGGCGGGCACCGGTCGAGCAGATCGTCGTCGACCAGGAACTGGCGGCCGCCGGCGCACCGGAGTTCGTCAACGTCGTCGGGCTCGATGTTCTCGGTCCGTCGCTGCTGCGCTTCGGTACCGAACAGCAGCGGCTGCGGCACATCCCGCAGATCCTGGACGCCAACCAGATCTGGTGCCAGGGCTTCTCCGAGCCTGAGGCGGGTTCGGACCTGGCCTCGCTGCGCACCAGGGCGGTGGAACGGGACGGCCGTTTCGTGCTCAGCGGACAGAAGACCTGGGTGTCGTGGGGCCAGTTCGCCCGCTGGTGCGGCGTGCTGGCCCGGACCGAGGACCCGGGTCCCAGCGGGCCACGCCACCGCGGCATCTCGATGCTGATCGTCGACATGAACTCCCCGGGCGTGGACGTCCGGCCGATGACGCAGATCACCGGCCACGCGGAGTTCTGCGAGCTGTTCTTCGACGACGTGCCGGTGCCGGAGCAGAACCTGCTCAGCAACCGGGGCGATGGATGGAAGATCGCCATGTACACGCTCGGGCACGAGCGCGGGACCGCGGCGCTCCCCCGCCAGGTCAAGTTGCGCACGTGGCTGGACCGGCTGGCGGTCGCGCTGGGCGACCGGGCCCTGGACGGCCGGGCCTTGCTTGACGATCCAGGCGCCCAGGTCTCGCTGGCGCAGGCCATGATCGGCATCGAGGTGCTGCGGTACCACGCCCAGCGGACCGTGGGCGAGTTCCTCAGCGGCGGCGCGGTCGGCCCGGACAGCTCCAGCGTGAAGCTGCTGATGGCCGAGGCCGAACAGCGGCTCGCCGCGACCGCGGTCGAGCTGCTGGGGCCCGCCATGGAGCAGGCCGACCCGGCCAATCAGGACGATGACGCGTTCTGGGAGGAGACCTACCTCTACTCCCGCGCTGCCTCGGTGTACGGCGGGACCCGGCAGATTCAGCGCAACATCATCGCCGACCGCGTCCTCACGCTTCCGCAGGAGTAGCCATGGAACTCGAACTTACCGAGGAGCAGTCCTGGATCAGCGAGTCGATCGACGCGCTGCTCAGCCGCGAGTGGGTCGCGCCGCAGGACGTCGCCACCGGCCCCGGCGAGCGCAGACGCCGGGTCTGGACGGCGCTTGTCGAGTTCGGCGCGCTCGACATCGGGGCCGCCGGCGAAGGGGGGCTCGGGGCCGTCGAACTCTGCCTCGTCGCCCGCTCGCTCGGCAGGCACCTGGCATCGGTGCCGTTCCTCGCCAGCGCCGCCGTGCGCCTGGCCCTCGCGCCGCAGGCCCGGTTCCTGCCGGCGGGAATCGCGGCCCTGCTTTCCAGCCAGGACGCTATCGGCATCGCGCTGCTCGAGGCGGGCTCCGGGTGGACGGTCGAGCGGGCCGGGACGAGGCTGGCACGCGGGAGGGACGGTCTGGAGATACGCGGGGAAAAGGTCGCGATCGAGCAGCTTCAGGCCGCCGGCCAGCTAGCGGTCGTCGCCATGCTCGACGGCGAGCCTGCGCTCGCGGTCACGCACGCAGGCGCGGCCGGGCTCATGCGGCAGGCGCAGCGATGCTTCGACGAGACGGTGCTGATGGGAACGGCCCGCTTCGACGCGGTCCTGGTGCCCGGCTCCGGCGTGCTGGGCGGGCCGGAGGCGCGGACGGCCCTGCGGCGCCTCATGACCGCTGGCTCGCTGCTCGCCGCCGCCGAGGCCGTCGGCGCGGCGGCTCGCATCCTTGACCTGGCCTGCTGCTATGCGGGTGAGCGCCGGCAGTTCGGGCGCACGATCGGGAGCTTTCAGGCCCTGCGCCATATCCTCGCCGACGCCTATGTCCGGCAGGAGAGCGGATGGTCCGCGGTGCGCTACGCGGCGGCGGCGCTCGATGACGGCGATCCGGAGGCCACCCAGGCCGCGTCGATCGCCAAGGCGTACGTCTCCCGCGGCGCGCGGGAGGTCGTGCACGGCGCCATGCAGGTGTTCGGCGGCATCGCGTTCACCGCCGAGCACCCGGCCCACCGCTTCCTGCGCCGGATCGGCGTCCGGGCGCAGCAGTTCGGCGACGCTGCCTATCACGAACGGCAGCTTGGGCGTGAACTGGCCGAGCGCTTTAGCCAGGTCCGTTCGGCCCAATCTTCCTCTGTCCTGGCGGAAGCGTCCCCGGCATGAGCGCCCGGACAGCGGCGTTCGGCGACCCGACGGCGCAGCGGCTCCAGCCGATCGTCACCGGCGCGGAGCCGGAGATCGTCGGGCCGCATCTGGCCGAGGTGCTGCACGACGCACGGTGGCGGGAGTGCGGCGTGGCGCTCATCTCGGGCGGCAAGTCCAACCTCACCTACCGGGTGGCCTGCGACGCCGGCGAAGTGGTGCTGCGTCGCCCGCCCCTCGGGCATGTGCTGCCGACCGCGCACGACATGGCCCGTGAGTTCCGCGTGCAGTCCGCGCTGCTCGGCACCGGCGTGCCGGTGCCGCGGACGCTGTACCTGGCGGATGCGGGCAGCGTGCTCGGTGTCCCGTTCTACCTGATGGAGCGGGTCGTCGGCCACGTCTGCCGCAACCAGCTCCCCGCGGGCTACGGCGAGACAGCCGCCGAGCGGGAAGCGATCGGCGGCGCGCTGATCGACACGCTGGCGCACCTGCACGCGATCGATCCCGCGGCGGTCGGCCTGGAGGACTTCGGCCGCGGCGCCGGGCTCATGGAACGGCAGCTCCGCCGCTGGTCCCAGCAGTGGGAAAGCTCCAAGGCCGCGGACCTCCCAGCGCTCGACGCGCTGCGCGACGAGCTAGCCCGTGCCGTGCCGAGGCAGGCCGCTGTGGCGATCGTCCATGGGGACTACCGCCTGGACAACACCGTGCTTCACCCGACCCGGCCGGGCCAGATCGTGGCCGTGCTGGACTGGGAGATGAGCACCCTCGGTGACCCGCTCGCCGACCTCGGTGCCCTGCTCGCGTACTGGAGCGAGACCGGCGACGACGACGTGCTGGCGGGCGCGCGGATCATCCCCCCGGTGACCGCGGCGGCCGGCTTTCCCGCCCGCGGCGAGATCGTCCGGCGTTACGCCGAGGTCACCGGATTCGACGTGGCGGACGTCGCCTGGTACCGGGCCTTCGCCTACTTCAAGCTCGCCGTCGTGTGCCAGGGAGTCGCGGCGCGAGCCGCGGGCGGTGCGATGCTCGGCTCGGGCTTCGAGGATGCTCAGGCCATCGTGGAGCCGCTCGTCAGGGCCGGCCATCACGTACTGGCTGGCGCCGGCTAGGTACGCCAGGCGTACCCGCGGCCGCGCCAGTCCGGGCGCCGGCCGGAAGGTCGTCACAGTGGCTGGGAGAAGTCGAGGACCAGGCGTCCGCGGACCCCTCCGGCGGCTAGCCGCCGGTGAGCCTCAGCGGCTTTGGCGGCTGGCAGGACGTCAGCGACCCGGAGCGTCAGGACTCCGTCTCACCCATGCGGAGCGCGTGCCTCGGTGCGGGCCACCCATTCGGCGACGATGGCGGCGTACCGGTCGGGGACCTGCTCCCAGGCGAAGTGACCGGTGTCCAGGATCGAGAGCCGGCTGTCCGGCAGCCGCTCGTCGAGGTAGCGGCCGTTGGACGGCGGCACAAGATCGTCGTGGGCGCCGCTGATGATGTGGACCGGGGCTCGCACCGCCGGCAGCAGGCCCTGCAGCACCGGCAGTTGCGCGGGATAACTGCGGACGTAGCGGGCTGACTCGGCGAACCGGCCGTGCTCGTAGGAGGTGACGTAGTCCTCCCAGACATCGGGCTCCTGGTCGCGGGGGGCGACGGTCTCGACGGTTACGCCGATGGTGGCCCGGATGTCCATGCTTTTGAAGGCTTCGATGTCTGGCGCCGCGATCATGTCGGCGAGCGCACCGGTGACGTCCAGCGGGTAGGCCGAACCGCCGCCGCCGACCACCAGGCTCTTGACCGACTCGGGGTGGCGGGCGGCCAGGAAGAGCGTGGCGACCGTGCCGACGTCGGGGGCGACCAGGTGCGGCGAACCGAGTCCGAACTCACCGATCAGCTGATGGAGAAACTCCGCCATGGCATCGGGCGCGAACAGGTCCGTGCGGCCGTCCGAGTGCCCGAAGCCGGGCAAGTCGATCGCGACCAGCCGCGCCCCGGTGGCGAGGGCGGGCCAGATGCGCCGGAACGCGAGGAGGCTCTCCGGCCACGGGCTGGTCAGCAGGATGTTCGGCCCGTTGCGCGCATCGGTGTCGGCGTACCGGATCGTCAGGCCATCGACCTGTCTGGTGCGCGTTTGCATGGTTGTCGCGTTGTTGCTCATGAGGTGCTGCTCCTTCAGGCTATGACCAGCTGGAGTGGGCGGCAGGACCCGCGGGAAGGTCCCCGGCCGCTGCGCGTCAGATGGCGGTACGGCCGCCGTCGGCGGCGAAGACGGCGCCGGTCACGTAGCTGGCCTTAGGGGAGGCGAGGAAGACGATCACGTTGGCGATCTCGGCGGGCTGGGCGGCCCGGGCCAGCAGGGTGGTGGCGCCGAGGGCCTCGATGCGGTCTGGCGCGGCGCCGCCGGTAACGATGGCATTGACCCGGACCCCTGAGGGACTGAACTCGGCCGCCCAGGAACGGGTCATCGACGCCAGGGTGGCCTTGGTGGCGCCGTACGCGGCGCCACCGGCCAGGCCGATCTGGCCGGACATGCTCCCGAGGTTGATGATGCTGCCGCTCCCCCGGGCGGCCATCTTCGGGGCCAGCGCGGCGACCAGGAAGTACGGCGCCCGGACGTTGGCGGCGAAGAGCTGGTCGAAGGTCGCCACGTCGAGGTCCGCGGTCGGCCCGAACCAGGAGAACCCGGCGTTGTTGACCAGGACGTCGACCGTGCCGGCCTGCTGGACCAGATCGTCCAGCCCGGCGGGATGGCTGAGATCGGCGGCGGCGAAGCGGGCCTTGCCGCCCTCGGCGGTGATGGCATCGACCACCGCCCGGCCGCGGTCGGCGTCCCGTCCGTGCACCACGACCTCGGCGCCGTGCCGGGCCAGCTCCTCGGCCGCCGCCCGGCCGATGCCCGAGGTCGCACCGGTGACCAGGGCGCCCAAGCCTTCGAGGTCTCGCTGCTCGGTCATGCCTGCCCTTTCAGATTGATGAGACGTGTCAAGCCTGTGCAGTTAGCCCGGGTCGGCGAGGAATGCACCGACATCGCCGGCGAACTCGGCGTGATGCTGGAACAGGAACCCGTGGGCGGAGTCGGGGTAGATTTTGACCCGGGCTTGCGGGATCAGGCCCGCCAGCAGGTACGAATAGTGCGGCAAGATCATCGGATCGCTGTCGCCGTTGGCTACGAACACCGCCAGGTCAACGGCGCTTAGTCTTTGCAGGTGCGCGTGGTCCGGGATGCCCCAGGTGCAGACCGCGTCGTACTGGGCGTTCCGGGTCGCCCAGGTCGTGGCCTGGTCCCGGTCTTCTGTCCTGGCGTAGATGCGTTGCAGGGTTTCCGTGCCTGCTTGCCGGCTTGGCGGCGACTGGGCAAAGAACACACTGAGGTACTGTTCTGGGCTGGTCTGGGGCCCGCCAACGGCACCGATAACCTCCGGGGCCCAGCCGTGCATCCCGGCCGCGCCGCGCGGTGCTGACGACGCGAGTACCAGGTGGTTGAGGATGCCCGGCCGGATCAGCGCGATCTCCTGCGCAACGAAGCTGCCGATCGAGAACCCGAGCATGTCAACCCGGTCGAATTCCATGGCGCTCATGAACGCGATGGCATCGTGCGCTATCTGGGTGACCGTGTCCGGGGTGGTCCCAGTCGAGCCGCCAACTCCGGCGTTGTCGAACGACACGACGCGGCGGTCCGATGACAGTGCGTCGACCAGGGCCGGATCCCAGTTGTCGAGGTTCCCGCGGAAGTGCTGCAGGAGGACCAGCGGGACCGCGCCCTCACCCTGGTCGCGGTAGGCATAGTCGATCCCGTTCGCAGCCCTGACTGACTTGTTAGGAAGATCCGAATACGTGGACATCAGAATGACCCTACCCCTGGGATCACGGGTCCGGCGCTGCCGTTAACGGCCATCGCGGGCCTGGTTCCCGGCGAGTTCGCGGCGGGCCGCGTCGGCGATGTCGGCGCCGGTGTTGGCGTGGCCGTTGATGCCCCACCCGCCATCGGGGGACTCGGTGATCAGGACCCAGGTGCGCTCGGCGAGCGTCGCGTCGCGAGCCTGGGCGGCGATGATGTCGGTGAGTTCCCTGACGACGCCCAGCTGCTTGTCGCGGTCGAGCACGCCGGCGGGTGTGAGTACCTGCACCCGGACGTAGTTGCTGTGGCCGGCGACGTTGGACAGCGAATCGGGGGCCATGTCATGGATGAAGGCGGCAGTGTTGTTCTCGAACAGCGCGATGCGCGGCACCTGCTCCCAGCGCATGACCGCCGCGGCAAGCTGCTGAGCCAGATCGTGCTTGTTGGTGAATGTTCCTGTAGCGGCATAGACGTCGATCATCGGCATTGCGGTCTCCTGTGCAGCTTCGGCATGCGTTGTCCCGCGGCGGGCGAACGCCGCGGGCTCCATGGCTCCATCGTTACCGCCGCCCGCCGTCCGGGCATCACGAGCTGCACGTAGTCCGTCAGCCCCGCGACCACGTACGGCACGTGCCGGGGCGGGCGAGCGCGTGCGCCCGTGGCAGTAGATTTGCCTCGTGGAGGGCCTGCTCGGACGTGGCGAGGAACGCGGCCGCCTCGATCAGCTCCTTGACGGCGCCCGCGGGGGGCTGAGCGGCGTCCTCGTGCTCCGGGGGGAGCCGGGCGTGGGCAAGACGGCTCTGCTGGATTACGCCCAGGCTGCAGCTGCAGCTGCGGATCTGCAGGTCATCCGGATCGACGGCGTCGAGACCGAGATGGAGCTCAGCTTCGCGGCCCTGTACCAGTTCCTCCGGCCGTGCCTGGGCAGCCTGGATGTCCTCCCGTCACCGCAGCGCACCGCGCTGCGGCTGGCCTTCGGCATGCAGGAAGGCCGGACGCCGGATCGCTTTCTCGTCAGCCTCGCCTCACTGGGCCTGCTGGCCGAGCATTCCTCCAGGAAGCCCCTGTTGTGCCTGGTCGACGACGCTCACTGCCTGGACCGAGAATCCGCCGACGCCCTCGCGTTCGTGGCGCGCCGCTTGTACGCCGACTCCATCGCGATCATCTTCGCCGTCCGCGAGCCCGCGTCACGTAGCGGCATGCTCGACGGTCTCCCTGAACTCCCGGTCGCCGGACTAGCAGAGGCGGATGCCCGCACATTGCTCGCTTCCGCCGCCGGGTCTGCGCTGGACCGCCTAGTGGCCGAGCGGATCGTCGCGGAGACGGGCGGCAACCCCCTGGCGCTCATCGAGATCGGCCAGGAACTCGCTTCCGGGCTGCTGGCCAGTGACTCGCCCCTGCCCGAGCCGGTGCCACTGGGCCACCAGCTCGAGCAGCGTTACCTCCGGGAGGTCCAGGGACTGCCGGCCGATACCCAGGCCCTGCTCCTCGCCGCTGCCGCCGACCCAACCGGCGATCCCTCCCTTCTGTGGCAGGCCGGCGAGGAACTCGGCTTCACGATCGAGGCGGCCGCAGCCGCTGAGGCGCGGCAGCTGATCACGATCCGCGACCTGGTCCGCTTCCGTCACCCGCTGATCCGCTCCGCGGTGTACTACGGGGCATCCTTCGCCCAGCGCCAGCGCGTGCACGCCCGCCTCGCAGCAGTCACCAGCCCGGCCGAGCCAGACCAGCGAGCATGGCACCAGGCCCAGGCCGCCACCGGTCCCGACGAGGCCACCGCTGACGACCTTGAGCGCGCCGGGGAACGAGCACGCCGCCGCGGCGGCTCGACGACGGCGGCAGCTTTCTTCCACCGCGCGGCCACGCTCAGCCTCAGTCAGGCAGCACGAGCGCGCCGGATGCTCAGCGCGGCGGAGGCCAGCTGCAACGCGGGAGCCCTCAGCCGCGCGCAAGGCGAACTGGACGCAGCCGCCGCCTACCGCGACGATCAGCGCCACCTCGGCCTGGTCCAGCGGGTTCAGGGCCGCATTCATCATGCGCTACGCGAGCCGGCGAAAGCGACATCCGCGTTGCTCGCCGCGGCCACCAGCCTGGGCCCGGTCGACATCCGGCTGGCCCGCGACATTCTCGTCGAGGCCATCGTGGAAGCCCAGATCAACGGCCGGCTCGCGCCCGAGGGGGCGGCCCGGGCTGATGTGGCCCACGTGGCCCAGGCGCTTCCGCTGCGACCAGGTACGGCCGCCACGACCGGCGATCTACTGCTCGACGCGGATACGACCCTCCAGCTTGATGGCCTGGACGCGGCCGCTCCGCTGCTTCGCCACGCGATCGACGCCGTGCGGCACGAAGCCGCAGATCCCCCCGAGATGTTCCAGTGGCTCGCCGCCGCCTGCGCGGATGCCACCATCCTGGCGGACGAGCTGCGGCTGCACGAGCTGACCCGGCGGATGGAAGCCGCCGCCCGGGAGCAGGGGGCGATGGTTCTCCTGTCGCTGGCGCTCAGCTACGCCGGAGTGTCTGGTCTCCTCGAAGGAGACTTGCCCGAAGCCGAACGGTGCTTCACCGAGATGACCGCTATAGCAGAAGCCAGAGGGCAGCCCTGGAGCCTCGGGTCACTGCTCATGTCGGCGTGGCGCGGACAGCCCGAGCAGGCCTACGCCCTGCTGGACACGGTGGCCGGCGAGGCCGACCGCCAGGGCCAGGGATACCAGCTCGTCTTCGCCGACTATGCACGCTGCATCCTCGAACTCGGACACGGCCGCTATGACGCCGCCTACGCCAGCTTCGCGTCCGGCGTCGATGACACCTCGCAAGTCAAGTTCGTCCTGCCCGACCTCGTCGAGGCAGCCCAGCGCTCCGGCCACCCCGACGCCGCCCACGGTATGGTCCGCCGGCTGGCCAGGCTGGCCGACGCTAATCCCGGCCCGGCCACACTCGGTTTCCTCTCCCGGGCCCAGGCCCTCGTCGCAGGCGACGGTACCGACGCAGAAGATCATTACCAGGAAGCCATCAACCAGCACGGCCGCGCCCGCGGAACCGCCCACCTGGCCCGCAGCCACCTCGTCTACGGCGAGTGGCTGCGCCGTGTCAAGCGCCCGCGCGACGCGCGCAGCAGCCTGCGCACCGCACACCGGATCTTCGACGACATGGGCGCGCAAGGCTTCGCAGGCCGGGCGCGCCTCGAACTATCGGCAGCCGGGGAAACCGTGCCCACTCAGGACTCCGCCCGGCACAGTCACGACCTCACAGCACAGGAAGCACAAGTGACCAAGCTAGCCGCCGGGGGCGCGACCAACGCGGAGATCGCCGCCCAGCTATACCTCAGCCCCAACACCGTCGACTACCACCTCCGCAAAGTATTCCGGAAGCTCGGCGTCACCTCGCGCCGTCAGCTCGCCCGCGCACAGCTCAATCTCGTCCCGTAACGCCTGCCGATTACCCAGCTGACGCGCCGGGCGCCGGCGATCTGGGCGACACAGCGCCCGGCCCGCCGTGCCGCCAGGACCGGGACCGCTCCGCAGGCGGCCAGCGCACGGGCCAGTTGCTCGCCCAGGCCGGAACTCGCGCTGGTTACCACGATCACGCGGCCGGCCAAGCCGTCGGCCTGCGAGCCGGGACGATTAGAATTACTCATCTGACTTCAGTTCAATTATGCTGAGGCTGAGTGCGGCTTGGCAAGGACTGTGGAGGGCGGTACGGCCGATTTGTCTGCAGCTTCGGGTGCCATAACTCCCGAAGCTGCAGACAAAGCGGGGATGTCGGCCACGACTGCGGGGGCGCGCGGCACGGACCGCGGCGGCGCCGCGATCGCAGACGCGAAGTGCTATCGTTACCATAGGTCAACTGAGATAGAGTAGGGAACCAATGGCGCGCACAGGGACCGGATCACAGCGACCGCGAAAATCCCCTCGCGGCAAGCGGGACGACATCCTGGCCGTCGCCACGACCTTGTTCGGACGCGACGGCTATGAGGACAGCAAGTGGGCCGACGTCGCTTCGGCCGTCGGCATCGGGTCCACGGCCCTCTATCACTACTTCGAGTCCAAGCTGCATTGCCTGTACGTGATCATGGCCGAGGCGCTCGCCACATACCTGCGTAACTTCGAGCAGATCACCAAGGAGTCCGCCGACTATCCCGCGGCCATGGTGGCCGTGCTGCGGCGCGAGTACGACCTGACCGAGCAGGAGGTGCTCCGCAACCGGCTGCTGATCGCGGAGCAGGCTCTGGTCGGGGTGCACCGGGACTCCCCGCGCGAGGAGGAAGCCCGTCAGCTCGCCCGGGCGCGCACCCGCGAACTGGAGTTCGCCTGGGCCACGTTCCTCGCCCGGGCCATGGAGCAGCGAGTCATCCCCGAGGCCGATCCCCGGCTGCTGACCAGGGCGGTGCTCGGCCTGCACAGCAGCGTGTGGCACTGGTACCGCCCCGACGGGACCCTGCCGCTGGACAAGGTCAGCGCCTTCTATGTGCCTCGCTGCCTCGCGGTTCTCGGCCTGCCACCGGAGCTAGCCCAGCCGAGCTAGCAGGGACAGCGAAGGGCGAATAGCCGAAGCGTGGCTCAGCGGTAGCGCCGGGTTTCGCGCCGCGCGATGGCCCTGTGGTGAACCTCGTCCGGGCCGTCGAAGATCCGCATGGCGCGCGCCGCCGCGTACAGTTCGGCCAGCACGAAGTCCGCGGAGACGCCCGCGCCGCCGTGCGCCTGGATCGCGCGGTCAATCACCCAGGTGGCCATCTCCGGGGCGGCGACCTTGATCGCGGAAACCTCGAACCGAGCCCCGCGGTTGCCGGCCGTGTCCATCAGCCAGGCCGTCTTGAGCACCAGCAGGCGTACCTGCTCGATCCATATCCGCGCCTGCGAGATCCACCGCTGCACCACGCCCTGTTCGATGATCGGCTGGCCGAACGCCGTACGGGACGCGGTGCGCTGGCACATCATCTCCAGCGCCCGTTCGGCCATGCCGATGGCGCGCATCGCGTGATGGATGCGCCCGGGACCGAGGCGCTCCTGCGCGAGGCGGAAGCCGTCGCCCTCCTCGCCGAGCAGGTTCACGGCCGGGACGCGCACGTGGTCGTACCTGATGTCCGCGTGGCCGCCGTGCGGGCCGTCGTCGTAGCCGAACACGCTGGTCGAGCGCTGCACCGTGACGCCGGGGGTGTCGGCCGGCACGCAGATCATGCTCTGCCGCCGGTGCGGCTCGGCGTCCGGATCGGTCACGCCCATCACGATAAGCAGCTGGCAGCGCGGGGACATCGCGCCCGAGGACCACCACTTGCGGCCGTTGATCACGTAGTGATCGCCGTCCCGGGTGATCCGGGTGGCGATGTTGGTGGCGTCCGAGGAGGCGACCCCCGGTTCTGTCATCGAGAACGCCGAGCGGATGGTCCCGTCCAGCAGCGGATGAAGCCACCGCTCCTGCTGCTCAGGCGTGCCGAACAGCGACAGGAGTTCCATGTTGCCGGTGTCGGGCGCGGAGCAGTTGAGCGCTTCCGGCGCGATCCACGGGCTGCGCCCGGTGATCTCGGCCGATGTCTCCGGTCCGGTAGCCGCCCCACAGCGTCAGCGACTCCCGGGTCAGCTTCTCGTTGGCCAGGAAGCCGAGGAAACGGCTAGGGCCGTTGACGACGATTGCTCCCGTCTGGCCCCGCGGGAGCGGCTGACCGTCCGGACCTAGGATCTTGATCTCGGTGCCGGGGAAGGGCCGTCCCTCGGTCTGGATCATCTTCTCCCACGGCTCCCGCCGGCCGTGCGCGGCGTGCCCGGGGACCTCGGAGAGCCCGTAGTCGGCCAGCGGCGGCCGGCCGAAAATCGCGTGCATCGCGATCCGGCGCTCCCGGGACAGACCGGGCGCGGCGAGAACCCGCAAGCTTGACCAGTCCCGCGCGGACCCCTGTCCCGCCTGCAGGACGTCCGCGCCGTGCGTCGGCATGAACAGCGCGTACGTACAGCGGTGGGCCTCGATGAGGTGCAGCGCGTCCTCGGCGGTCCAGCGCGACAGCAGCACCGCGGTGGCGCCGGACAGCAGGGCCGCCAGGTACCCGAAGACGAGGCTGCCGACGAAGCCGAACTCACAGACGACCAGATGCCGGTCTTTCGCCGTGAGTTCCCAGCGGCGGACGACGTGCTCGGTCGCGTAACGGAGGGTATTGCCGGAATGCATGATGCCCTTGGGCAGCGATGTCGTGCCGGAAGAATGCAGCAGCACCGCGAGGTCGTCCGCGTTCACCGAAGGCCGGTCCGTTGCGGGCGGCCGGCTGGCTCCGGTGATGTCGCCGGGGCGCAGGGCGAGCACCCCCGGCACCTGGCTGCTCAGCTGCCCGCATTTGGCATGCTCGGTCTCGCCGCCGAACGAGATGACGGCCTTGGCGCCCGCCTGGCCGGCCAGCGCCGCCAGCTGCCGTGCGCCGAACATCGGAGGCAGCGGCGCCGCGACCGCACCGCGGTGAAAGCACGCGAGCAGCGCCATCACCGACTCGAGGCAGTGGCGGCCGAGCAGGAGGACGACGTCTCCGGGGCCGATGGCATGCGCGGCGAGCCGCCCGGAGAGAGAGACCGCCGCGGCCTCAAGACCGGCGTAGCTGATGTGCCGCTCGCCAACGATGAGCGCGTCCTTGGCCGGGACCACGCTGGCGCTGGCGGCGAACTCGGACCAGAGATCACCGGGCCGCCAGTAACCCTCCGCGTAGTAACGCCCGGCGTCCGGCTGGAACGCCAGGATCGGCCTCGCCCGAATGAGCCCCATTACTCCCTCCTCGCCGGTCAAATTCTCGCAGGCATGGCCCACTGGGCGCCGCCGTCCACCGCGAGCACGGTCCCGGTGGTGAAGGAGGACGCGTTGCTGGCGAAGTAGAGGGCCGCTCCGGCGATCTCGTCCGCCTCCCCCGCGCGACGCAGGGGAAAGGCCTGAGTGCGCTGCGCGAGCATGTCCATGTCCCAGTCCCTGGAGATGCTCGTCAGGAACGGGCCCGGCATGATCGCGTTGACCCGCACCTTCGGCCCCAGGGCATCGGCCAGCCCTACCGTCATCGCGTTGACGCCGGCCTTGGCCGCGGCGTAAGGGACGATGTCGCCGGTCGGTCGTACCGCGCCCGTGCTGCTCACGTTGATGATCGAGCCCCCACCCACCTCCCCATCCCTCTTCGCTGCCGCCATCCGCTCCCCCACCAGGGCCGACAGCCGGAACGGACCCTTCAGGTTAACCGCGATCACCTTGTCCCAGAGTTCCTCCGAGACGTCCGACAGCCGGCCGTACACGGGTGAGATGCCGGCGTTGTTGACCAGCACGTCGATCCGGCCGAACTGGCCGTGGATCCCGTCGGCCAGGGCAGTGAGCTCGTCCCAATGGCCGACGTGGCACGCGCGGCCGACCGCGCTTCCGCCGTCGGCGCGAAGCTCCGCGGCCACCTTCTCGCACGCTTCTGCCTTGCGGCTCACGACCACCACGTCGGCTCCCGCCTGGCTGAACGCGCCGGCGATCGCCCGGCCCAGGCCGCGGGTTCCGCCGGTGACAACGGCGACCCGGCCGGTGAGGTCGAACCGGCCGGACGCACGGTGGGGTGTTAGGTACACGTTACCGCCAAGTGTCGAATTAACTTCACTTCAGTATGCGCCCGGGGAACGCCGGATGCAATAGGCCATGCACTATACAGGCGAGGAAACGTTCTGCTAAGCTTTACTGATATGAGTTCAGGTCGTGGAACCGCTGGGGTGGAAGGCGCCAAGCGGGCCGAGATCATCGACGCCGCTACGAGGCGGTTCGGGCGGGACGGCTACGAGAACACCAAGTGGGCGGACATCGCCTCCGACGTGGGAGTCAGCGCGACCGCGCTCTACCACTACTTCGAATCCAAGCAGCATTGCCTGTTCGTGCTGGCGCGATGGAGCAGGGAGCGATCCCGGACGGCGAACCCCGGCTCCTGGCGCGCGCCATCCTCGGGCTGTACAACAGCGTCTGGCATTGGTACCGGCCGGACGGAATCGTCGCCTTGCCGCGCGTGGCGGAGTTCTTCGTGGCGCGCAGCCTGGCCCTGGCGGGCGTGGCGCCTGATGTCGCCGCGTCGGTTCTTCTCGTCGCTTGAAGGGGACACTATGACACCGATCGCAGCGGGGCTGTTCACGGTCGCCGATGGGCTGGTCCGGCTCATCGGCTCGCAATGCGCGCGTTGCGGCACGGTCGCCTTTCCCAGGCAGTCCAGCTGCCCGAAATGCACGTCGGTTGAGGTGACGCAGCGGCTGCTGGCCCGGCGCGGGACGCTCTGGTCATGGACGATTCAGTGCTTCCCGCCGAAGTCGCCGCCGTACGCGGTCGATGATCCTGACGCGTTCGAGCCTTACGGAGTCGGGTACGTCGAACTTCCCGGAGAGGTGCGGGTCGAGGCCCGGCTGACCGAGGCGGATGCCGGCCGCCTGCGCATCGGCCTGCCGATGGAACTGACGCTCGTTCCTGCCCCGGGCGGCGAGGAGCGGGGCGTGGTGACGTATGCGTTCCGGCCTGTCACGGAGAAGCCCTATCACGCAGGAGCGGAGGAGCAGGGTGAGCGCTGAGGACGTAGGGATCATCGGGGCGGGCATCCATCCGTTCGGCCGTCATCCGGGCGTCACCGGCCTGCAGATGGCCGTGGCGGCGGCCCGCGCGGCCCTGGCCGACGCCGGGGTCAGCTGGCCGGAGATCGATTTCGCGGCCGGCGGCAGCGACGCGGCGGGCAATGCGGACACCTCGGTGTCGATGCTGGGCCTCACCGGGGTTCCCTTTGTCAACGTGAGGAACGGCTGCGCGACGGGCGGTTCGGCGCTGACCATGGCGCACGCCATGCTGCGCGCCGGGTCCGCGGACCTCGCCCTCGTGGTGGGTTTCGACAAGCACCCGCCGGGGGCGTTCAATCCGCGGCCGGAGGACTGGGGGCTCGGCGGCTGGTACGGCGAGACCGGCCTGATGCTCACCACCCAGTTCTTCGCCATGAAGATCCAGCGGTACATGAGCGAGTACGGCATCAGTTCCGCCACCCTGGCCGAGGTCGCCGCCAAGGCGTTCCGCAACGGGGCGCTCAACCCGGACGCGTGGCGCCGCACGCCGCTGACGGCAGCCGAGATCCTGGCGTCGAAGATGGTCAATCACCCGCTCACCCAGTTCATGTTCTGCTCCCCCGGGGAAGGCGCGGCGGCGCTGGTGCTCGCCCGGGGCGCGCGGCTGCGCGGCTCTTCCCGCCCGCCGGTGCTGCTGCGGTCGGTTGCGCTGCGCACCCGCTCGTTCGGCTCATTTGAAGTTTTCAGCCCGTCGATCGCGATCGAGCCGGCCCCCTCGCCTACAGCCGTGGCCGCCGCGGCCGCGTTCGAAGCGGCCGGCATCGGCCCGGCCGACGTGGACGTCGCCCAGGTCCAGGACACCGAATCCGGGGCCGAGGTGATGCATCTGGCCGAGACGGGCCTGTGCCAGCACGGCGAGCAGGAAAGCTGATCGCCAGCGGGGCGACGGAGATCGGCGGCCGGCTGCCGGTCAACACCGACGGCGGCTGCCTGGCGAACGGGGAGCCCATCGGCGCCTCCGGATTGCGGCAGGTGCACGAGGTAGTGCGGCAACTGCGCGGGGAGGCCGGCCCGCGGCAGGTCCCCGGCCGGCCGCGGGTGGGCTTCACGCACGTCTAGGGGCACCCGGCGTGAGCGCATGCGCCGTGCTCAGTCGCTAGGAGAGGATGTCCTCGGCGTTGGCCACGGTCCATTCCACCAGCGGCAGGAGAAGAGCGGCGAGCTCACGGCCGCGGGCGGTGAGGCTGTAGTCGACGCGAGGCGGGATCACCGGCTGCGCGTCCCGGTGCACCAGCCCGTCACGTACCAGCGTCCGCAGGGTCTGCGCGAGCATCTTGACAGCGGCCACCTGCGCCAGCTCACCGGACGGCCGACCACATCGCTGCACGACGCGGTGGCCGCCGCGCTGCGCTGAATCCCGGCTGATGAGCCTCAGCTGCCCTTCTTCGGCTTCTTGACCTTGGGAGGCAGCGAGCCGACGTGGGCCCGGGCCTTCTCCACCCAGCGCGCGGCCAGGTCTGTGTCATCGCGCCAGGTTCCGGGCAGGCTGAGGTAGCCGCCCATCGGGCGCTCGGCTGGCCCGAAAGGGCCCGACCCGTCGATGGCGGCCAGTTCCCCGGCGTCAGCCTCGCCGAGCCGGACGCCCACGGTGGACCCGAACAGCCCGGCGAACATGTTGCCGTGCACGAAGGCGCCGAGATTGCCGAACATCGGCTTGATCTCGACCTCCGGGTCGTCGGGGATCAGCGAGCGGAAGAACTGCTTGTCTTCCTCGCTCGGCTTGGGTATCTCCACCGTGGGCTCCTCCGGACTCGCGGTACCCCTATTGACGTATCGAGTTATACGGCGCGGCCGGTGAAGGCGATGAGCCGGTCGAGGATGCCGGCGTCGGGACCGGTTTCGAGCGGATCGGCGAAGCTCCCGCCGGCGCGGACCTCCGGAGTGATGATCTGGTTGGCCACGCCGAGGACATACTGGCTGAGCGCGTCGGGGACGGTGAGCTGCTGGCCGGTGGCCTGCGCGAAGTCCCACGCATGGACCAGGAACTCGATCGAGAGGATGCCCAGAGCCGCGGCCGCGGGCATCTCGTTCGGGCCGACCTTGACCGTACCGTCCAGGCCGCGGGTGTTCCAGGCCTCCAGCGTGGCCTGTGCCGCCGCGGCTACCCGTGCCTCCAGAGCCGTCCCGCTGGCCTGGCCGAAGTCGGCGCCCGCGGCGGTGCCGAGGAACGTGACCGAACCGATCAGGTGATCGGCCAGCTGGGTGACGTCGAACTCGGTGCAGACCGTCGCGCGGTGATAGTCGGCTTCGGCGACACCGCGCAGGACGAGCTGGCAGACGGCCAGCGTCGCCTCGGCGGCCGTGATCGGATCGAGCTCGGGCGGCGCCGCCGCCCACTCGTCGGCTCCGGCGTCACCATCGGTGGCGGCCCGGACCAGCCGGTCGAGGTAGTGGTTCCAGCCGGCGGCGTGGCTGGCCGCCTGCTCGCCGGTCAGTCCCTCGTGAACCAGGTGGACGAGTGTCCCGCCCGGCGTCGGTTCGAGGGTGATGATCACGGTCGAGGCTCCTGGCGGCAGGTCGGCCGAACCTTCCCAGCCCCAGGTGAAGACGGCACGCCTACCCGGCTCCACCTCCGTGAACGTGCCGCCGGCGGAGTTCCCGGGAATGATGGTCCACCGGTAGTCACCGCCAGCCCGCAGGTCGACGCGTGCGGTGATGACCTGCCAGCGGCGCAGGCGGTCAGGCTGTGTGATCAGGGCAAAGGTTTCGTCGGCATTCAGCGGCACGAGCACCGATTTCTCGAAAGTCATCGAGGCGCTCCTTCCTGTCCTGGTTGCTGTCCTGGTTGCTGTGGCGCGCGGGCGATGGTGCCCGCATCACGGACAAGCTGATCGAGTTCACGCGTCCAGAACGAATCGAGTTCGGCTCGGAGCGCAGCCAACCCCCCAGCATTCAAGCGGTAGTACTGGAACCTTCCTTCTCGCCGACTGGTGATGAGCCCGAGGTCGGCGAGCACGCTGAGGTGTTGCGAGATCGCCGACCTGGTCACGGTGAAATTACTGGCCAGTTGAGTCACCGTTTGCTCACCGTGCCCCAGCAGCTGCAGCAGGCGGCGCCGAGTAGGCTCCGCGACCGCAGCCACCAAGTCAGTCACCTCAACACGTTAGCCTTCGCTAACGCGTCAAGCAAGAGGGGCCCGCATCGTGCACGCCGGGATAAGCGTCCGGCCAGGCGGATCGGCACCCGTTCAGGCAGCAACCCGAACTCGTGATGGCTGCGCGGCCCGCTGACCCACGCCCAGACGGCACAAAACCTGACAATCCGGACGTCGACGGCGCAGGCCAATCATTGTGGGTCTTTGCACCCCCCATAGGGGATGTAAGTGCCCACGATCACTGTCTGCCAGCTACGAAGAGGCGGGCCACGTGAGCATAGGGGTGGGTGGGGCAAGTGTGACTCGTTGGCGACAAGGATCGCCGCTAGCGGCCAGGCGCGCCGCAGCCGCGGCCACGCGTCACGCATGACCTCATTGTCACGCTGCCGTAGGCAGATCTGCCCACAGCAGCGTGCGGGGCATTCGGGGGCAGTCATGTCGCAGGCTGGAGGCATGGCTCACGACGAGAAGAATCCCCTATTCAGCGAGCGGGTGCGGGAGCAACTGCTGCACCAGCGGATACTCGTGCTCGACGGGGTGCTCGACGACGACAACGGAACGCTGCTCGCGACCCAGCTGCTCACGCTCGCCGCCGAGGATCCCGCCGCCGACGTCGCCCTGTGGATCAACTCCCCCGGCGGATCCGTGCCGTCCATGCTCGCCATTCGCGATGTCATGCGGCTGGTGCCGTGCGATGTCTCCACGCTGGCACTCGGGCTGGCCTGCAGCGCCGGGCAGTTCCTGCTCTCGGCCGGCACCAAGGGCAAGCGATTCGCGCTGCCGCACGCCCGCATCCTGATGCACCGGGGCTCGGCCGGCATTGGCGGCAGCGCGGTCGACATCGAAGTCCAGGCCGACGATCTGCGGCACACCGTGGACACCGTGCTCGGCCTTATCGCGGAGGACACCGGCCAGCCGGTCGAGCGGATCTTCGACGATTCCCTGCACGACCATTGGTACACGGCCACCGAGGCCAGGGACTACGGCTTCATCGACGAGATCGTAGGGTCGTTCGGCCAGGTCATGCCCGCGAGAAAACACCGGATCGGCCTGAAAGGCAGCTCATGAGCAGCTACACCATCCCGAACGTCATCGCGCAGCATCCCCGCGGCGAGCGGATCATGGACGTGTACTCGCACCTGCTCACCGAGCGCATCGTCTACCTCGGCACCGCGATCGATCCCGGTGTCGCCAACACGCTCATCGCTCAGCTGCTTCATCTCGAGGCGGAAAGCGCCGAGCAGGAGATCAACCTGTACATCAACTGCGAGGGCGGCGACCTGCCCTCCATGCTCGCCGTGTACGACACCATGCAGTACATCCAGGCGTCGGTGGCGACCACCTGCGTCGGCCAGGCCATTGGCGTCGGCGCCGTGCTGCTCGCGGCCGGGACGGCCGGCCGGCGCGCCATGCTGCCGCACGCGCGGGTGGTGCTGCATCAGCCGGCGGCCCGCGGCCAGGGGCCGATTCCGGACCTGATCCTGCAGGCGGACGAGCTCGTGCGGATGCGGGCCGACATCGAGGCGATCCTGTCCGCGCACACGGGCCGGTCCGTACAGACGCTGCGAACCGACACCGACCGCGACCGGGTGCTCACGGCGCGGGCGGCGCTGGAGTACGGGATCGTCGACCAGGTGCTCGGGCAGCGGTCTTCTGACGACAGTGCATCCTCGAACGACAGTGGGCCGGCTCCCCGGCGGCCTGATCCTAGGCCGCGAGGGAGAGGATGACCGGGCTGGACGCCTGAGAGCGGCCGATGGCTGGCTGGCGGCGCAGATCGCCGGCCACCTGTTCGGTCAGCCCGATGAGCGTGGTCCCCAGCGCTCCCGCCCGGGCTGCGATCATCTCACTCGACGGTTCCTTGCGGCCGCGCTCGATCTCGGACAGGTACTGCGGGGATACCCCGGCCCGGCCCGCCGTCTCGGCGAGCGTTTCCCGCTGTTCCTGGCGGAGGGCCCGGAGCCGCTGACCGAGCACCTCCCGCCAGAGAGGTTCCTGGGCAGGCGGTTCCGGCGGGGGTTCTCGCCGCAACGGATAGACTCGCGCGCGCTCGGCCATATTTCAGCGTACGAGCGCAGCGCCGCCGGCGAGCCCGGGTTTCGCTAGCGGCGGACCATCCAGGGCGTGGAGCAGGTGCCGAGGGCGCGCACCAGGCCGTTCGGGATAAATATCTCGCCGGCAGCACGATGCTGATGCTGAGGCCGCCCTCGGGCTGGCTCCGGACGTCCAGTTCCGCCCGATGCGCGGCGCTGACGGACTGGGCAATCGACAGTCCGAGGCCCACGCCGCCGTCGCCCCTGCCCGCCATCCGCCGGAACGGCTCGAACAGCGTGGCCACGGCGTCGGCGGGCACCCGGGCTCCGCTGTTGGCGATCCGCAGCACGACGCCCTGCCCGCACGGGCCGGTCGTCACCCGGATCCAGCCGCCCGGCTCGTTGTGCCTGACCGCGTTGTCGACGAGGTTCCAGACCATGCGCTCGATGAGCTGCTGGTCACCGGTCGTCTCGGCCGGCGAGAGGTCTGCCTCTACCCGCAGTCCCAGCCGGGTGATGGCGGGCGCGGCGAGGTCGAGCGCGTCCTCGGCCACCGCCGACAGGTCCAGCAGCTCACTGCTGGCCATCCCCTGGTCGCTGATGGCGAGGACCAGCAGGGCCTCGATCATGTTCTCGGCCCGGTCGATGGAACGGCGGACGCGCGCCGCCATGTCTTCCAACTGCGGCGTCGTCCGGGACGGCTTGGCCAGGGCGACATCGATGGCGGTCCGCATGACGGTCAGCGGGGTGCGGAGCTCATGCGAGGCATTCGCGACGAACCGGCGCTGGGCGACGAACGCGCGGTCCAGCCGTTCCAGAATCTCGTCGAAGGTATCGGCCAGTTCCTTCAGCTCGTCCCGGGCGCCGGTCAGGGCCAGCCGT
>WNFD01004006.1_pt1 | contig 27773 bp, 25 predicted proteins | sample 5400491 | NCBI WGS metagenome assembly WNFD01 (sample SAMN13153343, study PRJNA577476) | soil metagenome | isolation source: 120 cm saprolite under Douglas fir tree site 2 hole 2 replicate 2 | place: USA:California | collected 2015-04-18
TCGAATCGTAGATGCCGTCGATGTCGAGCGCGTCGCGCATCACGGCATGGCCGATACGGTATCGCCCGCCGGCGCCGGCCTTGTTGCCGAGCAGCACGATCTGCGCCTGGGTCAGCTCCACGCCGGAGGAACAGGAGGCCACGGACGAATAGAGGTCGAGGTCCTTGCAGATCTGCTCGGCCTGCGGCATCGGCACCTCGCCGAGCGCCACCGCAATGCCGAGCGCGGTGGTGCCGTTGGACACGCCCATGGAGTCGTGAACCTCGCAGGCCACCGTCTGATGACGCTGCTCCGCGTCGCGAACGGAATCGATGGTCAGCAGCGGCGTCTTGGTCTGGACGTAATGCACGTCCTTTGGATCGGTGATACCCGCGTCCTTCATCGCCGCCTTGACGGCGTCGGCGACCTTCTGGACCATCGCCGGCCGGCCGATGTCCTCCGGCAGCAGTTCCACACTTAGCGCGGTGCCCATCACGAGACGCGACTTGTCCACTGGGCCGGTCTTGGCGTTGCGCGCGAAGACCGTCGCATGCGGCGTGATGACGCCATCGCAGCCGCCGGACCACACCATCGGCACGTCGTGAATCGCGGCCTCGCTGCGCGTGCCGCGTTTGAGCAGCACGCGGCGGAAGGCCTGGTCGGCCAGGATGCGGGTGAAATCGTTGACGCCGCCATTGCCCTCGGTCTTGCCGATCACCGCGATGACCTCGTCAGCGCCGAACCGGCCAGCCGCAATCAATTCCTCCAGGCCGCTCGCGTCCTGAACGGTTTTCAGTTCGACCTTCGCAACTTCAATCGCCATCGGCTGGGCACTCCGTCATGCGCTGTTCGGCTCGACCGTCGTTTCATCGCATCCGCGGCCGGTGTTCGCCGCGCAGCATCTTTTCATAACCCTCGCCGCGGTCAATCATCGCGTGCGGCGTCTTCCCTGCTCTTGCCATCTCGGCGCGGAGCAGCGTCGTCGCCGCTTCGTCGATCACGGGTTGGCTGACGGTATCCTTGAACACGACGCCATAATCCGCTTCTGCGGCCGCAAGCGACACCCTGCCCTCGACCACATCGCGCAACACCAGGTCCAGCTCGCGTTGCAGCGGATCGCCCCAGCCGCCGCCGCCGGTCGTCACCACCCGCACGACCTGCCCTTTCAGAACGGGCTCGCCATCGACGAGGCCGCCGAGATCATAGCTCTCGCCCTCCGCGTCGACCGTGACGCAGAAGGGCTGGCCGGCCTTGCCGCCGTTGAGACCATAACATCCCAACCGCACCCGGTCGGCCGTGACGATGGTGCGGCAGTCGACCAATGCGCGATAGTGCTTTTCGTAACCCTGCCCGCCGCGGCGCAGACCCGCGCCGCCGGAATCCGTACGCAGCGCCAGCTTCTCGACCAAGAGCGGAAAACGCGTCTCGGTGAATTCCGCCGGCTGATTGCGCGAGTCCGGCACGATGTGGATCGCGTCATTGCCGTCGGCATAATAGCGCCCGCCGGAGCCGCCGCCCAAGACTTCCCGCGACAGGAACGGCTTGCCGTCGCGATCGGTGCCGAAGAATCCGGTGTAGCGGATGGTCTCCTGATCCGCCGGCATGCGCCCGTCGACAGCCTGCGCCACCACGCCCGCCAAGAGGCCGAGGCAGCGCAACAGCACAAAAGACCGCGCATTGGTTGCGGCCGGCCATTCCGGGGTGATCAGCGTGCCCTTTGGCGGGAAGACCACCTCGAACACGTCGCACACGCCTTCATTGACATGAATCTCGGCGGCGCGTTCCGGCGTGTCGGCGAGATTGCGCAGGATCGGCGCGATCCATTTGATCAGGAACGCGCCGTCGGCATAGTCGGCCGGCCAATTGATCGGTCCGGTCGATTGCGGATCGGTGCCGTTGAAGTCGAGCACGATCCTGCCGCTCGTCTTGGTCATCTTCAGCGCGATCTTGTGCAGCTTGGGATCGGTGACGCCGTCATGTTCGACGTAGTCTTCCCAGGCATATTCGCCGTCGGCGATCTTGGCGAGCAGCTCGTTGCGATAGATGTCGCGGCACTTGTCGAGGATCGCCTGGAAGCAGGCCTCGACCTGGTCCTTGCCGAAGCGCTCGAACAAGCCGCCCATCCGGCGCGCGCCCATCAGGCAGGCCTGGATCTCGCTGTCGAGATCGGCCGACAGCATCTCCGGCACGCGGGTGTTGCGCCTGACGATGGTGAACACCGCATCGTTGCGGACACCCTCGCTGTAGATCTTCACCGGTGGGACCGCGATGCCTTCCTCGAACACGGTCGCCGCCGTACCCGGCATCGAGCCCGGCACACGGCCGCCGACGTCGTCATGGTGGCCGAAGGCCTGGATATAGGCGACCACTTCGCCGTCGCAGAACACCGGCACCGTGCTGCAGAGATCGGGCAGATGCCCGATCGAGCCTTCCGTCAGATAGGTGTCGTTCATCAGGAAGACGTCGCCGGGCTTCATCGTGTCCGGCGGAAAATCGCGCACCACGGCGTTCGGCATCGCCGAATAGGAACGCCCGGTCAATTTGCGGCAATAGCGGTCGAACAGCCCGACGCGAAAGTCATGGGCTTCGCGGATCATCGGGCTGCGCGCGGTGCGCTCGATGGCATATTCGATTTCGGCTTCGATCGAATTCAGCGTGCCTTCGACGATCTGCAGCACGATGGGATCGACCGCGACCCGCTCGCGCAACGGCGCGGTCGGCCAAGGATGGGAAGATGGATTCGAGGATGGATGCGATTGATGCACGTTCATCGCGACGTCTCCGACGAAAGCGAACGGATGACCAGAATGCCGTGCGGGTCGACCTCGACAGTTTGGCCGGGAAAGATCACCGTCGTCGAGCCGAACTCCTCGACAATGGCCGGCCCATCGACGCGGCCTCCGGCCGGCAGTGCGGCGCGGTCGAACACCGGCGTTTGCGTATACGCGCCGCCGAGATGGACCGCGCGACGGCCCTTCGGCTCCGGCTGGCCCGCACGCGGCCCGAGCTTCGGCATCTGAGGCCGCTCGATCACGCCAAAGCCGGAGACACAGAGATTGACCAGTTCGATCTTCTGCCGTCCGGCATAATCATAGCCGAAGGTCCGAAGATGCGCGGCATTGAAGGCGCCGATCAGGCCGCTCAGGAACGAGGCGTCGATCGCGCCGCCCGGCGCGGTGACGCGGACCTCCATCGACTGCCCGGCGTAGCGAATATCGGCCTCACGAACCAGCCTGATCCGGGACGGCGCGATGCCGTCGCGCTCAAGCGTTGCCACGGCCTCCTGCTCCAGTGCGGCATAACGCGCGGCGACCTCGGCCAGATCGATCGCGTCTTCATGCATCACCTTGGTGACGATGTGATCGGTGCGCCAGTCCACCGCGAGCAGGCCGAAAGCCGAGAGATTGCCCGGGTTTGGCGGCACGATGCAGGCCTTCATCGCCAGCAGGTCCATGACAGCGGCGGATTGCGCCGGACCCGCGCCGCCGAACGACAATAGCGCGAAGGCGCGCGGATCGATGCCGCGCTGGATCGTCATCTGCCGGATCGCGTTGGCCTGGTTCCAATTGGCGATTTCAATGATGCCGCTGGCAAGCTGCTCGACGCTCATATTGCCCAGCAACCGTGATGCCAGCGCGGCGATCCCGCTCCGCGCGCGCTCGACATCGAGCGCGATGCCGCCGCCTATCAGCGACGGCGGGAGACGCCTGAGCACCAGATTGGCATCGGTGATGGTCGGCTCATTGCCGCCGTTCGGGTAGCACATCGGTCCGGGCTCGGCGCCGGCGCTGCGCGGGCCGACCTTGAGATGCCCCTCGCGGCTGATCCAGGCGATCGAACCGCCGCCGGTGCCGATGGTTTCGATGTCGATCATCGGGATCCGCACCGGAAACGGGCCGATCGATCCGCCATTGGTGACCTGCGGCTTGCCGCCTTCGATCAGGCAGAGGTCGGTCGAGGTGCCGCCGGCATCCAATGTCACGAGATCCGGGAAGCCCGCGATCTCGGCGATGACCGCGCTGCCGAGCGCGCCGGCCGCCGGCCCAGAGAGCGCCGTGGTGATCGGCTTGCGCACCACCTGGTCGGCGCTGGCGACGCCGCCGCTCGACTGCATCACCAGAAACGGCTTGTCCTGCAGGCCGGCGCCCAGTTCCTGATGCACGCGCTTGAGATAGCGCTCCATGTGCGGCTTGACGAAGGCGTCCACCAGCGTCGTCACTGCGCGCTCATATTCGCGATATTCCGGCAACACCACGCAAGACAAGGACAAGGTCGCTTCCGGATATTCCTCGGCGACGATCTAGGCGGCGCGGCGTTCATGCGCGTCATTGGCGTAGGAATGCAAAAGGCAGATGCCGATGGCGCGGACGCCCTGCTCGCGAAAATACCGCGCGGCCTGGCGCACGCTGGCTTCATCGAGCGGATGCAATTCATTGCCGCGGAAATCCAGCCGGCCAGCGACCTCGCGAACGAATTGCAGCGGCACGATCCGATCGGGCTTCACCCAGAAATACGAATTGCCGTAACCCTCCGGCACCGACTGCCGCGCGATCTCGAGGATGTGCCGGAAGCCTGCATTGACGATCAGGCCTAACGAATTGATCTCGCCCTGCAGCAGCGCGTTGGTCGCAACCGTAGTGCCATGGGCAAGGCCCGCGACATCGTCGGTGGTCGCGCCGGCGGCTTCGAGGATCTTGTTGACGCCGCGCAGCAGGCCGATTGCCGGATTGGCCGGCGTGCTCGCAACCTTGGTGACTTGCGTGGCGCCGGAGACGGTATCGACCGAGACGATATCGGTGAATGTTCCGCCCGTATCGATGCCAATGCGAAGCCGCGCGGGAGCGGATTGACCGGACATGCTTCGCACCATCTCCACAACATCGGGGAATACGGGCCAAGCGGTCATCATCGGCCGTCGCCCCGGCCAGAATGGGTCAACCTTTTCGGCCGAGTCAAAAGCCGAATATCGATGGGACTATCGGAAAATCCGATTCCGTGGCAACCAGCAATTGCCTATGCTTTCAGCATGTCGCGCAATCTCAGAAGCGCCGATTCCTTGCGCCGCGACAGCGGCTCGCGCCGCCGAAACAGGCTGAACACGACGTTGCGGGCCGGCGCGATCGAAAACGCCTTCAACAGTCCCAACGCGACCTCGTTTTCCGCGCAGGCGCGCGGAACGATGGCGAGGCCTCCCTCGGATTGCACGATCATCTTGATGGTCTCGATATTGTCCACCACCGCCAAAATATTGGGCTTGATGCCGAGATCGGTGAAAAGCGACAGCACCACCTGACCGTATCCCACCGTCAGTTCGCTCATGATGATGGGCTCGGCGACCAGGCGGCCGATATCGACGGGCTGCTTGGAGCGCGCCAGCGCGTGCTTCGGATGCGTGATCAAGACCATCTCGGCGTCGATCAGGCGGTCGTAGACCAATCCGGCCGGCAGTCGGTCTGGATCGGACTCGATCGCGATGCCCGCATCGATGCGTTCCTCGTGCAGCTCGTTGAAGATGTTCTTGGTGGGCGCCGTCAGAATGTGGAGCCTGACGCCGGGCAGATTGTTGTCGAGGTCGGCGAACATGCGCGGGATGAAGATCTGGGCCATGCCCGATCCCATGCCGATCGTCAGCGTGTCCTGCAGCGAGCCGCGCAGCCGGCGCGCGGTATCGGAGAGACTGAGCAGATCGCCCATCACCCGTTCGGACTCGTACAGGAACGTCCGGCCGCGGTCGGTGGCCTCGATGCCGCGCGAGGTCCGCAGAAACAGCTCGAAGCCGATTTCGTCCTCGAGCAGCTTGACCTGCTCGCTGACCGCCGATTGCGAGATGTTGAGCCGCTTCGCCGCTCCGGTGAAGCTGCGTTCCTTGTAGACCGAAAGGGCATAGCGCAATTGGCGAAAATCCAAGCTCGAAATCCTTACGTGATCGGCATCGATGAAATATCGACGCAACGACGCATAAGAGCTGACGCGAGCCCTCGCGGCAAGGTGACTTGCCGGCATGATATACCTAGTATAGTTATATACCTCGTGTAACTATGCTTCAAGAAGACCGAATTTCACCGGTCGCGCGCTCACCAATGGAGAAGTGCCATGTGTCGTATGTTGATTGTTGCTTTGGCTGCCGCGGCGGTCCTGTCGCCCGCGAAGGCTGCCGACAGCCAGGCGAACAAGGAGCTTTATCGCAGCTTCATGGACGAGATGTGGAACAAGCGGGATCTGTCCGCGGTCGACCGCTATCTCGTCCCGGACTTCATCGAGCACAACAAGAACCTGCCGCCGGGACTCGCCGGCAGGAAGCAGTTCGCCGCCGCGCTTCTCGCGGCGTTCAGCGATTATCATGCCGAGATTGAGGAGGTCGTCGCAGAGGGCGACAAGGTGGTCGCGCGCGTGCAATGGACGGGCACACAGGATGGCCCGTATCAGGGGCGGCCCGCGACCAACAACAAGCTTCGGTTTTCGACGGCGGATTTTTTCCGCATGGCCGACGGCAAGCTGGTCGAGCATTGGGACGTCGTCGACAGCCTGCCCCGCGCAATTGCGCTCGGTCTGGTCGCTGCGCCGAAACCGGCAGGAGAGGCTGCCGCACCGAAATCCCCGTGAAAACCCGCGGCTAGAGCGCGATGGGATGAGGTTGAATCGCCATCGCGCTCTAGCTTCTCGTTTGAGCATGATCTTTTCGGAAAACCGGTATCCACTTTTCCGGATCATGCTCTAGCCGGTTGGCGCGGCAAACCAGAGTCTGAGCTTGAGACCCGGCGCGTTGTCGAGCAGTTCGATGCGTGCGCCGTGAAGGCGGGCGACGGCGGCAACGAGGCTCAAGCCCAAACCATTGCCGGGGGTATAGCGGCTCTGTTCGAGCCGGTAAAAGCGCTTGAACACATGCTCGCACTGGTCGGCCGGAATTCCGGGCCCGTCATCGGCGATCGAAACGACCGGCTGACCATCAATGGTCTCGTTCGCAACGACGACCTCTCCCCCGGCGCGGCCGTGCTTGATGGCGTTGTCCACGAGATTGGCGATGGCGTCAAAGATCAGATCGCGATCGCCGCTGACCAGGACTTCGCGATCGCCGGCAACAGTCAGGCGGGTGCCGTCCTGCTCGGCCGCGGCATCGTACAGCTCGACAACCTCACTCGTGATCTCGACCAGATTCACGGTGCGGAACGCACCTTTGCGCGCCTGGGCCTCGATTTGCGCGATCCGGGTGAGCGACGAGAATATCCGCAGCACCGCGTCGAGGTCGGCAATCGTGTCGCCGATCAGCGACTGGTCGTCCGCGCCTATCCGCGGACTGTGATAGGCCTTTTCCAGCCGCCCGCGCATTCGCGTCAGCGGCGTTCGCAGGTCGTGCGCGACGTTGTCGCTGACCTGCTTGACCTCCCCCATCAAGGTCTCGATGCGATCCAGCATCTGGTTGAGGTTTTCGGCGACGCGATCCCATTCGTCATGGGTGCCGCGCAACGGGATGCGCTTGTCGAGACCGCTCTGCATGATGGCCCGGCTGGTGGCGTTGATCGATTCGATCCGGCCCACGGTCCGCCGCGTCACCAGGATGCTCGCAACGCCCGCAAGCACGAATATCAATGCGATCCCCAGGATCACCGCGATCTTGATCCGGTCGGTGAAGCGGTCGAGGTCGCTGATATCGCTTCCGACCAGAAGACGCTCGCCATTCGGAAATGTTTCGAGCATGGCCCGCAGCAGCGGCCGGCTGGTCGCGTCAGGCGGTTGCTGCTCCGCGCGAAACTCCGTCCACCCTCTGGCCGCGGCCGCCGTCGACGGCCATGCCGTGAGGTTGCCGGCAAGCGGCGCCAGCAACGGATCGACCAACAGATACACATTGCCCGCGAAACTCCTGTCGCCGATGCGCTGTCGGATCAATGCGGCGAGCCCATCGCGTCCCGATTGCCCGTAGGCGCCCTGCAGACTGAGATACTCGGTCATGATCTCGCGATCCGAGCGGCCGCGCACATAGGCGGAGGTGGACAAATAGACGTAACTGAAGATCGCCGACACGATCACGCCGAAGGTCCCGATCGCTATCAGCGCCAGCTTGAAAGTCGACGACGTGAGGGTCTTAGCCAGGAGCACGGAGACAGTACCCGATGCCGCGAACCGTGTGGATCAGCGGATAGGCCTGCTGGCCGTCGACCTTGCGACGCACGCGCCCGACATAGACGTCGATGATGTTCGTCGACGGATCGAAATGAAGGTCCCAGACGTGCTGCAGCAGCATCGCCCGGGATACGACGCGGCCTTCGTTGCGCACCAGGTACTCCAGAAGCTGGAATTCCTTCGGAAAAAGCTGAATGGCCTTGCCGTGGCGGCTGGCGGTCCGCGACATCAGGTCAATCGCGAGATCACCGACGCGCAGCACGGTCTCCTTGACAATGGTGTCGCTGCGCCGCCCGAGCGCCTCGACGCGCGCCAGCAACTCGACGAAGGAAAACGGCTTGACCAGATAATCATCGCCGCCGGCCCGCAGGCCACGCACCCGATCGTCGACCTCTCCGAGTGCGCTGACGATCAGGACCGGAGCGGCGATACCGTCGTCACGCAATTGACGCATGACGGTGATGCCGTCGATGTCCGGAAGCATCCGATCGATCGTGATCACCGCATAGTCGCTGGCGACGCCGCGGCTCAATGCCTCATTGCCCGTGGTGGCCAAGTCCACCTGGTAGCCGCTGGTCGTGAGTGAATCCACAAGTTGACCGGCGGTCTCCGGATCGTCCTCAACAACCAGGATGCGGCGGTGACCTCCCGTCATGGCTTCGATCTCCGAGGGATTGGTCAAAAGCCGAGTTCACGGCAGTCCATATGGCAGAAAACGGCGGTCAAGTAATCTAAAGGTTATGTGAAGGCGCGCATGAGCGTGACGGCGGCCACCGGCCGAACCGGATCCCGCTTCGCTGGAACGGCAGCGGAGCGCTCACAGATGCCGGCTCCCGCTCGCAAGCGGCAAGGATGCGCGGGGGGCCGCCCGATTCACCCACCCGCGCGTCGAGCGCCTCGCCTCCGGCGACGCGCCACATCATGATGACGGTGGCGTCACATCATCGCGGTCCATTCTGCCGGCGTCAGTAGGAGCCATAGCCGCCGCAGACATCGACCCACTGCACGCCATAGGGCGTCCACACCCTGCGCCAGCAGCTGTCGTAAGCAGCATAAGCGTACGGCACGCCAAAGAACGCAAAGCGATGGAAGCGATGGTGGAAGAAACGGTGATGGAAGCCATCGTGGAACGCGGCTCTCGAAAACCGAGGCGAGAAGCCGGCATGGGCAAACGGCGCGCCTGCGAAACGACCGCCGCCGAAATGCATGCCGCCGGTATGCATGCCTCCGCCCATGCCGCCGACATGCATGCCGCCACCCATGCCGCCATGCATCCCGCCGCCCATACCGCCACCGTGCATGCCGCCACCGCCACCACCGCCCCGAGCGAATGCCGGTGGCGCAAGGGCAAGCGCCGCCGTGAGCGCACCCGCCATGAGGTAACCAAGGATCCTGCTGTTCATCCCAATTCCTCCTTCGTGATTGAATGGCCGCGACGGATGCCGCTGCACGAAGACGACGATCGGGAAATGATCCAACGATTTCAACTGACAAATGCGACAGTTTCTGACGCGGAAGTTAGATTCGCGTCGTCACAAGGACAAGGCATGCCGGCTTCCGTGTCCGACTGCCCAAGCGAGCGGAAGCCGCGTCAGTCGATAGCTGAAATCACGCTCAGCCGCGTCGTATCGCGGCGAGATTCGGCAACCACCGACAACCTGACTGGTTCATGCGCGACTTTGCAATGCCGCGTGACGTAAATCCGCCAAGCACCAAAGGCGACATTCGATCCGACCCACAATATGACGGTGATCCATCCAGCCGACATTGTCGCGCTCCCATGTCCGAAGCACAATGTGCACCGGCTAGGGCAGGATCAGAAAGACCGGACAACTACTGGGTGCAACCAGACGGCCTTGCATGCGGCTATGCAACATGCGTGGCCTGCCAGAACGATCAAACCGTTCCGACGATCCCCTCGACGGGATATTCGGTGCTCTCGAAGGATCGTAGACAGCACATGACAGGCCTTAATGCGGGTCAGACTCGGTCCGTCGATCCGACGAGCGAAGGCTCCTTCAGCCAGCGCACGATCCTCGGCCAATAGTCTTCGAGCGTCGCTCTTCCCATGAACAGGCCCAGATGATCGCACGGCGCGACCTCGTGCCGCAGATGCTCCCGCGGGGTTCCCACCAGCCGCTCCACTGCGAGCAGTTGTTCCGGGGCCACCACGTCGTCGGCGCTCCCGGCCAGCAGATAGACCGGAAGCCGCAGATGCGAGAGATCGATCTTGTGTCCCAGCGCGACGAAGCATCCGGCGGCAAGTTCGTTGCGCTTGTAGAGTTTCTCGATGACTTCGAGATAGTAGGTTCCCGGAATATCGATGGTCCATTCATTCCAAGTCCGGAAGATGGCTTCGAGGCGGGCATATTCCTGCGAGCCGGTCGGCTCCAGCGTCTGCAGCGATCGCCGAATGTCATCGGCCTCGACGGTGTCGCTTCCCCACAGCTTCGCGACATTGCGGCCGATCACACGGCCATTACCGAGGCTCACCAGGCTCTGAAACGTCGTCAGCGGCGTCGCCGCGGCAAGCGCCGACAATTCGGATGGCCGCGCGGCGATATCGATGGGCGCGCCGGCCATCACGAGCTTGCGCACTTTCGAAGGGAAGCGTCCGGCATAGACCAGCGACAGCCAGCCGCCCTGGCAGAGCCCGACGAGATCGACCAGGCCTCCGAGTTCGTCGACAAGAACGTTCAGGTCGGCAAGATAATCGTCGATTCCAAGAAATCGCCGGTCGGCGCTGGCCGAACGCCAATCGGCCATGAACAGCCGCTCGATTCCGGCATCGCGGAGAGCGGCGACGAGGCTGTGCCCGGAGGCGAGGTCGGCCACGGCGCCGCCATGCAGCGCGAAGGGCGTGCACAGCAGGGTGGGCACGCCGCTGTCGGCCTTGGCGAAGTCGCGGAGCCTCACCGTTCGCAGGTCGAGCGCGATCCTGCTTGGGGTGACGCCTTCCGGCTCTTGATCGGAGCTGTCGGCGGCGGCGTCGAATCCCATCAGGTAGGCCGCCACGGACGAGGCAGCTTCGCCGGCTGACACGGCGGCGAGTGCTGGCCAGAAGAACGCCGCATACGGAAATTGACCTCCGAAACGCCGATCCATTTGCTATAACAAATGCCCGTTTTCTTTCTGGCCGCTTGAGCCAGTTTAACTGTCACGTCCCTGCGCACGCCAGGCAGATCACATGGCCGCCACCAGCGCCGGCATCCTGATGTACCGTCTTGGCGACGCCGGAATTGTCGTTCTGCTGGTCCATCCTGGCGGACCTTTTTGGCGCAACCGCGACCTTGGCGCGTGGTCGATCCCGAAGGGCGAGTTGAGCGAGGGCGAAGACCCGGAAACCGCGGCGCGCCGGGAATTCGCGGAGGAACTCGGCATCGCGGCGACGGGACCCCTGCAGCCGCTGGGCCAGGTCCGGCAGAGTGGCAAAAAACTGGTCCAGGCCTATGCGTTGGAGGGCGATCTGGATGTCAGCCGGGTCCGCAGCAACCAGATCGCGATGGAATGGCCCCCGCGCAGCGGCCGGACCATTCACATTCCCGAAATCGATCGCGCGGCATGGTTCGCTCTTCCCGTTGCCGGGCAGAAAATTCACGCCGGGCAGCGGCCATTCCTCGATCGTCTCGAAGCGCTCCGTTTCAAGCCCTGATGTACCGCTTGCGAAACCAGGCCCAGGTCTCTCGCGTCACGGCCCTGTAGCTCCGGCCCCGGAAGACGATCCGCTCGGCGACCATCTGGTTCAACTTCGGCAGCGCGTGAAAGGGAACCGAGGGATAGGCGTGGTGCTCGACGTGATAAGGCATATTCCAGGCGAACCATTTGACGAATAGGCCTGTGTAAGTGGTGCGGGTGTTGTCGAAGGCGTCGCGCGTGCGTTCGCAGCCGGTGTGTTCCGAATAGAGATAGGGCCGCAGTATCGACTGGCCGACAAGCAATGGAACGATCCAGACCCAGAGCAGCATCGCCGTGCTGAGCGCCAACGAAACAGCCAGCAGCAGCGCATAGCTGGCCACATAGAGCCGCGCTTCCCTCACGATGTCACAGCGCTTGTGCTCGGGGATCCAGGGAACGGAGACCTTGCCGGTCAAGGCATGACCAAGCATCAGCCGCACGCGGCCGGCGACCTGCAGAAGACCGCTATAGGCGATTGCCAATTGCGTGTCCGAGGCTGGCTTGGGGCCGACGATCAATTCGGGATCCCGGTCCGGATCCTGCGTGTAGCGATGATGGTCCCAGTGAAAGAGGCAGTAATACTCGTAGGGAAGCGCGATCACGAACGCCGACAGATTGCCCACGGCGAGATTCAGCGCGCGGCTCCTGAAGCCCGTCTTGTGCGCGGTTTCATGGACGGCCATGAACAGGAACGCCACGAAGCAGCCTTGCACGACGATCAGCGGCAAAGCCCAGGCTATTCCCTGTGTCGAGGCGGCCCATAATATGGCGACGCCGAGGATCGCGACGATGCCGTAGTGACTGGCCGCGCGCACCGCGCCCTGAAGGTCCGAACGCGCCGATAACTCGCGGAGCATCGCCGGGGTTATCGGCCTCTCCGTGTGGTTCGAGTCGGAAATCACTGCAGTGTTCATGATTGCTCGCGTCGTGCCAGTTCGGCGGTCGCCTAGCCCTTGCCTGGCTAGCAAATTGCATGCCATGGCAGAAGCGATGACGATGCGCGGCTTCCTGATCGGGACGCCGTCAATCTGCCCATGCCGTGATCGTCATTGCCCGGCCGCGGGTGCCGGTTCAAAGTGCCCGGCGGCGGTCAAGCCGTGCGAAACCGATGATCCACTTATACCATCTTTCTATCGAACAACATGAAAGCATTGCCAGACCATATCATGACCAGCCCACCGACGATCAGCTTCGAGCTCAGCCAATCCGCCCTGCAGGCGCGCCGCAACGCCAAATGGAACCAGTACGACGCGGACATCATCCCCGCCTTTGTCGCCGACATGGACTTCGCGGTCGCAGCCCCGATCCAGGCAGCGATCGAGCGGATCGTCCGGGACGGCGACTACGGCTATCCGCTGCGCAACGGGGACAAGGCCGACCGGCTCGTCGCCAATGCCTTCGCCGAACGCATGGCGTCGCGCTTTGGATGGGAGCTGTCGCCCGATCTCGTGGTGCCGATGGCGGATCTGGTGCAGGGCACCTATGCGCCCATTCTGGCCTTCTCCGACCCCGGCGACGGCGTCGTCCTGCAAGTCCCGAACTATCCGCCGTTCCGCGATGCCATCGCCACGACGGAGCGCCAACTTCTTCCGCTGCCGATGCGCGAAGCCGGCACCCGCTACGTCTTCGACATGGCCGAGCTTGCGAAGCTGGTCGACAAACGAACCCGCGTCTTCATTCTCTGCAATCCGCAAAACCCGACGGGGCGGGTCTTTGCCCGCGACGAGCTGCTCGCGCTCGGGCAGTTCGCCATCGAGCGCGACCTCATCGTCGTCTCCGACGAGATCCACTCCGACCTTACCTATCCCGGGCACCAGCACATTCCCTTTGCCTCGCTCGGGCCGGACATCGCCGCGCACACCGTGACCATCAACTCAGCCACCAAAAGTTTCAATATTCCCGGCCTTCGGTGCGCGGTCGTGGCGTTCGGCAATGAAGCGCTGCGCAACCGGTATCACAAGCGTATCCCGCTCCGATTGACGGGTCAGGCCAACATCGTCGGCGCCGACGCAACGGCCGCCGCCTGGAGAGAATGTCAGCCCTGGCTCGACGCGGTGATGGCGCATCTGTTGAAGGCGCGAAACAGGGTCGTGGATGTGCTCGCCGCCGAAGCGCCGGGCATCCGCCTCCATGCCCCGGAGGCGACCTATCTCGCATGGCTCGATTGCCGTAAGCTTGGGCTCTCGGCCTCGGCGTTTCAGTTCTTTCTCGAGAAGGCCAGAATCGGATTCAGTGCCGGCGAGACCTTCGATCCGGATTGCGGGCAATTCGTCAGGCTCAACTTCGCAACGTCGATGCCGATCCTGGACGAGATCCTGGATCGTTTCATCACCGCAACGCGGCAGAACGAACGATGACGCTGGCCCTTCCATTCTCGACGACTTGTCGCCGGCAACACGAATAGGCGGAACGGACCTCACCCTGTTATAAGAGCGGGTGCAGAATTAAGAAAAGCAAGCTACGCTAGGGTATACCGCGCTCCGGTGAGAAGGCCGCCATGTCCGTTTCACGCAGACAGATGCTTCAGAGTTCGTTACTTTGTGCTGCAGGAATGGTCTACGGATCATCCCCGGCTCTTCCTCAAGAACTCGCCTCGCCGCCGACGCCGGACGAGCGCAAGAGATTGGCTCGGTTGGCCGCTGCTTTCACGGAAACCTATGAGGTTCCGGGCCTCTCAGTTGCGATCGCAATCAAGGGAAAACCCGCCTATGTTGAGGCGTTCGGCGTTGCAGATCGAGACACCGGCGAAGCATTAACGCCGCAACATCGTTTTCGGATAGCAAGCATATCGAAGCCGATCACGTCGACCGGGATTTTCACTCTCATCGAAGCAGGAAAGCTGCAGCTCGATCAGCGCGTTTTTGGACCAAATTCCATTTTCGGTGATGATTACCCGTGGTCGGCTGATGGATCTGATACAAGAATTACAATTGAGCATTTGCTGACTCACACCACCGGCGGTTGGAGCAACGATGCTCGCGATCCAATGTTTTCGAACAGGGAAAGCATTTGCTGACTCACACCACCGGCGGTTGGAGCAACGATGCTCGCGATCCAATGTTTTCGAACAGGGAAATGAATCATCGGGAGCTCATTACCTGGACGTTGAAGCACATGCCTCTAGCCATTCCTCCAGGAACGTCCTTTGCCTACTCCAATTTCGGCTATTGCATACTTGGGCGCGTGATCGAAAAACTCACTGGTCAAACCTACGAGCAATACATCAAAGAAAACATTCTAAAGCGTTGCGGAATAATCGATATGCGGATTGCCGGAAATACGTTGACGGACCGAGCGATCAACGAGGTAAAATACTATAGTCAGACTGAGGACGATCCTTACGGGATGAATGTCGCCCGAATGGATTCTCACGGTGGTTGGATTGCGACACCGAGGGAGATGACGACGTTCTTCGTTCATATTGATGGGTTCAAGGATACGAAGCAACTGCTTACCGACGACACGCTCCGTACAATGAGCACCCCTACCGCCGAAAATCCTCGCTATGCCAAAGGCCTGTTTGTTAATTCGCAAAATAATTGGTGGCATGGCGGTTCGTTGCCTGGAACAGAAACCATTTCTGTACGAACAAATGCCGATTTTTGCTGGTCAGCGTTTACCAACACGCGAGCGAAATTTAAGGATATGGCGCCCTCACTTGATCGGCTGATGTGGCATATGGTGCTTTCTGTGGCTGACTGGCATCCATGAGAAAACGCGCTAGGCTGTCGTCCGCCTCACTCCGGTCCATGACGCATTCATTGAAGAGTGTGCGATGTTTCTCTTGATGGCACATCGCGTCACGTCAATGCGATGCGGAGTCGGTCGCTATCGGAGCATAGCAGACTCTGGGCAAGCCGTCCGCCCGGCAGATTTATGGGTTCATGGCCTAGTCTCCCGCGGGACGGCTCATCTGCGCGAAAGCCGCAGATGCGCCACGATCAAGCCCTTATGGACGCTCCGGCTACTTTCCCGTTCGTCATTTGACACCCAGCGCATGGAGATCGATGCTGCCAAGCTGGATGCGGCACCGCATTGGGCCGCGACGTCTGCTCCGCCTCCAGATTCCTTTGAAATGCTGATGCCTTTGAAATGATGCCGATGATCGAGGACTGCGCCGACCGAAATCATCGCGCCGAGGGACCATGACCGGCCGCCGGACCGTCATCCGTGGAGGGCTGGTGCTCGGCGGCCAGGGCTACGGTCAGGGCGGTGACCAAGGCCGTGCGACGCCGCAGGATTTGCTGATCGAAGACGGTCGTATCGCGGCGATCGAAAATCCCGGATTCGGGGTCTCGGACGATACGAAACTGATATCGGCGTCCGATCGCCTGCTGATCCCCGGCCTCGTCAATGCGCATACGCATTCGCATGGCGCACTCAATCGCGGCGCAGTGGACGACAAGGTCTCGCTGGAAATGTTCCTCTCCGGAGGCGGCGCCAGCACCCGCGCACGCGGGATCGAGGACAAATATCTGAGCGCCGCGCTGTCCGCGGCCGAAATGATCCGCAAGGGATGCACGGCCTGTTTCGACCTTACCGTCGAGCTACCCGGCCCGTCGCGCGAGGGCATTTCGGCCGTGGCGCGCGCCTATCGCGACGCCGGCATGCGCGCCGTGGTCGCGCCGATGATCGCCGACCGCACGATCTATCAGGCGCTGCCCGGCCTTCTCGACGCGCTGCCGGAAAGCCTGCGAGCGCAATATGCCGCCCTGGCCGCCGCGCCGATCGAACAGATCTTTGCAACGTGCCGGGATATTCTCGCGAACTGGGAGTTCGACCGCCGTCAGATTCGTCCCGCGCTGGGGCCGACCATCCCCCTGCATTGCACCGACCCGTTCCTGACCGAATGCACGAGGCTTGCCCGCGAATACGACACTCCCCTGCAGACGCATCTTGCGGAATCGCGCGCGCAAGCGGCAATCGCGCGGACGCGTTACGGCACGAGCCTGGTCGCGCACCTGGAGCGTCTCGGCTTCCTGTCGGAACATCTCAGCGTGGCGCATGCGATCTGGCTCGACGACGAGGAGATCGCAAGGCTGAGCGCGGCGGGTGTGCGGGTCGCCCATAATCCGTCAAGCAATCTCCGGCTCGGATCGGGCGTCGCGCCGGTTCGCAGGATGCTGAGCGCAGGCCTCAAGGTTGGTGTCGGCACCGACGCCAGCAACACGTCCGATGGACAGAACATGTTCGAGGCCACGCGGCTTGCGGCCTATCTGTCGCGCATCGACGGCTTTGTCGCCGAGGACTGGATTTCGGCGGCCGACGCCTTCGATCTTTCAACCGAAGGCTCGGCGAGCGTTCTGGGCTTCGAGAAAATCGGCCGGCTTGCCGTCGGATATGAAGCCGATATCGTCTTCCTGCGGCTCGACAGTCCGCATTTCGTGCCATTGCGCGCGCCGCTGCTCCAGATGGTGTTCGGCGAGAACGGCGCTTCCGTCGATACTGTCATGATCGGCGGCCGCGTGGTTTTTCACGACGGCAAGCTCCTGACGCTCGATGAGGCTCTGCTGCGCCGGCAGGCCGAGGCGGCGGCGCGCAGGCTCGATCACGCCAACGCCGATCTCTACACGTCCGGCGCCGTGGTCGCCTGCGAATGATCTGAGCCGCATCAACCCACACCCTTTTTCGAAGCCTGGCTACGACCTTGCCTCATCCCAGATCATGACCCGTATCGGCGTCGGATCGAAGGCGTTGCAGGGATTGTTGACCTGCGGACAGTTCGAAATCACGAAGATGACGTCCATGTCCATCGACATGTCGACATAAGCTCCCGGGACCGAGACGCCATCGACAACGGTGAAATTTCCGTCGGGATCGATCGGCACGCTCATGAAGAAGTTCAGGTTCGCGACGATATCGCGTTTGCCGAGACCATATTTGGACAGTTCGAGAATAAAGTTCTCGCGGCAGGCGTGCTGGTATTTGGTGGCCTCGCCGAATCGCACCGCGTTGCTCTCGCAGGAACAGCAGCCGGCCGACGTATCGTGGCGGCCGCAGGTGTCGGCGGTGATCCGCGCCATCACGCGGTCCTTGTTGGAGATTAGCCGCGTCCCGACATCGACATAGGGCGAGCCTTGCGTCCGCAGCGTGTCCTGCGCGCTGTAGCGTTCGGTCGGATCCGCAAGGCAGTAGAGCAAGGCGTCAACCGCCTGCTGCCCCTCGCTGTCGATGATCCGCAACGTCTGCCCCTTTCTCAGCACATAGGACCAGGGCCGTTCCGCGGGAATATCGTGCACATAGATGGCGGTTGATGCATCTTGTGACGAGGACTCGGGAGCTGGGATCATTCGTTCCTCCCGTCAGGCGTCCAGCCGATCCGTGAACGCAAACGCCCTTGCCGCTTCCGGCGAGCCTGTCCGGCAGGGATCGTCGGCTCCGGCGGCCGGCGCGCGGTAGCGCACCAGCGTGATCGGACAAGAGGGCGACGGACGCGCGGGGTTGAGCGGATGCGCGCAGTTCGAGAGCACCAGAATGGCATTCATCTCCGCGCGCAGGTCGACGAAATCGCCCGGCCGTTTCGCCTTGTCGTTCCAGACGAACCGCCCGGCCGCATCGACCGAGATCGGCGCAAAGAAGCTGACACAGGGCGGGATGTCGCGCGGACCGAGCCCGACCTTGGCCGCACCCGCGATGAAATTCTCCTGCGTGTTGCGCGACGGCACACCATAGGCGGCGAACACGGACGCGGGTGTCGAGCCGCCGACCAGGAGATCGTGCGCGCCGCTGGTATCCTCGATCAGCGAGAACAACACCCGGCCCATGTCGGAGAGGATGACGCGTCCTTTCGAGAGGACGGCGCTCCATTGCACCTTGACCGTATCGGCACAATTGATCCGCTCCGACGTCTCCTCCGCGCGCCAGGCGATCATCGACACGCTGGAGCGGCCGGCGGGATCGGCGATACGCAAGGCTTCGCCGCGCTTCAGCCGGACGATCGCATACCAGTCGTCCGGCACCTCTTCGCGGCTGACCACAGCCTCGGGCGGAATCGGCACGGCATCCAGCGCGGTCGGTCCCGGCAGCGCCTTCGGCTTCGCCTCCTGCCCAGCCGCACGCAGTTCCTCGTAGCGGCGCCGATTGGCGTCCACGATGTCCTGCTTGCTTGCGATGGCGGTCATCGTATTGTCCTCTCTCGCTCTACGCTCATCGCGCCTTTCTTCAGGCGACCGTGAAATGCGCCTCGACCGGCTTTCCTGCCTTGCCGTTGATCGGCAGGATATCCTGCGGGCAAGCCGAGAACGCGATCACGAGCTCCATTTCGGCGCGCAGCCGGACATAGCCGCCGGGCAAAGGCCGCGGCGGCGCCTCGAAACTGAGCGCACCGTCGGCGCTCCAGGGAATGTTCATGAACAGGTTGAGCGGGCTCGGCACCTCCGGCGGGACCAGACCGAGCGCCTGCAGCCCCGCGAACAGATTGTCCGTGCAATTGTCGTGGTAGCCCTCAACGCCGAGAAACGCATAACGGTGCTTGTCGCAGGCTGCGATCAGCGTGTCGTGAATCCCGCCCGAGGTATCCTCGAGCAAGGTCATGATCGGCCGGCGCCGGTTGGTCCGCAGAATATCGCCGGGCCGCGGAATCAGATGCAGGCTGTGGGCGCGCGTATGTTCGTTCGACATGAACTCGCCGAGATCGCCACGATTGAACGCCCAGGTATCGACGACCTGCTCACCATGGGTGTTGATGACGGTTACGACTTGGCCGGCCGCGACGATCGCGGCCTTGCCGCGCCGGGCCGGAATTTCGATCAGGCCATCGGTCATCTCCAATCCCTCAAGACCGGAACGCGATCATGTCGATCTCGACGATGCCGCCGCGCGCGAGGTCGGTAACGCCGACCGTCGTGCGCCCAGGACGCCTGTCGGGATCGAAATGGCTCGAAAAGATCTCGTTCATCGCGGCGTAATCGCGCTTGAAATCGGTCAGGTAGATGCGCACGAAGACCACGTTGGCAAAGCCCAGCCCGCATCCTTTCAGGACCCGCGCCAGATTATCCATCACCTTGCGCGTCTGCGCCTCGATCCCATCGGGGATCGGGACAGAGTCGTCGTCGGGATCGGTGGCAAGCTGCCCGGTGACGAAGACGAACGAGCCGGCTTCTACTGCATGGCTATAAGGCGCAACCGGCTTCGGCGCATCCGGCAGCAGATGAAAGATAGGATCCATGGTCGAAAGCTCCCTCGGCTCGTTCCGATCTCAATGCCGGTCGACGGCGGCGCCGTTGGCGTAGCGCTGCAGGAACTGCCGCGCCCGTTCGGTTTCAGGCTGCGTGAAAAATCGCTCCGGCGCTCCGGTCTCGATGACACGCCCGCGGTCCAGAAACAGGATGCGCGTCGCGGCCTCGCGCGCGAACGCCATTTCGTGCGTGACGATCACCATGGTCATGCCCTCGCGCGCGAGATCGCGCATCACCAGCAGAACCTCGGAAACAAGTTCGGGGTCGAGCGCACTGGTGGGCTCGTCGAACAACAACAGGTCGGGCTTCATGGCGAGCGCTCGCGCTATGCCGACGCGCTGCTTTTGTCCGCCCGACAATTTTGATGGAAAGACATCCTGCTTCTCGGACAATCCGACCTTCGCCAGCAGCGCCAGCGCCTCATCACGAACTTCGGTCTTCGGCCGCCTTTGCACCTGAACCGGTCCCTCCATCAGGTTCTGCAGCACGGTCAGATGCGGCCACAGCGCGAAATGCTGGAACACCATGCCGATCCGGGTTCTGATCCGCGATAACTCGCGATCGGTCATCACGACGCCGGCGCCGTTGATGCCGACCTGCGATCCATTCAGATAGATCCGGCCGGCGTCCGGCTGTTCGAGCCAGTTGATGCATCGGAGCAATGTCGATTTGCCTGAACCGGACGGGCCGAGGACGCAGACCGTCTCGCCCTTGTCGACCTTGAAGCTGATGTCGGACAAGACCTCGAGATCGCCGAAATGCTTCGACACGCCGGCCACATCGAGGACTTTGCTCGCATCCGTCATTCGCCGCTCCTAACGTCGCGCTTCGGCGAGCCGGCCGATCGAGCCGACGCCAGCCTCGATGACAAGACACAGGCCCCAATACAGAAACACGGCCGTGATAAAGGCCGCGAAGGGAACATAATGCCGCGACTGGATCGAGCTTGCGGCATGCGTCAACTCGGGAAGCGCGATGATCGTGAGAAAGGCGCTGTCCTTGATGATCTGGATCATCTGGTTGCCGATCACCGGCCCGGCCGCCAACAGCAGCGGCGGCAGAATGATGCGGCGGAACAGCGCGACGCTGGAAAAACCAAAGGCGATTCCGGCCTCGATCGGCTCGCGCGGCTGCGCCGCCCAGGCGCCCCGCAGGATCTCCGCCATATAGGCCGCATTGTAGATGGTCAGCGCGAGCAGGCCGGAGGACCAATTGTCCAGCCAGACGCCGAGCGATGGAAATCCGTAATAGACGATATAGGCGAACAGCAGGAACGGGATGCAGCGCATGGCGTCGACGAAGATGCGCGCCGCCTTCGCCAGCCATCGCTGCTTCGACATCAAAGCCGGCGTCAACATGAATCCTAAAAGCAGCGCCGCGGCGGCCGACAGCACCGACAGGATGGCGGTGTTGCCCAATCCGCTCAGCAGCAGGCTTCGTTCGCTCCACACGATGCCGAAATCATGGATCATGCCGTTGCCTCGGCTGATAGCTGGCGCCGTTCGATCCAGCGCTGCAGCGAGACCAGCGCAAATACGATCGGCGCGTAGAGCGCGACTGCGACCAGAAACGGCGGCAGCGGCTCATAGGTCTGGGCGCCGATCCGCACCGCGGCCCGCGTGATGTCGACCACGCCAACCACTGCCAGCACCGGCGTCACCTTGATGAGCAACGACATCTCGTTGACGAGCCCCGGCAGGCTCACCCGGACGATCTGCGGCAGCACGATGCGCCGGAACCGCTGCGGCGCATCCATGCCGATGGCTTGCGCGGCTTCATATTGGTCTTTCGGAAAATTCATCAGCGCGGCGCGCCAGACTTCGCAATTGAACGCCGCGGTATTCATCACGAGCGCCAGGATCGCGGCGGAGATCGGTCCGATCGCGATGCCGATATTGGGAAGCGCGAAGAACAACAGCAGAAGCAGCGTGACCAGCGGCGTCGCCCGCAGCATGCTGACATAGACGGCGACCGCCTGGGCGACGACGGGGATGTCAGCCCAGCGCAGCACCGCCAGCCCCAGGCCAATCGGAAGCCCGATCAGGATGCCGATCAGCGACAGCGTCACCGTCACGACGGCCCCCTGCAGGATGGCCAAGATATCGCCGACGCTCATCGCGGATCACGCCGCCAAAGCCTAGAACTCAGGTTCGAACGCCACCGGCAAATTGGGGAATGCCTCGCCGAACCACTTCTTCTGCAATTCGGCGAACCTGCCGTTCTCCTTTTCCTTGGCGATGAAGCCGTTCAGGAACTCCAACAGCTCCGTGTTGCCTTTGGCGACGGCCCAGGCCGGAAACGACTTGCCCGACACCGGCTGTCCTACCTCGAAGACATTGGGTTTCTCCGTGGCGAGCGTCTTGAGATTGATGATGGTGTTGACGACATAGTCGACGCGGCCCAGCGCAAGATCCTGATAGGCCTCGGGATAAGAGGTGTATTCGACGACCTTGCCGAGCTTGCCGCCCTCCTTCTCCAGCATCGCGCCGAGTTCCGGCAGGCGCGCCAACAGCGCGCTACCGGCCTGGACGCCGACGGTCTTGCCGCTCAGATCCTTGATCGAGGAGATGCTCTTGTCGTCCTTGCGCTTGACATAATAATGGGTCGCATCCGCGATCGGGCTTGTGAAATCGAGCGACTGCTTGCGCTCCTTGGTGATGATCGCAGCGGTGATGGCCACGTCGTATTTGCCGGTGCTGACGCCGGCCAGAATGCCAGTCCAGGGCAAGATCTGCTGCTTGATCTCGAACGGCGCGTATTTGCGCAGGTCTTCGATCAGTTCGTTGTCGAAGCCGGCCGGCGCTCCGTCCTTGACGAATTCGAACGGACGAAAATCGTCCTCGGTCGCGACGATCAATCCGCGTTTCTTGATCTCGTCGAGACCCGCCGCCTGCGCTTTGCCGGCAAGCATGGGGACCAGGGGGACAAAGAACTGAGCGGCAATCAGGCCGACCAGCAGACGGCGCGACGGAAACTTGCAAGACGCGATCGCGGATTTTGACATATGAGACGCCCTTCGTTGACAGGAAGACAGATCGTGGTTTGCGAAGCCGAGCTTTGACGTTTGGCGGATGCGGCCCTTTCAATCGAAACTGAAGCCATGCGCGCGCAGGTAAGGCGGGAAGGCGGCGCCCTCCGCCTTGGCGGCCTGACGGGCCTTGTCCTCGGACCAGCCGTAGAACTCGGCTTTGCCGAACTCGTTGTTCGCGCGTTGCTGATCGGTGGGAATGGCGTGGATCGCATCCCTGCAGCGATCGTAATCGTCGATACCTGCAGCAAGACCGCTATCGTCATAACCGTCACTGTATGTTGTGACATGGCGCGGCAGACGCAGGCTGACATAGCCTTCGATTGCCGGGTAACCCAGGCAAAGACCGGCGACAGGAAAGACGAGATTGGGCAAATCAAGAAGGCTCGCAACCTTGTCGACCTCGTTGCGGATCACGCTGATCGGACAGACGCCGAGCCCCGCCGATTCTGCGCACAGGATCATTGTCTGCATCGCGAGCGCGGCATCGACGCTGGCGTTGAAAAACCCTTCCAGCGTCCCGTTCCGGACCGGCTTGCCGCGCAGCTCGCCGATGCGCTGCAGCCGTCTTGCGTCACCGAGAAAGATGAAAAAGACCGGCGCAACGCCGATCCAGGGCATACTCGGAAACAATTTACCGATCGCTTCGCGCTTTTGGGGATCGCGAACCCTCAAGATCGAGGCCTGCTGGAAATCCGATTTGGCGGATGCGCTCAAGGCCGCCGCGACCAGCACGCCGAGCAGATCCTCGCTCGGCATCTTGTCACCGTAACGGCGGACGGTCTTTCGCGCGAGAACGTGGCGGATGGTCTCATTGTCTTCGACGCCCTCGCCCGCGGGGCCGCCGTCGCCAAAGCGCCGCGCGATCAGGTCCGAATAGGCTGTCATCGCGAACTCCCCACAGGACTACCAACCCTGGAATCGGCATCTGCCCGAGCAACGCCAATTCCGGGCTACTGAGGTCTCCCGGGATTTGTCCCCGGCGTCCCGCGCGGATGTCTCCGCTCAGGCAGCAGCTCGTGGACCAGCCATCCCGCGCGGATCCGGAACCCTCGCCGCCAACTCAATGCAGATAGCGGAGCAAATGACGTGCCAGATACCTCGATGACACCGATGACCCGCAGCTTCCGTGAGAAAGGTCAGTAACGTTTCCACAATGGCGGGCAATAGCTTTGGGCAATCGTCCTGGAGACATGCCGGAACCACGATGCGTCCGGTTGCACGAGCAGCCCGGCCCTTGAAATACGAAGCATGCTTCGTATCGATCAGGATGCCGCGAGGCGGCTGAACAGGCCCGTCCTGCTCGTTAAAGAGCAATCTGCACAGAATCTCATCTTCGACGTCAATGAATGCGGCGACGCCGAGACGGCTCAGGTCCGGGACGCATTCGCCGCGACGATCTTCTGCATCAGCGCGACGAACCGCTTCTGATCCGGCCTGCTCAGGCTTGCCAGCGTGTCGCGATGCGCGGCGCGCGCCGCCGCCTCCATTTTCCTCAGCAAACCGGCGCCCGCGGCCGTCAATGTGCAGGCGCGCGCGCGTCGGTCGTCGCGCGGGACCGCCCGCTGGATAAATCCTCTTGTTTGCAAGCGTTTGAGAGCACCGGTCGTCGTCGTGCGATCGAGCGCCACGTCGCCGGCCAAGGTGGTCTGATCGGCGGTTCCGCGCACGGCGAGCGCCGACAACAGACTATATTGCAGCGGCGTGATTTCGTATGCCGCGCACCTCTCCTGGAACAGCGCCACATGGATCTGATGCAGCCGCCGCACCAGGAAACCCGGCCGCTGCCCAAGCGGCCAGGGATCGACGCTAATCTTGCCAGGTCTCTTGCCGGGTTTCTTCGTCATCATCCGTCACTTTGATCCTGCCCTGCCCGCATTTTCGGCAGCCATGGCATAAGTCCTGGCGTTGCTAAAGCGGAAACTACGAAGCATACTTCGTAATTCATGGATACCGGCCGACGCCGTGACTGACCTAATCAAGGGAGCCGATCATGTCAGTGAGCACCTCATTCGACCTGTTGTTGCGTGGCGGAAGGGTCATCGATCCGGCGTCCGGCGTGGACGGGCTGAAGGATGTCGCCATTCGCGGCGGCAAGGTCGCAGCCGTCCAGGCCGACATCCTGCCGACCAGCGCCCGCGAAATCGTCGACGTCGCCGGCAAGATCGTGCTGCCCGGCCTGATCGATACCCACGCGCATGTCTATCAATATGTCACCGGGCGTTTCGGTGTGAACGCCGACATGGTCGGCGTGCGGTCGGGCGTGACAACCTTGGTGGATCAGGGCGGTCCGTCCTGCATGACCCTGCCGGGCTTCCGGCACTTCATCGCCGAAAAATCGCTGTCGCGCACCTATGCGTTTCTGTCGGCCTATCTCGTGGGCGGTCTGGAAGGTCATTATTATCCGAATCTCTACAGCCCTGATTGCGTCGATATCGATGCGACCGTCAAGGCGGCGAATGCGAACCGCGATCTGGTCCGCGGCATCAAGGCGCATGCCGAGATCGGCGGCTTCGCGCGCTGGGGCATCCGCGTGATCGAGATGGCCGCCGAGATCGGCCGCCGCGCCGACCTGCCGGTCTATGTGCATTTCGGACAGCTCTGGGGCCTGCCGGACAGCGGCACCAATGGCGAGGACGTCGACACCATTCTCGCCCGCGTGATCCCGCTGCTCCGTGCCGGCGACGTGCTGGCGCATCCTTTCACGCGGCATCCCGGCGGCTTCGTCAATCGCGAGGGCGAAGTCCATCCGGTGATCAAGGCGGCGCTCGACCGGGGCCTGCGCGTCGACGTCGGCCACGGCAGCCACTTCTCCTATCGCCTCGCGCGCAAGGCGATCGACGCCGGCATCGTCCCGACCACGCTCGGCGCCGACATCCACGGCTACAACACCCACGTGCCGGCGCCGGCCGGGACGCCCGACGAGCCCGCCGACGACGAGAACCATCCCTTCGCCAGCGCAGCCAAGTTCAGCCTGGTCCAGGCCATGAGCTCGATGATGGCGCTTGGATTGACGCTCGAACAGGTGGTGCCGATGGTCACCTCGCATCCCGCCGAGATGCTCGGCCTGTCGGGCGAGATCGGCGCGCTGCGCCCCGGCATGGACGCCGACGTCACGGTGCTGAACGAACAGCCCGGCCGCTTCATCCTACGCGACAATGAGAAAACGGAAGTGATCGCGAGCAGCCTGTTGCAGCCGGTGTTCTGCATGCGTGCCGGCGTCCGCCATGAGGCAACAGCCCCAATCCTCCCGCGCGCCGAAGCGGCCTGACCGCCCATGGACGGCGGTCGAAGCGTTGAAGACAGCGTTTCGGACGTTGCAGCCGGCACCAAGCAAGGTGTCGGGGCGCGTTTGCTCAGGAAGGAAGACGACCGCCTGATGCGCGGCCGCGGCCAGTTCGTGGCCGACATCCGCGTCGCGGGCCTGCAGGACGTGGCGTTTGTGCGCAGTCCGCTGGCCCATGCCCGCATCAGATCCATCACCGTGCCGGAGCGCTTTCGCGGCGTGGTGTTCACCGCCGCCAACCTCTCCGACGTCAAGCCGATCCGCGCCGTGTCCGGATTGCCCGGCTTCAAGATTTCCGAGCAACCGGTGCTCGCCACCGGCAAGGTCCGCCATGTCGGCGAATTGATCGCGATGTGCGTCGCGCCGACGCGCGCGGAGGCCGAGGACATCGCGGCCTCCGTGACGCTCGACCTCGAAGAGCTTCCGGCGATCCATGACATGCTGCAGGCGCGCCAGGCGGATGCGGCGCTGGTGCACGAGCACTGGGGCGACAACGTCTTTCTCGAAAGCGCCTTCGAGGTGAACATCGAATCGGCGTTCGACGCGCCGATTAAAGTGACGCGCGAAATCTCCACCGCGCGGCAGTGCATGTCCCCGCTCGAAGGACGCGGCGTGGTCGCGACCTTCGACCACAGGCTTGATCAACTGACGCTTTATACCGGCGCGCAGATGCCGCATATCGTGCGCAACGGTCTCTCCGATTGCCTCGGCATGGAGCAGGGCCGGATCCGCATCGTCTCGCCCGACATCGGCGGCGGTTTCGGCCACAAGGGCATTCTCTTGCCCGAAGAGGTCTGTCTTGCATGGCTGACGATGCGCAAGGGCCATCCCGTGCGCTGGATCGAAGATCGCCGCGAACATCTCACCGCAAGCGCCAATTGCCGCGAGCATCACTACAAGATCGCGGTCTATGCCGACCGCGACGGCGCCTTGCGTGGCATCGACTGTGAGGCAACCGTCGATTCCGGCGCCTATTCGTCCTATCCGTTTTCCGCCTGCCTTGAAGCCGCGCAAGTCGCAAGCATCCTGCCCGGACCCTACCGGATGCCGGCCTATCGCTGCCGGACGTTTTCCGCCGCGACCAACAAGTGCCCGATCCTGCCCTATCGCGGCGTGGCGCGCACCGGCGTCTGCTTCGCGCTCGAAATCATGCTCGACGCGGTCGCCACTGAGGCCGGCCTCGAACCCGGCGCGGTGCGATTGCGCAATCTGGTCGACGCGAGCGAAATGCCGTTCGACAACATCACCAACAAGCATTTCGACAGCGGCGATTATCCGCAAGCCGTGCGGCGTGCGCTGACGATGATCGACGTGGCCTCGGTCCGCGAACGTCAACGCGCTGGCGAGAAAGACGGCCGGCTGATTGGCACCGGACTTTCGATCTATTGCGAGCAGGCCGCGCACGGCACCTCGGTCTATGCCGGCTGGGGCATTCCCATGGTGCCCGGCTATGAGCAGGCGCAGGTACGGATGACTCCCGACGGTGGGCTCGAGATCAGGGTCGGCGTGC
>WNFD01001034.1_pt1 | contig 27769 bp, 25 predicted proteins | sample 5400491 | NCBI WGS metagenome assembly WNFD01 (sample SAMN13153343, study PRJNA577476) | soil metagenome | isolation source: 120 cm saprolite under Douglas fir tree site 2 hole 2 replicate 2 | place: USA:California | collected 2015-04-18
CGCGCCACCAGCTTGTTCCAGTCGGCGAGGAACTGATCGAGGCCACGGTCGGTGAGCGGGTGCAGCAGCAGCTTTTTCAGGACATCGGGCGGCAGCGTCGCGACGTCGGCGCCGATCATCGCGGCTTCCACCACGTGGCGGGGATGGCGGATCGACGCCGCCAGAATCTCGGTTTCGATGTTGTAGTTGTCGAAGATGGCCCGGGCCTCGCGGATGACGTCCATTCCTTCCTGTCCCACATCATCCAGCCGGCCGATGAACGGGCTCACATACGACGCGCCCGCCTTGGCGGCGATGAGGCATTGCACGCTCGAGAAACAGAGCGTGACGTTCGTGCGGATCCCCGCCGCCGCAAGCCGGCGCACGGCGATCATGCCGTCCTCGAGCATCGGGATCTTCACGACGATGTTATCGGCGATTTTCGCGAGCTCGGTGCCTTCCTTGACCATCCCTTCGGCATCGACGGCGACCACTTCCGCCGACACCGGTCCGTCCACGAGCGAGCAGATCTCCTTCAGCACGTCACGCGGATCGAGATCGCCTGCCTGCTTGGACAGCAGCGACGGATTGGTCGTTATGCCATCGATCAGCCCGGCCTGCGTCGCCCAGCTGATGTCTTTGAGGCTCGCCGTGTCGAGGAAAAACTTCATGACGTAGACTCCTCGGCGTAGAGGTCCGGAGGATACTGCACCGCTTCCAGGTACAGACCCTGGGGCGGGGCAGGCGGGCTGGCCGCCAGGTTATCAGTCGCAGCAAGCAGACGGGGGAAATCCGCCGGCGGGCGCCGGCCGAGCGCGATGTCGATCGTGGTGCCCACGATGAAGCGCACCATGTGATGCAGGAATCGATCGGCCTCGACCGTGAACGCCATCCCCACTCCGTCCGCACGCGGCGCCCATTGCGCAAGCGCCACGCGGCATCGGTAGTGGGCTGTGTTCGCGCCGGCCGCGGCCAGGCCACGAAAGTCGTGCTCGCCAATCAGGGCCGCTGCGGCGCTCTCCAGCGAGCTCACGTCGAGCGCTCGACCCAGGGCCCATTCGAACGGCTTGCGGAACGGCGACGCCGCCCCTTCATCTGTACCGATCAGGTACCGGTAGCGCCGCGACGTGGCGCTGCGCCGTGCGTCGAACCCGGGCCGCATCAGATGCACCTGCTGAACCCAAATCTCGCGCGGCAGCAGGGCATTGAGTGCGCGACGCAGATCGCTCGGTTGCGCCGCCCAGCGCTCGCTGCCTAGAAAGCTGACGCCCTGCCCGAGGGCATGGACGCCCGTATCGGTGCGTCCTGCGCCTGTCGCCGGCGTCCGGCGGCCCATCAGCCGTTCGAGCACCGCCTCGAATTCGGCCTGAACGGTGCGGTCGACGGGTTGCCGCTGCCACCCTGCGAAGCCCCTCCCGTCGTATTGAATCACCGCAAGGAAGGGGCGGCTCGTCACGCGGGGAAAGATGCAACTCGTTGTCACTATTTGACAAGGGTGATAGCCTTAATCCTCCATGGATTCTCCGCTGCGCCGCGCGCTGAGCGCGCTCGCCAACCGCCAATCGCTCTCCGAAGATCAGACTGCCGAGGTGTTCGGCGTCGTGATGAGCGGCGAGGCGACCCCCGCGCAGATCGGCGGGCTGCTCATGGGGCTGCGAGCGAAAGGCGAGACCGCCGATGAGCTCGCCGGTGCCGCGCGGGCGCTACGCAACGCAATGGTGCGAGTGACCGCCGCGCACGACCACCTGGTCGACACCTGCGGGACCGGGGGCGGCAGCGTCCCCACGTTCAACATCTCGACGGTCGCCGCACTCGTCGCCGCCGGAGCGGGAGCGGTCGTTCCGAAACACGGCAACCGCTCGTTCACGTCGCGCTGTGGGTCGGCGGATGTGCTCGAGGCACTCGGCATCCGGATCGTCCTCGACGCTCAATCCGCAACCCGCGTGTTGGATGAAGCGCGCGTCGTCTTTTTGTTCGCTCCTAACTTTCATCCCGCGATGAAGCACGTCGGCGCCGTGCGACGTGAGCTGGGCACGCCCTCGCTCATGAATCTCGTCGGGCCACTCGCGAATCCCGCCAGTGTGCCGCGCCAGGTGATCGGCGTCGCCGAACGCGATCGCGCGGCGATCGTGGCCGAAGCCCTCGTGCGGCTCGGCGCCGAGCATGCCCTCGTCGTGCACGGCCGGGTGGGTATGGATGAGATCTCACCGCATGGTGTGACCGACGTGTGGGAGGTGCAGGACGGCGTGGTACGGAGCTGGGAAATCGATCCCGAACGCTTCCGTCTCGGCATCCAGGACGTCGGGGAGCTCCAGGGTGGCGAACCGGCCGCAAATGCAGAGCGGCTGGAACGAATTCTGGGAAATGGGTCTGCCGACCCGTCAGGACTGGCTGCGGTGCTGCTCAACGCGGGTGCCGCGATCTACGTGGCGGGAATCGCCGGCTCGCTCGCCGAGGGCATCGGCTGCGCGCGCGAGGTCGTCGCGTCGGGCGCGGCTCGGGCCGCGCTCGATCGGCTGCGCAAAGCGACGGCTAGTATTTCCTAATGACGCCGACGACCACGCCCTGCACGATGACATCGCGCTCATTGAGCCGTAGCGGCTGCAGCGTGTCGTTGGCGGGCTGCAACCTGATCCACCCGCCGGGCTCGCGGTAGAAGCGCTTGACCGTGGCGCCCTGTCCATGGACCAGCGCGATAACGGTCTGGCCGGCGTCGGCCTGGTTGCGTTCCTGAACGACGACGTAATCGCCGTCCTTGATGTGCTCGTCGATCATGGAGTCGCCGCGCACCTTCAGAACGTAGCTGCGCCCGCGCCTGGGCAGCAGCTCATCCGGCACGGCGATCGTCTCGTCACCGGTGACCGCCTCGATTGGAGCACCGGCGGCCACAAGACCGAGCAAGGGAAGCTCCGTAGCGCCGGTCTGCCCCTTGGGCGGCACGACTTCGATGGCCCGGCTCTCGTTGTGGGTGCGCCGGATGTACCCTTTGCGCTCCAGATTGGTGAGGTGCTCATGAACCGTCGCCAGCGATTGGAATCCAAACTGGCGGGCGATTTCCTCGAAGCTGGGGGCGTACCCCTTCTCTTCGATGTGTTTTCCGATGTAATCGAGGATCTCGCGCTGGCGCCGCGTGACCGGCATGGTTGCTCCCGAAGATTCACCGAAACATAATCTACCCGAATATCGCCCGAACGCAAGGATGCCTGATAACCCACGCTCGCCGACACTGGACGCTATTCTGGCCGTAACCCGGAAGCGCGTCGAGGCTCTTAAACAGAGAGCCGGTGAGTTGGAGCGCGCTGCCCAAAAGGGGCCGCCGATCCGGCCATTTCCGGGTGCGCCCGCGCCGACCGTCGGAGTGATCGCCGAAGTGAAGCGGCGATCTCCATCGCAGGGCGCCATTCGCGAGGATCTCGATCCCGTCGCCCACGCGCGCGCGTACGTGCGCGGCGGTGCCGTCGCGGTTTCGGTGCTTACCGACGAAGCGCACTTTGGAGGATCGATTGACGACCTCAGGAGCGTCGCGGCAGCCGTCACCGCTCCGGTACTGCGCAAGGACTTCGTGATCAACGAGGTCCAGATCCATGAAGCGCGAGCGGCCGGAGCGAGCGCCGTCCTGCTTATCGCGCGCATTATGAACGCCCGGCAGCTGGATGGGCTCGCCAGAATGGTGCGGTGGTTGGACATGGTGCCGCTGATCGAAGTGCATGCCGCGACGGAGCTGGATGCGGCACTCGCGGCTGGGGCGAGCGTGCTCGGGATCAATGCGCGCGATCTCGACACATTCGAGGTGGACCTGCGAGGAGCCGAGGCGCTCATAGGCCAAGTACCGGCGGGCATCCAGGTCGTCGCCGAAAGCGGTGTGGAAACGCGGCAGGACGTCGAACGCCTGGCGACGGCCGGCGCGGACTTCGTCCTCGTCGGAACGAGCGTCGCGCGGCAGGCCAATCCCGAGAAAGCCGTCAGCGCACTGACTGGAGTGAAGAGACACAGTAGAGAACAATGACCGCAACTGAGACGGGTCGATTCGGCCCCTACGGTGGCCGGTACGTCCCCGAGACGCTCATGCATGCGCTCGAGGAGCTTGCCAGCGTATACGATGCGGCTCGCAACGATCCGCGATTCTGGGCCGAGCTCGAGGGGTTACTCAAGAACTATGTCGGACGTCCGACGCCGATCACAGCGATTCCGCGGCTCTCTGCCCAGGTTGGTGCGCAGGTCCTGCTGAAACGAGAGGACCTGAACCACACCGGAGCCCACAAGATCAACAACACGCTGGGACAGGTGCTGCTGGCCCAGCGCATGAACAAGCGACGCATCATTGCGGAGACGGGTGCCGGACAGCATGGTGTCGCGACCGCAACTGTATGCGCGCGGTTCGGTCTCGATTGCGTGGTCTACATGGGCGAAGCGGACATGCGGCGGCAGCGGCTGAACGTCTACCGCATGGAGTTGATGGGGGCGAGGGTCGTCCCCGTTACATCCGGCACGCGCACACTGAAGGACGCAACCAACGAAGCGCTGCGCGACTGGGTCACGAACGTCACGACGACGCACTACATCATCGGTTCGGTCGTCGGCCCGGACCCATTCCCCCGCCTCGTGCGCGATTTCCAATCGGTGATCGGCCGTGAGGCGCGGGCGCAGATACTAGAGCAGGTCGGCCGCCTGCCGAGCACCGTAGTGGCGTGTGTCGGAGGGGGCTCGAACGCGATCGGCATCTTCGCGGGATTTCTGGACGACAAGCCTGTACAGCTCGTCGGAGTCGAAGCCGCCGGCGAAGGCGTGACGACTCACCGTCACGCCGCCTCCCTTGGCGCTGGGCGGCCCGGTGTCTTCCACGGGAGCATGAGCTATCTGTTGCAGGATGCTGATGGACAAGTCCAGCCGGCGCATAGCGTTTCCGCCGGTCTCGACTATCCCGGCGTTGGCCCCGAGCACGCTTACCTGAAGGACACGGGGCGCGTATTGTATGAAGCCGTGACGGATCGGGAGGCTCTGGACGCCTTCGCTGCCCTGTCGCGACTGGAAGGTATTCTTCCGGCCCTCGAGAGCGCCCACGCCATCGCCTGGGTGATGAAGGCGAAGCGAGCCTCTCACGAACTCATCCTCATCAACCTGAGTGGCCGTGGCGACAAGGATGTCGCTATGGTCGCCGAGCTTACGGGAGCAGCGCTCTGACGAATCCTCAGGCCTCGATCCCCGAGCTGGCGCTCCCGCCGTCACAGGTCGAGGAGCTGATGCAGGTCGTCAGCAAGGGGATGAGGGCAACGCAGCTGTACCTCCCGAACAATCCGGTCTATCAGCGCGCCGTCGAGAACATCCGCACCGCCTTCCGCCAGATCTGGCAAGCCACCGACGATCTGATCTTCGACATCGGCGAGACCGAGATGCGGTGGGAGGATCACCCGATCTACAGCCAGGACCAGCGCAACGAGAGTATCGCCTGGACGCTGTACAAAGACGGGGTCCGCTCGCTCTCGTTCAAGCCGGGGATCGAGGACGCAGAGATCGTGCGCTTTCTCGCGGTGCTGCAGAAAGCCAAGAATCTTCAGGCTGACGCGCCCGACGATCTCCTGACGTTGCTCTGGGCCGAAGACTTCCAGTTCGTCACCTACACGTTCCGTGAGCTTGCCAGCGAAAACGCGGTGCCGATCGAGCGCACGGAGAAGGGCGCGCCCACGATCGGCGGTGGGGGGGGCACACCCGGCGGCGATGGCGGCTCGGCGGATCCGACGACGGTGCGCCGGCAGGTAGAAGAAGAAGCGCCGCCGAAGCGCGAAGGCCTGGTCTCGATCGACGACTTTGACACGACGCTCTATTTCCTGGACGACAAGGAGATCGAGTATCTCCACAAGGAGGTCGAGCGGGAATATGCGCAGGACCTGCGCGGCAATGTGCTCGCGATGCTGTTCGATCTGCTGGAGCTGCAGACCTACGGCACCGTCCGCGCCGAGCTGATCTCGATCATCGAGAACTTCATCCCGTACTTGCTGGGCGCAGGTGACTTCCGCTCGGTCGCCTTCATTCTTCGCGAATGCAAGGTCATCCTGCAACGCGCGCGCGAGCTGATTCCCGAGCACCGCCAGGTTCTGGAGGCGCTCGCGACCCGGCTGTCGCAGCCCGACGCCTTGTCCCAGCTGTTGCAGTCGCTCGATGAAGCGACGAGCCACCCCACCGAAGACGAGTTGAGCGAGCTGTTCGGCGAGCTGCGCGCTGAGGCCCTCGGGACGCTCATGGGATGGCTCCCCAAGCTCAGCAACGAGCGTGTGAAGAATCTCGTGCAGAACTCGGCGGAGCGGTTGGCCCAGGCACATGCCGCGGAAGTCCTCAAGGCGCTCGCCAGTGCCGATCCCACCGTCCAACTCGAGATGGTCCGGCTCGCGGGGCGGCTCAAGCTTCCGGGAGCGCCCGACGGGATGGGGCCGCTGCTGGAGCGCGGCGAGCGCGACCTGAAGCTCGCCGTCGTGGAGGCGCTGACGAACATCGCCAGCCCGAGTGCGACGCGCCTGCTCGAGAAAGCGATCGACGACGCCGAGCGGGACGTGCGCATCACGGCCGTCAAGTTCCTCGGCCAGCGCGGCCACCGGAATGCATTCCCCCGCATCGAAGCCGCGGTCGTCGGCAACAAGCTCAAGGACGCCGACCTGACGGAAAAGATGGCGTTCTTCGAAGCGTACGGCGCGCTGGCCGGCGAGTCCGGGATCGGCACGCTCGAAAAGCTGCTCGTCGCCAAAGGCGGTCTGCTCGCGCGGAAAGAAGACCCCGAGACGCGTGCCTGCGCGGCGATGGCGCTCGGCAAGATCCGCACACCAGCGGCGCGGGAAATCCTCCAGAAAGTAGCGCAGGACAAGGAGCCGCTGGTGCGCAACGCGGTCAACCGCGCGCTGCGTGAAGTAGGGACGGGAGCATGACGGCACCGGCGCCGGGCGGAAAACGGCCCACCATGATGGAGACCGTCCAGACGACGGACGGCTTCCTGCGCCATGCCGGGCGTGACTTGCTCGTCGTCCTCTACACGGCGTTCCGGTCGCTCAAGCTCTATCCGATCGAGAACACCCAGGTCCAGAAGGCGCTGGATGATCTCGCCGCGACGACCAAACAGCTGCTGGACGTGGAACGCGAGCTCGAGATCCGGCTCCAGAGCGAGTTCATCTTCGTCAATTCGACGCGGCTGCGACTCGACCTCGATAACTACGCGTCATTCTCGCACATCCTGAACGTCTTCCAGCAGTGTGGGATCGGCGCAGTTCGCATCGATGAAGGGGTGGACCGGCGGCAGCTCCAGGTGTTCGTCTCGCTGCTCCTTGCGTATGCCGCCAAGGAAGCGAATCCCAACAAGCTGTTCGAGCTGTCGCAGAAACTGAGCGACGGCGGCGTCTCCCATGTGGGCGTCGAGCCGCCGCTCGAAGCCGAGGAGGACGTCGAGGAGGAGGAGCGACAGAAGGAAGCCGCGAAGCGCACGTATGCGCGGTCGGTAGCGGTGACGAAGGAGGTCATCAACAGCATTCGCATGGGTCGCACCGCTAACGTGAAGAAGGTGAAGCGCGCGGTGCAGGCGATCGTGGACCAGGTGCTCAATAACGAGTCGTCACTCGTCGGGCTGACCACGCTGCGCGATTACGACGAATACACATTCACCCATTCGGTCAATGTCTGCATCTTCTCGGTCGCGCTGGGACGCAAGCTCGGATTGACCAAGCTGCAGCTGTACGATCTCGGCATGGCGGCGCTGTTCCACGACGTCGGCAAGTCGCGCGTGCCGCTGGAGGTACTGAATAAGGAAGGGGGACTCAGCGAAGAGGAGTGGCGTATCATGCAGGCGCACCCCTGGCTGGGGGTGCTGACGCTCTTCGGGCTGCGCGGCTACGGCGAGATCCCCTACCGCGGCATGGTGGTCGCCTACGAGCACCACATGAAGATCGACCTGACCGGGTATCCGAAGTCGATCCGCGGCCGCACCTTGTCCATTTACTCCAAAGTCATCGCGGTCGCCGACGGCTTTGACGCGGCGACGAGCCGGCGCGTGTACCAGACGGTGCCGATCCAGCCGGATCAGGTCCTCAAGGAGATGTGGGAGAATCCGCGGCGCGGCTATGACTCGGTCGTCGTGAAGGCATTCATCAACCTGATCGGGATTTATCCAGTAGGCACCTGCGTGATTCTCGACACCTACGAGGTCGCGCTGGTGCACAGCGCGAATCCCGACGTGGGCCACGTCCACCGGCCGGTGGTGCGTCTCGTCACGACCCCGGACGGCGCGCTCCTGAACCCCGGTACCGTCGTCGATCTCTCGCAGAAAGACGCCAACGGCAACTTCCCGCGCACCATCGTCAAGGTCACCGACCCGGTCAAATACGGCATCAACGTCAGCGACTACTTTGTCTGAGAATGTCATCGCGGCGCGGTGGCGGGCGCTCGGCAAGTCACGGGCGCTCATTCCGTACCTGACCGCGGGGTTTCCCACACCCGCCAAATCGCTCGAGGCGATCTCAGCCGTGGCGTCGGCCGGAGCCGATTTCGTCGAAGTCGGCGTGCCGTTCTCGGACCCGCTCGCGGATGGACCGACGATCCAGCGCACGACCCAAACCGCATTGGAGCAGGGCATGACGGTGGCGCGCGTGCTCGACCTCGTCCGTGAGGCCGCGCTCGACGTGCCGGTCATCATCATGACCTACCTCAATCCGGTGCTCGCGTATGGCGTGCAGCGATTCGCCAAGGAAGCGCACGAAGCCGGGGCGGCGGGGGTGTTGCTCACCGATCTTCCCGCGGGCGCCGACCCTGCCGTTGAGAAAACCGTGACGAGCAGCTCGCTCGCCCTGATTCGCCTCGTCGCGCCGACCACCGATGCGGCGCGACTCAAGATCGCACTCACGGGAGCCAGCGGTTTCGTCTATCTGATCTCTCGACTCGGCGTCACGGGGGCACGGACCGATGTGCCGCCCGATCTCGACGCCCAGGTGCAACGCATCCGGAAGGCGAGTCCACCTCACCTGCCGGTCGCGGTCGGCTTCGGCATCGGCACGCCGGCGCAAGCGGCGGCCGCGGCGCGCTCGGCGGATGGCGTGATCGTCGGCAGCGCCTTGATGGATGCGCTCGCCAAGGGCGGGATCGCGGGCATGGAACGGCTCACCCGCGAGTTAGCGGCGGCGGTGCACGGATGAGGGTCGCCCGCTTCGTCGCGCTCTACAGTCGGGGGCTCGCGTGGGTGGGCACGGCCCTGCTGATCGCGGTGCTCGCCGCCGATCCCCGCTGGCTGGGGCAGATCCCCGAGATCGTCGTGCTGTTCGGCAGCGCGGTGGCGCTGCGCGGTCTCTCCGTTCCGCTGAGTAAGTACTCGTATTTGACGCAGACCGCGCTGGTCGGGCTGGCCGGCAGCCTGCTGGTCGGTGTCCCGGCCACCGCGCTCGCGCTCACGGGTGCGACCGTCATCACCGATTGGCTGTGGCAACGGAAACCGTTGCGCGTCGCGTGGATCAACCTCGGGCGCGAAGTCATCACGCTGGTGGCGGCATACGGGGTCTATGCGGCCGCGTTGCACTGGCTCGACATGCCGAACGGTGTGCCGGTCTTGAGCATCGAGCTGCTGCCCGGCCTCGCGGGCTACGCCCTGGCGTATTTCGTGTTTGGCCGCGTGCTCTTTTACTTCACTCTCGTCATCCGCGCCAAGCTGGAACCGTCGGAGCGACTGATGATCGTGCGCTACGAGGTGATTGCGTATGCGGCGACCTTGCTCGCGGCGACCATCTTCGTCGGCGCCGTCGTCGCGTTTGTCGATGTCGGCGCGTGGATCCTCGTCAGTCTTGTACTCACGTTTCTCGGTCTGCTCCTCAAACAGATGATCGAAGAGGCCATCTCCGCCGAGGAGCTGAACAAGATCCACGCGATGGAAGCGGTGATCACGGCGAACATCAGTCTCGAAGATTCCTTCCAGCGGATCGAGCGGCTGGCGAATCGACTGGTGGACTGGGGCGACTTCCGGATCTATCGCCTGCACGACGGCGTGATGTCGCTGGTGCATCGCTCCGAACGGGGCCGTGAGGGGCGGGGTGAGCCGTCCGAAGACACGACCGCCCTGCGGCACTCCGTGGCGACAAGCGGCGAGACGGTCGTGATCGACGACGTCACGCGGGACAAGCGCGTCGCCGATGCGCCGCTCGAGGTCCAGAGCATGGTGATCGTGCCCCTCAAGTTCGGCGATCAGGTGATCGGGACGCTGGAAATCGAGCACCACAAAAAGAACTCCTACCGTCGCCAGGACGTCCTGACGATCACGACATTCGCCAGCCAGCTGGCTACCGCGGTGCATATCACCGACCTGCGCCGCCCGCTCGTCGAAACGGTCGAGCGCATGACGCGCCAGCTCGCCGCCATCGCCCAAACGGCGGAAGCCCTGAAAGGCGCGGCGTCCGCGGTCGCGCAGTCGACGGGCGTGATTCGCGAGGGCGTGCGTCGCGAGGAAGGCGAAGTGTCGGGGGGGTTGGAAGCGACGGAGAGCCTGGCGCAGGTGTCCCGCCGCGTCTCCGATGACGGCGCCGGCGCCGCCCGCGCATCCACGGCGGCCAGCGACGTCGCGAGCCGCAACCGCACACAGATTCGCGAGGCGATCGAACGCCTCGTCGCGCTCAAGGCGTTCGTGGGTGAGAGCTCGAGCAAGGTCCAGCAGCTCGGGCAGATGAGCCGCCGCATCACCGGCTTCATCGCGTCAATCCGCGAGCTCGCCGACATGACCAACCTGCTGTCCCTGAACGCCGCCATCGAGGCGGCGCGCGCGGGCAAACATGGCAAGGGTTTCGGCGTCGTCGCCGACGAGGTGCGACGCCTCGCCGAGCAGAGCGCGAGCGCGGCGGCGGAAGCCGGCGAGCTGGTGCAGGACATCCATACACAGGTCGGTGAAGTCGTCGAGCAGATGCGTCGCGGACAGGTCAACGTCGGCGACGTGGAGGAGCTGTCCGCCGCGGCGCTCGAAGCGCTCGACGCGATCGTCGCCGCCACCGCGGAGGCCACGGCGCACGCGGGCCGGATCACGGCGGCGGCCGGAGAGCAGAATCAGGCGTTCGCGCGCCTGCGCGAGCGCATCAACGCCGTGGCGAGCATTGCGGGAAAGAACCGCGTCGAGGCCGACGACGTGGCCACCCGCGCCGTCCAGGCGGCCGAAGGACTCACCGACCTCGAGCGCGCCACGCGTGAACTGGAACAGGTGGCCACCATGCTGCGTGACTTGACTCGCGGGTTCGCCAACGTCAATTGAACGAGCCTTCGTGGCCCTCGGCTCCAACGTGGGAGATCGCGCGGCGCATCTGGCGCATGCGCGCGAGCGGCTGGGCGCGCTCCCAGGCACCCGTCTGCTGGCCGCGTCGCGGATCGAGGAAACCGCGCCCATAGGGCCGGTTGCGCAGCCGCCGTATTTGAACCAAATGGTTCTGCTCGAAACGACGTTGCAGCCGGCGGAGCTGCTGGCGCACTGCCGGCGGATCGAGGCGGAGCGGGGGAGAGAACGGAAGGGACACGAGCGCTGGGGACCGCGGACGCTCGACCTCGATATCGTGCGGTACGGCGCCCAAACGGTGCGGCAGCCGGATCTGACGATTCCCCATCCCGAGCTTCCCAACCGAGATTTCTGGCAGCGGGAGATCGCCGAGCTGGAAGGGGAACATGTCTAGCGTCACGACGCGCGCCTTGCTGGAGATGAAGGAGAAGGGTGAGCGGATCGTCGCACTCACGTGCTACGATGCGCTGTTCGCGCGCCTGCTCGATGCCAGCGGCGTCGACATCCTGCTCGTCGGTGACTCCGTCAACCAGGTGCTCGCGGGCGCGCCGTCCACACTGTCGGCGACGCTCGATCAGATGATTTATCACACCACCATCGTGCGGCGCGGAACGGAGCGCGCCATGGTCGTGTGCGACATGCCGTTCCTCAGCTATCAGGTGTCGCCCGAGGATGCGTTGCGGAACTGCGGCCGCGCGATGAAGGAAACCGGCTGCCACGCCGTGAAGATCGAAGGCGGACAACCGATGGCCACGACCGTTCGCCGGCTCGTGGATATCGGGATCCCCGTGATGGGGCACCTCGGGCTCACGCCGCAATCGGTACACGCGTTGGGCGGCTATCGCGTGCAGGGCCGCGACGACGCGGCCGCGGGCCGGCTCAAGGCCGACGCCGCGGCACTCCAGGATGCGGGGGCGTTCGCGGTGGTGCTGGAGCTCGTGCCGGCGCCGCTCGCGTCCACGATCACCAAGGCGCTGTCGATTCCCACCATCGGCATCGGCGCCGGGCCGGCGTGCGACGGGCAGGTGCTCGTGCTGCACGACATGCTTGGGTTGAACGACCAGTTCTCCGCCAAGTTCATCAAGAAGTACGCGGCGCTGGCGGAGGATGTGCGGGAGGCGGCGCGGGTCTTCGCGGCGGAGGTGCGTGAGGGCCGCTACCCGGGACCGGAGCATTCTTTCGGGAAGTGATATTAAATTGGTGTGACCTTCTCGGGGGGGACCGACGCAATGTCGAAGACGGACGACGAAAAGCTCGCCAAGCTGATCAAGAAAAACATGGCGAAGGCCGCGAAGGCCAAGCCGAAGGCGCGCAAGCGCTATGACCCGACGCTACCGCCGGACAGCACGGACGATGACATCGAGCGTCGCGACTTCTTTTCGGAGATGAAGAAGCGCGAGTTCTAGTTGCGCGAGCTCACCAGCCTCTCCGAGATGCGCTCCTGGTCTCGCGCCGAGCGCTCTCGCCGTCACACGATCGGCTTCGTTCCCACCATGGGCTATTTCCACGAAGGCCATCTGCGCCTCGTGGACCGCGCGCGCGAGCTGGCCGACCGCGTGGTCGTCAGCATCTTCGTCAATCCGCTGCAATTCGGCCCCGGCGAGGATCTCGCCCGTTACCCCCGTGACTTGCCGCGCGATCGCAAGTTGGCCGAAGCGCGCGGGGTCGACTGCCTGTTCGTACCGGACGCCGCATCGATGTACCCCCCCCCCGGTGAGCTGCTCGGCCGTGTGGTTCCCGGAGCCGTTGCCGACACCCTCGAGGGGGCAGCCCGGCCCGGCCATTTCAGTGGCGTGCTCACCGTGGTCGCCAAGCTGTTTCACATCGTTGAACCGGACGTGGCGGTCTTCGGCCGCAAAGACTTTCAGCAGGCGATGTTCGTGAAGCGGCTCGTGCAGGATCTCGACTTTGCGCTTACGCTCGACGTTGCTCCCACGGTCCGCGAGCTGGATGGTCTCGCGCTGTCGTCGCGCAACACCTATCTCAGCCCGGACGAGCGGCGATCCGCGCTCGCGCTGTCGCGCGCGCTCAGGACACTGGAGCAAACGTGGCGCGGCGGCGAAGCCGACCCGGCAAGACTGCAGCGTGCGGGACTCGAGGCGATGCGCGTGCCCAACGTCACGCCGGAGTACTGCGCGCTCGTCGACGAAAACGTGCAGCCGGTCAACCGCGTCACGGCCAACACGGTTGCGGTGGTAGCGGCGAAGGTCGGGAAGACCCGTCTGCTCGACAACGTCGTCCTGGGAGAAGGCATCGGCGCGGACCCCCGAGTCACTCCGTGAGCTTGCCGGCATGGGCGCAGGTGTCGCCAGCGCGTCGCGCCCATATCGAGCGGGTCGTCGCACAGTTGCGCAGCTGGGCGGACCCGATGCACGTCGATCCGCCGGAGCGGGACCGCTGGCTCCGCGCCGGATGGCTGCATGACGCGCTGCGCGATGCTCCACTTGGTGATCCGCTTGCGCATGGACCGGCCGCGGCGGATCGCGCGGCAGCCGATGGGGAGCGGGACCGCGGTGTGCTGGACGCGGTTCGCTACCACACAGTGGGCTCACCTGCCTGGGATGACGTGGGACGGATGTTGTATCTGGCGGACTTCCTGGAGCCGGGGCGCGATCGTATCGCCGCGGATCGCGCCGAATTGGCACAGCGTGTTCCGGTCGAGAGAGATGTCATCCTCCGGGAGGTGGCACGCCGCAGAATCGAGTGGCTCCTGCGCTCCGGCTGGCCGTTGCCGCCTTCGACGGTCGCGTTCTGGAATCAACTAGTCGCACGGTCTGACGGTCTGACGGCGGGACAGTCATGAAGACCCGGGCGCTTCTCGCCGCCGCTCTGGTTGTCGCTGGCTGCGGTGGCGACTCGAAGCAGACTCATCCCATACCGGGCGATCGCGGTCCCGCAATTACAGTCGAGGTCCTGAACGCAAACGGGCGGGCTGGGGATGCCCGCATCGGCACGCGGCTGCTGCGGCGCGCGGGAATGGATGTGGTCTACTTCGGTAACGCGTCCGAGAGCGGGCTCGATTCGACCCGCATCATCGTGCGACGCGGCACGCAGAAGGTTGGCGAGCGCGTGCGCGCAGTGCTGGGGCGGGGGCGCGTCGAGGTTCAACTCGACAGCGCGAAACTACTCGATGTGAGCGTGCTCCTCGGCCTCGACTTCCACCCGTAACTGGCCGCAGGCCGCGCTGATATCCAGGCCGCGACTGCGCCGCAACACCGCTTCCACGCCCCGCTGTTTCAGGCGCCGTTCGAAGGCGAGCATCTGCGCCCGCGTGCTGGGCGTGAGGTCCGGCGCGCCGCCGGGATGCAGCGGCAGCAGGTTCACGAGCGCCTCGAGCGGCTGCGCGAGCTTCGCCAGCTGATCGGCGGTCTCGAGTGAGTCGTTCTTTCCACCGATCAGGACGTACTCCAGAGTCACCCGGCGGCGGAACTGCTTCAGCGCCTCCATCAGCTCGGGCAGCGCGTACTTCTTTTCGATCGGCATCAGCTCGCGCCGCAGCGCCGAGGCGGGCGCATGCAGCGACACCGCCAACCTGAACTGCTCGCTGCGCCGCGCGAACTTCGCGAGGTTGGGAAGAATCCCCACCGTTGAAACGGTGATGTGGCGTGCACCGATGCCGAGCCCCTCGGGCTGATTGAGGATCGCGAGCGTCGCGTCCACCGCATCCCAGTTGAGCAACGGCTCGCCCATCCCCATGAACACAATGTTCGTGGGCTTGAGAGCCGGGTCGCGCAGCACCAGCTCGCGGACCTGCCCGGCGATTTCACCGGCGGAGAGATTGCGCCGAAATCCCATCCGTCCCGTGGCGCAGAAGACGCACCCCAGTGCGCACCCCGCTTGCGACGAAATGCACAGGGTGCGCCGCTTGCCTTCGGGTATCAGGACAGATTCGATCGCTTCGCCGTCGTCCAGCACCCAGAGGAATTTCTGAGTGCCGTCGCTGGAAACTTGATGGGTACGCAGCGTCAATCTGGGCAACGGAAATGACTCATCCAACGCCGCTCTCAGCGGGACAGCGAGATCCGTGGCCTCGGCCCAGCCAGCGACCGGCCGCTGCCAGAGACGCGGGAGCACCTGGCGCAGGCGATACGGCGGCTCGCCGCGCTGGGCGAGCCATGCCTCGAGCGCGGCGCGCGCCGCCTCCGGCGTAAGACTCAGCAGATCGGTGCTCACCGAAAACGCATGTCCACGCCAACGCGGTAGGCCGAGCCGAGGTCGTTGATGCCGGCGTCACGCGCCAGGGTGATGCGGTACTTACCGATGACCAGCCACAAGCCGGCCACCGGCCGCAGGTGGTGCCCCTCGCTGTAGCCGCCCTCCCGGGCCAGCATGAGATCGAGCGCGACGGTCTTTGCGAACTCGGCGCCCACCCCGAATTGGTGATCCACCGCGAATCCGTGCGCGAACGAGATTCCGTATCGCCCGCGGACGACCACACGGTCGGTGGCCAGGGGACCCCGCCAGATCCGACCCTCGATGCCTGCATAGATATCCTGCGCGGGATCGTTGGTCCTGAGCGACGAAAAGAAGTGTGTCGCGGCCGCAACGCGCAGGCGGTCGCCGATGAACATCCGGCTCGCGCCCACGTCGATCGTCCACCGGTCCGCGCGGGCGGCGTCGAGACGGGTTTCGTGAAACGCGAGCGTCGCCCCTACGCTGGTCGCGCCGACGCGGCGCGACCAGGTGGCGCCGATCGCGAACGTGTACACCGGCACCACGCTGCCGGTAGGGTCGGGGCTGTCGATCGTCTGCGTGACGTCGCTCAAACCGACGCGGCCGTAGAGCAGCCCCAGCTGTCCAATCGAGCCGACGGGGATGCGCATGGTCGCGATGAGACCAGTGGCATCGACTGCGACGGGCGTCTGAATCGCCTCCACCGCGAGTTGCAGCCGGGCGCTGTCCTGTGTCTGCGCGGGATTCCAGATTGCCGCGGCGGGACCGAGCGTGAGGGCAGGCGGTGTCGCGAGGGTCGTCGCCGCGACTCGCCAGAGCGTCGTCCCCATGGCCTGCTGTCCTGGTGCCCCCTGTCCGCCGAGCAGCAGGAGTCCAACAAACAGCACGCCAATGCGTTGCATGCCGAACGTTTACCGAGCCATGTGGCGCTGTCAACTCAAGTCAACTATCTTCAACCGGTTACGGCACTTGGACATACTCCATTGCGGCTCTCCGAACTGCTAACGCCCGACCGCATCCGGGTCCCCATCCGGGCCCAGAGCAAGGAGGGCGTGCTACGGGAGTTAGTGGACCTCCTGGTCGGGGGCAACGGGGCGGCCCCTGACGTGCTGCAGGCAGTGATGGAGCGGGAGCGGCAGTTCCCGACTGGCATTGGCTACGGCGTAGCGGTTCCGCATGGGAAGACCCCAGCCCTCGCCAATCTCGTCGCGGTCGCCGGCACGGCGCGCACGCCCGTGCCTTATGAAACGGTGGATGGCGAACCGGTACGGTTGTTCTTCTTGCTCGCCGGCCCCGAGTCGCAGGCGGGCGCACACGTGAAAGCATTGAGCCGAATCTCGCGGCTCGTGCGGCGCGAGCCGATCCGCGCGCGTCTGTTAGCGGCGAGCGATGCGCAAGAGTTTTACCGCATCCTGTGTGATGCAGAGAGGGGAGGCGCATAAACGCCAGTGTGACTCAGACAACCCTGCGAACCCACCGCTGCGGCGCGTTGCGGAAGGAGCACGTGGGGCAGCGGGTCCGTCTGGGGGGCTGGGTCCACCGTCGCCGCGACCTCGGAGGAATCGTCTTTCTCGATCTCCGGGATCGTGACGGCCTCGTACAGGTCGCCGTCGGCCCGGGATGGGCGTCGTCCGATCTCGTCTCCCGCGCCCAAACCGTGGGGGCGGAGGCTGTGGTGGTGGTCGAGGGCGACGTGGTCGCTCGGCCTCCCGCGATGCGCAACCCGGAGCTCGCGACCGGCGATCTCGAGGTACACGCCACATCGCTGCGCGTCGTCGGGCCGGCGGAGACTCCCGCCATTCCGGTGGCGCGCGGCAAAGGTGAAGAGCTGCCCGCCGAGGAGCTGCGGCTCAGGTATCGCCACCTCGATCTGCGGCGGCCTGAGCTCCAGGCCAATCTGATCCTGCGGCACCGCCTGCTGCAGCGCGCGCGTCGCGCCCTCAGCGAGCTCGATTTCCTCGAGATCGAGACGCCGATTCTCACCAAGCCAACACCCGAGGGCGCGCGCGACTATCTCGTCCCCTCGCGCGTTCACGCGGGCGAGTTCTACGCGTTGCCGCAATCGCCGCAGATCTACAAGCAGCTCCTGATGGTGTCGGGGTTCGATCGCTATTTCCAGATCGCGCGGTGTTTCCGCGACGAAGATCTGCGGTACGATCGCCAGCCTGAGTTCTCGCAGATCGACATCGAAGCGTCGTTCGTCGGGCCGGAGGACGTGATCGGCGTCGTCGAGACGGTCCTCGTCGCGCTGTGGGACGAAGTCGGCCACAAAATCGAGCGCCCGTTCCCGCGTCTCACGTGGCGCGAAGCGATGGAGCGCTACGGCACCGACAAACCCGATTTGCGCTTCGATTTTCCAATCGTCGACTGGACCGCGCAGGTCCAGCCGCTCGCCGTGCCGTTCTTCCAGAGCGCGACAAACGGCGCGCGGGTGAGGGGCATCGCGGTGCGCGGCGGCGGCACCCTGTCCCGTAAAGACGTCGACCAGCTCGCGGAAACGGCGAAGACCCACGGCGCACCAGGCTTGGCGTGGGTGAAGCGCCAGGGCGAGCAGCTGTCGGGGTCCGTCGGTAAGCACTTCACCGCTGAGGCACTGGGGCGGATCGGCGTCGGCGACGGCGATGTGGCGCTGATGACGGTCGGGCCCGATCGCGTGACATCGGCCGCGCTCGATAAGGTGCGGCAGGAAGTCATCCGGCGGCTCGCGCCGCAGCCGAAGGTCGCCCACGCGTTCTGTTGGGTGGTGGACTTCCCCCTGTTCGAGCCGGATGCGGAAACGGGGAAGCCGGTGTTCGCCCACCATCCGTTCACGTCCCCCCATCCTGAGGACGTGGGCAAGCTCGACAGCGATCCGTTCGCCTGCCGCGCGCTGCACTACGATGCCGTCTACAACGGAAATGAGCTCGGCTCGGGGTCGATCCGAATCACCGATCCGGCGATCCAGCGGAAGGTGTTCGCGCACCTGGGTCTGTCGCCCGCCGACATCGATGCCCGCTTCGGCTTCTTGCTGACCGCCCTTGCGGCGGGCGCGCCGCCGCACGGCGGGTTCGCGGTGGGGTTCGACCGCACGGCGATGCTGCTCGCGGGCGCCGCGTCGCTCCGCGACGTGATCGCATTCCCGAAGACGACCGCGGCGCGAGCCTTGTTCGAGGGAGCGCCGGCCCCGGCGCGGACCGAAGATCTTGCCGCACTTCACATCAAGGTGGTGCCATGAGCGACGACGTCGTCCACCGTCTATCCGTGGAGGGCGTGGATCCGCTGGCGTTGGCCGGCGTGAACGATGCCAATCTGCTCGAGCTCGCCCGCCGGCTGGGCGTGCGGGTCTCGCTGCGCGGCGACAGCCTCTCGCTCGCCGGACCCGCGGCCGCGATGGAGCGCGCCGGCGCCGTGGCGCAGGCGTTGATCGACCTGGCGCGCATGGGCGAGAATCTCGACGTGCACGACGTGGAGCGCCTGGTTTCCGACGAGGCCCACGGCGAGCTCGGGCGCCAGGGAGCCACCCCCGATCCGGTGAAGATCATTCTTCCCGGGCTGCGACGCGTCATTCAGCCGAAGACGGCCGGCCAGCGCGAGTACCTGCGGTCGATCGCGGAGCACGACATCGTCATCGGAATCGGGCCGGCGGGTACCGGCAAGACCTATCTCGCCGTCGCGGCCGCGGTGGACGCGCTCGCCCGGAAACGGGTGCGGCGGATCATCCTGGCCCGGCCCGCGGTGGAGGCTGGTGAGAATCTGGGCTTCCTCCCGGGCGATCTGCAGGAGAAGGTCGACCCCTATCTGCGGCCGTTGTACGACGCACTCGAGGACATGATGCCGCGGGAGCGGGTGCAGAAAGCGCTCGAGACGCGCACCATCGAGATTGCCCCGCTCGCGTACATGCGCGGGCGCACCTTGAGCGATGCGTTCGTGATCCTCGACGAGGCGCAAAACGCGACCGGGATGCAGATGAAGATGTTCCTCACGCGCCTTGGCGTGAACTCACGCGCGGTGATCACGGGCGACAAGACGCAGATCGATCTGCCCAACCGCGAGGACTCGGGCCTGCTGCAGGTCGAGCGCATCCTCCCGGGGATCGAGGGGATCGGCTTCTGTTACCTCGGCGACGCGGATGTCGTCCGCCACCGGCTGGTGCGCGACATCATCCGCGCCTACGCCGAGGACGCGCAGGGTTGAGATGAAGCTCCCGACACAGGAGAAGGTGCGCTATCACCTGGTGCGCTGGGTCTGGGTCCCGGCGCTCGCCCTGGTGGTGCACCTCGCCTTCCCGTCAAGCTCGGCCGATGTGGCCCCGCTGCTCGAGCCCGGCGCGCAAGCCGACAAGGAAGTCACCGCGCCGTTCAACTTTGTCGTGAACAAGTCGGAAGACGAGGTGCAGCGCGAGGCCGAAGAGCTCGCCGCATCGGCCAAGCCGATCTACGAGTTCCGCCAGCGCGCCTATGACAGCACGGCGACCACGATGGCGGCGTTCTTCAGCGCGGTGGATGCCGCGGCGGATCAGGGGCCGCAGGCGATCATCCGGGCCGCCCGCGAATTCGGCGTGCCGCTGACGCTGCAGGAAGCGGGCTATCTCGGCAAAGGGGGCAAGCGGCGCGCGTTGCAGCAGGCACTCGTCAAACTGTTCGATCGTACGCTGGCGCAAGGCGTGACGGGCCCCGGCGTGCTGCAGGTCGAGCAGTCGCGCGAGCTGATCGTGCGTCGCGGATCGACGGAGTCGTCCGTGCAGCGCGACCAGGTCCTCACGTTCGCGCACTACCTGAATCGCGCCAAACAGCTGCATCCCGACGCCGGCTCGAGCGTGGGCGACCTCCTGTACTTGAAGCTGGTGCGCCAGTTCTTCCGGCCCACGCTGATCCCGAAGCAGCTCGAAACGGAGCGGCGCCGCAACGAGCTGCGCGGCAGCGTCGACCCCAGCAAATACATTGTCCGTGCCGGTGACCGGATCGTAGCGCCGCACGAGATCGTGACGAATGACGCGCATGAGCGGTTGCTCGCGCTGCACCAGGAGCTGCTGCGCCGCGGCGCCGCTACGACGTACTCGATCCGCGGTGTCATCGGCCCGCTGCTCCGCGACTCGTTGATCATCGCGATCTTCTGGGTGCTGCTCGTGTTCTACCGGCGCGAGACGTACGGGGAGCTGCGCCAGGTCGCGCTGATCGGCGGGCTCTTCGCCGTGCTGCTCGCGCAGGCGGGACTCGTTGCGCGATTCTATCCGGCGCACCCCGAAGTCATCTTCATGCCGTTCCTCGCCATGATGATGACGGTCCTGTTCAACGGCAGAGTCTCGATGATTGCGGCGATGATTCTGGCCGTGGTCGTCGGACTGCAACCCATGTTCCACGATTACCCCGCGACGTTCCTGTGCGTCGTCGGCGGCGTGACGGCTGCGCTCTCGGTGAAGACACTGCGCAGCCGCAGCAATTTCTACGCGCCGGCGCTGATCATCGCGGCGGGATACCTCATCGGAGCACTCGCCCTGGGCCTCTCGAGCGGCTGGCCGATCCAGGAGATCGGCCTGCGCGGGTTGTGGGGAGCGCTGAACGGTCTCGTCTCCGCCGGCCTCACCTTCTTCCTGTTGCCAGTGGCCGAGTCGGTCACGCACATCACGACTGATCTGACGTTGCTCGAGTTGTCCGACCCCAGCCGCCCACTGCTGCGCCGCCTGTCGCTCGAGGCGCCGGGGACCTACGCCCACAGCGTGGCGATGGCGAATCTGGTCGAGGCGGCGTGCAACCGCATCGGCGCGAACGGACTGCTGGGGCGCGTGGGGTGCTACTACCACGACATCGGCAAGGTCAAGAACCCGTTGTACTTCGTGGAGAACCAGATCCCGGGCAACAATCCGCACGACCGGCTCAAACCGCTGCAATCGGCACAGATCATCAAGGCGCACGTCACCGACGGCATCGCGCTCGCGGCGAAGGCCGATCTGCCCGATTCGGTGTCGGCGTTCATCCCCGAGCATCACGGGACGACGGAGATCACCTACTTCCTCGACAAGGCGAAGAAGTCCGACGGCGGCTCGGCGCGCAATCCGGAGGACTTTACATATCCTGGTCCCAAGCCGCGGTCGATGGAGACCGCGATCTCCATGATCGCCGACTCGGTCGAAGCCGCGCTGCGGGTCCTCGAGGACCTGACGCCCCAGAAGATCGAGGAGGCGATCGACCACATCGTGCGCACCAAGGTCAACGCCGGCCAGCTCGATGAAGCCCCGCTCACCCTGCAGCAGATCGAGCAGGTGAAGGCCGCGTTCCTCGTCGTCTTGGGCGGGATGTATCACAATCGCATCGACTACCCGGAGTCCAGTGGCGGCATTAGTGCGGCCTGGCACCCGGCGACCGCGCGCTGAGGAGCTGATGCGCGTCGCCGAGCGGGTGATGGCGTGGGAACGCGCGCCCGCCGGGTCGCGCGTCGAGATCACGCTGCTGCCGGCCGCGGCCATGCGGCGCGCCAACCGGCGCGCGACCGGGCGCCGTGGCTTGACCGACGTGATTGCGTACACGCTGCCGCAGCCGGATGGGGGACTCCTGGGCGACGTCTACATCTGCCCGGCGGCTGCCGCCAACGCCGCGCGGAACGGGGCTGGATTGAGAGAAGAGCTCGTCCGATTGGCCGTCCACGGGACTTTGCATGTGTTGGGATACGATCATCCCGAAGACGCTCGGCGCACCCGGTCGCGGATGTGGCAGCTCCAGGAGCGCTACGTCAACCGACTCCTCCGCTAATGCTCACCGAAGCAGCGTTACGCCTCATCGGGCTCGTCGTCGCCGTCAGCGCGGGAGTGTGGGCCGCACTACTCGCGCTGGCCGAGGAAGCCGCCGTAGGCGAGGCGCTCCACACCCTGGGTGATGCGCCGCCGATGGCGGCCGAACGACGCGTGCCACTGCATCGCGCGCTTCACGTGGCGCGCCTGGCGCTCCTCGTCCTGGGCGCCGTCGCCACGGCGAATGCGGTGGCGTGGTGGACGAGGTCGTGGGCGGAAGCGCTCGTCACGTTAGTCGTCGGAACATTGCTCCTGTTCATCGTGGGCGACGCGCTCCCGCGCAGTGTGGCGCGGATCGCACCGGAGCTGTCCGAGGCCGCCCTCCCGCTCGCGCGCCGCACGCTCGCGCCGTTCGGGCCGCTGCTCTGGCTGCTCGCGTGGGCGGATCGCGGACTGCATGCGCTCGTCCACGCCCCCCGCCCGCTGCAACCCGATCTCGGCATTGCCCAGCGCGATATGCTCCTCGGTGTCTTCACGCTGGCGGACACGACCGTCGACGAGGTCATGACACCACGCCTCGACATGGCCGGCGTGGACATCTCGGCATCGACCGAAGAGGTCCTCGAAACATTCCGCCAGACCCAGCACTCGCGGTTGCCGGTGCTGGATGGCTCGCCCGACAACGTCGGCGGGGTGGTGTTCGGGAAGGACCTGGTGCCGATTGCGATGGGGCTCGCGGAACCCGGCACGCGCTGGCAGACGCTGGTGCGGCCGGCAGCGTTCGTTCCCGTGACCAAGACGCTCGACAGCCTGCTGCGCGACTTTCAGGGAACGCCCGCGCACATCGCGATCGTCGTGGACGAGTTCGGTGGGACTTCGGGCCTGATCACCCGTGAAGACATTCTCGAGGAGATCGTAGGCGAGATCCGCGACGAGCACGACACCGAAACGTCGCCGGCGATTCGGCAGGACGGTGGGCGGCTGTGGGTGGATGGACGCACCAGTCTCGACGAGCTGTCGGCGGCGCTGGGCACCACCATCGCGCACGCTGAAGTCTCGACCGTGGGCGGGCTCGTATACTCCGTGCTGGGGCGCGTTCCCCGGTCGGGGGATGAGCTGACACTGGACGGGTATCGCGTCGTCGTGGAACGCGTAGAGCAGCGCCGGGTCACCCAGGTGTCGTTCGAAAAGCGATGAGCGTCGCACTCGCCGTCCTGCTGGTTGGGCTGCTCGTGGCCGGCATGTCAGCGGCGGTCGGCGTCGCCGCGGCAGCGGTGAGCCAGCATGAGCTGACCCGGTGGGTGGCGTACAAGCTGCGTGGCTCCGCAGCCTCGGTGAGTGTCCTGCAAAACCCGGGGCGGACACTCGCCACGGCCAACATGCTGACAACACTCGGCGTGCTGCTCGCTGCCGGAGCGATTCCTGCGCTACTGGTCGCCACGACGCCGACATTCCTCGGAATTTTCACGATCACCGTCGGGGTGCCGCTCTTTATCAGTGCAGCGTACCTCGTCCCGCGCGTACTGGGGAGGCGGTGGGCGGAACCGCTGGTCGGTCGCGCCGTGCCGCTGATGGAGCGCTTCGGAGCCCTGCTGTCGCCGTTCATTCCCCGGCGCGAAGGGACGACGCGCACCACCCTCGCCGCGCTGCTCACGGGCGCCGGCACCGACGCACTGGCCACGACCGACGAGATGGCGGTCGTCTCCGGGGTCCTCGCGTTCGCCGATCGTCCGGTACGCGAGCTGATGACGCCGCGGACCGCGATCGTCGCGTTTCCCGAAGGCATTCTGACCGCCGAGGCGGCGCACGTGCTGCAGCAATCGGGATACAGCCGCTATCCCGTCTACCGCGGATCGTTGGATGAAGTGGTCGGTGTGGCGCACACACTCGACCTGCTGGGGCGTCAACCGGAGGATCCCATCTTGGTGCGTCCACCGGTGACCGTTCCGGGCACGATGCGCGCCGCCGACCTGATGCTCGAGATGCAGCGCGGCGGGCGCCACCTCGCCGTCGTCCTCGATGAATTCGGCGGGACCGCCGGCCTCGTCACGTTCGAGGACTTGCTCAACGATCTCGTCAGCGAGCTGTTCGAGCCCTTGTCGTCGGCTCCCGATGCGACCCGGGTGGTCGAAGTCGAGGGCAGCACGCTGACCACCGAGGTCGCCGAGAAGCTCGGGATGCCGCTGGGCACCGGGGGGGGCGCACAGACCGTCGGCGGCGTACTGATTCAGGCATTGGGCCGGATCCCGCGCGCGGGGGAACGGTTCACGTACAAAGGCCTTGAATTCGACGTTCTCGCGGCCAGCGCGACGCGGGTCGAGCGCGTGGCGGTGCGGCCGGGACCGGTGCGCGTGCAGCCGCTCGACCGCCCGGAGTAACCCGTGCGCACTAAGCGAGTCATCACCTACCTCAGCGTGGCCGAGGAATGGCCCACCCTGTCCTCTGCGGAGCGGGCGCGCCGCCTCCAGCGCCTACCTCATGAGGCAGGACACGAGTTCTTTTTCGACTTAGGCGCCGACGACCAGGCCGGCGTCTTGCTCGCGCTGCCACCGGGCGAGCGCCGGCATTGGATTCGGTTGCTCGCACCGGACGACGTTGCCGACGTCATCCAGGCCGCGCCCGAGGATCAGCGGGGCGGGTTCCTGTCGTTGCTCGACGAGCCGACGCGCGCCGAAGTCGCCGCGTTGCTCGCCTATGCTGAGGATGAGGCAGGCGGGCTCATGAATCCGCGGTACATGCGCGTGCGGCCCGACATGACGGTGGCCGAGGCACTCGGTTACTTCCGCCGCCAGGCGCAGGAGAGGCAGGGTCGTGACATCCCCACCTACGCCTACATTCTCGATAGCCAGGGGAAGCTGAGCGGCCAGATAACGCTTACCGACCTGATCGCAGGCGACCCGGCGACCAATGTCGGCAACCTCATGCACACCGACATTATCACCATCCCTGAAGAGGCCGATCAGGAAACGGTGGCTCGCCTCTTCGCCGAACACGGTCTAACGGCCGCTCCCGTCGTCGATGCGACGGGCCGGATGAAGGGTGTCGTGACGGCTGATGACATCGTCGCGGTCGTCGAAGAGGAGGCGACAGAGGACATCCAGAAACTCGGCGGCTCCGAGGCCCTCGATGCGCCGTACCTCAAGATCGCCTTCGGGCGCATGGTGCGGAAACGCGCCGGGTGGCTGTCTGCGCTGTTCCTGGGTGAAATGCTCACGGCGACCGCAATGGCGTTCTTCGAGGAGGAGATCGCCAAAGCCGTCATCCTGGCGTTGTTCGTCCCGCTCATCATCTCCAGCGGTGGTAACTCCGGTTCCCAGGCGTCCACACTCGTGATCCGTGCGATGGCACTGGGCGAAGTCAAGCTGCGCGACTGGTGGCGCGTCATCCGGCGCGAAGTCGCCGCAGGCGCGGTGCTCGGAACGGTTCTGGGTACCATCGGCTTTTTGCGCATCACGTTGTGGCACGCGATCACCGGAATCTATGGCGAGCACTACCTGCTCGTCGCGCTCACCGTGTTCGGAAGCCTGGTCGGTGTCGTGACGTTCGGCACGATGGCGGGATCCCTGTTGCCCTTCATCCTGCGCAGGCTCGGATTCGACCCCGCCAGCGCGTCCGCGCCGTTCGTCGCGACGCTCGTCGACGTCACGGGTTTGATCATTTACTTCAGCGTGGCGAGCGTGATCCTGCGCGGAACCCTCCTATGACGGCCACGCCGCCGTTATCCTTAGAGGGTATGCGACTCGACGCGGTGCTCGAAGGGTTGACGCGCGGTGACACCGCGGCTCTCGCTCGTGCGATCAGCATGGTCGAGAACCAGCGCGAAGGCTTTGAGCGCGTGTTGGCTGAGCTGCATAAGAGAATCGGGAAGGGCAGTACCCGTCGCATCGGCATCACCGGGCCGCCCGGAGCGGGCAAGAGCACACTCACCGAACAGCTGGTGCGCGCCTATCGCGAGCGCGGTCTCAAAGTGGCCGTGATCGCCGTCGATCCCACGAGTCCCTTCACCGGCGGCGCCCTCCTCGGCGATCGCATTCGCATGGAATCGGTGAGTCTCGATCCCGGCGTGTTCATTCGATCGATGGCGACGCGGGGCGCGCAAGGAGGCCTCGCCACGACAACCGAAGAGGTCGCGGACGTGCTCGAGGCATTCGGATTCGAGCGCATTTTGATCGAGACCGTCGGCGTCGGCCAGACCGAGCTCGACGTCGCTGCGACCGCCGAGACGACAGTTCTGGTCCTCGTCCCGGAGTCGGGCGACAGCATCCAGACGCTGAAGGCCGGCGTCATGGAGATCGCCGAGCTGTATGTGATCAACAAGAGCGACCGGCCGGGGGCGGATAAGCTGAAGCAGGAAGTGGAAGTGATGTTGGGGATCCGGAGAGACGCGTTCGCGCATGTGCGGCCCCACCATGGAAAGGCGTTGGAAGGACGGAAGGTCCCTTCCAACGCTTGGGAAGCACCGGTCCTGATGACAGTTGCGTCTAAGGGCGAAGGAATAGCCGGGCTCGTCACCGCGCTCGACCAGCACTATGAGCATCTCGCGCGCACCGGAAAGCTGGTAGAGCGTCGGAAGCGCCGCTTGGCGGCACGCACCCGGGCGGTGGTGAACCGGGCGATCCGCCAATGGGTATGGGATGAGACACAGGCTGAAGCCCTGCTGGCGCGGCGGCTCGACGATGTCGCCGCGGGAACGCGCAGCCCCTACGAGGTCGCCGCCGAGGTGCTCGAGCAAGTGAGGAACGGCAAATGACCATCCAGAAGAAACCGGTCTACACCGCCGCCGATCTCAATGGCTTCGATGCGGAACGCCAGCTCGGGCGCCCCGGTGAGTATCCGTTCACGCGCGGTATTCATCCGACGATGTACCGGGGCAAGCTCTGGACGATGCGGCAGTTCGCCGGCTTCGGCAGCGCGAGCGATACCAACCGGCGCTACAAGTTCCTGCTCGAGCACGGCCAGACCGGCCTCTCTGTCGCCTTCGACTTCCCGACCTTGATGGGGTACGACTCCGACCACCCTCGGTCCGAGGGTGAAGTCGGGAAATGCGGCGTCGCCATTTCTTCATTGGCCGACATGGAAATGCTGTTCGACGGCATCCCACTCGACCAGGTCTCGACCTCCATGACGATCAACGGCCCGGCGGCCATTCTGTTCTGCTTCTATGTCGCCGCCGCCGAGAAGCAGGGCGTTCCGATCGCGAAACTGCGCGGCACGGTGCAGAACGACATTCTCAAGGAGTACATGGCCCAGCATGCCTGGGTGTATCCGGTCGAGCCGGCGCTCAAGGTCATCGTGGACATGTTCGAGTGGGGCGCCAAGCACACGCCGCTTTGGAATACCATCTCGATTTCAGGCTATCACATCCGCGAAGCAGGCGCGACGGCCGCCCAGGAGCTCGCGTTCACGCTCGCCAACGGTTTCACCTACGTCGAGCGGGGCATCGCGCGCGGCCTCGATATCGATAGCTTTGGCGCGCGCCTTTCCTTCTTCTGGGACATTCACAACGACTTCTTCGAAGAGATCGCCAAGCTGCGGGCCGCCCGACGCATCTGGGCACGACACATGCGCGAGCGATACAAGGCCCGGCAGGCACGTTCGTGGATGATGCGCTTCCACAGCCAGACGGCCGGCGTCACGCTGACGGC